>PPYF01639252.1_pt1 | contig 39779 bp, 34 predicted proteins | sample 1559871 | NCBI WGS metagenome assembly PPYF01 (sample SAMN08240021, study PRJNA423297) | Human gut metagenome, whole genome shotgun sequencing project.
ATGCTGTCAAGAAGAAAAGTGCCGTGAATATCAGCTTCTCCACTTTCGCCAAATCAGCCATTGACAATTCGGACAAGAAGCAGTCCACCAAGGACAACCTGCACTCTACACTGGCGGTCTTGAATGACTTCCGTTCCGGATTGGACTTCAAGGATATTACCTATACATTCCTTCGTGATTTTGAGCAATACTTAAGGGAAAAGGGCAATGCGGACAATACGATAGCCAAGCACATGAAACAGCTCCGTATCTTGGTCAATGAGGCAATCAACCAGGGATATATGCACGCGGATGCTTATCCGTTCAGAAATTAGAGATGGTTTTACCGTTTAGATCCAATACAAGTTCCTTCCCTTTTGCCACCTCAACCGGTTTCTCCAGAATAATGTCATCAGACAATATAAAGCTACCTCCGTTCTGGGCGGCTTCATCAAGAGCACCCGCACCAAAGAATTTCACGATACGGGAAACTGAAATTTCCTGCCCGTTGTTATCTATAAGAGTCACTTTCAGAACGGCCTTTTCTCCACTTATTCCTTTCTTGTTGATTTTGACTGTCGTTCCGGTACATTTCCCATCCGTAAATACAGGTTCCTTAATTTCCACATCCTTATTTTCAGCACGGGGCACAATCTCTATATCTGTAGTACCGTCCTCGCTTCTCAATTCCGCAACCAAAGCCTTATAATTTTCTGTTGTCAAACCAATAAATTCAATATCAATTGTATTACTAACGGAAGTTACCGAGAAAATATCGCAACCATCCTTGAACTTGACAGATAATATTTTGGTACGTGGTACGGTCAGCTTGGTCTTTCCGTCAGCCAGAGTGAATATGACATTATCAGGATCACTTGTGTAGTCCACTCCGTTTTCCGCAAATACCGCATCACCTCTGTCACCTTTCTCCCCGGTCGCCTTAATCCCTGTCGATTTCCAGTTTTTGCCGCCATCCGTTGAGATTTCCCATTCATTTGTCGTGGCGTTGATTTGAACTTGGGGGGCAATGGCATCGTCCCCTTTGGCTCCTTGCGCCTTTATTTTTGTATCAGTCATACCTATCCACCAATTACCGTTCTCGCCGATATGAGGTGTGATGCCGTCAGATTTACTTTATGATGTAAGAAAAATCATACTATCCCTTCTCATTTGGAGAATCCATATATCCCGATTTACAAGACGAACATAACGCTTTTTAAACTAATGTTATCAGATATTTATTAAATAATTGGTGCAAAATTAACTAAAAAATGATGCTGGCCTGTAATATAATTTTTTACATTCCAGACCGATTCAATATATTTATATTCTTCTTTGGTAAATCGTTTTTTATTCTTATTTTGCAGAGTCTTTTTTATTGACATATCGTGACAATGGATTTTAGTGTTTTGGCAGCGATGGTGCAAGCGGATAGGATTTTTAAGTGTGTATTTTATAATCAATCAGATAAACAATAGGCAGAATGGAATTAAATGACTGGTTGGCTATAACTGGGGCTTTAAGGGATTGGAAGCTGTCCGCTGGGATTCATATTCTGTGTAAACCGCAAAACGCACGGAAGGAGAATGCGTCTGCCGATTCGGTGGAGAATGAGAACGAGCGGAAGCAGGTTGACTGGTTGGAAAAGCGTATAGTCCAGTGTACTGCCAAGAGTGTAGAAAGGACAGCACTCGTAAGTCGGTCAACATCGTATATGGCTCTATCATCTCTTTGAATGAACTGATTGCAACCAATGGCAACTACGTGATTAATTTTCGGATTTATGGTACAAGAAAACCGTCTGACAGCCCGACCAGGAAAGTTTTGTTACTGGCTGACGGTCACGTAGAAGGTGATTTCAGCAAGAATAGAAAGAAGGAAACTACAACCAAAGACTGTACGGAGGTGAAAGCCGACAAGGAAACCACTTCCGATATCCATGAGGAAAAACGGTCAGAATCATAAAGGATAAAAAAGAATCCACTTTGCTTAAACAAAAAGGCTTTACCTGTGTTTGTGTAACTGTTTTGTTTGTCGTTGTGCTGATAGTAAAACATTGGCGCAACAGACAATCTTCATCATAAGACTTTAAATTTATAAATTGGACTGCCCCGGCTCGTGATGAGTCGGGGTATTTGTTTAAATACAATTTCCCAATTGGATTACACAATCAACTGAAGAGAATAGAATTTTATGTATTTTTGCCTTGTATTGTGGGGTAGAAGCCAATCTCATAACAAAAATTACTCCTTGTTTTGGGGATCTATTGTAATACGCAATAATGTGACAAAAAATATTTTTAGAAATAGGCAAATCCTTTTGAACAAATTCGTCATTGTTTTGTTCTTGAAGAATAAAGTAGATTGTCAAAACGTAACTAATCTGAACCGTTCCGGCTTGTGATAAGTGGGAGCGGTTTTATTTCAACAATATTTTTGTTAAAAGATAGCGCGTGAATTATATGTTCTTTTATTTTTGTACACAGTTGACATGAATTTATGTATCATGGTGAAAAAGAAATCTTATTCCGAAGAGAAATTAAATGAAATGATCGTATGGCTCAATAATCATGCCAATGAACTTCCTAAGGAAATGCAGATAAATAAATTCGCTTTCACACCAAATTTGAAACTTACTGTTGAAAGTTGCATCATGCAGGCTAAATAATGTTTGGGTAACTATAAGATGGCTGGAGCTTTTAGACTGCTCCAACAAATCGGAGAGAACCTTGAAAACAATAAATGATATTCTTCTATTATTTAGTAAGTAAATCAAGATGTTTCTTTCATCGACAAAAATATGAAAGTATGCAATGTGTGTGCAACTTAAAAAGCCAATATGTATAAATGATTAGTTTTTCAGTGCTTTTTTATTTTTCTTCACTTTCCAATTCTTTTATCTCTTTATTGAGGAATACGGATAGGATGGTTCTTAAAACAACAATACCTCCCAATAGGGCCAATTCATTCAAAGTGGGCTCCAATACTGTTTTCAAAATATCCGAAGCTATCAGAAATTCTAAGCCAAGAAGCAGATAAGTTCCGAATGTAGCTCTTAATTTTCGTATATTGGTAATGGAATACCCTCCGGTAAAACGTCGTATTTCATTCTTCAAAAAAGAGATGATACCTATCAACGCTCCGTATGTGACAATCAAAAGGCTTGTCACACTTATAACAGCTGCTAATAAATCCAAGAAATGAGTAAGCATATTTATTTGTCTTTATGAATAGAACAAATAAATAAGCGATATGTTCTTACATCATGATAACTCTATCTTGACAATTCCTCCATAAGGAGTGAGTGCGCCAAACGCCTCTTCGGGTTTAATGATACCTGCATAAATCTGTGCGTTCAGTAAAATGCCGCCATGAGCAAAGATCGCGACTTGTTCATACGGCTTTTGGCGAAGTTCGTCTAGAAAATCGGCAACACGCCGGTATTGATCTTCAAAGGACTCTCCATTGGTCGCTTTTACATGCAGATAATCTGCATACCATCTTTCCAGGTTAGCGTCGGCAATTTCATCGAACCGATGCATTTCCCAATCTCCGAAATTTAGTTCCTTCAGGCGGTCGTCCCGTTCTGCATCCGGGTAGCCGCAAAAGGTAGCCAGGCGTACACAACGGGTTAACGGGCTGGTATAAACCTTATCAAAAGATAAACCTTGTAAATGGGCTGCCGTTTGAGTTGCCTCCATTTCAAAAGTCGGCTTTAAGGGTACATCCGTCTGTCCGTAACAAACGCCTTGCGGAACATCAACAGCAGTATGACGCATGAAGTATATTACCATAGATTTGTATAGATTAAGTTTATAGTCAGATAAAAAGAAAACTCACATAATAGGAAAGTCGCTCCGCAACAATCACCGGTATATCCTTGCAGGCGTCTGCGCATGAGTGACATTAAAAGGATGAACATCATAGCAGGAGCGATGGCTGCCCACCAGTATCCTTTATCCAGTAATAAAAGCATAGGTAGGGCTCCGGCCATAAAAGCGGATAATAAAACATCTGGGCTCATACGGTCATATATGACTTTTGCTTTCGATTCTTCTTCTTTACGGGCGTATGGAAGCGTGTTGATGATTTGTGCGGCACAAAACTTGCTCCAGGCATCTCCGCTTAATATGGCCGCACATGCCAAGGGTACAGAAAGTGTGGTGAGTATATTCCACATCAATCCATAATAGAATAATAATCCGAGCACTCCGTATGTGCCGATATGTGAATCCTTCATGATGGACAGAATCTTGTCACGTGATGTACCGCCCCCGAAGCCATCGCAGAAGTCTGCCAATCCATCTTCGTGTAAAGCACCTGTTACTAATAACCGGGCAGCCAACGCCATGAGCACAGCTATTTGTACAGGCAGAAATTCTGCTGTGATCCATAGAGTGCCTGCCATGATACCTCCTGTCAGCCATCCAACAAAGGGCCAGTAGTCCACTACTCGTTTAAAGTAAACAGGTGGTACGTCAGCTATTTTCCAAAACGGAAGGCGTGTGAAAAAAATGAGGGAGGCAAGCAGTTTCATGGTTAAAAATATTTAGTGATGGAGGCATGGGCGAAATTGTCCATCTCATTCATCATGTTTACAGAGGAAACAACGATGGGATAAGCGCATATCGCTCCTGTTCCTTCTCCCAAGCGCAGACCTAAATTTAATAAAGGGCGTACTTTCATGGCGTCCAATACTAGTTTATGACCGGTTTCATCTCCCTGATGTCCGAATATGGCATACGACAAAACTTCCGGATGAAGTTTTGAGGCGGCCAGTATGCAGTTGGTCATGATGAAGCCGTCTACCAGAATAATCATTCTTAATTCTGCCGCCCGGAGCATGCCGCCTATTGCCATAACCATTTCATATCCTCCGAACCAGGCGATGATATCTTTTGCAGAACCGTCACCGGCATAATGGTCAACCGATTGTTTCAATACATTGTATTTATGGCGGATGCCTTCTGAATCCAGTCCGCTTCCCGCACCTACACATTGCTCTAATGAAATACCTGTCAGCAAATGCATCCAGACAGAGGAAGGGGAGGTGTTGCCAATACCCATTTCGCCAAAACTGACCACATTGCAGCCGTCAGCATGAATCATATCCGTTATCTTTGCTCCACGTTCCAGGCATAATTCCATTTCTTCCATACTCATTGCAGGACCTTTTAGAAAACTGTGCGTGCCACGTCCTACGCTACAGTTGATAATGCCTTTCTCGTAAGGAAGATCGTAATCGACTCCTGAGTCTACTAATACAAGCTTAAAACCATGTTGGCGGCATAAAAAATTAACTCCGGCACCTCCATGTAAAAAATTACTTAGTTGTTGCCAAGTGATTTCTTTGGGAGACTTGCTTACCCCTTCTTCTACTATACCATGATCGGCTGCAAAAAGTACGTTGTGCGGATGGCTTAATGTAGGGGAGAGGGTTTGTTGGATTAATCCGATTTGCAATGCAAGGTCTTCCAGAACGCCCAATGAACCTTTGGGCTTTGTCAAATTGTTGATTTTGTCTATCAATGCCTCCCGAAGACCTTCATCGGGATACTCAATATGAAAGTTTTTCATTGTATTTATTATTTTATAGGAACAGGAATTCCCGATACCATCAAATATACTTGGTCTGCTTTTGAAGCTATATATTGATTCATCCAGCCCTGTAAATCTGTAAAGCGGCGTTGGATGGCGTTTTCGGATACTGCTCCGGAACCTATTTCATTGGTTACGAAAATAAAAGTGGCATCTTGCCGGATAAAATTATCAAACTCCTGTTTGACAGCCTGCAATGCAGCCTCTACATCCGCATCCAAATCAAAGAAAAAGTTGGTACACCATAAGGTGACACAGTCAATCAATACTACATTATCCTTTACTTGATGGCGGCTCAGTTCTTTTTCTTCTTCTATATTCGTCCATTCCGGTCCGCGCCTTTCTTGATGTTTGATAACGCGTTGGCGGAATTCTTCATCCCAAATACGGGAAGTAGCTATATAAACGGGAGTGGGTGATAAGCTTAATGCCAATTTCTCCGCGTATGAACTTTTTCCCGAACGTTGGCCTCCTGTGATTAAGATAATACGTCTCATTGTCTTACTTCTCGGTGGCACGCAGAATCAACGTAGTCGCACCTAATGTGATGATAGCGCCTTCCTCGATCCGTATCCGGTCCTTGTTCCCCAAAATCTCGTTCATCAGAAATGTTCCTGTAATGCTGTCATTATCACGCAGGGTATAAATGACTTCCCCTTGTTTGTTGCGTTTCACATTAATGATACAATGCCTTCTGTCCATGCTCGGATCTGATGTCTCGATGGGAATGTCCACTTCAGTGCCTTTGCTTCTGCGTCCTATCAGGTTGTCACCTTCCATCAGGGGTAATACTTGTTTGTATCCGAATACATTTTCTACTACCACGATACTTCCAAAATCCTCTTTATTGGCTTGTTCGTCCAATATTTCTTCTTTACGGGTTGCTTTCAGTTTGGACTTTCCGATACGGATACTGAATTGTTTTTTACAATGGTCGCATACAAAGACCAACGATTGGCCTTCTGTATATTTGGTTTCATCAAAAGTTATATAGTTGTCACATTTGGGACACAAAACTCTTTTCATAAAAAATAATCTTGTTTATTTGGAACTCAATATCCATGCATTCTTGAATGCATCATTTTGTTTCAGTTCATTTAATTTTTTATAAGCAGCGGCTTTATCTGCAAAGTTGCACAAAGACAGGCGATAACGTCCGTTACCTTCTATGATTGTTACATCCTTGTATCCTTTTTGCTTGTACTCATTAAGTACTTGCTGTGCGTCATTGGCTGTCGGTAAACTGGATACGATGATATAATACTTATTTTTTTTACTGCTCGAAGGTGTTGCTGTTTCTTTCTTCTCAGGGGCAGGTTTACTTACAGTAACAGGCTTGGCAACTGGCTGTTCTGTGTTGTTCAATTTTGCTGCAACAGTATTCTTGGGCACTGCTTCTTGTGCTTTTCCTACCTTCTCTACTTTTACAGTTACAGGTTTCAACGTGTTTTGATTATTTTTGATATTCGTCTTCTTGGGTTGCTGCGGTCTGGAAGGAACGGTTACCAAGGTCGTTGCCAAAGATTGGGAACGAATGGCGTCAAACAGACCATCCGTACCTAAAGAAGCATAATTACCTTTGTCCACATATGTGTTCTCTACCGGAACAGACAAGAAGAAAAATAAGACTACAGCTATAGCCACAGCTACTGCATTTCCTATCCACTGACGTTTGAAACGTACAGTTCTCTTCCTTTTTTCTTGTCGGGGAAGTAATTCTCTGGTTGCTGCAGATGTTGTTGAAGTAAGATATTCTAATCTGTTGATGGAAAACGAACTAAGCCCGTATAGGGTAGGTGATAATGCACCGTCCTCATTGGGATGGAACTCGTATGTGCTATGAATATTATAATGTAAGACCCCTATGCCATGCATTTCTGTACATCCATTTTGGTATAGTTGTTCTTTCAATCCGGCTACCTCTTCTTCTATCATGCGTGTGGCATCAGGAAAATCGGTGTGATGGGCTTGCATATACGATTGAACTAATAAACCATCGTTTATAGTCAATTGGGGATTGAAACCAATAGTACGTACAGGGGGAAGATAAAGATTTTCTTCCTTGATATACCGTGCCGGTTGATAGTGCGCTATAAAACCGCCAAAGTCTGGAATAATCACACAGTCATTTTCCAGTAACAGAATTTCTATATGTCTAGCCAATTCAATCATATCGCAAAATTAGCATTTTTATTCCGTTTCAGCGCAACTTTTATGGAAGAAAATAACAACTCACTCATAATTTATTGTAATTTTGCAGCGAAAAAGTTAGACTAACGAATTAAATAAAATGAATATAGCGATTGTAGGAACCGGGTATGTAGGACTTGTTACCGGAACATGTTTTGCCGAAACTGGCGTAGACGTAACTTGTGTAGATGTAAATGCGGATAAGATTGCTAATCTGCAACAGGGTATTATTCCTATTTATGAACCGGGATTGGAAGATATGGTCTTGCGTAATGTAAAGGCTGGACGTCTTCATTTCACCACCTCTTTAGAGAGTTGTCTGGACAATGTGGATATTGTGTTCAGTGCTGTGGGCACTCCTCCCGATGAAGACGGAAGTGCCGATTTGCGTTATGTGCTTGAAGTTGCCAAGACGATTGGTGCTAATATGAAGAAATACACCTTGGTCGTGACCAAGAGTACGGTGCCCGTGGGTACGGCCCGGAAAGTAAAAGCGGCTATCCGGGAGGAATTGGAGAAAAGAGGGGAGTCGATAGATTTCGATGTGGCTTCTAATCCGGAATTCTTGAAAGAAGGTAATGCTATCGATGACTTTATGAGTCCGGACCGTGTGGTAGTGGGCGTAGAGTCGGAAAGGGCTAAAAAACTGATGACCAAGCTTTATAAACCTTTCATGCTGGTTAACTTCCGCGTTATCTTCATGGATATTCCTTCTGCCGAGATGACCAAGTATGCGGCAAACTCCATGTTGGCCACCCGTATCAGCTTTATGAACGATATTGCCAACTTGTGCGAACTGGTGGGAGCTGATGTAAATATGGTACGTGACGGAATAGGTTCCGACAGTCGTATCGGGCGTAAGTTCTTGTATCCGGGATGCGGTTATGGTGGATCTTGTTTCCCGAAAGATGTGAAGGCGTTGATTAAGACTGCCGAGCAGAATGGTTATTCCATGCAGGTGTTGAAAGCGGTGGAAGATGTGAACGAGAATCAGAAAGGCATTTTGTTCGAGAAACTGGTAAAAGTATTCAATGGAGATTTGAAAGGCAAAACAGTGGCTTTGTGGGGACTTGCATTCAAGCCCGGTACGGACGATATGCGTGAGGCTCCGGCTTTGGTACTTATTGAGAAATTGAAACAGTCGGGTTGCAATGTCCGCGCATACGATCCTGCTGCTATGGATGAGTCCCGCCGCCGGATAGGAGAGTCGGTTTATTATGCGCACGATATGTATGATGCGGCTCTTGATGCGGATGCGTTGATTCTGGTAACCGAGTGGAAAGAGTTCCGTCTTCCTACCTGGGGAGTAATCAAGAAGGCGATGAAGCAGCCTGTAGTGCTTGACGGACGAAATATTTATGATGGTGACGAACTACAGGAAATGGGGTTTGTTTATCATTGCATCGGTCGATAAATAAAAAAATAGAGAGAATAACCATGTACAAACGTTTTTCGATAATAATGTTGGCTGTTGCGCTGTCTTCTTGTGGAACTCCGCAACAAAAAGCATCCGCTCTGGAAGAAAACAAGGAGGCAAAATCTTTGTTGGAAGGTATATGGTTGGACGATAATACGGAAACGGCATTACTGAGGGTGAAAGGCGATACCCTGTTTTATGCAGATGCCGCTACGGCTCCCGTTGCTTTTAAAATTATAGGCGATTCGTTGATTACGTATGGTGCACGGACTAATGGTTATAAGATTGAGAAGCAGGGGGAGCATATTTTTTGGTTTCATTCGGCTGTGGGAGATGTGATACGCCTGCATAAGTCTGATTTTATGCCAAAGATATCACCAAGCAGATGTTCAAGGGGGTGGTTCCGGATGATTTCTTGCAATGGGCTATATTGTCGGATATGGATTTTATGGGTGTCGATTCGAAAGGGTATCATTATCAGGCCACGGTGTGCATACCTGACGGCGCGTCTTGTTATATGGTCAATATCACTGCCGGCAAGGATGGAGGACTTGCATTCGAGTTGGTAAGGTAGTCGTGGCTATGTCATTTTTTTATTTCGCGATTACTATTTGGTCGCTATCATGCTCTATAGAGAATATCCTGAAAAATCCTTCAAAAGCTTCAGCCTGCTCGCAAATGCCCTGCCCATCGGTATTCCGGCTGAAGGATTGGACTTGGGAATTCTTCAGCCGGAGATTGGAATCCTTCAGCCGGATTGGTATTCTTCCGATTCTTGGGGAATTGGTTTTCCTGAAGGATATTTTTCGGCTGAAACATTTCACAATGCATATCCTTCAGCCGGAATGCCGATGGGCAGGGCGTTTGTGGGGTGTAAGGTTAGTAATGTTACAGGTGAAAGATTATATATCCTACAAGCAATACATATAATGGATGTTTGTGATTGCCTCGCATCTATTTTGCAGATGAGCCATGAAGTGACCCTCTCCATAAAATAAAATTGGAGGAAAACAAGTCCGTCTTCCTCCAATGGTTTTTAGATATCATCTCTTCCGTCTATTCTTTTGGGGTGTTTCTTCTATTATTGGCATTGGGCTTGCCCGTACCGTTCTTTTTCCCCTTATAATTGCCTTGTTTTCTGGAGCCGCCACCTTTGTGATTGCTACGACCGGCGCCACTTCGCGGGTTGTATTCGGGCGCTTCTCCCAATTCCTCGGGAACCGGGATTTTATAGATGTTCCTACCCAGGAAATTTTCAATAGCTTTGAATTGGGTCTGCTCTTTCTCACTGACAAAAGTAATGGCGCAACCATCATGGTTGGCACGAGCTGTACGGCCGATGCGGTGTACATAATCCTCGCTGTCATGTGGAACATCGTAGTTGATTACCAAACGAATATCGTCAATGTCTATTCCTCGCGAAACAATATCGGTAGCAATCAGAATATTGATTCTGCCACTTTTAAATTCACGCATAATCTGTTCCCGTTGGGACTGCTCCAAGTCTGAGTGCATTTCACCTACGTTCAGTTTCATCCGCTTGAATGCTTGTGTCACCTCCTTTACTTTCAATTTGGAAGAGGCAAAGATAATGACACGTTCGGGTGTTTGATCCTGGAAAAGGGATTGAATAATTCCCAATTTCTGGCGTTCATAACAGATATAAGCCGTTTGGATAATCTTTTCCGCAGGTTTTGAAACCGCTAATTTTATTTCTACCGGATTGTTTAAGATCGTTTTTGCCAATTGTTGTATTTTAGCCGGCATAGTGGCCGAGAACATGATGGTCTGACGTTCTTTCGGCAGATATTTCACTATTTGCATAATGTCATCCGAGAATCCCATATCCAGCATACGGTCCGCTTCATCAAGAATAAAGAAAGAAACTTTAGACAAGTCTACGTAACCTAGGCTGAGATGACTTATCAGACGTCCCGGAGTAGCAATGACTACATCGGCCCCCAAAGTTAAACCTTTCTTTTCTTGCTCGAAGCGCACACCATCGTTTCCTCCGTAAACAGCCACGCTGGATGCCGGTAGAAAATAAGAGAAACCTTCCATTTGCTGGTCTATCTGTTGCGCTAATTCGCGTGTGGGTGACATGATCACACAATTGATGGCATCTTCCGGATATCCGCCTTTGCTTAATTGATTAAGAACGGGCAAAAGGTATGCGGCAGTCTTGCCGGTTCCGGTCTGTGCCACTCCGATCAAATCTTTTCCTTCAAGAATGACCGGTATGGTATGTTCTTGTACAGGAGTGCATTCTTCAAATCTCATGGCATCTAATGCCTGAAGCACCCCTTCTTCTAAATTTAGTTCTGAAAATTTCATATATATAGTTACTTCTTTCTTTAGAGTTTGCCGCGTTCTTCCAGGTAAGAGTCCTTGAAGCCCAGGAAATAGAGGACGCCGTCCAATCCGATCGTATTAATGGACTGTTGTGCGTTAGCCACTACTTTGGGTTTTGCATGGAATGCTATACCCAAACCGGCTTCGGACAACATGGGCAAGTCATTCGCTCCGTCTCCTACAGCAATAGTTTGTGCTATGTCCACACGTTCTACTTGAGCGATCAGTTTCAGCAGTTCGGCTTTACGTTTTCCGTCAACTACATCTCCCAGATATCTTCCGGTTAATTTGCCATTTACTATTTCCAGTTCATTGGCATATACGTAATCTATGCCGAATTTATCTTTCAGATAATTGCCGAAATAGGTGAATCCACCGGATAGGATGGCTATTTTGTAACCATATCTTTTCAACACGAACATCAGACGTTCCACACCTTCGGTGATGGGAAGGTTTTCTGCGATTTCTTTCATTACGCTTTCATCCAGTCCTTTCAGCAAAGCCACCCGTTCTGTGAAGCTTTCTATGAAATCAATTTCTCCACGCATGGCGCGTTCTGTGATTTCTCGTACTTGGTCACCCACACCGGCGCGTTCGGCTAATTCATCTATACACTCTGTCTGTATCAATGTGGAATCCATATCAAAACAAATCAAGCGTCGCATACGCCGGTACATATTGTCCAGCTGGAAAGAAAAGTCCATTTCCAGGTCACTGCTCAGTTTCATTAACGCCTGTTGCATCTCTTCCCTTTGGCGGGGGGTGCCACGGACGGAGAATTCGATACAAGCCCGTACATTCGCTTTTCGTTCATCCAATGGAATACGCCCTGTAAGACGTTTGATAGCATCAATATTCAAACCTTGTTCCGCCAATATTCCTGTGACTGCCGCGATTTGTTTGGCTGTCAGCTTGCGTCCCAGTAAAGTCAGGATGTACCGGTTCTTGCCTTGCATGTTTACCCATTCCTCATATTCTTCCACAGTAACGGGATAGAAACGGATATTGATGCCTAATGCGGAAGCTTTAAATAGCAACTCTTTCATGATATTCCCTGAATCTTTTTCCTGGCTTTTGAATAAAATGCCTAATGACAGGGTGCTATGAATATCGGCCTGGCCAATATCCAAAATGGTAACATCATATTTTGACAAAATTTCCGTAATGGAAGCGGTTAATCCCGGCCGGTCAAGACCGGTAATTCTGATTAAAATAAGTTCAGTATTATTATTCATACTTTGTGGTTGCTATTTACAGATTGCAAAAGTACGTAAATAAATCCTTATCAGCTATATTTTCTGCATTCTTTTTTCTCGATGAAAAGGACGATTTTATGCTATATAACATATTTTTTGAGAAAAAATCTTGGAGTTAATTTCAAAACTCCTTACCTTTGCCGCAGATTTCCAATTTAAATGGTATTGATTATCAGTACTAAAGATAATGTTCCGGGTGGAAATCACTGTTTAAGGGCAGTCTCGGATAGTATTAACTAAGATCGAATTACATGATTAAAAATGTAAAGTGGATTTTTGTTGTATTAATTATTAGTTCCTTGATTTCATTCTCTTTTGTAGGGAAAAACACGCCGACAGAAGGCTTGACCATAGGAGACAAGGCTCCTACATTTACTATCTGTGGCGAAAAGCAGTTGATTGACTTGAAGGATTTAAGAGGTAAATATGTACTGCTAAGTTTTTGGGCCAGCTATGATGCTTTGTCAAGGATGCAGAATGCTACTTTGAATCATGCCGTCGCGCAGGCCGACAATGTAGAAATGGTTTCCGTTTCATTTGATGAATACAAGTCGATATTTAACGAGACCATTAAAAAAGACCAGATTTCAACTTCTAATTGTTTTGTGGAATTGGCTGGTGTTTCATCGGATCTATATCAGACTTATCGCTTGAAAAGAGGCTTTAAGAACTTTTTGTTAGATGAAAATGGTGTTATCGTTGCCAAGGATGTCACCGTATCCGAACTCTCTTCTTATTTGAATTGAGAGAACATTTCCGAAAGGAAGAAAAATACAACAAAAATAATTACCGTGGATTCTCAATGGAATCTGCGGTTTTTTTTGCTATATGGTATTTTATTGACTTACATCATTTACCATTCACAATCAAATGCCTACCTTTACAGCGGATAAATAAAAAGATTATGAAACAGATTAAGAATATTGTGTTTGATTTCGGCGGGGTTGTCATTGGCCTTGATCGTGAACAGGCTGTAAAGGCATTTGAGCGGATAGGAGTGAGGGAAGCGGACAGTTTATTAGGGAAATACCACCAGCAGGGGATTTTTCAGGAAGTAGAAAATGGAAACATAGATGCTGAGACTTTTCGCTGTGAGTTGAGTAAAATCTGCGGGAAAGAATTGACTTATCAAGACGTGGAAAATGGGTGGAAAGGATTTGTTACGGACGTGCCGCAATATAAATTGGATTACCTGAATGAGCTTCGTAAGAAGTACAAGGTATATATATTGAGCAACACCAATCCTTATGTGATGGGATGGGCGAGGAGCAATGCATTTACTTCTGCGGGAAAGCCATTGGACGCTTATGTTGACAAGATTTATACTTCCTACGAAGCCGGTTCCACCAAGCCGGATCCTGGCATCTTTAACTATATGATCAAAGATAGTAAACTGAATCCGGCTGAAACAATATTTGTAGATGACGGTGCGGCCAATATTGTTATTGGTAAAGAACTGGGCTTTATTACGATGCAACCGGAGAACGGCGAGGATTGGCGTCAAAAACTAGAAAAGCTCCTATGATTATTTAGGAGCTTTTCTGTATAAATAGATAGCAATAAATGTGTAAAGTATATTAGGAATCCATACCGCTATAATAGGAGGGGTGTTTCCGTTGACAGCAAAGGTTGCTGACACTGTTTGGAACAAAATGTATGAAAAACTAAGTGCTAACCCTACTCCTAAATGCAGTCCCATTCCTCCTTTCATTTTTCTGGATGATAAGGAAACACCAATGGTTGTCAAGATAAAAGCGGCAAAGGACATGGCTATACGTTGGTAATATTCAATTTCAAATTCCTTTATGTTGGCGAACCCACGTCTTTTCTGCTTGTCTATATATTCTTTCAGTTCAGGGCTTGTCATGGTTTGTTGCTGCCCTTTCATAATCAGAAAATCTTGAGGCTCCATTTTAATGATCGTATCCAAACGGTCACCCCGAGTGATTTTCTCACGCATACCTTCCATCTCACGTATCATATAGTTCTTGATTGTCCATTTGTGTACAGATGCTGTATCATAAGTGACACTTCGGGCAGTAAGGTGGGCAACCAGTTTCTTGTCATCAAACTTGTCTAAAGAGAAACGGTATCCCGTTTTATTATAATTTTCATAACGTTCTATGTAGGCAATGACCCCGCTGTCTACTTCCAGTTGCACATTCCGCACATATTCCTGTTTCTTTTTTTTCTTATAACGGTCCTCAAAATCCAAACGGGTTACATTTCCCTTAGGTATGACGTATGCTCCCAGTCCGAAAGTAACAACGGAAATGATTGCGGCCGAAATCATATAGGGCCGCATCATTCGTTTAAAACTCATTCCGGTGGAGAACATGGCAATGATTTCCGAGTTTTCTGCCAGCTTGGAAGTAAAGAAGATAACAGCGATAAAGACAAACAAGGGGCTGAACAGATTGGAGAAGTAGGGGATGAAGTTCATGTAATAATCAAATACAATCGCTTTCAGCGGAGCTTTGTTATTGATGAACCTGTCTATATTTTCGTTCACATCAAATACTACTGCAATGGAGATAATCAATGCAATAGCGAAAAAGTAGGTTCCCAGAAACTTCTTAATGATATATATGTCCAGTCTTTTCACCCATTTATCCAGTTTCAGCCAACTGATATTCGGCTTCCACCATTTTTTATCCTTTGGGGATGAATCTGTGTTTGTCTTGAACCAATTCTTCATTTCTAGTAATTTATAATCTTGTAGATAAGCGTTTTACCATCATTGGTTTCCACGTAGAGAAATCTCCTGCAATGATGTGTTTACGGGCCTCGCCTGCTAGCCACAGATAGAATGCCAAGTTGTGGATAGAAGCGATTTGCATGGCCAGCAGTTCTTGTGCGTGGAACAGATGGCGCAAGTAAGCACGGCTGTACATGGTATCTACATACGATGCTCCTTCGGCCTCGATAGGAGAATAATCATCCTCCCATTTCTTGTTGCGCATGTTCATTATGCCGTTTTTAGTGAATAACATTCCATTGCGTCCGTTCCGGGTCGGCATTACACAATCAAACATATCTACACCGCGTTCTATACCCTCCAGTATATTTACCGGTGTACCGACTCCCATCAGATAGCGGGGCTTGTCTTTGGGTAAGATTTCATTGACAACCTCTATCATTTCGTACATTTTCTCGGTTGGCTCACCTACGGCCAGGCCACCGATGGCATTTCCGTCAGCTCCCTTGGAGGCAATATATTCCGCTGATTGTTTGCGTAAGTCGGGATAGACACAGCCTTGTACTATGGGAAATAATGACTGTTGATAACCATATTTGGGATCGGTTTCGTTGAAATGCTTTATGCAACGGTCCAGCCAACGATGGGTAAGCTGCATTGATTTTTTTGCGTATTCATAATCTGCGGTTCCCGGAGTACATTCGTCAAAAGCCATCATGATATCTGCACCGATAGTCCGTTCTATGTCCATCACCCGTTCAGGAGTGAACAGGTGTTTCGAACCGTCTATATGTGAGCGAAATTCCACACCTTCTTCTCTCATTTTGCGGATACCTGATAAGGCATAAAGATGGGGGTTTCTATTTGCCCGTGGTCAGTTGTTATCAATCCGGCACGGGCATTCGATTTGGGGTCTGTATATTGTAAGTCAAAAGTCATATTTATTTCTTTTCTTCTGTTTTTTGATTGGTAATATTAAAATCAATGGCATCGTTTACTTTTTCATTGGTGAGAGCCAAAGCCAATACTTCCTTAATATCCGTGACATAATGGAATGTCAGTCCTTCTAGATACATCGGCTGAATTTCTTCAATGTTCTTGCGGTTTTCCTCACATAAAATGATGTCTTTGATTCCGGCGCGTTTAGCGGCTAGGATCTTTTCTTTGATACCGCCTACGGGCAGGACTTTTCCACGTAATGTGATCTCGCCTGTCATTGCCAGATTTGCTTTCACTTTACGCTGGGTGAGGGCGGATGCCAATGAAGTCACCATGGTGATACCGGCTGACGGACCATCTTTAGGGATGGCTCCTTCAGGTACATGGATGTGGATATTCCAATTGTCAAAGATATCTTCCTGTAAATTCAGCAGTTTGGTATGTGCCTTGAGATATTCCAAAGCCAGCATGGCCGACTCTTTCATTACGTCACCCAAGTTCCCGGTCAATGTCAGTTTACCGCCTTTTCCTTTGCTTAAACTGGTTTCTACAAACAAAATTTCACCTCCGACAGCTGTCCACGCCAGCCCTGTGACAACACCGGCGTATTCATTTCCTTGGTATTTGTCGCGGCTATATTCTGGCGTGCCCAGATATTTGCGTACATCGGCAGGTTTTATTTCATGCATCACTTCATAGCCGTCACGTGCAAATTCCAACGCTATTTTACGCATTACCTTGTTTATCTTCTTCTCAAGTTCGCGCACCCCGCTTTCACGAGTATAATTTTCTACAATACATTCCAAGGCAGCTTTAGAGAACTTCACATATTCTTTTTTAATGCCGTTGGCTTCCAGTTCTTTGGGAACAAGATGCCGGCGGGCTATTTCTACTTTTTCTTCTGTGATATATCCGCTGACCTCTATCAACTCCATACGGTCCAGCAGAGCAGGAGGGATGGTGCTCAAATTGTTTGCCGTAGCGATGAACATTACTTTAGACAAGTCGTAATCTACATCCAAATAGTTATCGTGGAAAGTGTTGTTCTGTTCGGGATCAAGCACTTCCAGCATAGCGGAACTGGGATCTCCGCGGTGGTCACTGCCCAGTTTGTCTATTTCGTCCAAAATGATAACCGGATTAGAGGACTCGGCTTTTATCAAACTTTTGATGATACGGCCCGGCATGGCACCGATATAAGTTTTACGATGGCCACGGATCTCGGCTTCGTCATGCACACCACCCAATGACATACGTACATATTTACGTTTCAATGATGCCGCTATGGAACGTCCTAAAGAAGTTTTACCGACTCCCGGAGGACCATAAAGGCAGATGATGGGTGATTTCATATCACCTTTTAGTTTCAGCACTGCTAAATGTTCAAGGATACGCTCCTTTACTTTCTCTAGTCCGTAGTGGTCTTTGTTCAATGTCTTTTCGGCATTACTTATATTCAGGTTGTCAGTGGTAAAGACATTCCAAGGTAATCCTAACAGGGTTTGCAAATAGGTAAGTTGCACATTGAAATCCGGTGATTGGGAATTTGTCCTTTCCAATTTGGAAACTTCTTTTTCAAAGAGTTCTGCTATTTCCGGACTCCATTTCTTGGTTTTTCCTTTTTGGCGGAGTTCATCTATTTCATCTTCCTGTCCGGCACCCAGTTCATCCTGTATGTTTTTAATTTGTTGCTGCAAGAAATATTCGCGTTGCTGACGGTCAATATCTTCGCGTGTACGCATTTGAATGCTTTGTTTGATATCAGCCAATTGTACTTCACGATTTAAGATCTTGACCAGCATATACAGGCGGCTTTGCAAATCGCCAGCTTTTAGCAATTTTATCTTTTCTTCTACCGGAATAGGGAAGTTTGCACAAATGAAATTTACCAAAATTTCCGGATTGTCCAAGTTCTTGATTGCAAAAACCGTATCCGGACTCATCTTCTCGGAAGCCTCTATGAACTTACTCGTCAAATCCTTGCAGGTGTCAATCAATGCTTTGAATTCGTCCGTTTCCAGTTGGTCATTTGCCTCCGGAATAGGAGTCACCATCCCTTTCAAATATGGAGACGTTTTGGTGATACTGTCCAAATGTACTTTGGGCCCGTTTGACTGCATAATTACTGTGGTATTTCCACCTGGCATTTCGAATACACGGAGAATCTTCCCGATAACTCCTACATGGTACACATCATTAAAACCGGGATCGTCCATATCTCCCTGTATCTGACAAACTACCGCTATGGGAAGTTTTTTCTTGTATGCAGCATTTATCAATTTCAATGTGCTGGGGCGTCCAATGGTCACAGGCATTACTACAGATGGAAACATTACCATGTTGCGTAAAGGCATAACAGGTATTTCTTTATTAAATTCCATAGCAGTTACTTCATCCGGATCCGTTTGGATTTCAGCTAACATAGAGATGTCATCGTTATCAGTATTCAACAAAATATCCTCTTTCTTATTCCTCTTCATAATTTATTCCTCTTGTGTTAAATTGAGCCCAATGCCCAAAACGGGGACAAAGTTAATCATTCCTTGTCGAATAAGGAAAATTCATGGGAACTAATTGAGTTTTAAAAATCAAATATTTCCTAATAATTGGAGTAATTAAATGGATTTTCCTATTTTTGACAGCTAATTTAATAAATATAGTATGCCAAATCCTTATTTTTCTTTTAAGCAATTTACTGTTTATCATGATAGATGTGCCATGAAGGTTGGTACGGACGGAGTTTTATTGGGAGCTTGGGCCGATGTGGTTTCCGCCCGTAATATTTTAGATATTGGTACTGGAACCGGATTGATTTCTTTGATGATGGCACAGCGGTGCAATGCCCGGATAAGAGCGGTTGATATAGATGCGGATGCTGTGGAACAGGCTCGTGGAAATGTGGCGGCATCTCCGTGGCAGGATAGGATAGAAGTGGAGTTGCAGGATATTTGTCATTTTACATCGGAAACACTCTTTGATGTCATTGTTTCCAATCCTCCTTATTTTACCGATTCATTGAAATGCCCAGGGAAACAGCGTAATATCGCCCGGCATACAGATTTTCTTGATTTTGACAAATTAGCAGGATCTGCAGCCCGTTTGCTTCATCCCGAAGGCGTTTTTTCTGTGATTATTCCTGCTGATGGTAAAGAATCTTTTTTGATGGCTGCCACTCGTTACGGATTACATCTCTCACATCAGACTTTCATTCATACAAAACCTGGATCGGAGCCCAAACGGGTGCTGCTTGCTTTCAAATTCTCTGTGGATAAGTGTGTTATAGACGATTTGACCATCGAATTATCACGTCATGTGTATAGTGAAGAATATATAGCCTTGACTAAAGAATTCTATCTGAACATGTAGAGAGCGGATTATTCTGAACATCATAAAGAAACTGTTTTTATTTGCAGAGTCTTTACTGATGTTCAGAAAAAAGATATTTTTTATTGTTTTTTGGATAGACGACGCAATAAACTTTTGTTAAGTTCAAATAAATGGCTGTGCCGGAAAGCAAAAGTTTCAGCTTTAGGTTTCATTCCACTGAATATTTCGGATATTTGCTGTAAGAGACTAAAAGGTTCGTTCTCTTTTTTTTTATCAGAAACAATGATGTTGAGTCCGTGTGGAATCAATTCTACCTCAATATCTTTTCCTCCCATGATCGGATCTCCGTCATAATGCATAACTCCGGGTTTTGAACGATGTATTTTAATCTTTTTAGTACGGAATGTCTTGATCCGGCTGTTTTGGTCTATGGTTTTGTTGAAAAGTTGAAAAGATAAAGAAGGAACATCCAGCACTGTGAACGGCTCTAATATTGTGACATCCATCAACCCATCGGTTAACGAGGCCTGTGGAGCAATATATGCGTTGTTCCCATATTGGGAGGCATTGCCGCAGGCTATCAGGAAAGCTTTGTATTTTACCGTTCCTTCTTCATTTTCTATTTCATAAGTTTCAGGTTTGTAACTCAGACTTTCATGCAAGGTATTTTCCAGATAGGTTAGTAGTCCGCGTTTACCTGAATCAGCAAACTTTAAGCTGACAAACGCGTCAAAACCTACTCCGCATGTGCAGAAAAAGGGTATATTGTTTATTTTTCCGTAATCAATACAGGCAACAGAACTTTCGTTTATAATGTCAATAGCAGCCTTGGGTTCCAAAGGAATTTGTAAATGCCGTGCCAGTCCGTTTCCCGATCCGCAAGGTATAATGCCTAATGCCGTATCCGTATGTATCAATGCACGTCCTATTTCGTTTATAGTTCCATCTCCTCCAATAGCCACTACTATATCTACTTTCTCTTTGGCAGCTGTAGCCGCAATCTTTTCAGCATGGCCGGCATATTGTGTTTTGACAATCGTATAATCATAAAGTGTACGGTTTATACGTTCGTCAATCCATTTTAATATGGCTCTTTTCCCCTGTGTCCCCGAGATAGGATTAACGACAAATACAATTTTCTTTTTCGTGGTCATACTTTTACTTTGGTAGTTTAGCTCTTTATTAAACGCAAAAGTAATACATTTTGTTTATAACTGCCCTAAATCCTAAAAGTTTTGATGCCCCTAAATATTTTTTTTGAAAAAAAGTACAATCGGTTGTAGAATTTACTATCTTTGCAGCCTGTTTTGACGGGAACACCTTGAAAACAGAATGTATTAGTGAGTTTATATACATTATTTTAAAGTAGGCCGACGAGGCTTACATATACAATAGGATATGGGATTATTACAAGACAAGTTAAGTAAATTCAGATTGCCTCAACTATACATGGAAAGAGGCGTTTACCCTTATTTTCGTGAGATAGACAGCCATCAGGATACAGAGGTTATCATGGATGGTAAAAAGGTGCTGATGTTTGGCTCCAACTCATATATGGGGTTAACCTACGATGAACGGATTATTGAAGCAGCTGTTGCTGCAACCCGTAAATATGGTACAGGTTGTGCAGGTTCACGCTTCTTGAATGGTACGCTTGACCTGCACGTTCAGTTAGAAAAGGAATTGGCGGAATTCGTAGGGAAAGATGATGCATTGGTTTATTCTACTGGTTTTACTGTAAATGAGGGTGTGGTATCTTGCCTGACAGACCGCAATGACTACATTATCTGTGATGACCGTGACCATGCTTCCATCGTAGACGGACGTCGCCTTTCTTTCTCCACCCAGTTGAAATACAAGCACAATGATATGGAAGCCCTTGAGAAAGAACTTCAGAAGTGTAAACCGGAATCTGTGAAACTGATTGTGGTGGACGGGGTTTTCTCTATGGAAGGTGATTTGGCTAACTTGCCTGAGATTGTTCGTTTGAAAGACAAATACAATGCAAGTATCATGGTGGATGAAGCACACGGCTTGGGTGTGTTCGGTCGTGACGGGCGAGGTGTCTGTGATCACTTCGGACTGACAGATCAGGTAGATGTTATTATGGGTACATTCTCAAAGTCACTGGCTTCTATCGGTGGTTTTGTTGCTGCGGATAAAGATACAATCAACTGGTTGCGTCACAACTCACGTTCATATATATTCTCTGCAAGTAATACTCCTGCTGCAACAGCTGCTGCACGTGCTGCACTTCATATCCTCAAGAGTGAGCCCGAACGTCGTGAGAATTTGTGGAAGATTACAAATTATGCTTTGGATTGTTTCCGTCAGGCCGGTTTTGAAATCGGTGATACTGAAAGTCCGATTATTCCACTTTATGTTCGTGATACGGATAAGACATTCGAAGTGACTAAACTGGCATTTGACGAGGGTATATTTATTAATCCTGTTATTCCACCGGCTTGTGCACCACAAGATACTTTGGTGCGTGTTGCTTTGATGGCTACTCATACAAAGGAACAAGTTGACTATGCTGTGGATAAACTGACTAAATGCTTTAAGAAGTTGGAAATCATAAAGTAAGATATCACAGGTTGCCTTTACAAAGGCAACCTGTTTTTTTATTATGTATTATTGTCTATCTTTGTATCCGCTTTACTTGAAAAGGACATGAATCGGATAAAAGGTATTTTATATGCAGCAGTGTCTTCTGCGACTTTCGGATTGGCACCGTTTTTTTCCATAAGCTTGTTGGCTATTGGATATTCTTCTTTCGAAGTGCTGACTTATCGTTGGGGAGTTGCTACAGTTGTCTTGCTTGTTTTTGCTTTTCTTACCAAATGTGATTTTCACATAGGGTATAAAGATTTTAAAACAATTTTCGGACTGAGCTTGCTACGTGCGCTTACTTCGTTCAGTCTTGTCATAGCTTATCAGAATATTGCAAGTGGTGTTGCTTCTATCATCCATTTTATGTATCCGCTGGCTGTTGCAGTAACAATGGCTGTTTTCTTTAGAGAAAAAAAGTCTATTGTGACTTTCGCTGCTATCGTTTTATCATTAGTAGGAGCATCTTTATTATCTTCCGGAAATATAGAATATAATGGTGGAAATAGAATGATGGGATTGATAGCGGCCTGCATATCGGTTTTCTCTTATGCCGGTTATATAATAGGTATAAGAAAAACCAGAGCAGTGGAAGTTAATTCTACGGTATTAACTTGTTATGTGATGGGGCTGGGAGCCTTGTTCTTTTTGCTGGGAGGACTTTTCTATGATGAGGGGGTCCGTTTGGAAACCAATGTAATCACTTGGCTCTATATCGGAGGACTGGCACTTCCTGCAACTGCGATCTCTAATATTACGTTGGTGAAGGCTGTAAAATTGGCAGGACCGACGTTGACTTCCTTATTGGGTGCATTGGAACCTCTTACGGCAGTCCTGGTAGGGGTATTTGTATTCAAAGAACTCTTTACTACATACAGTGCTTTGGGCATAATCCTTGTTGTGATTTCTGTAAGCTTGGTTCTTTTTCAGCAAAAGAGAACATATACATAGACGTTTGCTATTCAGCTTTTAGGCTGTTTACCGGATTAGTGCGTGCACTGAGATAACTATGTATTGTTATCGTAATGGTTGTAATTACCAATACAATAAGAACAGGGGTCAGGAAATTCCATTGTGTGGCTGAAATTCGATAAGCAAATTGCTCCAGCCAATGTTGCATTAATAACCACGTTATCGGAATAGCGATGATGTATGCTACTAGTATTTGCCATAGAAACGAACGGTTTAGTAACCATACTATTTCCCAATTGGAAGCACCGTGCACTTTACGGATTGCAATTTCACGGGTACGATGACGTACAGCGTACCATGAAATACCGAACAGGCCAAAACAGGTCAGGGCCAATGCAATAAATGAGTAGCTGATAAGGATTCGGGAGAGTATAATTACTTTGTTATTACGCAACATAAATTCTTTATGCATATCTACATATTTGAAACCTCTGTCACCATTCATTTCCTTCCATAATTTTTCAATAGATACCAATGTTTCTTTATAATATTCAGGAATGAGTTTTATTTGTATGAATGTTCCTTTCTGAATTAAATCTTGTTCTGTTCCAATAGATATTTGTTGACCACCGATTTCCTCTTCCAGGGAGTTTAATGGGAAGTTCTTGAAAATACCTGCAATAGTACTTAATGAATCCGAGAATTTATCAAATTCATTTAGTTTATGACCTATGTGGGAAACATCTATGTTCAGCAGACGCGCAAGCTTTTCATTGATAAAAGCCGGATGAGTATATTCCCGACAGGCTTGGGAGGGAGATACTCCGGCAATTTGCCGGATATGCATGGTTTGGAAGAAAGTTGTGTCGGTAGGGATGTGTGCTATAGAATTATGTTGGATACTACCGTCTGTTTGTCGGATAGGAAGTTCACGAAGCCAACAGTAAAGTACAGAACTCATGGAAAGACTTATAGACTCTATTCCATCCATTTGTTTCAGTTCCTGATAGAGCGGAAACAGAGGAAGGGTGCCACTCCCTATTTCTATTGTATTTTCGTAATGGTATGCACGGGATTTGATTAAATCCATTTGTTTTTGTGCAAGAGTGGTTGCATACACTAACCCGATTGAAAATATAAACTGGATGGTAACAAGCAACCATATAAATTGTTGCTTTTTCTTTCCTGTATAAGCTTGCCGATACTTGCTCAAAGTCTGTTGAGAGAGTTTATGGCTGATATACAGACCAGGAATGACAGCCATGAGGAAAATGAAGGATAAAAGTAAAGGTAGAACTTGCCGGCTGAAAAAGAAAGAGAAGGAAAGGCGGGTAGACAACAGGTTGTTAAACCACGGCAGCATGTCATTAATAAGCAATAATGATAACAGGAATGCAAATAAAACGGTAAGTGCTGCATCAAGAAATAACTGACTGCGGATTTCTTTTGATTTTGCTCCCATCAGCTTTTCTATATGTATCATTTTAAGTTGCTGCAGGGTACGTGAGAGAGTCAGATTTGTATAGTTGAAACAAGCGATGATAAGCACAAGCAGGGCCGAAATCAGACTGATATATAGTAATAATACATCACAATGTTGGAAAAAAGCCAACTGTTGCTGCTTGCTGTCTTTTCCTGTATTAAAGTATAGTTCTTTTATCGGATCAATATAATATCGTGAATCCGGTACTAATGCTGGAATCTTGTCTTTTTTAATTTTTTCCTGTAAAGCTAAGGGAGATGCACCTGGTTGTAGTTTCAATAATACAGGACCACCCCATGATTTGTCGGATAGTCCTGTCAGCAAATCAAAATGCAGAAAAGATTGTGGACGATCTTCTAATATAGCTGCTACTTTATAACTTTTACTTTGTCCTTCTTTATTGATTATTTCCAAGATTTCTCCAATACCGGAATGATTTCCGAAAAGTTGGTGGGCAAATCTTTTGTTTACAGCAACTTTGTCCGGAGTCGTGAGGACTTCTTCCAGGCTGCCTTCTGAAGTTGTATAAGGAAAAAATTGATTTAAAGTAGAGTCGGCACTGATAAAAAGAAACTGTTTGATATCTGTTCCATTATATTTGCAAAGATTACCAGACATTCCGTTTACACGCAGAATATCTGTAATTTCAGCATATTTTTCTTTTATCTGTGTGGCTGCGTCTGAGGTAGAGTAGGCTACTTTAATACCTTCTTCCATTGGAGAGTCTTGACGTAATAGATAAATGAGGTTACGGTCGGTATTATATTTTTCCACATTATATTCATGGATAAAAACAGTCATAAGCAGATTGGTGCATCCTAATCCAGCTGTAAGACTGAATAGCGAAATCAGAAAAAAAAGTTTGTTTCGCCACCAGTTGCGGGCAATAAGTTTGATGTTTAAGAAGACGTTCATTGTTATAATATCCTTTTGTTATTATAGAGGTGGTTTAACCACCTCTATAATAAATTGACTTATATTTTTATTTCATTCACCACCTGCCCGTCAAACAAATTAATGGTTCTCCCTGCATAGCCGGAATCGTGTTGGGAGTGGGTAACCATAACAATTGTTGTTCCTTCTTTATTCAGTTCGGTCAGAAGTTCCATTACTTCCTTGCCGTTTTTGGAATCCAGATTCGGTAAATTTGGAAACGTCTGTTCCGTTCAGTTCGTAAGTGCCTCCCGTAGGATTGTCCAAAAGGCCGAGGATATTCAGCAGGGTGGACTTTCCACAACCGGATGGTCCCATGATGGCTACAAATTCGCCTGCTTTGATTTCTAGATTGACATTGTTCAATGCCCATGTTTCGACTTCTTCTGTTTTGAAGATTTTCTGTAAGTTTACTGTTTTGATCATAATCTTATATTTTATAAAGTTATTCGTTCTTGATTACTTTTGCAGGGTTAATTCGTGCAATTCCCAGAATACGGAATAATACCGTGAGGGCCGTAATAAATGTTATTCCGATGAAAATTCCTGCCCAATATATGATACCGTCATTAAAGAATACAATATATGCTTTTTTCCATATTTGTATGACTATATAAATTAATGGAAATGCAATAATTGCGGAAACAGTCAGCAGTTTTATATAAAGGCGGGCAAACAATAAAATAATCTGTTTCAATCCTGCTCCATTTACCTTCCGGATAGCTACTTCCTTTTGTCTGCGTTCCGTATCCAATGTGATGGTCGAATAAACTCCCAACAAAGTAATGAGCAGGCTGACGATAGAAAAGAATAGAATAATCCCTTTCAATTTATTTTCTATTGCTTGTGCTTCATATATATCTTCCTGCAATGTAGTGACATGAGGATGAATACTTTCCGGGAGTGTTTCTTTCAATGTCTTTTCTATCATTTTTTTTATATCAGCCGTTTCCCCCGGCTCGCATTTCAGATAGCAATGACCTACATAATAATTGAAGTCGCTGGGTAAGAATACAAATCCAGGACTTTGATTATATACATCGGCGATAAAATCGTCACATACACCGCAAATGGTATAGCTTTCCGAGTAATTGTATAAAATAGTTCCTAACAGATCTTTTTTCTGGCGTTCCGCCCATGTTTTGTCTACTACCAAATCCTCTTTGGCTTTTAATGTGTGTCCCGATAGTAAAGGTATGTTCATGAATTGGAAGAAGTTAGTGGAAACATTCATGACATTTACTTCAAAACTGCTTTCCGGGTTACCTTTTTCCATTTGCATCCCAGTACCTGATATACCTTTCAGATAACTGATGTCTGCCAATAATTTGTCTTGTACACCGGAAAATTTGGATATACGTTCTATTAAAGCCAGTTTCTCTTCATTCTTCATAAACATATAATCTATGGAGAAACTTAGTATATTGGCTTTTTCTTTTTCAGTCAATGTGTTGAATAGGGTAGATTCCGTTTTCTCCGCTTGCATATAAAGAGCTACGGTAAATGCGACAAAAACCCAGCATATAAAAAATTGGATACCTAACAGAATATTCCGCATTCCATGTTTATGACGTTTTATCTCACTGCCATGAATCTCTGTCTGGATGGGTGTGTAATGTATGCGCAATACAGTTATAAAGCATAATATCATACATAAAAATAAGATGAATACCATATACTCTGCGGTCTGTATAAACAAGAGGTTCTTTTCAATGATAAGAACGTAATTAAATAAATTGAAATTCAAATAGGGACTGATTATTTCAATCAAGCAGAACGTAAACAAGAAAGCGATGAATGCAATGATGACAGACTGGACAAAGAGTTGGTAAAAAAGTTGCTGGTTTCCACTGCCCATAACTTTGCGTATCCCGTATTCACGGTTACGATTCAAAAAAGTTCCCATAAGAAAATGGAAGAAATTAAGAAGTCCGGTCAGTAAAATCAACAGGCCTACTATCATGGTTATTCCTGCAAAATAAGGAGCAATGGACTTATCCCAAAATTTCTTTCCAAAGGGCGAGGCGGTTATAGCTGTTTCTTCGTCATATATGTGGTGCTTCATATTTATGGAGCGAAAACGGGCTTCTAATTTTCGAGCTGTTTTACCCGGACGTAGCAGGGCAAAACCAAAACCTCCAGTCATATTATTACGACCGTTGAATTGCAATGTTCCTTCACTGTCATTCAAAGTCAGCATATCCAGTTTCTCAAGAAAACTCAGGCTGGTATTCAGGGGAATATCTTCTATCACGGCTTGAATGGTATAGACTATGCCTCCAGTACGAGGAGTGGTATCTGGTGCTGTAAAAAGACGTTGTGTCAATATCATACGTTTGCCTATGGGATTTTCTGATTCACCGAAAATCCTTTTTGCTGAAGAGCGGGTCAGTATGATGGCATTGGGGGTGTTGGAGGCTACTTCCCATGATCCCTGTAGTATTCGGGGAGTGAATACTTTCCTAAAAAGAGAGTCTACTTCCATTGTCATCAAATGATCGTATGGCAATTCTTTCCCTTCTTTTATCTCTACGTTGTAACTCCGCTCTCGGGGATAAACGGTAAAGGTAAAATCTTGAACCTCATCGAATCTAAGTTTGCGCAATTCTTCAATCGTTGTTGCCGGAATACCAGAATACAAATCTCCCCGTGTTGTACATAAATTTATGTCTGCTATGAGTTCTTTATTGGAAAAGCAAGAATCTACTTCGCTGATGAACCGGCTACAATAAAGACAGATACTAAAACATAATATCCCGACGGATAGCCCTACGATAGATATCAGATTTTGTATCTTATTTTTTAATAAGTGGCGCATTGCCATTTTTATATAATGCCTTAACATATTTCCGTTGTTTTATAAAATTATTCTGTTTTCATGATTTGTGTCGGATTAATATATGCCGCCTTTTGTATTTGGTATGCTAAGGTGCCCAGTGATATGATTATTACCAACAGCAATGATATGATAAAAATGTCTATACTGACAGGTGCCCTTACTGCAAAATCTTGAGTATAGGTATTTATCAGATAATAAGCCAAAGGAATAGCTATGACAAATGCTATAATTAAAACGGTTATATATTTGCGGAATAACAGTCGGTAAAGGTCTTTGGCACTTGCACCGTTCACTTTACGAATCGCTATTTCCCGATATCGTTGGCGAATGTCAAAAAGAGAAATCCCTAACAGGCCAAGACTGGAAATAATAATAGCCATACCTGCAAAAATAGAATAAATAGTGGCTGTTTGGCGGTCTTGTGTATACATCGCTTTGATATCATCTTCCAGGAAAGTATATTCAAAGTCTTCACTTCCATAGACTTTATATTCCAAATTACGTAAGAAATCAATCACTTCTTTCTTTTTGCCGGGTGTATAAGCTATCTGATAAAGATCACCACTGAACCGTGCTCCGACAGGATAGATAGTAGGCTTGATTCCAGATGTCAAATGTCCTTCAAAATAATCCTCTACTACTGCAACGATAGGTTGAAGAGAAGCGTTAGCATTAGCCCTTTTTTGATTTTCTTCAATCACTCCAGCGCCATTGATTGAAGTATAGCCTAATGCTTTCAGTGCGGCTTTGTTTACAACAAAAACAGTGCGCCGGTTTTCTTTATTTATATCGGGTATCTCACCTTCAATTACTTTTATATCATATAATTTGAAAAATGCAGGAGTGGCGTAATGAATATTCAGAAACACCTTTTCTCCTTTATTGTTCAGATAAAGTGATAATACCACTAACAAAAAAGTTATAATATACTGTGCCCCTAGAAAGAACATACGAAAATGTTTGGAATGACTTTGGACACCGATAGAGCGAATGGAAAGAATGGGGGAGGTGTAATTGTATTTAATGTATGGATAAATAGAAGTTATTACTGGTAACAATAATAAAATACTTGCCGAAAGCCATCCGTCGAAAGCCGTATAAGAAAAGTGAATGTCGAACAAATATTCAGTAGGGGCAGACATTATTTCAATAATAAGCCAGGATACTAATAAGGCGCTCAGAACTAGTAATGTATTTTCAATCCATATATTGGCAAACAATGTTTTGCCGCATACACCAAATACTTTCTTCAATCCATATTCTTTTCCGCGGCGTAATAATGCTACCAGGTAAAGATTAATAAAATTCAAGATGCCGGTGAGGAGCAATAACAGGCATACGCCCGACAAAATAATTAAGTGGGAATGGTTTCCCGAAAGAAACATAGCAGGTTCACGGTCTGTTAAAGAACCGTCCCAGTAAATATCCTTCACAGAAATTAAAGAAAATGTATGTGTGCGAGTACTGAGGTGTTGTGAGAGATAGCTTTCCTTGCACTATAGGATAATGAAATAACTGGAAAAATACACTGTCGGTAACGAGGCTACGTGCCGGAATACGGTTGGTACCGGAAATGACATAGTCCTTTTCCAATGGAATATAGGTGGTCATAGCTTCTACGAAACGATTGTCGATAGAAATGGTATCATAGTTATATTGTTTCAGTCCACTCAGTCCCCGGTTACCTTCTGTATTGGTACAGATAGCATACACATGCTCCCTGTCGATGCAATGTGTGTCCACTGTCAGTTCCCTATGGATATATCGCATCAAGATGATACTGCATGCCAGACTGAATGCCAGTCCCAGTAAATTAATGATAGTATACGATTTAGAACGCATTAAAAAGCGCCAAGCATATTTCAGTGTTTTCATATTTAATGTGTGTTTATTCTGATCTTATAATTTTTGCGGGATCAATTTGAGCAGCTTTGTGTATTTGCCAAATTAATGTGCTTGATGAAATAAAGGAAATGATAGCTAGAACTGCTAAATAAATTCCTATATCTACAGGTATTTTTAGTACAAAATCCCGTGTATACATATATATGAGGTAATAGGCAAGTGGAATAGCTAATACAAATGCACAACCTATTACTTTGATATATTTGCGGAACAATAGCAGGTAAAGGTCTTTCATCCCTGCGCCATTTACTTTGCGGATGGCAATTTCACGATAACGTTGTCGGATATCAAATAAGGATAATCCAAATAATCCCAAACAGGAGATGATGATTGCTATCAAGGCAAAGACAAAGTAAATGTTTGCTGTTTGACGGTCCTGAGCATAAAGTTTGTGGACTTCATCTGTCAACCAAGTATAGGTGAAGTCTTCGGTATTATATATTTCTTTCTCTGTTTTCTTCAGATATTCTATGACTTCTTTTTCTTTATCGGGGCTGACGGCAATCAAAAAATCGCTGTTGCCGCTGCTGGGCCCTACGACAAATGCCATCGGTTTTATTCCTTCAGTGAGATGGCTTGGGTAATAATCGTCTATTACAGCCACTACAGGCATAAGTTTGGTTCCACCTTCTTCCATTTCTCCTTTTTCGCTGACACTAATCCAAAGCGGGGATTCGCTGCGTACAAAAGCATCTTCTAGCCGAGTATAGCCCATAGCTTTCATTGCTGCTTTGTTCAGTACCATTTTATAGTCACTCCAACCTTCAAATTTTTGGGGGATTTCTCCTTCCAGTACTTTTAAATCATATAGTTGGAAGAATTGTGGAGAAGGAAATAGGGTGAGCATGGGTTGACGGGTATCCTGGTCATTTAACAACATGCAGATAGAGCCTCCCCTTAATATAGAATAATGGGAATTCATCCACATTTCAATGTGAGGACACTCGTTTAATAGTTGCTTGATACGGTCTTGGCGGGCAAAGCGCTCATTGCGCTTTTCTTCTGTATCAGAGCGCAGATAATTTTTGTTTTCGTGTAACAACTCAGCTCTGAGAATTCTTTCTGTCCGATATCCGGGAGAGGTATTCAGCAGGAAATGCAGTTGCTTGCCAAAGTAAAAGGACAGGATAAGGAGTAATATGGTTATAATGTATTGAAAAAAAAGGAATGTCATACGTACAGTGATAGCATGACGGTTTGATGTTATTGAACGGATAGACACAATAGGAGGGAGATAATTATATCTGATGTATGGATAAATAGAAGTGACCAAAGGTAATAATATGATGAATCCCAAAGACAATTGCCAGTCGAATGCCGAATAGCTAATTTGTTCATTCATCAACCGGCTGACTGGTACTTGGGTTGCTTCTATCAACAGCCAGGCGGTTAGCAATGCGGCAAAGGCTAATAACAGATTTTCTATCCATATTTGTAAAAACAAAGGCAGACGCTGCAAGCCGAATACTTTCTTTACTCCATATTCTTTAGAACGTTTCATCATAAATACCATATAAATATTGATGAAATTCAATATACCTACCAATAATAGCAATATGGTTACTCCTGAAAGAATATACAGGTGTGTACGGTTACCGAATTGCATGATGGAATCGTAATCGTCATCGTGACCAATGGAATTTCTCCAGTATAAATTTTTCCAAGTAATAAATTCCCAGCGTATTCTGTTTCCCCTTTTGTCCTTTCTGTACACATTGCTTGCTTTGTTTATCTTATCCAGATCTACACCGGGGAGTATGCGCATCAGTGATATATCCATACGTTGCCAGTGTTCCACCAATCTGTATGATACCAGTAGATCGAACCGAAGTAATGATTTGCATCCCAATTCTCCAATCACTCCCTTGATGGTGATGTTTTTACCATAATATTCCAATACTTTTCCTATCGGATTTTCTTTACCAAATATATTACGGGCATAGCGCTGGGTGATGATGGCGTCACCAGGGGCATCTAAATGGGCCTCACCGGCTGCAACCGGGTAGTGGAAGAAATGAAAAAAAGTGGAGTCAACTGCTGCTATATTCATTGCATAGTTACTGTTTTCATATACCACATTGTCTCGCTGCTGTAACATCAGGCGGCATTGTTCCACTATTTGATGGTCAGGAATATAAACAGAATCAGTTTCAGACCAGCCTTGTTGCAAACTTCCCGGATGAAGATTTCCTTCTATATCCCGTATAGGAATGATGATATGTTCCGGATCTACGCTATGTGCATCCACCGTCAGTTCCCTATGGATATATCGCATCAAGATGATGCTGCATGCCAGACTGAAAGCCAGTCCTAGCAAATTAATGATAGTATACGATTTAGAACGCATTAAGAAGCGCCAGGCATATTTCAAAGTTTTCATGTTGCATGTTTTATTTTAATATCAATTCTTCTGCGTCACCAAAGGTATCATATCCTGTGATAATTACAAATTCTCCAGGCTGTAAACCTTCAGTGATTTCATATTGAAGCGGGTTTTGGCGTCCTATATTCAATGGAACTTTTACAGCTTTTGTTTTTGATGGGTTTATTTTGTAAATCCATTGTCCTCCAGTAGACTGGTAGAAATTTCCACGTGGGATAACTATAGCTTGTTCGGGTTGACCCAATTCTATTTGTACCCGGAAGCTCTTTCCTACACGGACATTCTCGGGCATTTCTCCGGTAAATACCAAATCTACATCAAACATACGGTCTTTTACTTCAGGAACTACTTTAGTAATTCTCAGGGGGTAGCGTTTCCCTTGATAGTTTACGGTAGCCGGAAGACCTGTTGTGATGCGGTCAATGTAATATTCACTTAAAGAAGTATGAATTTTATATTGATCCAGCACTTTTATTTCAGCTATACTTTCTCCCGAAGCAACCTGTTGGCCGGGAGTTACTTTCACAAAACTTAGTTGGCCGCCAATCGGAGCTTTTATTATCAAATCCTCCAACCGTTCTTCCGCACGTTTCAGTTTTTTGCTTTCACGTTCCAGATCATTTTTCAATAATTCTTTGCGGATAAGGGTTACGGATGAATCATGTTTCAGGCTTTCCATTTGTAATGCCGTATTTTTCAGTTTATACTTATATTCATCTTCAGATACTTGAAGCTCAGCCTTGCTCTTAATTCCCATTTTGAATTCCTCTTTGTCCAGTCCGAAGCTCTTGCGCAGTCGTTCCATCTCATATTGTGCCTGTAATGTCTGTTGCTTCAGTGTCAGACTCTTTTGTTCCATTTCTATCTCTTTTTCTTTATAAGTGATTCGTTGTTTTTCCCATTCGTCACGTTGGTCTTCAATGGAACGAATCAGATCCGGATTAGTCAATATCAATAAGGTGTCACCTTGTTTCATCATATTCCCTTCTTCTCCAACAATGCGGTCTACACTGCCGGCTTCACGAGTATTTACTTTGATGGTAAGAATGGGTTGCACCAGTCCTTCCACATCTACATACTCCATAAATTTGTTGTTTTTTACTTCGGCTATCTGAATGTTGTCTGTTTCGATACGCAGCTTGCGAGGACCTAATGAAAGGCTTATCACATAGATAAGGAAGATAATGAAGGCCAGTGCAGCTATCATATAGTAGCGATAGCGGATGTACCACGGTTTCTTTTCAATTTTTATATCCATTAGTTTATGTTTTTTGATATAATTTTTTTATTTCTTTTTTAAGTATGGCGATAATACAAAGATCATTTATATCTGCCGTGTAGTTAAGGTTTAGGTATAGTACATGAAATCTCTGCTTTTCTGAGGAAATCATATCCCGTCATACTTCTAATACCATAATACAGACTCCAATAAGTTTTCAAAGCTGTTATATAATTTCTCCGTGCGGTATCTTTTTCTGTAATGGCGGCATTGAGGTCTAGAATTGTCGATTTTCCTAAGATATAAAGCCGGCGTGCTACATCGTGGCGCCGGTCGGCTGTCTTGTCCGTCTTGGCGGCTACTGCTACACGGTATGCTTGAAGATTGAATTGACGGACCATTTTACATACATTCAATTCAAAATCTTTCATTCCCTGTTCAGCCTGTGTATCTACTAAGTCTACATTGGAACGAGCTACACGAACGCGTCCTTTTCCACGACCCCAATCCAGGATAGGTAAAGAAATACCAATACTGGCATATTGTTGGTTCATGGGGTTTCGGTAAGAATCTGCAAATTTATTTCCGGTTTGAGAAAGCCCGAATTGTACATACAGGTCGGCTTTCAAACCTGCATTGGCTTTTGCAGAAGCTAATGCGCTGCGGCTTTCTAATTGTTTGCGTTTATAAGTGTCAGGATCGGGACTGTTTTTGAATGCCAGTTGTAATGCTTTTTGTAAAGGGATTTCGAGTTGAGGAATGCTGTCTTCCGGAATGACTCGTAAATTTATTTCCCGATTAATGCCAAGGAAGGAACGGAGTGTTTGCATTTGGTCCTCTACTTCGATGCGGGCATTCATCATATTGGTTTCTTCTGTCAGTTTGTTTATTTCCAGCTGTAGCATTTCGTTTTCAGTTATGGTTCCTATATTATATCTTCCCTCGGCATACCTGTATAAAGTATCGGCAGAAGCATAGTTGTAGGCGGCTATGTCAAGATTAGTTTGTGCAGTTGCCAGGTTGAAGAAAAGAGTGCTGGTTTCTGAGGCTACAAGTTCCAATGCTTCTGCATATGCTTTACGGGCTTCCCGGTAGCGAAGGGGTTCGATACGGTGATCCCATTTTAAAGAATTATATCCAAAAAGTTGCTGCTCGTAACCTATTACTATGGGTTGGGTGTTATACGCTGTATGATTATCTTCAAATTCATCAATGCGTTGGGTGGTACTTTTTACAAACAAGCTGCCACCGGTAAACCATATATTTTGATTTATTTTAAGGCTGAGATCTGTGCTTAACTGGTCTTGCTGGATAAATTGATTTGTTCCATCCGGTTGGGTAATCTTGTTTATCTCCCGATTTAGGGTAGGAGATGAAGTTAATGTGACGGAGGGAAGATAATTCGCCCGGAAAAAACGGTAGTTCCAATAAGCTGCCCGATAGGTATGACGGGCAGCTTGTGCTTCCGGTGAGTTTTCTTGTGCTATTTCAATAGCTTGTTGCAAACTCAATGTTATTGATTCTTCTTGTTGTGCTGTGGCTGTTTCCGGGCGAAGCAGAAGAGAAAGTGCTATAATACAATATAGTTTCATGTTCGTTTTTTTTTATGTCTTTATACCTATTAGTACTTTTGGCTTATAGTTAGGTGAACAGGAGTGGGTCTTCGGTGTCTTCTTTGGATAAGTCGCTTTTTATTTTGGTTAATGCTTCCTTTGCTTTTTCATGACCGTTGTCTATAGCTTTTTGGAACCAGAACCGGGCTTGTTGTAAGTCTTTTTTTACACCTTTACCCCACTGATACATGCGGCCCAGGTTGTATTGTGCAGGAGCATTCCCCTGTAAAGCAGCTTTGGTCAGCCACTCAGCTCCTTTAGCAAAGTCTTTTTCCATTCCTTCGCCATAACAATACATATTTCCTATATTATATTGAGCTATCGGATTATTCTTATCTGCTGCTTTTTTAAACCAAAAATAAGCTTCTTCAAAGTCTTTGGGAACCCCAAGTCCGTTTTTATATAAATAACCGATATTGTTCATGGCGTCCGTATTACCATGAGCTACAGAACGTAGGTACCAAGTCATAGCAATGTAACAATCCTTACGTACTCCCCAACCGTTTTTATAAAGGCTTCCCATGCCAATTTGAGCTTCTGGATTTCCTTGAGTGGCAGCTCTGTTCAACCATTTGAAAGCTTGGCTGTAATCCTTAGTGACTCCCAAACCATATGTGTACATAAAACCTATATTGTTTTCAGCATACGTGTTTCCGCCCGCTGCCGATTGATGAAAAAGTTTCAAAGCCTTATCATAATCAATTTCACCTCCTAAGCCTTTTAAATACATATCGCCTGTCAGATATTGGGCATGATGGGCCGTATCAATGTGAGCTATCTTTTCTAATAACTCGCGTGCTTTTTCATATTGTCGATTAACATAGTGAGTTTGTGCTTCTTCCCACAATTGATGGCAGTCACCTATATAAAGCATATAGATCTTATTGCCGAATAGAGTTACTATGCTTGCTATAAGGCATAAATTGATAGCTATTACTGATTTTTTTTTCATAACTTAATATATTAGTATTGTAGACTAATCAAATAGCGTGCCATTATCTTATCTCTTTGTTTACCAGATTTTTGTGGGATAAAAGATAATGATGTCTCTGTGCGGATACGCACTATTTTTGTGCGTATCCGCACAGACAACACATTAAAAAAAACAATATCTTTGCAAAAAAGCGGATAGAAAATCTTTTATTCGTATAACAAGATATATTGAGGATAAAATAATGAATGCAAAAGGAAAAATATTGATTATAGATGATAATGAGGACGTGCTTTTTGCACTAAACCTTTTATTGGATCCCTACGTGGAAAAAATAAAAGTTACTACTCAACCGACTCGTATTGAGCATTTCATGACTACTTTTCAACCTGATGTTATTTTGCTTGATATGAATTTTCGTCGGGATGCTATCAGCGGGCAGGAAGGATTCGATTGTCTAGAGCAGATATTAAAGTTAGATCCGCAGGCTATTGTCTTGTTTATGACTGCTTATGCGGATACAGATAAAGCAGTACGGGCCATTAAGGCTGGAGCTATTGACTTTATTCCCAAACCTTGGGAAAAAGAAAAACTACTTGCTACGCTTTCATCGGCTATCAAACTTCGTGATTCTCGTAAAGAGGTCAGGCAACTGAAAGAACAAGTTGTAGCATTGAGCGCGCAGGATGAAGAGATGCCTCAAATGATAGGTCACTCAGCGCCTATGCGAGAGGTTTTTGATACTATTCGGAAATTATCGGATACTGATGCTAATATTTTGATATTGGGTGAAAATGGAACCGGTAAAGATTTGGTGGCCCGTTCTCTACGTTATTTTTCTCCTCGTCGTGAATGTCCTTTTATAACGATTGACTTGGGGAGCATACCTGAATCATTATTCGAAAGTGAATTGTTCGGCTATGAAAAAGGGGCTTTTACAGATGCCCGCAAAGCAAAGGCGGGACGTATGGAGGTGGCATCAGGAGGAACGCTTTTTTTGGATGAAATAGGGAATTTGTCATTACCTATGCAGGCCAAATTACTAACAGCCATAGAAAAACGGCAGATTTCACGTTTGGGAGCAACGGATATAATTCCTATTGATGTTCGGTTGATAAGCGCAACAAATGTAAATATCCGAGAATTGGTGGAGGAGGGTAATTTCCGTCAAGACCTGTTGTATCGTATCAATACGATTGAGATTACTATTCCTCCATTGCGGGAAAGGGGAGAGGATGTTCTCTTACTGGCTGATTATTTCTTACAAAGGTATACTCATAAATATAAGAAAGAGATAAACGGACTGAGCCGCGAAGCCAAGCAGAAACTCATGCGTTACCATTGGCCGGGTAATGTCCGCGAATTGCAGCATGCCATAGAACGGGCAATTATTCTTTCGGACTCGCCATTGTTAAAGCCTGCAAATTTCATGTTGCAGCCACAACCCGAGAAGAGGGTGAATACGGATGAGATACTGAACTTGGAACAATTAGAACGCAATGCCATAGAACGTGCTATGAAACGCAGCGAAGGGAACTTGAGTCGTGCAGCGGAATATTTGGGGATTACCCGTTACGCTCTTTATCGGAAACTTGAAAAATTAGGGTTATGAGTCGTTTACAAACTTTACGGATGATAGCTTGTATGTTATTAATGGGGGTAGTAGCTATAGCTGCATATCTCTTTTATCAACATTCGCTCTATTTTTGCTTGTTTTTTTCGCTGATGATTATGGCAGGTATTATCATTTATATCTGTCAGTGGCAGTATAAAACGACCCGTATGATATCGCGAATGATAGAAGGTATTCGTTATGCAGATTTCTCTTTGAGTTTTTCTACCCAGCACAAAACTCGTACAGAACAACGATTGGCACAAGAAATAAATAATGTTGTTGCTGAATTCCGTACTCGGTTGTCCGAGAATGAAGAGCGATATCAATATTATGAAACATTATTGAATACTGTTGACAGCAGTTTGCTGGTAGTAGATAGTCAGTGCAATATACATTGGATGAACCGGGCAGCCATGCAGGATTTGTGCGGTTATCGTATTCATTCTGTCAGGGAATTGGCTCTGTTAAATTCTGATTTTCCTACTATTATCCTGTCATTACAGCCTGGAGAAATTAAAACAGTACGAATACATAAAGGAGATATTATACAAGAATTGGCTGTTACGGTATCCGAATATTCCGCTCAACATGGTACGGAACTCCGGTTGGTTAATTTAAAGAATATCCATGCTGTATTGGAGGAAAATGAGATGGAAGCATGGCAGAAGCTGATTCGTGTACTCACTCATGAAATAATGAACTCCATTGCGCCCATTATTTCATTAAGTGAAACATTAAGTGAGCGTGCTGTACAAAATGGTATGAATGAGAGAGATTACAATATCATGTTGCAAGGGATGCAGACTATTCATAGAAGAAGTAAAGGGTTGCTGAATTTTGTGGAAAACTATCGTAAACTTTCTCGTCTGTCTGTTCCGATACTGGCTCCAGTAAATATAGGTGATTTACTGAGTGATATGAAAAAACTGTTTCCTAATAAAAACATACAATATATATATAAAGTAGAAAACCCAGAAACGACACTGATGCTGGATCGTTCACAGATAGAACAAGTATTAATCAATTTACTAAAGAATGCAGGTGAGGCTTGTGTAGAGCAAATCTATCCCGAAGTTATCATTAGCACACATTGTGATTTAGAAAAACATCTATTTTTCCTTTCTGTCTGTGATAATGGTAGTGGCATTCTTCCAGAAGTATTGGATAAAATCTTTGTTCCTTTTTTTACAACGAAGCCAACAGGTAGTGGTATAGGACTCAGTTTATGCAAACAAATTATGAATTTACATGGTGGAAGTATCTCGGCGAGTAGTGAAATCGGAAAGGGGAGTTGTTTTACACTGAAATTTCTTTGCTGCGGATAAAAAAAAGTTTTAAGATTAATGTTTTGATTTATAATTTGATAAGTAATAATGCGAAAAAAAGTAGAAAAAAATCGCTTTAAATATTTGCATATATAAAAAAAAGCCGTACCTTTGCATCGCTTTTGAGAGATAAAGCGATTGAAAAAATAAAAAAAGATTCGGGGTGTAGCGCAGTCCGGTTAGCGCACCTGCTTTGGGAGCAGGGGGTCGTGGGTTCGAATCCCGCTACCCCGACGGATGAGAGTCAAGGAGTTAC
>PPYF01370721.1_pt1 | contig 39744 bp, 32 predicted proteins | sample 1559871 | NCBI WGS metagenome assembly PPYF01 (sample SAMN08240021, study PRJNA423297) | Human gut metagenome, whole genome shotgun sequencing project.
GCGGGACGGGCGTTTTCCCGTTTGGTCATCAGGAAATCCCACCACGCCGCCAGCATATTTTTCTGCCCGGTGAACCCTGGCGTGGGCAATTGGTTATGGAACTGGCCGTCCCGGTAGTGGGGAGACGCTTCCACCTGGCTAAGCTGTGCCCCCTGCGGCGCTTTACCAAAACCGGCATTAAGAACAAACGGCAATGTCGTTGCTGCTGCGAGTAACATGATGGCGACCACGCTGAAAGTGACACGGTTCATATCCTGACCAGACAAAAGCCCCCATCCCGGAGGCTTTATGATATAACTTGATTATGAGTGAGTACGCACTCATTATTAGGAAAGCGATGAAAGTCGTCAAGACGATTTTCAATTTTTGCGTTCCGCCGTTGCAGCGACCTGGTCAGACGTGCCAAGATCGGCGGTTTGTTTAAACCTGCGTGAGGAAAAAAGTAGTGGCTCGTCCAAAGAGTGAAGATAAAAAGCAAGCGTTACTGGAAGCTGCCACCGCGGCTTTCGCCCAGTCCGGCATAGCCGCCTCGACGTCGGCCATCGCCCGCAGCGCCGGTGTGGCCGAGGGAACGCTGTTTCGCTATTTCGCCACCAAGGATGAGTTGCTCAACGAGCTGTACCTCGCGATTAAGCTGCGCCTGGTGCGCACAATGATCGCCGGGCTGGATCCGGACGAGAAGCGCCCGAAAGAGAACGCGCGCAATATCTGGAACAGCTATATCGACTGGGGCGTGCGCAACCCGATGGAGCACAAAGCGATCCGCCGGATGGCGCTCAGCGAGCGCATCACCGACGAAACCCGCCGCCAGGTAAAAGAGAGCTTTCCGGAGCTCAACGAAATGTGCCAGCTGTCGGTGAAAGAGATATTCCTCAGCGAGGCGTACCGCGCCTTTGGCGACGCCCTGTTTCTGTCGCTGGCGGAAACCACCATCGAATTCGCCAGCCACGATCCGCAGCGCGCCCGGGAGATTATCGCCCTCGGCTTTGAAGCCATGTGGCACGCCCTGCATGAGGCGGACGCATAATGACGCCGGAAACACTGCATCCCTGCGCTCACCGTATCGCCCTGACCTACCCGTTTACCGAACACTGCTGGCCCTTTGGGCCAGAGTACGACGTGTTTAAGGTCGACGGCCGCATCTTTATGATCACCATGACTATTCGCGGGCGGGCGCTGGTCAATCTCAAGGCCGAGCCGCAGAAGTCGCTGCTGAATCAGCAAATTTATCGCAGTATCGAACCCGGCTACCATATGAACAAGAAACACTGGATCACGGTGGTGCCAGGAGAGGATATCAGCGAGGATCTGCTGGCCGAGCTGATTGACGATTCGTGGCATCAGGTGGTGAACAAGCTGAGTAAAAATGGATATCGTATCGGTCGCTTTGAAGCGCTATTCCACCAAGGCCTTTGACGCCACGAAAAAGCTGACTGCCGGGGAAGCGGAACAGCTGAAAACGCTGCTGCAGTACAGCCCGTCTAGCACCAACTCCCAGCCGTGGCACTTTATTGTCGCCAGCACCGATGAAGGGAAAGCTCGCGTGGCGAAAGCCGCCAGCGGCACCTACGTGTTCAACGAACGTAAAATTCTCGACGCCTCGCACGTGGTGGTGTTCTGCGCGAAAACCGCGATGGACGACGCCTGGCTGCAGCGCGTGGTGGATCAGGAAGAGGCCGATGGCCGTTTCGCCACCCCGGACGCAAAAGCCGCTAACCACAAGGGTCGCACCTTCTTTGCCGATATGCACCGCAAAGAGCTGAAAGATGACGATCAGTGGATGGCGAAACAGGTGTATCTCAACGTCGGCAATTTCCTGCTGGGCGTAGCGGCGATGGGTCTCGACGCCGTGCCGATTGAAGGGGTCGATTTTGCGATCCTCGATGAGGAATTTGACCTGAAAGCCCAGGGCTACACTAGCCTGGTGGTAGTCCCGGTCGGCCACCATAGCGTAGAAGATTTCAACGCTACCCTGCCGAAGTCGCGTCTGCCGCAGTCGACGACCATTACCGAGATTTAATTCCCTTCTGCCGGGAACGCCCGGGCCATGGCGCAGCAGCGTCTCGCCCGGGACTTTCTTCACCCACTCTTTCCCCCTCTTTTCTGCCGTTTGTGCCAAGTTTCTGGCGCTCATAATCCCGCTTGTGCCAGGAATAACGACTTTAGTGTGAACCAGACGATTTAATTAATTGATAAATAATACTTTTCATTTCTGGCACGCCCTTTGCTCTTAACAGATACCGCTATCTGGATGAAGGAGAAACCGGGTGAAACATATCTATGTGGCCAGCCACGGCCATTTTGCTCGCGGACTGGTGAACAGTTTGTCGCTGCTGATTGGCGACGAACACGGCGTTATCCCGGTCTGCGCCTATGACGAAGATATCGTGACCACCGAACAGCTGGAGCAAACCCTGGAGCATCTCATCGTCCAGGCGAATGGTGATGAAGTGGTGATCTTCACCGACCTGCTTGGCGGCAGTATCAACAATAGCGCCGTGAGCGTCTTGATGCGACATCGCAACGTTTTCGTGGTCGCCGGCATCAATCTGACTCTGCTGCTGGAGTTTCTGCTGTGCGAAGAAGCCACTACCGAGGCCGCGATTATCTACGCCACCAGCGCGGCGCGTGAATCCATTGTTTTCATCAATCCTCTAATAACACAACCATCCTCTGACCCCACAGGGAGAATCTCATGATTAAACTCGTGCGCATTGATTATCGGCTGCTGCACGGCCAGGTGGTTTTTGCCTGGACCCGAGCGCTGGATATCGACCATATCATCGTCGCCAACGCCAAAGCCGCGGCGGATGCCTTCATTACGATGTCGCTTAACCTGGCAAAGCCAGCGGGCGTCACGCTGGACATCGCCACCGTTGAACAGGCGGCGGAAAAGCTTAACAGCGGCAAGTTGGATCATAAAAAAGTCATGGTGGTCCTTGGCAATACTGCGGAAACCCTCGCGCTAGTGGAAAAAGTCCCGGGAATTAGCGCAATTAATTACGGCGGTCTGCCACAGAAGGAAGGGGCAAGACAATTCGGCAAGGCCATCTATCTGACCGAAGAGGAAATCGCCCATAGCAGAGCGCTAAAAGAAAAAGGTATTCGGCTGGAGATGCGTCAGGTACCCGCCCACTCGGCTGAACTCCTTAACGACCAACTTTAACTTCGGAGGTCACTATGTTGCTCACCGCAACGTTACTCGGACTGATCGCTGCCCTGGGGATACTTGATGGTCGCCTGCTTGGGGTATCAATGATCGATCGACCGCTGGTGATGTGCGCCCTCACCGGTCTGGTCTGCGGTAATTTACATGAGGGGATTCTGATTGGCGCTACGCTGGAGCTTATTTTCCTCGGCAACGTCGCCATCGGCGCCGCGCACCCGCCAGATATCGTGACCGGCTCCGTATTGGCCACCGCGTTTTCGATCATGTCCGGTCGTGGTCCAGAGGCTGCGCTCACCATCGCCATCCCTGTCTCAATGCTGGCGCAGACGCTGGGAATCCTGGTGCGCGTGGTGAACGCCCGCTTTGGTCATCTGGCGGACCGCTATGCTGCACAGGGTAATACCCGAATGGTCGGCCTGATGCACCTCGCCGGTCCGACGCTACTCTATTTTTTAAACGGATTTCTACCGGTATTTTTTGCCATTCTGCTTGGTTCTTCGGCGGTAAGCTGGTTCCTGGAGGCCATTCCGCCGGTGATAACCAATGGATTGATCGTCGCCAGTAAGATCCTGCCAGCGCTCGGCTTCGCCCTGCTGATCAGCATGATGCTCAGCAGCAAACTGATGCCGTACCTCGGTCTGGGATTTCTGATAGCGGCATATACCAAACTGGATATCATCGCCATCGCGCTGTTCGCTGTGGTGTTGGCATTTATCATCAGCCAGTTCCTTAATCTTAAGCAGCAGGAGAGCTAATCATGAGCGAAATGACGCAAACTGTGACTGGCGCTACCCAGCCGCAAAGCGATGATGCAAGCCGCATCACCGCCCGCGATTTACGCAGCGTGTTCTGGCGCTCCTTTACGCTACAGGGCTCCTGGAACTACGAGCGCCAGCAGCATATGGGCTATGCCTTCGCAATGTCGCCAGCCCTGAAGCGCATCTATCAGGACCCAACGGAGCTGGGGCGCGCCCTGCAGCGTCATCTGGTGCTGTTTAACACCACGCCCCATCTCTCGACCTTTATCTTCGGCCTGTCGATTGCCATGGAAGAAGAGAACCAGCGTAACCCCGAATTTAATGAGGAGTCGATAAACGCGATTAAAACCAGCCTGATGGGGCCGCTGGCGGGCATCGGCGACTCCATATTCTGGGGATCATTAAAGGTTATCGCCGCCGGGATGGGTATCTATTTCGCCCAGCAGGGCAGCCTGCTGGGACCGATACTGGCGCTGTTAGTTTATAACCTGCCGCATCTTTTGTGCCGCTGGTATGGCCTGAAGCTCGGCTACCGGGCGGGTACGACCTGGCTGATGAGAATTTACCAAAGCGGCCTTATGGACCGGGTGACCTATATCGCATCAATTGTTGGCCTCATGGTCGTCGGCGCGATGACCGCCAGCATGATAGATATCACCACCCCGCTCAGCTTTACCGCCGGGCAGACCACCATGAAGGCGCAGGAGTTTATTGACAAAATACTTCCTTCGCTGCTGCCGCTGCTTTTCACCCTTGGGATGTACAAGTTGATCCGCAAGGGAGTCAATATTAACTGGATCCTGCTAGGAACCGTCGCGTTTGGCATGGCGGCCAGCGCGCTAGGCCTGCTTTAAGAAGAGGAATATCACCCATGCACGTAGAAGACTATATGAATGAAACACCCGCCTGTCTGCTCGCTATGCTGACGCAGACGCGGGAAGATCTCTGGCAGGCGGCAAAAGCGCTAACGGAGCGCGGCGTCACGCGTATTATCCTGACCGGCTCCGGTACCTCTTATCACGGCGCGCTGACCGCCCGCTCGTTTATGCAGCAGTGGTGCGGGCTACCCGTTGATGTCTACTGGCCTTTTCTGCTGGATGATTCGGCGCTGACCCTCAGCGACAAAGCGCTGGTCATCGGTATTTCTCAGGGAGGCGGCAGCCTCTCTACCCTCGCCGCAATGGAACGCGCCCGGGCAGCCGGGCATCTTACCGCTTCCATGGCCGGGGAAGCGCCAGCCGTTATCGACCGGGCGGCAGATTTGGTCTTAACAGTACCCTGTGGAGAAGAGCGGGCTGGCGCCAAAACCAAAGGGTATCACTGCACCATACTTAATCTGATGCTGCTGGGGCTTGCTGTCGCCAGTCGCCAGCGGCGCCTGAGCGATGAGGAGCGCAAGGCGCTACTCATCCGCATGGATACCACGTTTAATCATTTGCCGACGCTCATTGAGGCCTCGCAGGCGTGGGTTCTCAATCATGCCCGACCGCTTATCGACAGCGCGGACATTCGCCTGACCGGTCCGGCAAGGCTGTTTGGCACCGTTCAGGAAGGTGCGCTAAAGATGCTTGAAACGCTACGCTGTCCGGTTGCCGGTTACGAATTTGAGGAGTTCATCCACGGGATCTATAACGCCTTCGACGAGCGCTCTACCCTGATCATGCTCGATCCGTTTCCCGATGAGCGTCAGGATCGCCTGGCGGAAATACTTGGCGGCTGGACTCAGCATATTTATCGCATTGGTCCACAAGTCGAAAATAACGGCAAAAATATGCCCTTCGCATTTATTAACGATCCCGACTTTGCGGTCTTTGAATATATTATTCCGTTACAAATGGTTTGTGCCCGACTGCCGCCAGTGAAGGGCATCGATCCCGCAATACCGAAGGATCCGCAGTTCCACCAGAAAATGAAAAGTAAACAACTCAATTAATTGACGCATAGTAAAAGTTATCCGCTATTCAGCGGAGGACCCGTTACATCCCAAGGAGACCAATATGTCTATAGCTCATCAAAACGCACATACTATTATTCGCGATATTTTATCTAAGCAGCACATTGAGCGCGTATGGTTTGTTGGCTGCGGTGGTTCATTAACCGGTTTCTGGCCGGGGAAATATTTTCTCGATTGTGAAGCTAAAAAGCTGGCCGTCGGCTATGTTACCAGTAATGAATTTGTCCATGCGACGCCGAACGCGTTAGGTAAAAACAGCGTAGTGATCCTCGCCTCGCAGCAGGGCAACACCGCTGAAACGGTGGAAGCCGCCCGCATCGCGCGTCAGAAAGGCGCCGCCACTATTGGACTGGTATATACCCCCGGCACGCCGCTGTGCGAACACAGCGATTACACTATTGAATACTGCTGGGCGCGCTATCCCGAAACCGTCGATCCGACGCAGCAAAAAGCGGCATATAGCCTGTGGCTGGCGCTGGAAGTACTTGCGCAAACTGAGGGATACGCCCATTACGATGAGATGGTCAGCGCCTTTGCCAGTTTTGAATCCGTGGTACGCGGCGCTCAGCAGCAGGTTCAGGCGGATGCGCGCCATTTTGCCGAAGCCTGGAAGACCGAAAAGGTCATCTACATGATGGGCAGCGGCCCCTCATTCGGCGCCGCGCATCAGGAATCCATCTGTATTCTGTTGGAGATGCAGTGGATTAACTCCGCCAGCATCCACAGCGGCGAGTATTTCCACGGCCCCTTTGAGATTACCGAAACGGGAACGCCGTTTATTTTATTAAAAAGCAGCGGCCGCACCCGCCCGCTGGATGATCGCGCGATCCGCTTTATCGAACGTTACCAGGGAAAACTGCAGATTATTGACGTGGAAAAGGTGGGAATCGACGCACTGCACGCCAGCGTGCGCGAATATTTCTGCGGCCTGCTGCACAACTGCGTACTGGATGTTTACAACCTGGCGCTGGCCACCGCTCGCAACCACCCGCTGACCACCCGCCGCTATATGTGGAAAGTCGAATATTGATTCGCTAACCGCCTGCCAGCCCCGGCGTAATTCTCCGGGGCTGCGTTGAGGATTACCAGCTAAAATCTTCAATACGTAATTCAAAAATATCGTGAATATAGCCAATTTCCGCTACCGGTAGCGCCACGTTATAGAGTATTTTCAGGCGCTGGAACGAGTGATTCACCATGGCAATAAATTCGCCATGCTGGCTGGTAAATTGCTCAAGATCTTTATAATGGCTAATTTCATTACGCATTACCAGACGCTCAATCATACAGCTGAGATGCACATATAAACTGATAATTAAGTTATTATTAAAATGAAAACCAAGCGTATTTTGCCACTCAGCGATAATGGTTTCGATATGACCCATGGTTTTTCCAGCATTCAGTATCGTCAGAGAGTTGACAACGTTATGCAGTGAAAACTCACGAACCATATTTTTATTAATCAGCGCAATTTGCTTTTCATTAAGATAGCCGCTTAAGAGCTGACTCAGATGTCGATGCCCCTGCTCGCCAAGTAATTCCTCAATGCCAACCCAGGGCACTCCGGCCAGCTGCGGGTCGTGGGTACCCACGACCGCAATAACTTCATACTGGTGGAGCAACGATACCGCCGTACGACTGTTTTTTAAGCGCGTATACTCGCAGGCGATGATGTTAATATCAAAATCGTTGAGCAGGCTCTTCTCCATCAGATTTTTAAATTTAAATGCGGTACCGATACCTGTAATACAGGTCACCAGCAGCACACGCTCTTTTTTTTCTGCGGGCCAGAACACATCCCAACGCGACTGATTAAGCGGCACGATCTCTTCGGCGATTTGTTCGATGTTTTTTCCCAACGCGATCTCGCTGGCAACGTTCAGCGCCATGCGGGTCGTGACGTTATCCACCACTACCAGCGGGCCGTTAATCACCGACAAAAGCGCATCGGCAATCTCCTTGGTGTAGCCCATATCAATAAGCACCATCACACCCGCACGCGTGTCCGTATGCTGGAGATAATCAACCACGGCGCGACTGACATCGTTAAACGCCACCTCCATCGGCATATCCATGGCCTGGTAGATCTTCTCGCCAATCAGGCGGTTGGCAACGCCGGCAATGCTGCTGGCGGTCGAATAACCGTGGGCGATTATCAGCGCTTTCACTTTTCCGCCGCTGGTCGCATCGATAGCATTACTGACAATGGCGGTAATCGCCAGACGGTCAAGCGTATCGATGAGCAGATCGTATTTATTATTGACGACATCCAGTAGTTTCTCCGCGATGCGTTGCGCCAGCCCCGCCGAGGAGTCCAGCCAGCGCTGCATCACCAGACGCACGGGCTCAGCAACGCTGCGCGGCGCCAGAGGGAGGCTGGTGAGGTAGCGGCCGGTAAGATAAGCGAATTCGACATTTAGCTGAAGGTCATAATTGACAGCGATTGCTTTGCCCACATCTTCAATAAAGCGCAGCCGTTTGTCCTGCAGAGAGACCGTACTCTCCTGATTCATCAGCGCATCAAGATAGAGCGTCACGTTCTGATAAATAAGCTTTTCAAAGGTCCGCACGCTAATATTATCCTGAGCCAACTCCTCGCACAGGCTACAAATATTTTCCGTTAGCCGTTGGTATTCATGGTGACGACCAGAAAAAAGAGGCTGCGCGTCGCCATCGCGGTAAATCATAACCCGCTCGCTATTTTGCTGAAGGGTAAAAGGCGCATCCGCCAGTAATCGGTCGGGCAGCAAACCCGCTTTTATATGTAAAAGACCGCTATCACGTTCGCCAAATGTCCAGGCGCTGGCGCAAATATTGCGAATCAAATTTTCCAGCCCACCGACATTTCCTTCAAGCGTTTCACGCATTAGCTGGCTGACGATTTCGCCATCCAGCTCCAGATCGTGGTTCAAACGCTGGGCTTCACGGCGGAAAAAGTGGTGGATAAACGCCAGCCGCTCGAATTGGCCGCGTTCAGCGATCGGCAGAATTTTTACAATCACCGGAATACGGCGAATAAAGGTCGCCAGGAAGTGTTTTTCCAGATCCTCGGTTGAAGCAAAAATTAGCCGCACCGTGGCGCTGCGCTCGTCGGCGCTCTCCCCCAGCCGGCGCCAGCTACCGTTATCCATAAAATGAAACAACTTTTCCTGGCCTTCGGGCGGCAGCCGATGAACCTCATCGATAAACAACACCCCGCCGTTGCTGGTCTCGATAAGACCAGGAACGGCCTTATCGGCGCCGGTAAAGGCCCCCTTCGCATGACCAAATAACTTCGAGGTCAGTAGTTCTGGATTATTCGCGTACTCGGCGCAGTTAAATACGGTAAAAGGCGCATCGGCAGGTAAAATACCTTCATCTATTGCGTAGTGCCAGAGCTGGCGAGCTAGAAAACTTTTCCCGGTGCCAGTAGGGCCCCGCAGCAGCAGCGGCAGACCTGCGCCAGGGTAGCTGATGGCAGCCTTGCACTGGCGCAATGCTTCCTGCAGGCTGCCCTGCGCGCCAATCAGCTGCGCCAGACTATCCTGACGATCCGCGCACAGCGCCTGAATGGAGGCGTATTCGCCGTGCCGAACCGCCAGGCGGTGATGATCGCGCAGAACGGTAACGGGTAAAAACAGCACCGGGCGACCGTTCACTTTGACCACCCGCTGCTCGCGATGGAGATTATTCAGATGATGGCTGATGATGCTGCGTTTTTGCTTCAAGCTATCGGCGATGGCCATAGCGTTAAACTCGCCCAGCGCTTCCGCCGTCAGCGCTCGCCCGGCGATCCGTTGTTCTAGTTGGCGAAAAATCGACTCCTTATTCATCTCGCTCCCCTGTCAAAAGCGTAAAATTCGCTTATACGACAATTCGCGCAGGACGTCGCTGCCGCCAGCCACACTTCTTTAAAAACGCTTAATTTTTCATGGCTTAACGTTCCCCGCATGCCAGATGCGCTCGGCATAGCGGCCAATCACCGCCAGCGAGACGGCAAGGATCAGGAAAAACAGCACTTTGTGCATCCCGTTCCAGAAAAACTCAAAGAAACGGGTATAGAGATTGATCGCCAGGAAGGTTAGTCCGAAGCCGCGCAGCATTCCGTCATCGGTTTTCAGGCTGATAAAAATGCAGACGCCGGCCGCTACGGCAAACAGCAGCCCCCACGGCAGGAGTCGCGCCTGGCTCACCTGGTACCAGCTGTCTGCGTCGTAATTGCCGAAAATCGACATGATCCACAGCGCAATAAACAGGTACGTGAGGCCCATCGCCTTGCTGACGGTAAACAGCTGCCGCTGGCGAAGCAGGGATTGCGCGCCGTAGCAGAGCGCCAGCAGCGCGCCGCCGAACAGGACGAAGCGAATCGGGTAGTTCATGCCCAGCCAGTAGGCGCCCCACCCCGAGACGTAGCCGGTTTCCGCGCCGAACCAGTTGCCCAGCGCCAGCAGAAAAAAGAGCCACACCAGCCCGGAGCGGGCAATATAGCCGATGGCGCCGTAAATCACGCATCCGGCCAGAAACAGCGGTGCGATATGGCCGCTGCCGTTATCCAGCCGTTCGCCAAGCTGCCATAGCGCTACGGCGGTAAAGACGACGCCCAGAAACAAAATCGCCTCGGTGCTGTAGTGCCACTGCGTCTCCCGCCGCTGGCGGCGAAAACCCCAGCCGTAGCAGACGACTGCCAGCAGCGCAGGCAGCAGGATCCGCATCAGCGCCGAGTGGCTGAACAGGCTCAGCAGCCACGCCACCAGCTCGCTGTCGGCGAACAGACTGCCCAGGGAAATCAGCACGCAGGCCAGCGCGGTCCAGAAGGCATAGCGGCTCAGGCGCCGCCAGTCGAAGGGGGAGACGCGCATCGTTTGCGCCAGCCGCTGGCTGTCCGAGGGGGTTAACTCCCCGCTGGCCTGCCAGGCATTCAGCGCGCGCTGAATAATGCGCTGCTCTTTTCGGGTTACGTTCATAGGCATTCCTTGAGACTGATGACAAACCTGTTTTCGCTAATATGCTCGCCTTTCTGCCGGGCAGCGGCTGTCGCCCTCCCCGGCCTACTTAACCATTTATATATCAGATTGTTACTCCTTACCGTAAGCCCGCGTAAGCGCAGCGCCGCCGAGCATGATATCAGGCGCGGAGCCGCTTTATTGCCGGGTGGCGGCTGGCGCCTTACCCGGCCTACGGTCCGTATCAGCCAGCCGTTAACTTACCCACTTGTGCGACTGAAACTGCCGGTGTTGCGGCCTCAACATCGCTGAGACGTTCCCGGCAGGCCGGGGCAGCCCGCATGGATGCGGGCTGAGGGCCGTGTTTTGCATGGACGCTGCCTCGGCCCGACCCGAAGCCTGCAGGGATAAGTCGAAGGCACCGCGCAGCGGCGATGTTGCTGGCCGGAGCCCGGGGGTACAGGGGGCGGCGGCGACTGGTGCCCCCTGTGCGCTCCCTGCGCCATGAGTGACATAACGCAGAAGGCGTATCGGGAGCGCAATGTGTGCTGAAGTCGTAGATCACATACAGGACTTCCCGACAGTGCTTTCCCTCCCCTACTCCCGGAGGGAAAGGGAACCGTCCAGCAGCGCCGGCCGGGCAATACCCGAAGATGGCACATTGCCAGCCATCTGATTCCCTGTGATTAATGTTGGTCCAGCCACACCAGCGCCTGCTCGCCCGCCTCGTCCATCGGCAGGTAGACCAGCAGGCGCGAGCCGTTGCGCGGCGCCGAATACCAGTACATCTGCTGCAGGCTGAATCGCCCGAGCTGCGGGTGGTTAAAATGTTTAATCTGGTTTTCCACGCCGCGCACCTCGTAGCGCTGATGCCACAGCGCTTCAAACTCCGACGAGGCGGCGAAAAAGCGCGCCAGTTTGTTTTCCCACGCCGGATCGCCGCGGTGCTCGGCCATCGCGGCGCGGAAATAGGAGACGAAGGTCGGCAGCACATCGCGATTTTCGATCCGGCTGCGCCAGGTCTCATGGGTCAGATAGAGATAAATGCAGTTGCGATCTTCTTCCGGGAGGGTGGCGAAATCGATGCCCATCAGGCGGCAGAAGCTGTCGTTCCACGCCACAATATCAAAGTTCGGTTTCTGAATGCTGGCCGGCTGCGGCATCAGGCTGTCCAGCATCCGGCGGGTGCCAGGGCTGATGCCTTCGCACACCGTCACCTGGGTGGCTTCCGGCGGGGTCAGCCCGGCGAGCACGAACAGATGCCGGGTCTCCAGCGGACTGCACTGCAGGGCATTCGCCACCCCCACCAGCACCGCCTCCGACGGATTCACCTCCCGCCCCTGCTCCAGCCAGGTGTACCAGGTAACGCCGACGTCGGCGAGCATCGCCACCTCTTCCCGGCGCAGACCCGGCGTGCGCCGGCGGCCCACCCGGGGCAACCCCAGGCGCTGCGGATCGAGGCTTTCACGGCGGGCGCGCAGAAAGGCCCCCAGCTGTTTGCGTCGATCGTCCGGCACGGCGATCGTCGACTCCCGTTGCGGCATCGTGGTCATCACCCCTCCAGCATAGTAGTGCCAATACCAGTATAGACAGGAACTGGTACCCGTTTAATTTATCGGTAATGCTACGTCGGTCTGCTGAATGACGCAATGGAGAATCCCATGAATACGTCTGCTGTTTCACCCGGCCGCGCCGGTCTGTTGCTGCTGCTGAGCGGCCAGATGCTGCCGCTTATTGATACCTCGATCACCAATGTGGCGCTGGACGCCATCACCCACACCCTGGCGGCCAGCGCCACGCAGCTGGAGCTTATCGTCGCGCTGTACGGCGTCGCCTTTGCCGTCTGCCTGGCGATGGGCAGTAAGCTTGGCGATAACTATGGCCGCCGGCGCCTGTTTATGTGGGGCGTCGCCCTCTTTGGCATCGCTTCCCTGCTGTGCGGGATAGCGAACAGCATCGGCGCCCTGCTGGCGGCCCGCACCCTGCAGGGCGCCGGGGCGGCGCTGATTGTGCCGCAGATCCTCGCAACCCTGCACGTCACCCTCAAAGGCCCCGCCCACGCCCGGGCCATCAGCCTGTATGGCGGGATCGGCGGGATCGCCTTTATCGTCGGTCAGATGGGCGGCGGCTGGCTGGTGTCGGCGGACATCGCCGGGCTGGGCTGGCGCAACGCCTTTTTTATCAATGTGCCGATCTGCCTGCTGGTGCTGGCTCTGAGCCGCCGCTATGTGCCGGAAACCCGTCGCGAGACGCCGTCGCGGATTGACTGGCAGGGTACGCTGTACCTCGCGCTGATCCTCTGCTGCCTGCTGTTCCCGATGGCCCTCGGTCCGGAGCTGCACTGGCCGCTGTGGCTGCAGCTGATGCTGGTGGCGGTCCTGCCGCTGCTGTTCGCCATGCGTCAGAGCGCCCTGCGCCAGCAGCAGCGTGGCGACCATCCTCTGCTGCCGCCGCGTCTGCTGCAGTTGACCAGCATCCGCTTCGGGATGGCCATCGCCCTGCTGTTTTTCAGCGCCTGGTCCGGCTTTATGTTCTGCATGGCGCTGACCATGCAGGAGGGGCTGGGGATGGCGCCGTGGCAGTCCGGCAATAGCTTTATCGCCCTCGGCGTGGCCTATTTTATTTCGGCGCTGTATGCCCCGCGGCTTATCGCCCGCTACAGCATGGGGCGGATCCTGCTGACCGGTCTGGCGGTGCAGATCGCCGGTCTCCTGCTGCTGTGCGCCACCTTCTCCCGCTTCGGCGTCGCCACCAACGCCCTGACGCTGGTCCCCGCCACGGCGCTGATCGGCTATGGCCAGGCGCTGATCGTCAACAGCTTTTATCGGATTGGTATGCGCGATATCAGCGCCAGCGACGCCGGGGCCGGGAGCGCAATCCTCAGCACCCTGCAGCAGGCGACCCTCGGTCTCGGACCGGCTATCCTTGGTTCGCTGTTCCTGGCGCTGGCCCGTCGCGGCGGCGGCAACTATCCGCAGGCGCTGATTGATTTTCTGCTGGTCGAGGTGGCCATGATGCTGTTGCTGGGGGCGATAGCGCTGTGGCTACGCCATCATCTCAACCGACAGCCGGCGACGGTGGCCTCGTAATACCGGCGGCGGTAATTTGCATAATAGCTATCCAGCGGTCATCATACCCGCTGGATATTCAGGAGACGTTATGCAGGAATTAATATCGCAAATTGCCGCCTTAGGAATCGAAATAACCCCCACCCGCTCGCTGATGATTATCTTCGGCATTATCTTGTTCACCGCCGTGGTCGTGCATCTGATATTGCACAAAGTGGTCCTGCGCGCATTTGAAAAACGGGCGCTGGCCAGCAGCCATCTGTGGCTGCAAATCATCACGCAGAATAAACTCTTTCACCGACTGGCCTTTACCCTGCAGGGGATCATCGTCAATGTGCAGGCGGTGCTGTGGCTGCAAAAAAGCAGCGAGGCCGCGGAAATATTAACCACCGTGGCTCAGCTATGGGTGATGATATATGCCATGCTGTCCTTCTTCTCGCTGCTGGATGTCATTTTAAAACTGGCGCAGAAATTTCCCGCCGCCTCACAGTTGCCGCTGAAGGGCATATTCCAGGGAATTAAGCTGGTGACGGCGATTATTATCGGCATTCTGATTATTTCGCTACTGATAGGCCAGTCGCCAGCGATCCTGATTAGCGGGCTCGGCGCGATGGCCGCGGTGCTGATGCTGGTGTTTAAAGATCCGATCCTCGGTCTGGTGGCCGGTATTCAGCTCTCGGCCAACGATATGCTCAAGCTTGGCGACTGGCTGGAGATGCCAAAGTACGGCGCCGACGGCGCGGTGATCGATATCGGCCTCACCACGGTCAAGGTGCGCAACTGGGACAATACCATCACCACCATTCCGACCTGGTCGCTGGTCTCTGACTCGTTTAAAAACTGGAGCGGCATGTCGGCCTCCGGCGGCCGCCGCATCAAACGCAGCCTTAACATCGACACCACCAGCATTCATTTTCTTGATGAACAGGAGCAGCAGCGCCTGATCCGGGCGAAATTACTCAAACCCTATATGGATTCACGCCACGAGGAGATTAGCGCCTGGAACCAGCAGTACGCCGGGGAGCAATCGATCCTCAACGAGCGGCGGATGACCAATGTCGGCACCTTCCGCGCCTATCTGCAGGAGTATTTACGTCATCATCCGCGCATCCGCCAGGATATGACCCTGATGGTGCGCCAGCTGGCGCCGGATGCCAACGGCTTGCCGATCGAGATCTACTGCTTCACCAACACCGTGGTATGGGCGGAATATGAGGGAATCCAGGCGGATATTTTCGACCATGTCTTCGCCGTGGTGGATGAGTTTGGCTTACGCATTCATCAAACGCCCACCGGCAACGATATTCGCGCGCTGACCGGCGCCTTCTCCCGCTGATCCTCAGACGCTGGCGCGGTCTATCACGCGCCAGTCCATCATCACCCGCTCGACGGCAGCGTCGGGATCGTCGATGCGTTTCATCAGTAGAGACACCGCCGTACGGCCGATCGCCCGGGAGGGCTGTTCGACGGTGGTCAGCTGCGGGGAGACCACTTCCGCCAGCTCGGTGCCATCGAAGCCGATCACCGCGATATCCTCCGGCACCCGCAGTCCGGCCTGGGCGATAGCCCGCAGCGCCCCGGCGGCGAGGGAGTCCGAAACGGCAAACACCGCATCGGGCTTCTCGTCTTGCGACAGCAGTTGCTCCATCGCCCGTTTACCGGCCGCCGCGCTAAGATCCTGCGCGTAGGTCACCTGCTGATACGCCAGACCGTGCACGTGCAGCACGCTTTTATAGCCGCGCTCGCGCAGACGGGCATAGCGATAGCTGAGGTCGTGATTAATGAGCGCGATGCGGCGGCGGCCGCTATCGGCCAACCGGGATACCGCCCCCTGAGCCGCCTCGACGTCGTTAATCCCGACGCAGGAGATGCTGCCGGTGTCGGCATACTCCGCGCACTGCACCCAGGGCGCGTCGCCAATCATGGTGGTCAGCTCCGGCAGGCTGGAGAGCGCGTTCATGGTAATAATGCCGTCGACCATTTTGCCGGAGAGCAGCTGCAGGCCCGAGGTCGAGCGGGCCAGATCCGACCCGGAGTTACACAGCAGAATGCGATAGCCATTCTTCTCCGCCTCTTCTTCTATCCCCTTCACCACCTCGGCGCAAAAGGGGTTAGCGATATTGGAGACCATCACCAGGATCATATTGCTGCGGGCGGTTCGCAGCTGACGCGCCAGCAGGTTCGGCTGATAGTTGCTCTCTTTGATCGCCTGCAGCACGCGCTCACGGTTTTTGGCTTTTACCGTATCGCTGTTGTTCAGCACCCGCGACACCGTGGCCACCGAGACGCCGGCCAGACGAGCAATTTTCTGAATAGACATAAACCCTGCACTTCCTGCGATAGAGGTGGATCCTGCAGGCTATCATAAATGACCTCTGATTGGCCTGCCAGCCTGGCGCGAAAGCGTAGCTCAGCGAGACGGTGTCCCGGGAAACTATTAATAATCAGGGCTTCTCTCCCGCCCCGTTAACGCGCATCCTTTTGCCGTTTCATATTCTCATTAGCGCAGGCACCTCGTCAAAATCGTCACCGGAACGCCATGCCTACGCCTTCGTCGCCCACCGCTCCGATTTTGTCGGCGGCAATTTCACCGTCAACCGCCAGGAAAATTACCGTTTAAACCTGCCGACCTTTACGGCGATGTATGCCCGCGGCCAGCAGGATAAAGCCGCTGGCATGAGCGAAAGCGATGCCCGCCGCACCGCGGAAGCCATCAAACAGCAGGCGGCGCAGGGCACCCGCACCGAGCACGCCTTCACCGGCAATGCCAGCGACAAATGGGATAATGCGATGGAAAATAAAGATGCCGTCCTGTTCGGCAACGAGCTCTCCGGTGCCTATCTCGACGGCTATCTTGGGGTGAAATAATCCTGCGCCCCACCTGCGCTCAGCGTTCGACGCTGACCCAGCGCTGCTGCTGATGGCTTTTGACGATCGCCTCGATGATGTACATCACATCGGCGCCGTCGTCGAAAACGGCGAAGCGCCGGGCCCCGGCCGCCGGCATCTTCCCGGCGCGCACCGCCTGATAAAAATGCCCCATCATATTCTTAAAGGCGTCCGGCCAGCCCTCAATATGGCCGCCGGGGTAATGGGCGCTGTCAGCGATTTCCGGCCGCAGCAGGCTCGGGTCATCGCTGAGCAGGCGATCCGGCTGCTCGCGGTGGCCGATCCACAGCCGCTGGGGCACTTCCTGATCCCAGGCCAGAGAACAGAGGCTGCCGTTAATCTCCACCGCCAGATGGTTTTTCCGCCCGGCGCTCACCTGGGAGACCATAAAGCTGCCTTTGCTGCCATCGTCAAAACGCAACAGCACCGAGCCAAAGTCCTCGGTATCGACAGGGCGCGTTTCATATGCCTGCGCCTCGTGAACGGCGCTGAAGGTCGCTTTGCCATTGACCGGCGCTTTACGCGTTGGCCAGACGATAGACAGATCTGCCATCACCTCGACAATCCGCCGACCGGTCATAAACTGCACGGTATCGCACCAGTGGGAGCCGATGTCAGCCACCGTCCGCGACGCGCCGCCCTGCGCCGAATCGACCCGCCAGTTGTAGTCGGTCTCCAGCAGCATCCAGTCCTGCAGATAGCTGCCGTGGGCCGCGAAGATTCTGCCGACCTCGCCATGGCGGATCATCGCCGCCGCCTGCTGGACCATAGCGAACTGGCGATAGACGAAGCTGACGCCATGCACCACGCCGGCCCGGGCGGCAAGCGCCACCAGCTCCCGCGCCTCCTCCGCCGTCATACACAGCGGCTTTTCCGAGAAGACGTGCAGCCCGGCGGCGAGGATCTGCCGGTTAATCTGGGCATGTAGATGGTTCGGCGTACAGTTATGCACCACCTGCAGCCCCGGATGGGCCAGCAGCGCCTCCACGCTGTCGTAGGCATGGGCAATGTTCAGCGCTCGCGCCTTGCGCTGCGCCGCCTCAAGGCGGCTGTCGCACAGCGCCACCACCTCGACATCTCCCAGCCGCCGAAGCGCCTCCAGATGCGCCGGGCCAATAAACCCTGCCCCGATAATCGCGACCTGAATCATGTTATTCCCTCCCGCCGGCGGCAAAGTCATCGAAGGCCCGTCCGGCAACGGGAATGATATGGCGGCGGATAAACTCGCTGCCCTCGCGCGCGCCGGTCTCACTATCCTTCAGGCAGCACTCCCACTCCAGCACCGCCCAGCCGGCAAAATCATATTCGGTCAGCTTACTGAACACCCCTTTGAAGTCGATCTGCCCGTCGCCGGGAGAGCGGAAACGCCCGGCCCGCTGCTGCCAGGGCTGGTATCCACCGTAGACGCCATTGCGCCCGTTGCGGCGAAATTCGGCGTCCTTGACGTGAAACGCTTTAATACGCGCATGATAGATATCGATATAGGCCAAGTAGTCCATCTGCTGCAGATGCAGGTGGCTCGGGTCATAGAGCATATTGCAGCGCGGATGGTTATCCACCAGCGCAAGAAAACGCTCAAAGGTCACGCCATCGTGCAGGTCTTCGCCGGGGTGGATCTCATAGCAGACATCGACCCCCTGCTCGTCGAAGAGGTCCAGCAGCGGCCGCCAGCGCCGGGCCAGCTCGGCAAAGGCCTCATCCAGAAGCGGCTGATTGTGCGGCGGCCACGGATAAAAAAAGGGCCATGCCAGCGCCCCGGAAAAGGTCGCGTGCGCCTGCAGCCCCAGGCGGCCGGAGGCTACCGCCGCCTGGCGCACTTTCTCCACCGCCCAGCGCTGGCGCGCCTGCGGATCGCCATGCAGCGCCGCCGGGGCAAAGGCATCAAACGCCGCGTCATACGCTGGATGCACCGCCACCAGCTGTCCTTCAAGGTGAGTGGACAGCTCGCTGATCACCAGCCCATGCTCCGCCAGGATGCCGCTGACCTCGTCGCAGTAGGTCTGGCTCGCCGCCGCCCGCTCGACATCAAAAATCGCCGGGTGGTTGCAGGGGATCTGCAATGCCTTGTACCCCAGGCCGGCGGCCCACTGCGCTATCCCCGCCAGGGTGTTGAACGGCGCCTGCGGCCCGATAAACTGCGCCAGAAAAATGCCCGGTCCCTTAATCGTTTTCATACCCCCTCCTGAAAAATTAGTGCGGCTCTTTCTCGTTGTACTGGAAAGAGAAAAGGAAAATCAGCGCGATAACCGCGGCGGCCACCGCCGGGATCCACCAGAAGGTCACCCAGGCCTGAGGCACGCTCTGGCCGGCCACCAGATGGTTATACAGCGCGCCGGAGATCTGCGAGCCCAGCAGCATGCCGATCCCGTAGGTGAACATCACAATCATGCTCTGCGCCTGGCCTTTTACCTTCTCGCCCGCCACGCGGTCGGTGTAGATAAAGCCAACGACAAAGAAAAAGTCATAGCACACGCCATGCAGCAAAATGCCCAGATAGAGCAGGAAGCGCCCCTCCTCGCTGACTCCGAGAGCGAAAAAGGCGTAGCGGACGAACCACGCCGCCATGCCGATGAGCAGCATGTATTTCACCCCGAGGCGACGGAACAGCAACGGGATCACCAGCATAAAGACGATCTCTGACATCTGACCGAACGACATCGCGGTGCTGACATCTTTGACGCCGGCATCCGCCAGATACGACGCGGTATAGGCGTAATAGGTGCCTAACGGCACGGAAATTAAGGTGGCGCAGAGGGAGAAAATCAGGAAATGGCGGGTTTTCAGCAGCGCGAAGGCGTCCGCGCACAGCAGGTCGCGAAACTGAACCGGCATGCCTTTGGCCGGCGCCGGGGTGTGCGGCAGCGTCAGGCTGTAGAGCGCCAGCGCGACCGAACAGAGCGCCGCCAGCGTGAAGATGCCGGTGGTATCAGAGATACCGGTCACCCCGATGCAGATCCCGGCGATAATCCAGCCGATGGTGCCGAACACGCGGACCACCGGGAAGGTTTTATCGACATTGGCCAGGCTGTGGAAGGCGATATTGTTGGTCAGCGCCAGGGTCGGCATATAGCACAGCGTATAGCCGAACAGCAGGCCAATCAGCAGGGCGCCGTTCTGCGCCACCAGCGCCTGCGGGACAAACCACAGGATCGCCGCCCCGGCCAGGTGCATCACCGCCATCACCTTCTGCGAGGCGAAAAAGCGATCCACCAGCATCCCCAGCACAAAGGGAGACAAGATGGAGGCGATCGGCCCGGCGGAGAACGCATCGCCGATCAGCAATGACATCTCATAGCGGGTCATCACCAGCCCCAGGGTCACCGACCAGCTGCCCCAGATAAAAAACTGCATAAACATCATTAACGACAGCCGCGGCACCAGAAAACGGTGGCTCACGCGGACACTTTCCCGACCTTCTGTTGTTGTGACCATGTTGCTCGCCCTCAGAAAAGTAATCGATTACAAAACCGCTCAAAACAAAAGTAATCGATTACAAAAAGAAGATCGCCAGGCAAATGCGCCGCCTGCGAAGAGGATCACAATAAAAAGGCAGGCAGCCCCGCCGGACGGCGGGGCATCTCGCTTACGCCGGGCGGCGCAACAGTTTGAAGGCGATAAACAGGAACAGGATCCACACCGGCAGCAGGATCGCCGACAGACGCATGCCGTCGATAGTGCACATCAGCGCCAGGATCAGCCCAAGGAAAGCAATACAGAAGTAGTTGCTGGCGGGCGCCAGCAGCGCTTTGAACTTCGATTCGCGCCCTTTGCGGCGCTGGGCGGCGCGGAACTTCAGGTGCGCCATACAGATCATGATCCAGTTCAGCAACAACGTCGCCACCACCAGGGCCATCAGCAGCCCCAGCGCTTCATGCGGCAGCAGGTAGTTCAGCACCACCACCAGCGAAGTGATAATCCCGGAGAGCAGCAGGGAGTTCACCGGCACGCCGCGCTTGCTGACGCGGGCGAGAAATTTCGGCGCATTACCCTGCACCGACAGGCCGAACAGCATCCGGCTGTTGGAGTACACGCCGCTGTTATACACCGACAGCGAGGCCACCAGAATGACGAAGTTCAGCGCGGAGGCCACCAGGTTGCTGTCCAGATTATGGAAAATCATCACAAACGGGCTGCTGTCGGATTTGATCTCCACCCACGGGTAGAGCGCCAGCAGCACCACCAGCGAACCGATATAGAACAGCAGGATACGATAGACCACCTGATTGACTGCTTTGGGAATGCTCTTTTCCGGGTTTTGCGCTTCGGCGGCGGTGATGCCGATAAGCTCCAGCCCGCCGAAGGAGAACATGATCACCGCCAGCGACAGAATAAGTCCGTGCCAGCCGGTGGCGAGGAAGCCGCCGTGTTTCCACAGATTGTCGAACCCGGCTTTGCTGCCGCCGTGGCCGCCGAACAGCATCCACAGGCCGAAGGCAATCATGCCGATAATCGCCAGCACCTTGATCAGCGCGAACCAGAACTCCGCTTCGCCATACAAGCGTACGTTGACCAGGTTGACGGCGTTAATAATGATGAAGAAAGCCGCCGCCCAAACCCAGGTGGGCACGTCGGGAAGCCAGTACTGCATATAGATCCCGGCGGCGGTCAGCTCCGCCATCCCTACCAGCACGAACATCACCCAGTAGTTCCAGCCGGAGAGAAAGCCGGCGAACGGCCCCCAGTATTTATAGGCAAAGTGGGCAAAGGAACCGGATACTGGCTCTTCCACCACCATTTCGCCCAGCTGGCGCATGATCAGAAAAGCGACAATCCCGGCCACGGCGTAGCCCAGTAAGACCGCCGGACCGGCCATCTGGATAGCGGGACCAATGCCGAGAAACAGGCCAGTGCCAATGGCGCCGCCAAGGGCGATAAGTTGAATGTGTCGGTTCTGTAAACCGCGATGAAGCGTCGGGCCGCTCTCTTCTACGGCATCCGACGACGTTGACGCGTCTTTCACGTCGTTCCCCTGTGTGTTTTTGCGAAGGGGCACCTTTTATCACTTAGGGGGGATTGTCGCAAGTTGCGTGGGGCGAGCGTCAGCCGCCCGCCCCGCTTTTTTTAGCGTCAGAAGTCGTAGCTCATTGAGACGCGGACGGTACGCGGATCGCCTTCGAACAGGTAAGTACCGGTATCGTCAATGCCAGACCAGTACTTCTCGTTGGTCACGTTGGTCACCCCGACGCGCCAGATCATTTCGTTCTGGTCGGCGTTCAGACGCATACGATAGCGCAGGCCTAAATCCAGGGTGGTGTAGCTATCCAGCTTCTTGGTATTGGCCGCATCGGCATACTGCGAGCCGCTATGATTGACGCGCGCGGTGGCGGTCAGGCCTTCCACCGGCTTGATGTCATATTCGGCGCCGAGTACCGCGTAGAAGTTAGCCACCCCGATGGCATCTTTACCGTCGGTTGCGCCTTCAGCGGTTTTAGTCTGTTTGGCATCCAGCCAGACGGTACTGGCGTTAAGACGCAGTCCCAGCATCGGCTCGCCAAAGACGTTCATCTCTACGCCGCGGTTACGCTGCTCGCCGTCGAGGCCGTAATTGCCAGCGGTATCGGAAATGGCGTTCGGTTTTTTGATTTCAAACAGCGCCAGCGATCCTCCGATCGTACCGTAGTCGATCTTGACGCCCACTTCGTCCTGCTTCGAGTGCGCGATCCCGGTACTCTGCCCGGCATTGGCCGCCGTCGTCGGCGCCACAGAGCCCGGCTGCAGCGCTTCGGTATGGTTAGCATACAGCGACAGCTGCTCCCACGGCTTGTACACCAGGCCAAACGTCGGCATCCAGCGGCTTTGGGTATAACGCGAAGAGGTATCTTCCAGCCCGGTGGCGTTGCTGTAGTTGCGCACAACCACTTTCTGATGACGAGCAGCGGCGGTAAACAGCACTTTATCGTTAAAGAAGCCGAGGGTATCACTCAACAGCCAGCCCTGCGTACGGCTGCGCGAGGTGACCAGCGGATCGTGGTAGTTGCCGCCAAAATAGGCGTTATCCGGCATCGCCACATCATGGTTGTCATAGATATTAGTGGTCGGGTTCCTGGCCGACATCCGCCAGGCGGTCGCATCGGTATGCACCTGCGCCGCATAGCCGAGGTTCACCTTATGCGAAATCGCGCCGGTATTGAAATCGCCGCGTACCCCGCCCATGCCGCTGATCGCGTCGATAATGCGGTTAGTATCCAGGCGGCCCACCGTCGCATCGCCGTTTTTATTCAGAAGCTTCGGCGCGCTGTAGGTACCAATTTCATGCGAATGCTGGCCGCCGAGGGCGCTGTATACCGTCCAGCTATCGGTCAGGTCATATTCTGCCTTCGCCATGCCGAACTCGCTTTCAATATCGCTATAGCCCCACTTCTGGCTGTAGTTTTTGCTGTTGTCCGGCAGCGCCGGAACGAAATCCACGCCGCTGATATTGACGCCCATCGTACCGCCGTGGAACGTTTTCTTCTGATAGCCGAAATCGAGCGAGGAGCGGAAACGGTCGCCGCGGTAATCAAGCCCCAGCGAAGCCAGCGTGGTACGGCGTTTATCATTATCGATAGCGCCTTCACCCTCGCGGTGCACCAGGTTGACCCGGGCGCCGAACTGGTTGTTGTCGCCGAAACGGCGCCCCAGGTCGAGGGTGCCGCCCACCTGAGAATCAGAGGTATAGTCGACGCCAACGCGTGCAGTCGGCAGATCTTCCGCCCGCTTCGGCTCGAGGTTAATCATCCCGCCGACGCCGCTGCTGGCCGCGCCGTTAAGCAGGCTGTTAGCCCCTTTGAAAATTTCAACGCGCTCCAGCATCTGGGTGTCCATCACCTGACGCGGCACCACGCCCGCCAGGCCGCCCATCGTCATGTCATCGCCATCGAGCTTAAACCCGCGGATTCGATAGGTCTCGGCGAAGTTGCCGTAGCCCTGTACGGCCTGCACGCCAGCGTCGTTACTGACGACATCGGCGATAGTTTTCGCCTGCTGATCCTGAATCAGCTTCGAGGTATAGCCGATGACGTTAAACGGGACGTCCATCGCTTTTTGTTCGCCAAGCATCCCCAGACGGCCGCCGTGGGCGATCTGGCCATCGAGGAATGCCGGAACCACCAGGTCGCCGCCGGATTTAAAATCGCTGGTTTCGTTAGCCTCGACGACGAGGGTCTCTTCGCCAGGCTGCTTCGCGGCGGCAGCGTCCGCGGCCATCGCCGTTTGACTGGCGGCGCCGATGGCTAAGGCCAGCAGCGTTTTACGCAGCGGGAAGGATGAATAGTGCGTGGTGTGCATAATTTGCCCCATGGATGAGGATAAATGAATCAAAGGGCCCGTCGCCGGACCCGTTATTTTTATTGCGCGTTCAGGTCGATACGTACGACGCTGTCCGGGCCTTTAGTGGAGTGGTCTTTATTGAAGGGCTGTTTGACGGTGACAAACAGCGTCTGACCATCGGCGGAAAGCAGCAGGCTGTTGGGATTGGCCGGCAGCGCCCAGCTTTTCTTCAGCGTGTAGCGGCTGGCGTCAAGGCTGATGACCTTGCCGGATTCACGCTGTGAAATATAAATTTCGTGGCGTTTCTTATTGAACTGCACCGCCAGCGAATCGCCGACGTCGAGCTGTTTAAGCAGCTTGCCGCTGTGGATATCCAGCACCAGAGTGGTTTTCGCTTTCGAGTTGTCGGTCACGAACAGACGGCCGGTGTCGCTATCTTCGGCCATATTAAGCAGCAGCGCCGGCTTGTCGCCCAGCGGCTTCCAGCGCTGTTCAATGCGTTGGTTACGCGGGTTGATCACCAGAATTTCACCGCTGCCGTTAGCGGCGTACACGCGACCGGTTTGCGCGGAGTAGTGCAGGCCGGTCATCCATTTACCGGTATTTTTAATCCGCGTTTTCAGCTTCAGGGTAGTGGCGTCAACCACCCAGATTTGCGCCGGGTCGGCGACCGCGCCAACGTAGAGAGTATTATTCAGCAACAGCAGCTGACGGGCCCCATAAGGGCGACCTTTTTCATTGCGCTCGCTGAACAGCAGGCGGTTTTTTACCTTGCCGGTGGCGGTGTCGATAGCGCTGATGCCGCCGTCCAGCGAATTGCTGACATACAGCGTTTTACCCTCCGCAGAGAGCTGTAAAGCGAAGTTTTTCAGATCGGTATGCGTCAGGCCGATGGTATTGAGGGTGTGCGGATCCAGTGTGTAAACCGCCCCGCCCTGTACATTTTTAAAGCCTTCAGCGCTGGCGACGTACAGCGCATCACCCTGCGGGCTTAACGCCATCTCGTACAGCCCTTCCGCTAGCTGGCGCTGCAGCGGTTGCGCCACGTTAGGGACTGGCGAGTCGACAACCGGTTGGGAAACGGCAGAGGAATGAGGCGTCGCGCAGCCGCTTAACGCCGCGCTGATGGCCAGCGTCAACGCCGGAAGTGTGTATTTCATTGGATCAACCCTATAAAAAATCAATGACCCGATGGACGCGCAGCGGCCGATATTGTGTGTTTCCAGCCTGCTGTCTTTACGTCACCCTACGCCTTCGCGACTCTTAGTGAACGACTCACTGGCGCAGCTCGAACCTTGCCAAAATTACGAATGAAAAAGAGAATGAGAACTATACTCATTATCTAATGTCAAACAAGTCCTGGCGGGCAAAAAAGATAATCTGCTGATTTTTTTTACGGCAATGGCGGATTAGGAGGGGAAGAAAGGATCCGTGACGGGAAAAGCGTCCCGGAAGCGATGCCGTGCACCGCCCGGGTTGCGGGCCAGAAGGCACACAATGTGTTGCCTATCTGGCGCAAAGCGACACATGACAGCGCTATGTCGCTGAACGGCGATTAATAGCGCACCATCACCGACTTCAGCTCCGTATAATCATCGATAAACGCGCTGCCGAATTCGCGCCCGATGCCCGAGCCCTTCATGCCGCCGAACGGTACCGCCGGGTCGAGGAAGGTATGCATATTGACCCATACGATGCCGGCCTCAATCGCCTCCGAGTAGCGTAGCGCCTGACGAATATTATCCGACCAGACGCTGGCCGCCAGTCCATACGGCGAAGCATTCATCCGCGCCAGCGCCTCTTCTTCGCTGCGATAGCCAATAAAACTGCACACCGGACCGAAGGTCTCCTCGCGCATCAGAGTACTCTCTTCGCTGCGCACTTTAACCGCGGTCGGCTGCAGGAAATAGCCCTCCCCCGGCAGCGCTTCGCCGCCGCAGACGATGGTATCGCCCTCGTCGCGGGCGGTCTGAATGAGCCGCAAAACTTTGTCATACTGCTGGCGGTTGGCCAGCGGCCCCATCAGCGTCCGTTCATCCAGCGGCGACCCCGGCGCAAAAGCACTGAGCTTGTCTTTCAGCAGCGCCAGTACCGCATCCAGTTTTCCCTGCGGCAGATAAAAACGCTCCGCAGCGGCGCAAATCTGCCCCTGGTTCAGGTAGCCAGCTTCAATAATGCCGTTGACCATCGCCTCCGGCGTCAGGTCATCGAGGAACAGCGCGGCGTTTTTGCCCCCCAGCTCAAGGGTCACCCGTTTACCTGACGCACTGGCCGACTGCTGGACTTTTTCACCGGTGGCCACCGAGCCGGTGAAGCTCACCTTGGCGCAGGCCGGATGCGTAATCAGCCGCTGGGCAATCTCGCCGCCGGCGCCGTTGACCACGTTAATCACCCCATCCGGGATACCCACCGCTTTTGCCAGCTCCGCCACGCGCAGCAGCGTCAGCGGCGTATATTCGCTCGGCTTGAGGACGATGGTGCAGCCGCAGACCAGGGCCGCCGCCAGCTTCCAGATGGCAATCATGATGGAGAAGTTCCACGGCACGATGCCAACCACCACCCCAAGCGGCTGGCGGCGGGTAAAGGCGGTATATTTCTCCCCGGCCATCGATGGCAGCGAGACATCCAGCGTTTCACCGGTGACTTTCCCCGCCCAGCCGGCGAAGTAGCGCAGGAACGCCACCGACTGGTCCAGCTCGAGCATCCGCGCCAGCGTGATAGTTTTGCCGGAACAGAGACTTTCCAGCTGCGCCAGCGCTTCGCGATGCTCTGCCAGCGTGTCCGCCAGCTTCAGCAGCAGCGCGCCGCGCGCCAGCGTCGGCATCTCGCGCCACTGACTAAACGCCTGGCGGGCGCTCTCCATAGCGCGATCCGCCTGGTCACTATCCGCCGCGGTGACCTCGGCAATCGCCCGCCCGGTCGCCGGGTTGATCACCGCGAACGGCGCGCCGCGGCCCGCCTCACGTTGACCGGCAATAAACTGCCCGTGCGGCTGGCGTAAGAAGGCGGTCACTTCCGCCAGTAAGGTTATCTCGCTCATCGTCAGCACCCGTTTTTCAGCAAAGTTAACCCATCACAGCACGGCTTCCCGCCGCAGCCTATCGTTCTAAAGAACGTCATTCTTCCGGACGATATTCAACGCCCGCGCGGCGTGCTGTGATGAGGGTCTTGAGCCAGGCAAGACCACAGGGTAACGCGATGAACATCAAGATCGATGCGCTGAACTACTACGGCGCGACGAAGAAATATCACCTCCATTTCCCGGCGCTACGGGAAGATATTGAAGCCGATGTGGTAATTATCGGCGGCGGCTTCTCTGGCATTAACACCGCCCTTGAGCTGGCGGAACAGGGGATCACCAACGTGGTGGTGCTGGAGGCGCGCCATCTCGGCTACGGCGGCACCGGGCGCAACGGCGGCCAGGTGATGGCCGGTATCGGCCACGATATCGAAGCGGTAAAAAAGCACGTCGGCAAAGAGGGGCTGGAGACGCTGTTTAAAATCGCCAACCTCGGCGCGGGCATCATTCGCGAACGCATCCGCAAATATAACATCGACGCCGATTTCGTGCCCGGCTACGGCTATCTCGCCTATAACCAGCGACAGCTTAAAACGCTGCGCCAGTGGGAGAAGGAGTTTAAAGCCGCTACCCCGGATGAAGAGATCGAACTGTATACCGGAAAAGAGGTGCAGCAGGTGGTGGGCTCCGAGGTCTACTGCGGCGCGCTGAAACATATGGGCGGCGGCCAGATCCATTCACTCAATATGCTGCTCGGTTCGGCGCAGGCCGCCCATTCGCTGGGGGTGAAGATTTTCGAATCCTCGCCGGTGGTGGAAGTGAATTACGGCAAACAGGTGCGGGTACGCACCGCGATGGGCAGCGTCAAAGCCGCCAAACTGCTGTGGGCCTGCGACAGCTTCCTCAACAATATGGAGCCGGAGATCTACAACAAGACGCTGGTCACTTACTCCTACCAGGTGTCGACCGAGCCGCTCTCCGATGAACTGATCGAACGCATCAGCCCGCTGCGCGGCGCCTTCAGCGATATTCGCCCGGTAATTAACTACTACCGCGTCACCCGGGAAAACCGCCTGCTGTTCGGCAGCGCCACCCGCTTTGTGGAGTATACGCCGAACGATTTCGCCGCCTGGAACCGCACCTTGCTGGCGGAGGTCTTCCCCTATCTCAGGGATGTGAAGATCGATTTTGCGTGGGGCGGGCCGATGGCCTGTAGCGCCAACCTGTTCCCGCAGATCGGCACCTTACGCGACCATAACAACGTCTTTTACGTCCAGGGGTACTCCGGCTTCGGCGTCACCCCGTCGCACATCGTGTGCAAAATCCTCGCCGAAGGGATCAACGGCGGTTCCGACCGCTATCGTCTGCTAAGCAGCATTCCTCACGCGACCATCCACGGCCGTGACAGCCTGCGTCTGTTATTAGTCACGGCCGGAAAACTGATGCATCAAACCGCCGGTTTCTGGAAAGGCCGGAGTTAACCAGGAGAACGCTATGCACGCTTTTAAACTTAAACACCCGGTACCTGATCTGCAGCCGATCGGCAGCGTCAGCCTGCTCGGCGCGACGCCGACCGCTGGCGACCCGCAGGTAGCGGGCGCGATGATCTACGGCGAGCCGCAGGACGCCTTTACCTGCGGACTGTTTTCGTCCACTGAGGGGAGCTTTACCATGACCTATCCGTTTACCGAGCACGCCACCGTGCTGGAGGGCGAAGTGGAGCTGACCGTCGCCGGCGGCGAGCCGCAGCGCTTTGCGCCGGGCGACAGCTGGTTTGTTAAACAGGGCACCGAAGTGGAGTGGAAAATTCTGACGCCGCGCTTTGTGAAGCACTACCTGGCGAACGTCGAGACCCGCTAACAAACTGATAATGCCCGGCGGCGCATTACGCCTTCTCCGGGCTACCAAATCGCACAGCGCTGTAGCCCCGGTAAGCGGCAGCGCCCACGGGGGGGGTTGAGGCTAAATTAAAGGCAGGCCGCACGGACCGTAGGCCGGATAAGGCGCAGCCGCCATCCGGCAGAAACAGGCGCAACGTGGCAAGACGGATGGCCCCGGTTTTCGGGGTCATATTGTTTATCCGCCGCGACATTCATCGACTGCGTCACAGAATCATGCGCCGCCCTCCACCTTCCGGACGATATTCGTTGAGCAGGATGCCCGCCTAAATTATGACTATCCGGGAGTGGCGCTGGCTATTCCCTGCCCTACCCCATTATTGTGCAGAGGTTGACTATGTTTAGTAACAGACTCGCCAGCCATCTTGAGCGCGGCGTCGTCGGCTTCCCGACCACCCTCGCCAGCTCCGTCGGGCTGATCATGGCCAGCCCGGTGATCCTGACGGTCACCAGCGGCTTCGGCATGGGCGGTGATACCTTCGCGCTGGCGGTGCTGCTGGCCTTTATTATGATGCAGGCGCAGGTCACCACCTTTGCCGAGGCGGCGACGCTCATTCCCACCACCGGTTCGGTGTACGACTATATCTCCTGCGGCATGGGCCGCTTCTTCGCTATCACCGGCGCGCTGTGCGCCTATCTGATCGTCCATATCTTCGCCGGGACGGCGGAGACGATCCTGGCGGGCATTATGGCGCTGGTGAACTTCGAGTCGATTAACGCCCAGATGGCCGCTCACCAGAATACCTGGATGGTGGGCGTCGGCATGGTGGTGATTTTCGGCTTGCTCAACGCCATCGGCGTGGAAATCTTCGGCAAGGTCGAAGTGGTGCTGACCTTCGGCATGTGGACCACGCTGACCATTTTCGGCCTGTGCGGCATTTTTATGGCGCCGGTCACCCATCTGTCCGGCTGGTTCGGCACACCGCTGAACGTTAGCGATATCAACGGCCTGTTCGGCTATATCGGCATGGCGATGTTTATGTTCGTCGGTTGCGAACTGGTGACGCCGATGGCGCCGGAGATCAAACAGGCCCACCGCACCATACCGCGGGCGATGGCGCTGGGCCTGCTGGGGGTCGCCAGCTGCATGTTTATCTACGGCGCGGCGATCAACCGCCAGGTGGAGAATACCGTGCTCGACGCGGCCAACAACGTCCATCTGCTGGATACACCGATGGCGATCCCGGCCTTCGCCGAACGGGTGATGGGCCACGCCGGCCAGTACTGGCTGGGGGTCGGGCTACTGTTGGCCGGCTGCGCCACCATCAATACGCTGATGGCCGCCGTGCCGCGTATTATCTACGGCATGGCGCTGGACGGCGCGCTGCCCCGTTTCCTGACCTGGCTGCATCCGCGCTTTAAGACACCGGTGATCGCCATTGCCATCGGGGTGGCGATCCCTTGCCTGCACGCCTGGTATCTGAACGGCGATCTGGACCGCATCGTGCCGCTGATCCTCGCCGCGGTCTGCGCCTGGGGCGTCGCCTATCTGCTGGTTACTCTGTCGGTGGTGATGCTGCGCATTCGCCGCCCGGACCTGCCGCGCGCCTACCGCTCGCCGTGGTTCCCGCTGCCGCAGATTATCTCCAGCGTCGGGATCATCATCGCTATCGTCAATATCACGCCGCCCGGGATGGACAGCCGCCAGGTGCTGGTGCCGTTCGGCATAATGCTCGGCCTGACCGCCGCTTACGCCCTGTTCTGGACGGTGTGCGTGCAGCGCGTCAATCCGTTCAAGCCGCTGGTAGTGGAAGAGGTGGTGGAGCGCGCCATCAACAATTATGAAAAACAGACCCGCGGGGAGATGACGCCAGATGTCCTCCGTCCCCTGGTTTGAAACGCCGTTAATGAACGCGGTGCAGCGCGATCTGGCGGGCTGGCCCAGCGAAAAGCTGAGCGAACGCAGCGCGCTGCTGCGCTTGAACGACGCCACCGCCGTCACCTTCAGCGTGCGTCAGAAGCGGCTGTTTATGGCCAGCATTCACAGCTGCGAGTTTGCGGCTGGCGCTGCAGCATTGAACCCTGGGCCGCCAGCGAAGTGGTCTGTAAAATGCCGCCGCTGCGCCGTTATCTGCGGCTGGAAGCGCAGCAGCGGATGCTGCTGCTCAGCGTGCTGGCGATGGTTAATCAGGCGGTAAGGCAGTGGATGCATGAGTGAGCCGGATGCCCGCGCCATCACGCGCCGATCAGACTCTCCAGAGGAATGCCGAACTGTGCGTGAAGCCGGCGAATCATCGGGAGCGTCAGGTTGCGCGTACCATTGAGAATTTCATACACGCGATTCGATTTACCAATCGCCGGCTCCAGATCTTTGACGGTCAGCCCCTGCTGCTCCATGCGAAACTTGATCGCCTCTATCGGCGTCGGCGGCTCGATGGAATAGTGCTTTTTTTCATATTCAGCAATCAGCAGGCACATCACCTCAAAAAAATCCCCTTCCGGCGTGTCCGGCGCAGGTTCATTATCAAAAAAAGGTTCAACCGCGCGTAACGCGGCCTCGTAATCTTGTTCAGTGCGGATAGGCTTCACATTCATCATTTACTTCCTCTCTATCGTCTCAGCGTTTATCTCGTCATATTCCTTATGCGAACCGATAAACTTAACGAACACCCACCCCCGCAGATAAGCAACGGCTACGATTAACCGGTAATCATTTCCTTTAATGTTGAATACCACCCGCTTATTTTTCAGAATACTTGCGCTGCGGTATTGGTCCTTTATCTCCGCCGGGGTTTTCCAGTCTGCTTTTGTCGCTTCGTCTACCCAGGCCTTTAGCGGTTGTTCAGCGTCGGGATTCTCCGCCCAGAAGTCCCTTAAGGTTTTCACTGAGATTATCTTCATGGGCAGAGACTAGTCCCATTTCGGGACTAAGTAAAGTAAAAGTCCCATATTGGGACTTTAGGGATCAACGTGAGCGTGAGCGACTATTGCAGGCCAAACTGCTGCGCCAGCCGATCGATGGCCTGGCGCTGGAACTGCGCGAACGTGGCGCGCGGCTGCTGCTGTTGGCATCCGCGCTAATGGATCCATGGCGTTGGCGTCATAGCCGCAGGCGATGATGATCAGCTCCGGCTCAAAACGCGCCAGCGCCGGAATAACGATAGTTTCCAGCGCATAGCGCCAGCTGTCATCCCCCGCCCCGGCCAACAGCGGAATATTGATGTTGTAACCTTCGCCCGCGCCCACGCCGCGATCGTCCTCGCCGGCGTAGCCCGGCGGGAAGCAGCCGTCCTGATGCAAGGAGATAGTCAGTACGTCGTCGCGCTGCAGGTAGATATGCTGGGTGCCGTTACCGTGGTGAACATCCCAGTCAATGATCGCCACCTTGCCCAGCCCCAGCTGCGCTTTCGCTCGCTCGACGGCAATGGGAATATTGGCGAGGAAACAAAATCCCATCGACTGGTCCGGCAGGCAGTGGTGTCCGGGCGGGCGCGACAGCGAATAGGCGTTATCCAGCTCCCCCTTCAGCACCGCTTCCACCGCCGCACAGGCCAGCCCGGCGGAAAGACAGGCGATTTCATAACTGCCCGGCCCCAGCGGCGCCTCTTTGCCGAGCATGCCGCCGCCGTTATCGCTTATCGCCTTGAAGCGCTCCAGATAGCTGTCGGGGTGGATCCGCCGCAGGTCCTCAAGGCTCGCCGGCGCCGCGCTGCGCAGCGCCAGCTGCGGCGTCAGCCCGGAGACATCCATCAGGTTTTTCATCCGCCGTTTGGTCTCTGGCGATTCAGCATGACCGCCGCCGGCGGGCGGCTGTACCCACCCGCCCACCGGCAGCGTCACCGCGTGCAGACCGGTACTGTGCCAGAAACAACGTTCATCAAAAAAGAAACCGGTTTTTCTTTTCACTCTATCCTCCCGTGGGCTAAGCCTTCCCGGCGGCGGATGCCGCCACAATTAAAATCAGTGACAGCAGCGCGCAGACGCCTGCCGCCGCCAGCAGCGGGTCGGCGCTGGCGAAGTGTTGCAGTAAGGCCCCCGCAAGCGCCGGGCCAGCCGCCATGCCGCCGCCGATCACCAGATTGATGCTGTTCATCAGCCGACCGCTGTTATCGAGCCCGGCCACGCGGGCGAGAATAAAGGGCAGCACGAAGGTCCAGGTGAACTTAAACAGCAGCGCCGCGATGGCGTAACGCACCAGCAGCGGCTGGCCGATCAGCAGCCCAACGCTGACGATCAACAGGCCGTAGCCCAGCCACACCGGTAAACGATCGGCCCGCCGGGTGCCGCGCAGGGCCGCGCCGCAGGCGCCGATAATGCCGCAAACCGTCGCCGCCGCCAGCACCAGACCGACCTGCGTCGGGCTCAGCCCCGCCGCGCTGCCGATGGTGCCGATAAAGGTCCACACGGCGCTGAGGCTGATATAGAAAGTGAGCACCGCCAGCACCGCCAGCGCCTGACGCCACAGCGCCGTCGACGGCTGCTGGCGGGAGACTGAAAGCGGTTGAAAGCGCGGAGGGAAAGCGGATACCAGCGGCAAACAGCAGAGCATGATGGCGGCGAGGATCAGATACACCACCTTCAGGCCAAAGGTCGCGAACAGGCCGGGCAGCGCCAGCAGGCCAAGCATCCCTAACAGCAGTTGCCCGAGCACCCAGAAGGCGTAGACCCGCGACGGGTTCGGCGTTCCGGCCGCGCAGCTGATGCACAAAATCATCAACGTGCCGCCCGCCAGCGAGGCGATAAAGCGCGCCGCCAGCAGCGTCTCGTACTGGGTGACCACCGCCGAGGCGAGGTTGGCGGCCAGAAACACCACCCCGGCCGTCAGGGCAACCCGCCGCCAGTCGAGGCGGCTCATCCACCACCACGCCGGGAGCGTCGCCAGGCTCATCGCCCCCAGCTCCGCTGAGAACAGCCAGCCGATCTGCCCGGGTTTTAACTGCCATTCGCTGGCCAGCTGCGCCGCTACCGCCGGCGCGGTCATCAGAATACCCGGCGCAATAGCGGCAAAAATCACGATCGCCGCCAGCAAACGCAGGGACACCACCAGCCCGGCGGGCCGGGAAAGCGCATTTTCAGTGAGAGGTGTACTCGACATCGTAGGGCGTGCTCCGGTCAAAAAAGCCTCCCCCCGGGGGATCCTCCAGGGAGTGATACCCACAGGCATCAAGAAAACGCCGTGCTGCCACGGCGCGCGCGGGATGCGAAAGTCAGATTACAGATGCAGCGTACGCTGAGCGGCCGGCATCCAGGTTCGGGAAACCAGTTCGGTACGATTGACCACTTCGGTCTTGGCGAAAATATTGCGCAGGTGCGTTTTTACCGTCGAGAGCGAGATATCCAGCTGGCGGGCAATCAGCTTATTGCTGGCGCCTTCGCGCACCATGCCGACGATTTCCCGCTCTTTCGCCGTCAGGATGGCGGGCAGATCATCTTCTTCCTGCAGGCAGTCGCGGATGGCCAGCTCTACCAGCGGCAGCACCGCCTGGGCCCGCTGGCGCTCTTCGCTGGAGAAAGGCACGTCGCGCATCAGCGAGATACCGGCGACGATCCGCCGCTCGCGGCGGATAAAGATCTCGGTCATGTCGCGCACGTTATTCGGCAACATAAATTCATGATAGTAATGCCGGTTGCGGTCGCAGAGCCGCGGCGTCATCGCCGCCACGGTGGTGTTCTGGTGGCTAAAGTGCGACGGCAGAAGCGGATCCAGCGGCTGGAAGTTTTCCAGATATTGTTGGTGCGTATTATCGGAAATATTATGCAATATATAGTTTTCGGGTTTTAAACGATTATTTACTCGATAAAACACCGCTGAAGTTAGTGGAATTAACTGGGAAATAGTCTGTAAACAACGGGCTATTATCGCATCATTACGGCTGGCTTTTAACAAAGCAGACATGATAGGGCCTCCCCGTCGAGATGATGGTACATGACACATGGATGACTACTGATAATTGAAGCATACATTTCACATTTAAGTAACACAATCATTAACATATTAACAATGTGATAGCCGTTACAAAATTTTCAGCAATACATTGTTATATAAAGCATTTAAAAAACACCCCGGCCATGCTTTACGATAGCGGCGTTAAAACATAAACAAATAAGATTAACACCCGGCGTACCTGCCCCTGGTGATAAAAAAACCCTATTCCCGACGCGTGATTCTCATCCTAAAGAACGATGGATTTTTGTTTTTTTTCACTTATACCCTTAACAGGATGCATTTAATTTTCGCCGCGGCTTAATCATGTGATTACGCCTGACCCGCTGTTGCCAAAATAATATCAACAGTACCGGTCATTAACCGAGGATAAGCCGATGCTGAATATCGCCGCCCTGCGCCAGCAGCAAATTCCGCTGGCCGCTGAGCCGCGCTCGCCGGTGCCGTTTCATATTCTGATGAAGCCGATTGGCCCCGCCTGCAATCTCGCCTGCCGCTATTGCTATTACCCGCAGGACGAAACGCCGGTCAACAAGATGGATGACGCGCGGCTGGAGCAGTTTATCCGCCGCTATATTGCCGCCCAGCCCGCCGGCGCGCGGGAAATCAACTTTGTCTGGCAGGGGGGCGAGCCGCTGCTGGCCGGCCTGAGCTTCTACAAAAAAGCGCTCGCCCTGCAGGCGCGCTATGCCCCCGACGGCGTGACTATCAGCAACAGCCTGCAGACCAACGGGACGCTGATCAACGACGCATGGTGCCGACTGTTCCGCGAACATGGCTTTATTATCGGGTTGAGCCTCGAAGGCAACGAAGCGCTGCAGGACTACCATCGTCCGGATAAACGCGGCCGGTCGACCTGGTCGGCGGCGCTGCGCGGCATTGACCTGCTCCATCAGCATCAGGTGGACTTTAATCTGCTGGTGGTGGTGCATAACGAGATGGCGGCCCACGCGGCGGCGATTTATGACCGGCTGGTCAGCCTCGGCGCGCGCTATCTGCAGTTTCAGCCGCTGATGAGCGAAGGCGCGGCCCTGCGCGAAGGATACCAGCTCAGCGCCGATAACTGGGGACGTTTTATGGTCGGCATCTGGCGACAGTGGCGGAAGCGCTGCGATAGGGGGCGGGTGTTCGTTATCAATATCGAACAGGCGTGGGCGCAGTATTTCACTCATACCAGCGGCAGCTGCGTGCACAGCGCCCGCTGCGGCAGCAACCTGGTGATGGAGCCCGACGGACAGCTCTACGCCTGCGACCACCTGATCAACGCCGAACATCGGCTGGGCCGCCTCGATGAGCAGACGCTCGCCGCCGCGGTCGACGCCTCGGTGCAACTGCCGTTCGGTCAGCAGAAAAGTCTGCGCCGCGAATGCCAGACTTGCTCGGTAAAAATGGTCTGCCAGGGCGGCTGCCCGGCGCATCTCAACGCCGCAGGCAACAACCGCCTCTGCGGAGGCTACTACCGCTTCTTTAGCGACATCCTCGCGCCAGTACGCCCCTTTTCCCGCGACCTTAATGGCCTGAAGGCCTGGCGGGCCGCGTTTGTTGGAACTGCGCATACTGCGTAGCGCCTTACCCTGATGATATCCCCCTCTGAACAGGAGAGTCAGTCGTGAACAAAAAAGCCATGGCCGCGGCGGTCAGCATGATCCTCGCCGGTGGCGCGCACGCCGCGCAGCAGGAGCGTCCAAACGTCATCGTGATTATCGCCGATGATATGGGCTACTCGGACATCAGCCCCTTTGGCGGCGAGATCCCCACCCCCAACCTGCAGGCGATGGCCGAGCAGGGAATGCGCATGAGCCAGTATTACACCTCGCCGATGTCGGCCCCGGCGCGCTCAATGCTGCTCACCGGCAACAGTAACCAGCAGGCTGGGATGGGCGGCATGTGGTGGTACGACAGCACCATTGGCAAGGAAGGCTACGAGCTGCGGTTGACCGACCGCGTCACCACCATGGCCGAGCGCTTTAAAGACGCGGGGTATAACACCCTGATGGCCGGTAAATGGCACCTCGGTTTTGTTCCCGGCGCCACGCCGAAAGATCGCGGCTTTAATCACGCCTTCGCCTTTATGGGCGGCGGCACCAGCCACTTTAACGACGCTATACCGCTGGGGACCGTTGAAGCCTTCCACACCTACTACACCCGCGACGGCGAGCGCGTCTCCCTACCGGATGATTTTTACTCCAGCGAAGCCTACGCCCGCCAGATGAACAGCTGGATTAAAGCGACGCCGAAGGAACAGCCGGTCTTCGCCTGGCTGGCCTTCACCGCCCCTCATGATCCCCTGCAGGCGCCTGACGAGTGGATTAAGCGCTTCAAAGGCCAGTATGAGCAGGGTTACGCCGAGGTCTATCGCCAGCGCATCGCCCGCCTGAAAGCGCTGGGAATTATCCATGACGATACCCCGCTGCCGCATCTGGAGCTGGATAAAGAGTGGGAAGCGCTAACGCCAGAGCAGCAGAAATATACGGCGAAAGTGATGCAGGTGTATGCGGCGATGATCGCCAATATGGACGCGCAAATCGGCACCCTGATGGAGACGCTGAAACAAACCGGGCGCGATAAAAATACCCTGCTGGTCTTTTTAACCGATAACGGCGCCAACCCGGCGCAGGGTTTCTACTACGAATCTACCCCGGAATTCTGGAAGCAGTTCGATAACAGCTATGACAACGTCGGCCGCAAAGGATCATTTGTCTCCTACGGCCCGCACTGGGCCAACGTCAGCAACGCCCCCTACGCCAATTATCACAAAACCACCAGCGCCCAGGGCGGCATCAATACCGACTTTATGATCTCCGGTCCCGGGATCACCCGCCACGGTAAAATCGACGCCTCGACGATGGCGGTGTATGACGTGGCGCCGACGCTATATGAGTTCGCCGGCATCGATCCGAACAAGTCGCTGGCGAAGAAGCCGGTGTTGCCGATGATCGGCGTCAGCTTTAAGCGCTATCTCACCGGCGAAGTACAGGAGCCGCCGCGCGGCAACTACGGGGTTGAACTACATCATCAGGCGGCCTGGGTCGATGGCGAATGGAAGCTGCGACGGCTGGTGCCGCGCGGCCTCACCGCCGGCGACGCGCCGTGGCAGCTGTTTAATCTGCACGACGACCCGCTGGAGACGCATGATGTCGCGGCCGAACATCCCGATCGGGTCAAAGTCATGAGCGAGGCCTACGAGGCATTTGCTAAGCGCACCATGGTTACCAAAGCGCAGGGCAAAATGATCGACTACGTCGGCATCGACAGCAAAACCGGGCGCTATCTGGCGGTCGACCCCGCCACCATGAAGCCGGTGCCTGCGCCGCAGGCGATCCCTGTGAGCGAGATCCATTAACCACCACGGCTATCGTTCTTCCGGGCGATAGCCGGGACCTGACGCGCTTTTTAAGGTAATCGGAAACCCCATTACAGGAGAGTGCGGATGGCGAGAGTCGTGGTGATAACCGGTGGCGGAACCGGAATTGGCGCCGCCTGCGCGCGGCTGATGCGCGCCGCGGGCGACCGGGTGTTTATTACCGGACGGCGCGAAGCGCCGCTGCAGGCTGTCGCCAATGAGACCGGCGCCACGGCGCTGGTGGGCGATGCCGCCGACGGCGAGGTGTGGCGCCAGCGGCTGCTGCCGGCCATCCTCGACCAGACCGGCGGGATTGATGTCCTCATCTGCAGCGCCGGCGGGATGGGCAACAGCCCCGCCGCCGAGACCAGCGACCGCCAGTGGCGCGAGGCGCTGGACGGCAATCTCACCAGCGCCTTCGCCAGCGTTCGCGCCTGTCTGCCTTCGCTGATTGCCCGCCGCGGCAATGTGCTGTTTGTCGCCTCCATCGCCTCTCTGGCCGCCGGGCCGCAGGCCTGCGGCTACGTCACCGCCAAACACGCTTTAATCGGCCTGATGCGCTCCGTCGCCCGCGATTATGGCCCCCAGGGGGTACGCGCTAACGCCATCTGTCCCGGCTGGGTCACGACGCCGATGGCGGATGAAGAGATGCACCCGCTGATGCAGGCGGAAGGGCTGTCGCTGACTGAGGCTTATCAGCGGGTCTGTCGTGACGTTCCGCTGCGCCGCCCCGCCAGCCCCGAGGAGATAGCCGAGGCCTGTCAGTTTCTCTGTTCGCCGCAGGCCGCCATCATCAGCGGCGCTACGCTGGTCGCCGACGGCGGGGCCAGTATCGTCGATGTTCCCACTCTGGCGTTTGCCTAACGCCCTACTCTGTTCAGGAGCCCCTATGACTTCAGAAGCCGTATTTATCCAGGTCGGCGCGCTGGCCGATGGTTTTGCGCCGCACGGTAACCTGCTGGCTACCGCCAGCCTGCCCGCAGGCGAAAACTTTACCTTTTATGTCGCCGGGAGCGAGCCGCAGCAGCTGGTTATCGAAGATGAGCAGACGCTAAGCTGGAACGGCAAGCGCGCCCCCTGGCGGGCGACCGCCCTGCGCCCGGACATTCTGTTTATCGACTTCCTTGACCCGGAGCGGGATAACGCCAGCATTAGCGCGGTATGCAACCTGACGCAGCGCAATGCCACGCTGGTATACGGCCAGCTATAATTTTTACGCCTGGCAGTGTCTGGACGGCGTGGAAAAGGGGCTGGCGGATGTCGATCGCTGCCACTATGTGCAGGTGGCGGAGGATCTCTATTTGTTCGTCTGGCGGGAGAAAATCATCCCCACGCTGGGGGTGATCCTCATCGATCTGCAGCAGATGCGCACTGACGGCAAGATCATGGGCTATCAGGGCAGCGATTTCGGCGCCCTCAGCAATTTTCCGGTCGGCGCCAGCGCGAAGATCCTCAACGTCACCCGCCATCAGGAATAGTAGGGCGCCGCCGGGCACGCTTTCAGGCACCGCACCCGTCATTTCGCCGGGTGGCGGCTGCGCCTTACCCGGCCTACCGGGGCCTCTCACAGGCTCACACCTCGCAGGCCCGGT
>PPYF01470123.1_pt1 | contig 39743 bp, 25 predicted proteins | sample 1559871 | NCBI WGS metagenome assembly PPYF01 (sample SAMN08240021, study PRJNA423297) | Human gut metagenome, whole genome shotgun sequencing project.
AAACAATCAGCTTGATTGATACATTTTCGGAATTTAAGGAACTGAAGAATATCGATAGAACGACGATGGTTAGCGTACTTGAAGAGTCGTTCCGTAGCGTAATCGCGAAAATGTTTGGCACCGATGAGAATTACGACGTGATCGTGAACCCGGACAAGGGTGACTTCGAGATATGGCGTAACCGTGAAGTTGTGGCCGATGAAGATTTGACAAACCCCAATATGCAGATTTCGCTGACGGAAGCACAGAAAATCGATGCTTCATACGAAGAAGGCGAAGAAGTGACTGATGAGGTGATCTTTGCCAAGTTCGGACGTCGTGCTATCCTGAATCTCCGCCAGACACTGGCTTCAAAGATTCTGGAACTTGAAAAGGACAGTATTTATAATAAATATATTGATAAAGTAGGTACAATCATCAACGCGGAAGTATACCAGATCTGGAAAAAGGAAATGTTGCTTCTGGACGATGAAGGAAACGAACTGCTGTTGCCTAAGACTGAACAGATCCCGAGCGACTTTTATCGTAAAGGTGAAACAGCCCGTGCAGTGGTTGCCCGCGTAGACAACAAGAACAATAATCCGAAGATTATTTTGTCACGTACTTCTCCCGTTTTCCTGCAACGTCTGTTCGAAATGGAAGTGCCTGAAATCAATGATGGTTTGATTACCATTAAAAAGATTGCCCGTATCCCTGGCGAACGTGCCAAGATCGCAGTGGAATCTTATGATGACAGAATCGATCCCGTAGGCGCCTGCGTAGGTGTAAAGGGGAGTCGTATTCATGGGATTGTTCGTGAATTACGCAATGAAAATATCGACGTAATCAATTACACATCGAACATTTCATTGTTTATCCAGCGTGCTTTGAGCCCGGCTAAGATTTCTTCTATCCGTCTGAATGAGGAAGAGAAAAAGGCTGAGGTATTCCTTAAACCGGAAGAGGTATCGCTTGCTATTGGTAAAGGCGGTTTGAATATCAAGCTGGCCAGTATGTTGACTGAGTACACTATCGACGTGTTCCGTGAATTGGATGAGAATGTGGCTGACGAGGATATCTATCTCGACGAGTTCAGAGATGAAATCGACGGATGGGTGATCGATGCAATCAAGGCTATCGGTATCGATACTGCGAAGGCTGTGTTGAATGCGCCTCGCGAGATGTTGATTGAAAAGACGGACCTGGAAGAAGAGACAGTGGACGAGGTAATACGTATTTTGAAATCGGAGTTTGAAGAAGAACCGGCAGCAGAGATGGAGCCTGAGACAGAGGCGGAACCTGAAGCTGAACCAACACAAGAGTAATATGCATTACGATTGAATTTTCTTCGCTCCATTTATTCATTAAATTTTAAATATGACGATAAGGTTAAACAAAGTTACAAGAGATTTGAATGTAGGAATCGCGACGGTAGTTGAGTTCCTGCAAAAGAAAGGGTATACCGTTGAGGCTAATCCTAATACCAAAATTAGTGAGGAGCAGTACGCTGTGCTCGTTAAAGAGTTTAGTACAGACAAGAACCTTAGACTTGAATCGGAGCGTTTCATCCAGGAACGTCAGAATAAGGAACGTAATAAGGCATCGGTATCTATCGAGGGCTTCGAGAAGCAGCAGGAGAAACCGAAGTCGGAAGATGTGATTAAGACAGTCGTACCGGAGGATGCACGTCCTAAGTTTAAACCTGTCGGAAAAATAGATTTGGATAAATTCAGCGGTCGGAGAACAGATAAAGTAGAAAAAGCGCCGGAAAAGAAAGTAGAACCTGTAGTAGAACAACCTGTGGTAGAGCAACCCGTTGCTGAAAAACCAGTCGTTGAGAAACCAGTGGTTGAATCCGAAGTGAAAAAGGAAGAGCCGAAAGTGGAAAAGGTGGAAGTAATTGCACCGAAACCTGCACCGGTAGAACAGCCAGTAGTAGCGCCGAAACCTGCAGTGGAGACAAAACCGGTAGAAGTTGAGAAAGTAGTAGTGGAAGAAGTAAAGAAAGAAGAGCCGAAGGTGGTAGAAACTGCACCTGTGAAGGCAGAAGAACGTAAAGTAGAAAGAACGGCAGAAGTAACTGCAACAGTGACAACTCCGACTGAAGAAAATGCGTCGAAAGAAAATGAGGTGTTTAAAATCCGTCAACCGGAACTGGGAGCGAAGATCAATGTCATCGGTCAGATTGACCTGGCTGCATTGAACCAGTCTACCCGCCCTAAGAAGAAATCGAAGGAAGAAAAACGCCGTGAACGCGAAGAAAAAGAAAAAGTTCGTCAGGATCAGAAGAAACTGATGAAGGAAGCTATCATCAAGGAAATCCGTAAAGAGGACAGTAAACAGGCAAAACCGGGCGTAAAAGATAATAATGCCGATGCTGCCAGAAAGAAACGGAATCGTATCAACAAAGAAAAGGTGGATGTCAACAATGTGGCAACTTCCAACTTTGCTGCTCCGAGACCCAATACTCAGACCGGTAAAGGTGGTGGCAACCATCCCCGTCCTCAGGGTCAAGGCCAGGGACAGGGCAATAATAATAACAACAACAAGAAGAATAATAATAAGGATCGCTTCAAGAAGCCGGTTATCAAGCAGGAGGTTAGCGAAGAAGATGTAGCAAAGCAGGTAAAAGAAACTTTGGCACGTCTGACAACCAAGGGTAAGAACAAGACTTCTAAGTACCGCAAGGAAAAACGTGAAATGGCTTCCAACCGTATGCAGGAACTGGAAGATCAGGAAATGGCAGAAAGCAAGGTACTGAAGCTGACTGAGTTCGTAACGGCTAACGAGTTGGCAACGATGATGGACGTATCAGTCAATCAGGTTATTGCAACTTGTATGAGTATCGGTATGATGGTTTCCATCAACCAGCGTCTGGATGCGGAAACAATTAATCTGGTAGCCGAAGAGTTTGGTTTCAAGACCGAATATGTAAGTGCGGAAGTGGCACAGGCTATCGTGGAAGAAGAAGATGCTCCGGAAGATTTGCAGCCACGTGCTCCAATCGTAACGGTGATGGGACACGTTGACCACGGTAAGACATCCTTGCTTGACTACATCCGTAAGGCGAATGTAATTGCCGGTGAAGCCGGAGGTATTACACAGCACATCGGTGCTTACAACGTACAGTTGGAAGACGGACGCCGTATTACGTTCCTGGATACTCCGGGTCATGAGGCGTTTACTGCTATGCGTGCCCGTGGTGCGAAAGTAACGGATATTGCGATCATTATTGTGGCAGCCGATGATAACGTGATGCCGCAGACGAAGGAAGCGATCAATCATGCGATGGCAGCAGGTGTACCTATTGTATTTGCAATCAATAAGGTAGATAAGCCGACTGCTAATCCGGACAAGATTAAAGAAGAACTGGCTGCAATGAACTATCTCGTGGAAGAATGGGGTGGTAAATACCAGTCACAAGATATCTCTGCCAAGAAAGGTATGGGTGTGGAAGATTTGATGGAAAAAGTATTGCTGGAAGCTGAAATGCTTGATTTGAAGGCAAATCCGAACCGCAATGCAACAGGATCCATCATTGAATCTTCATTGGATAAGGGACGTGGTTATGTAGCTACGGTGCTGGTATCGAATGGTACTTTGAAAGTAGGAGATATCGTATTGGCAGGAACCAGCTACGGACGTGTGAAAGCCATGTTCAACGAACGTAATCAGCGCGTGAAAGAAGCGGGACCGGCCGAACCGGCATTGATTCTGGGACTGAACGGTGCTCCTGCTGCAGGTGATACGTTCCATGTAGTTGAAAGCGATCAGGAAGCCCGTGAAATCACGAACAAACGTGAACAGCTGGCTCGTGAACAAGGCTTGCGTACACAGAAGATCCTGACTTTGGACGAACTTGGCCGTCGTATTGCTTTGGGTAACTTCCAGGAATTGAACATCATCGTCAAAGGTGACGTGGACGGTTCTGTAGAAGCATTGAGCGACTCGTTGATCAAGTTGTCTACTGAACAGATCCAGGTAAATGTGATCCATAAAGGCGTGGGTGCTATCTCCGAATCGGATGTATCACTGGCTGCTGCTTCGGATGCGATTATCGTCGGATTCCAGGTACGTCCTTCGGGTGCTGCCGCTAAGATGGCGGAACAGGAAGGTGTCGATATCCGTAAGTACTCCGTCATCTACGATGCAATCGAGGAGGTGAAGGCCGCTATGGAAGGTATGTTAGCTCCGGAACTGAAAGAACAGATTACGGCTACGATCGAAATCCGCGAAGTGTTCAATATCACGAAAGTGGGACTTGTGGCCGGTGCGGTAGTGAAGACCGGAAAGGTGAAACGAAGCGACAAGGCTCGTCTGATCCGCGATGGTATCGTTATCTTCACCGGAAACATCAATGCACTGAAACGCTTCAAGGACGACGTGAAGGAAGTAGGTACAAACTTCGAGTGCGGTATCAGTCTGGTGAACTGCAACGACATGAAGGTAGGCGATATGATCGAGACATTCGAAGAAATAGAAGTGAAACAGATAATCATCCTTATTATAGTAGGTGCCGGTGTGGTGGCGGGCTTTATGAAAGGCTTTATCCGTCAGCTGGCTTCTATTCTGGGATTGGTCGTCGGTTTGCTGGCAGCAAAGGCTTTGTATGCAACGTTGGCGGAGAAGCTTTGTCCGGCTGTGACAGACTCGATGACGGTTGCGCAGGTTTTGGCTTTTATTGTCATCTGGATCGCTGTTCCGCTGATATTCACGTTAGTGGCGTCCTTGCTGACGAAAGCGATGGAAGCCATTTCGCTGGGGTGGCTGAACCGTTGGCTGGGAAGTGGATTGGGAGCACTCAAATTTCTGTTGTTAACGAGCCTTGTGATCTGTGTGATAGAGTTTATCGATAGCGATAATAAGTTAATTAGTGCAACAAAAAAGAGCGAATCATTGTTATATTATCCTATGGAAACGTTTGCGGGAATCTTTTTCCCTGCTGCTAAGAATATAACGCAACAATATATATATTAGATAATAAAGATGCAACAAGAAGAACCCAATAAATATGTAAAGGAACTGACGCAGGAGAAGTATAAATATGGCTTCACCACGGAAGTACACACCGATGTTATTGAGCGTGGACTCAACGAAGATGTAGTCCGTCTGATTTCATCGAAAAAAGATGAACCCGAATGGCTGCTGGAGTTCCGACTGAAAGCGTATCGCCATTGGCTGACGCTGGAAATGCCGACTTGGGCACATCTCCGTATTCCGGAGATTGATTATCAGGCAATTTCGTACTATGCCGATCCGACGAAGAAGAAAGAAGGACCGAAGAGTATGGATGAAGTAGATCCGGAACTGATAAAGACATTCAATAAACTGGGGATTCCTTTGGAAGAACAGATGGCATTGAGCGGAATGGCTGTGGATGCAGTGATGGACTCGGTATCTGTAAAGACTACTTTCAAAGAGACACTGATGGAGAAAGGCATTATATTCTGCTCTTTTAGTGAAGCGGTACGGGAACATCCGGACCTTGTGAAGAAGTATATGGGCTCGGTAGTAGGCTATCGGGATAACTTCTTTGCTGCTTTGAACTCGGCCGTGTTCTCTGACGGTTCTTTTGTTTACATACCGAAGGGAGTACGCTGCCCGATGGAGCTTTCTACCTATTTCCGTATCAATGCCCGTAATACGGGACAGTTTGAACGTACGCTGATTGTGGCGGACGACGATTCGTATGTATCTTATCTGGAGGGATGTACCGCACCGATGCGTGATGAAAATCAGTTGCATGCGGCTATCGTGGAGATTGTGGTACATGATCGTGCAGAAGTGAAATACAGTACGGTTCAGAACTGGTATCCGGGTGATGCCGAAGGTAAAGGTGGAGTCTATAACTTTGTGACGAAACGCGGCAACTGCAAAGGGGTGGACAGCAAACTGTCCTGGACACAGGTGGAAACCGGTTCGGCTATCACGTGGAAGTACCCTTCCTGTATATTGACAGGCGATAACTCGACGGCTGAGTTTTATTCTGTAGCTGTGACAAATAACTATCAGCAGGCAGATACCGGAACAAAAATGATTCATCTGGGAAAGAATACCCGCAGCACGATTGTCAGCAAAGGTATCTCTGCCGGACATAGCGAGAACTCTTATCGTGGACTGGTGCGTGTAGCTGAAAAAGCCGATAATGCACGAAATTACAGCCAGTGTGACTCTTTGCTGCTGGGTGATAAATGTGGTGCGCATACTTTCCCGTATATGGATATTCACAATGAGACGGCTGTAGTGGAGCATGAGGCGACTACCAGCAAGATCAGCGAAGATCAGATATTCTATTGCAATCAGCGGGGGATCCCGACGGAGGATGCTATCGGGCTGATTGTTAACGGATATGCGAAAGAAGTATTAAATAAACTTCCAATGGAGTTTGCAGTGGAAGCACAGAAGTTGCTTACTATTTCGTTGGAAGGAAGCGTGGGATAAAAAATAAATAAGCTTATGTTAGAGATAAAAGACCTGCATGCCAGCATTAATGGCAAAGAGATATTGAAAGGGATTAACCTGACGGTGAAACCGGGCGAAGTACATGCGATAATGGGGCCGAACGGTTCCGGAAAGAGTACGCTATCTTCTGTTCTGGTGGGAAATCCTGCTTTTGAGGTAACAAAAGGTTCGGTCACTTTCTATGGCAAGAATCTGCTGGAGTTGAGTCCGGAAGACCGTAGTCATGAAGGTATTTTCCTTAGTTTCCAGTATCCGGTAGAAATCCCCGGAGTAAGCATGGTGAACTTCATGCGGGCGGCTGTCAATGAACAGCGCAAGTATAAAGGTCTGCCTGCGTTGACTGCCAGCGAATTTCTGAAACTGATGCGTGAGAAGCGTGCCGTAGTCGAACTGGACAATAAACTTGCCAATCGTTCGGTGAATGAAGGTTTCTCCGGTGGTGAGAAGAAGCGTAACGAGATCTTCCAGATGGCAATGCTGGAGCCGCGTCTGAGCATTCTTGACGAGACAGACTCCGGTCTGGATATTGATGCCCTTCGTATTGTAGCTGAAGGCGTGAATAAGCTCAAGACTCCCGAAACAAGCACGATCGTCATCACTCACTATCAGCGTCTGCTCGATTATATCAAACCGGATATAGTGCACGTACTCTATAAAGGTCGTATTGTGAAAACCGCCGGACCGGAACTAGCCTTGGAACTGGAAGAAAAGGGATACGATTGGATTAAGAAAGAAGTAGGAGAATAACGATGAATGTAGAACAACAATACATAGATCTCTTCTCTCAGACGGAAGCCATGATCTGCAAGCATAGTGCGGAAGTGCTGAATGCACCCCGTGCGGCTGCTTTTGCCGATTTTGAGCGTCTCGGATTCCCGACCCGTAAGATGGAGAAGTATAAATACACGGATATAAGCAAGTATTTCGAGCCTGATTACGGTCTGAACCTTAACCGTCTTCAGATTCCGGTCAATCCGTACGAAGTGTTTAAGTGCGATGTCCCGAATATGAGCACAGCCTTGTATTTTGTGGTAAACGACGCATTTTATAATAAAGCGCTTCCTAAAACTCACTTGCCGGAAGGCGTCATCTTCGGCAGCCTCAAAGAAGTCGCTGCGGAACATCCCGAACTGGTGAAGAAGTACTACGGTAAGCTGGCTGATACTTCCAAGGATGGCATAACAGCTTTTAATACAGCTTTTGCACAGGATGGAGTCATCTTCTATGTTCCGAAGAACGTAATCGTAGAGAAGCCTATTCAACTGGTGAATATCCTTCGTGCAGATGTCAACTTCATGGTGAACCGTCGCGTGCTGATCATCCTGGAAGATGGAGCGCAGGCACGCCTGTTGATCTGTGATCATGCGATGGATAATGTGAACTTCCTTGCAACGCAGGTGATCGAAGTATTTGCCGGAGAGAATGCGGTATTCGATATGTATGAGCTCGAAGAAACACATACAAGTACGGTTCGTATCAGCAACCTATACGTGAAGCAGGAAGCAAACAGCAATGTTTTGCTGAATGGCATGACGCTGCACAACGGAACTACCCGTAATACAACAGAAGTTCTGCTAGCCGGCGAAGGGGCTGAGATTAATCTTTGCGGTATGGCAATCGCTGATAAAAACCAGCATGTGGATAATAATACCTCCATTGATCATGCAGTACCGAATTGTACCAGTAATGAATTATTCAAGTACGTGCTTGATGACCAGTCGACCGGTGCTTTTGCCGGACTGGTATTGGTACGTCCTGATGCCCAGCATACAAATTCTCAACAGACCAACCGCAACCTCTGTGCCACACGCGATGCGCGTATGTACACGCAGCCGCAGCTTGAAATCTATGCGGACGATGTGAAGTGCTCTCACGGGGCAACTGTGGGACAGTTGGACGAGAATGCTTTGTTCTATATGCGTGCACGCGGAATAGCGGAGAAAGAAGCACGCTTGCTTCTGATGTTTGCATTCGTCAATGAAGTCATCGATACGATTCGTCTGGATGCACTGAAAGACCGACTGCACCTGTTGGTAGAAAAACGCTTCCGTGGCGAACTGAACAAGTGCCAGGGATGTGCAATATGTAAATGATGAATAAGTAAAATGGATATTCAAAAGATACGTGAAGACTTTCCGATATTGAGCCGTACGGTGTATGGTAAACCATTGGTTTATTTCGATAACGGTGCGACGACTCAGAAACCTCGTCTGGTGGTGGATGCGCTGGTAGATGAGTATTACTCTGTGAATGCGAATGTGCATCGCGGAGTACATTTCCTTTCCCAGCAGGCAACGGAACTGCATGAAGCTTCCCGCGAGACGGTACGGCAGTTTATCAATGCCGGCAGCACGAATGAGGTCGTCTTTACACGGGGTACGACGGAAAGTATCAATTTGATTGTTTCCAGCTTTGGAGATGAGTTTATGCAGGAAGGCGATGAGGTGATTCTTTCGGTGATGGAGCATCACAGTAATATCGTTCCCTGGCAACTTCTGGCTGCCCGCAAAGGAATTGCCATCAAGGTCATTCCGATGAATGACAAGGGCGAACTGTTGCTGGATGAATATGAAAAGTTATTCACCGAGCGTACAAAGATAGTCAGTGTAGTTCAGGTGTCGAACGTATTGGGAACCGTAAATCCTGTCAAGGAAATGATTGCGACGGCTCATGCGCATGGAGTACCTTTTCTAGTGGATGCTGCACAGTCTATCCCCCACATGAAGGTGGATGTGCAAGACTTGGATGCCGATTTTCTGGTGTTCTCCGCACATAAGGTTTACGGCCCGACAGGTGTCGGTGTACTTTATGGAAAGGAAGAATGGCTGGACCGTATGCCCCCTTATCAAGGAGGAGGAGAAATGATTCAGCACGTCTCTTTTGAAAAGACTACCTTCAACGAACTGCCTTTCAAGTTTGAAGCCGGTACGCCGGACTACATCGGTACTACCGGACTGGCAAAAGCCCTTGACTACGTTAATGGTATCGGACTCGATCCAATCGCCGCTCATGAACACGAGCTGACGACGTATGCGCTGAAGCGATTGAAGGAAATACCCAATATGCGTATTTTCGGTGAGGCGGCAGATCGGGGAGCGGTGATTTCATTTCTGGTGGGAGATATTCATCATTTCGATTTGGGAACATTGTTAGACCGTTTAGGTATCGCTGTCCGCACGGGGCACCATTGTGCGCAACCGTTGATGCAGCGGCTCGGAATCGAAGGTACGGTACGTGCATCATTTGCCATGTACAATACACGATCGGAAGTGGACGCATTAGTGGCTGGGATCGAACGCGTCAGCCAGATGTTCTAAAGATATTAATCGCTATTCCTGCAAGAATAGCGATTTTTTTATTCTTTAACTAAAAAAGTCTCTTTGAAGTGCAGTGATTTGAAGTTTCCTGCGTCTAATAAGAAAGAATAAAAATCATTTTAGGTATATTAAGTTGGTCGTGAGACCGCGCTTTCTATAAATTCTCTCTCTCTTTAACTCTAATTGGCGGCTATATCGCATATTCTTGCGGTATAGCCGCACTTTTTTTAGGGTGACATTGCAACCTTTTGGGGGTATCCTGCGTCTACTAGGATAGTAAACAACTAAAAAAGAAGAAAAAGATCATGTTAGTGACTACAACTCCCATCATTGAGGGAAAACGAATAGTAAAGTACTACGGAATTGTTTCCGGAGAGACGATCATTGGTGCTAATGTATTCCGTGACTTGTTTGCAAGCATTCGGGATATTGTAGGAGGTCGTTCCGGTTCGTATGAAGAAGTACTACGTATGGCAAAAGATACAGCTTTGCAGGAGATGCAGGCGCAGGCGGCACAGTTAGGAGCCAATGCAGTGATCGGTGTCGATCTGGATTATGAAACAGTAGGAGGCAGCGGTAGTATGCTGATGGTAACTGCCAACGGAACTGCTGTAACGATTGAAGATTAGTTGATTGTTTTATTGTATGAGAAAGGGGATTCACCACGAACGGTGTTTCCCCTTTTGTTCTTAATGCTTGTGCCATGCCTTTGGCACAGTTGTGCCACCGCGTTGGCACTGCTATGCCAAGCCCTTGGCACAGTTGTGCCAAAGGCTTGGCATGAGTAAGGCAATAGGATGTTATTCTGCTGTCAGCTCAATCACCCGGCTAAAAGCCTGATTAGTCGTGAAAGCATTCATACCTACCTTCATCAGATAATCACCTGAGTAGGTCTTTTCATTGGCAGCCAGGCCGGATTTACTATTCGGCATCAGATTGATTTCTTTTACCTTATACATCTTCTTGGCATCCAATCCCTGCAGTTTTACAGGCAGTAGTTTCTCGCCGAAACGTGGGTGTATGTCGTATGTATAAAGCACAGCCTTATTCTTATCAGGTGAAGTATACATTACTGACATGTGATTTCCGTCATATGGAGAGACAAGTCTGTATTGATCACCGTCCAGGATCACTTTTTTCAGACGCGTCCAGTTGGCAACTGCTTCCTGACAGTATGCCAGCTCGTCAGCGTTCAGTTCTTTCAGACCGAGGTCGAAGCCCAGTTTGCACATACTTGCCACATCGGTACGGAATTTCACACTTGTCTTTTTGTTCCAGCTGGTCACGTGTGCGCACATTGCTTTTGCCGGGAAGATTTGCGAGAATCCCCATTGGATGAACAGGCGTTCTATCGGGTCGGTATTGTCGCTGCACCAAAACTCAGTATAGTATTTCAATGCTTCGTAGTCGCAGCGTGCGCCGCCGCCGGAGCAAAGCATCATGGGGACGTTCGGGTATTTCTCTTTTACACGTTCCAGTACTTTGTAAATTCCGCGTACATGATCGATGTAAAGTTGTCCTTGCTTGTTCTTCAGATACGGGGAATAGACATTGGTGATAGGAGAGTTACAATCCCATTTGAAGAATGCCACTTCCGGATTCTCAGTCAGAATCTTGTCTACTACGCCGAATACGAAGTCTTGTACTTTCGGGTTGCTGAGGTCAAGAACCAACTGGTTGCGGTAGTAATATGTCTCGCGGTTCGGCAGGGTGATAGCCCAGTCCGGATGCGTTTCGAACAATTCACTTTTCGGATTCACCATTTCCGGTTCAATCCAGATACCGAACTTGACTCCTGCTTCTTTGGCTGATTTGACAAGGGCAGGGATACCGCCGGGCAGTTTGGATTTCATGGCATCCCAGTCGCCCAGTCCGGCGTGGTCGTCGTTGCGTGGATACTTGTTGCCGAACCAGCCGTCATCCAGCAGAAACATATCCACACCGAGGTGTTTGGCTTCCTTCATTAGTTCGGCAAGCAGTTCTTCGTTAAATTTGAAGTAAGTATTTTCCCAGTTGTTCAGCAGGGTAAGGCGGTCGCCTTGTCCGTCTTTCAGTTGGTAGTTGCGTGCCCAGGCGTGCAGGTTTCGGCTGGCTTCGCCTGTACCGTTGTTGCTTAGGGTGAATATAAATTCCGGAGTTGTGAATACTTCGTTGGGTTTCAGTTCGTAGTTGGAGGCATACGGGTTGATGGCGGGAATCACACGCAGATTGCCGACATTGTCTACTTCGAATGTGAACTGGAAGTTTCCGGTCCATCCGATTGTACCTAACATTACACGGCCTTGCGCTTCCTGTGCCGGTTGTTCCAGTCCCAGTTCGAAGAACGGATGAGTGTGCATGGCGGCGCGGCTGCCTAGTTTTGTGTCGATCACTTTCTTTCCGAACTGTAGTTGTTGCGAACTCATCTGTGCCTCCTTTGCCCAGTCGCTGCTGAACTCAGTCAGGTAATAACTGTGGTCGGAGAAGTAAAGCATGGTGGAGGCATAACGCCACAGGGTGACGGGCTTCTTTTCATTATGCTTTATTTCGCTCCATGTCTTGATGACGTTTTCTTTCGGGTAAGCGATATAAAATAAAGTCACTTCTACCGGATACTGGTCATCTTTCAGATGGATGACAGTTTCCGTCCCGCCTGCCACCGCTTTCTGCTCGGAAGATACATAGCGGAAGATGGAACTTGGGTTGCCGTCATGGTGGGTGATGGCTACTGCCGGTTCAAAGTAGTCTTCGGCTCCGGAGCCCGGATAAACCTCCCAGCCGCGGGTAGATACGCTGCCGTCACTGCCACCTTTTACGGTGTAAGAGAAGTGGTTGATGTCCTTTTCATTCAGTAGTTTATCGCCCAGATAAGTCTGATAGAGACGTCCGTTGGGGGCTACCTGAAGGATTAAGTCGGTGTTGTCCGTAGAGATACGGATGTTCTTTTTCTCTTGGGCGTTCATTTGCGTCAGAGCGAATAAAGCCGTTAGTAATACAAAAAGTCTTTTCATGGTTGTAAAATAGATTGTTTATTGGTATTAGTTAGTTTGCGGACATAAAGAGCCACAAAGATAATCATATTTAGTTATGTACAATAATCTCAGAATTTGATGCCGGCACTAAATTCGACGGTAAACGGGCGCAGGTAGTTTCCGCTCATATAGCGTCTTGCATAGTTGCCCGCTTCTTCTTTGGTGATCAGTTCCGAACCGTTGATGGTGCCGCTGGCTCCTTTCTGGTTCAGGAAGTTGATCACCGTTGCCCCCAGTGACAGATGCTTGTTTACGTTCCAGTTGATACCTCCGAACGTTTCCCAGCGGCCGTTGAAGTAAAGAGCTTCCTGAAGGTTGGCATACGTCTTTCCGAAATAGCGGAAACTGAGCCAGAGACGTAAATCTTTCGTGATATTATAACTGGGGTCCAGTTCGACGAGTACCTGTGGAATTTCTTTAACTATCATTCCGTTGGCATTGACGGACATTTGGGCACCGTCGTCGAAGGTCACGCTGGCATTGTAGTTCTTGTATACAGGTTTCTGATAAGTGAACAGTGCGTGCAGGTGAAAACCTTTGAAGGGGTCGATTTCGGCAGAAGTGGTCCATCCCAGTGTTTTGATATTGTAGATCAGCAGTACGGTTTTTCCTTCTTTGGTTCCCGGTTTGGTCAGATTCTGCTGGTCGATATTATTCGATTTGGAGATGTAGGTGACCATGGAAGTGAGGTTGAGCCAGTTGTTCTTGTAGAATAGTCCGCCTCGGATCAACGGTATGGTGACGCGTTTGTATTGTTCTTCGGTGGGACCTGTTCCGGCATATTCGTTGATGCGTGGGAAGCGGGTGGCTACTGTTCCGTCGGCTGTCAGGCCGAATTGCTTCGTCATATTATAGGTCATGCGGAGGGTAGCGGCGTAGTTTAGTTTGTTTTTTACCACTTTGGCGGGCTGGATGTTGTGTGGTGTGGCAATAATGTTTTCGGTTTCTTCGTCTTTACTATAAGTGTTGAAGTCGCCGATATGAAATCCGGGGAAGCGTGATGCGGAGATTTGGTCGGCACTCATCCGGTAGTATTCAAGACGACCGCCATAGTAGACGTTGAATCGGGGAGTTACCTGCCAGTTGTCCGTAAAGTAAAGGGCGAGTTTGTTTTCGTATCCTTTGGTGTATTCGGGGCTGAGTTCGTTATAGCCGTAAGTCTGCACACGCTGGCTGCTGAGTGTCGGGTCCAGCGGATCAACGGCAGTGGAATGGAGCAGTTGCGGGTATTCCTGCACACTTGCCATCCATTGCAGGGAAGAAGAATGATAGTCCAGATGATAATACCACTCATTAACTCCCAGTCGAAGGTCGTGGGTGCCGAAGCGTTTGCTTAGTTCGGAGGTAACGAGGAAATTCTTTACTTTTCCTACATGCAGCCAGGTGCGGCGGCCTTCTGCCAAACCTTCATACACGTCACCATTGGCGAGCGTATAGCCATCGGCAGCCGTTGCTTCACTGATGGTGCTGCCTCCGAAGTCCACATAGTTGGCACGGGGAGCATCCATATATTTCAGGTTGAACTTCCAGAGAAGATCATTCTTGAAACGATAGTCGGCAATCAGGGCCACTTCATTGGCACGGTTCTCGTTGCCGTCATTCAGATTCCATGTTTTCATCTTTCCGTCCATAACGTCCATGTATGGGAAAGAACCGCTTTGCGGAACATACGAGTTGGTACCCAGCTTGAATCCTTCCACTTCCTTGACCGATCCGTCGCCTACGTAGATGAAAGGGGCTGCATTGGCAAAGTTGCCGGGATTCCTGCTCCGCGAATGTTTGTAGAGCAGAGATATTTTTCCGCGTCCGTCGTTGAAGAGGCGCGTCAGACCGGCATGATAGATTTCCGTCCGGTCGGCATAGTTCGTGAATTTCAGATCGAAACTTCCCGGATCGAAGTTCTGATAAATGCCGGCAGTATACAGCCACTGGTCGCTGATGCCTCCCGATACATTCAGATCGAAGTTCTGCATACCGAAATGATTGGCACGATAGTTGAGTATTCCTTGGAAGTCTTTTTGTCCCAGTTTGCTGAAAGCGTTGACGGAGTAGGCAATGTTTCCTGTGGTGATAGCCGATTCCGAAGGAGACAGCAGACCGACTTCTCCCAGACTGGAATCACTTCGCCAGTGGGCGGCGAGTTTATGTACGGCAGATGAATATACGGCAGGCAATCCGTTTTCGTATACATTAACGTCTTCACTGGGCAGTCCGATTTGGATTTCACGTGGCTTGTTGGCATCTGATGCGTTCAGCATCACGTTGCGTTCACCTTCTTCTCCTTCTTTTTTCGGGCTGGAAGATGCTGTCCCGGGAATGTCTTTTCCCGGGCGGATGGCGGAGTGTACGGCAGAGATAGTATCCTGCTTTATCTCTGTGCGATTGTTCTTTTCTTTCTGATTCCGGATGTCCCGTGCGTTTCCGTTAGCGGGAATCAGTTGTAGCAGGATGACTGCGGCAAGGCAACTAAAGGTTATTCTTTTCATGTCGGTATTAATTTAAAGATTTTATTCGTTCACATGGTGTATGTCGTATTGACGGAAGCAAAGGTAGGCGGTAGCGGTACAGGTGGCTATATACCCGTTTGTCAAGATGTGCAAGAGATGTTGCAAATGCCGGACAGCACGTTGGAATCGCTACATTTGTAGTATCGGTTGCAACAAATGTTTCATTCATCCTCTGCTTTTTACACGAAAAAAACTATATTTGTAGGCATCTAATATCCATATATGAAAAAAGGACTCCTATTTTTCCTTCTGTCAGTCTGTTTCTTTTTTCCGTCCTCCTTTGCGACGGAACAATACAACTTTATACATATCAATGGTGTGAACGGGCTTTCCAATAGTCATGTCAAATCAATCATTCAGGATAGTTACGGATTTATCTGGCTGGGCACACGCAATGGGCTGAACCGTTATGACGGCGTTTCGATGCAGGTATATCCTTGCTTCGATGAGGCTTCGGGGCGTGGCAATCAGGTGATCTCCGCACTATACGAGGACGACCGGCGCCAACTTTGGGTGGGAACGGACAACGGAGTCTATATTCAGGACTTATCGACCGGAAAGTTCTCCTTTTTTGATGCAAAGACTGACAGGGGCGAACAAATCAGCGGGCAATGGGTGGAAGATATTCTGTCCGATCCTTCCGGCAATATATGGGTGAACGTACCCAATCTGGGAGTATACCGTTATCACGTTCCCACGAAGAAGTTATTCCGCTACATACTTCTTCCCGGTAGCGATAAGAGCAAGAATTTCCCGCAGTCTATCTGTATCGACAAGGAGGGAACGCTATGGGTGGGAACCAACGGAGCAGGTATTTTCCGTTATTGTCCCGCACAAGATACTTTCGAAGCTTGTGCAAAGGAGGCATTGAAGGATGATTTCATCTTCACACTTTGTGATTATGGAGATGAACTGATTGTCGGAGTACACGAGGAGGAACTGAAACGATTTGATAAGAAGACAGGCGAAGTCAGTATCTTCCCTGCACCGGCGGTACACCGCAAGATAATCCGCTATGTCGTCTGTCTGGATGATGATCTTTGGGTCGGTACGCAAGATGGAGTTTACGTCATCAACGAACGGGAGAATACCGTCCGGCATATTCCGGCAGATGCGGGAGGGGCTTATGGACTCAGTGATGCAATCGTAGATAAAATCTATCGTGACCGTGAAGGCGGGACGTGGATTTGTACACAGTTTGGAGGAGCAAGCTATCTGCCTGTCCGTACACTTGACTTTTCTATTTACCTGCCGGATGGCAAGCCCGGTTCAGTCAGCGGCAGGCGTATCAGTGAACTGGGCGAAGGGAAAGATGGAACGATTTGGGTTAGTACGCAGGATGGCGGTGTCTGTTATTGGAATCCGGAGACAAGGCTGTTCACTACTATTCCCGAATCCGCAGACCGGCAGAATGTTTTAAGTTTATTCACCTCTGACGATTTGATCGGTGCAGGCTACTTTAAAGGAGGAATCGACTTGATTACACCGGCCGCATCCGCCCTTTCCGGCAGCATTGCTTTCAAAGGACGTGTACAGACAATACGTCCGCAACAAATGGGTATCAGCGAAGGAACCGTCTACGCCTTGCATCGTGACCGTCAGGGAACAATCTGGCTGGGAGATGGCTGGAATATCTTCCGTTCTGCCGACGGGGGACGGACATTTGAAGAAATGAAACAGTTCGGCTATGCCTTTATGCGCGATATTCTTGAAGACAAAGAAGGGAATATATGGGTGGCGACTATGGGCAACGGAGTCTTCCGCTATCAACCGCAAACGGACGAAACGGTGAACTATCTGCATATAGAAGGAGACAGCACTTCCATCGGCACCAACGAAGTGACCGGAATTTCGGAAGACAGCAAAGGGCTTCTCTGGTTCTCCACCGACCGTGGCGGACTTTCATGCTTTAACCCCCAAACAGGAACTTTCCGTACCTATACGAAGGCGGACGGCCTTCCTGACAATGTAACCTACAAGGCGGTAGAAGATCGGCAGCACCGCATCTGGTTCGGTACCGACCGTGGACTGGTCTGCCTGTATCCGGAGACGGACAGCCTGCACGTCTTTACCCGAAACGACGGTCTTCCTGACAATCAGTTCAACTACAAATCGGCATTGGCTGCCGGCAACGGCACGATCTGGATGGGAACCATCAACGGATTAGTCTCTTTTAATCCGGATCAGATACATCGAAATACGTTTGTACCGCCCGTGTATATCACCCGTATCAAGGTGCAAGGGCGGGAAATACCTTTGAAGCCCGAAGGAATGCGATTGCCTTACCGTTCTAACGTCAGCTTTGACTTTGTCGCATTGAGCTATACTTCACCGGGAGCCAACCGCTATGCCTACAAGATGGAAGGCATTGACGATGACTGGAACTATACCTCCGATGCACATACCGCCTCCTATGCCCAGCTTCCTCCGGGAGATTATATATTCCGTGTGCGCGGGAGTAATAACGACGGCGTCTGGAATCAAGAGGAAGCGACTCTGTCCGTACAAATCCTTCCTCCCTGGTGGCGTACGGTATGGGCATATCTGATATATGTCATTCTCCTGTCCGGCAGCTTCGTACTGACTCTCCGCACTTATCGGCGACGGGAAGTGCAGAAGATACGTGAACAGCAACTACTCGCAGAGTTAGCCCGTGAGCGTGAAGCGCATCGTACGCACGAGAGATTCATTAATCAGATTACTTATGGCGCCTGCACCCCGCAGGGAGATGCCATGACACGTGCCGATGAACAACTGATGTCGCAACTCATCACCAGGGTACGTGAGAATCTTACGGATGCGAACTATAATGTGGAAGCACTGGCTGCCGCCATGAATATGTCCCGGTCCAGCCTTCATCGGAAAATAAAGGCATTGACAGACCTTTCTCCGCTTGATTTTATTCGGGTCATCCGTTTAAAGCGTGCGGCAGAACTCTTGCAGGAAGGAGAATTACGCATCAATGAGATATGTGACCGGGTAGGTTTCCAGTCTCCTTCATACTTTGCCAAGATATTCCAGAAACAGTTTGGGGTGACTCCTACGGAGTTTATGCAGAAAAAGGCATAAAAAAAGGCTATCTATCCCAGACAGCCAATCTTTTGTTAACCTTAAATCTAATACTATGAAAAACACACTACAAAGATATGTTGGCTTGATGCTCTTCTGTAGGATTCTCAGAGGACTTTTTTACTTGTTTTCCCTTCGCTTCATTGAGAGATACCGCATCAATCGGCAAGTCGGATTTTTTTCCTTTTTTGCTTGCTTTTTTCGTTTGATTTCCATACTTTTAGCCTCCATAAAACCCTTTAATAATTAATTCTATGGATAGCATTCTTTTCTGGCTGGTTCCGGTCGCTTCAGTGTTAGCCCTCTGTTTTGCTTATTACTTCCATAAGCAGATGATGAAAGAGAGTGAAGGTACTCCCCAAATGATAAAAATAGCCGCTGCGGTACGCAAGGGAGCTATGTCTTATCTGAAACAACAGTACAAGATTGTAGGTTGTGTTTTCCTTGGGCTGGTTATTTTGTTTTCAATTATGGCTTATGGCTTTCATGTTCAGAATGTGTGGGTTCCCATAGCTTTCCTGACGGGTGGTTTCTTCTCCGGTCTTTCCGGTTTCCTGGGTATGAAGACGGCAACCTATGCTTCGGCACGTACGGCGAATGCGGCACGCAATTCATTGAACTCCGGGCTGAGAATCGCTTTCCGCAGTGGTGCGGTAATGGGACTCGTAGTAGTCGGACTGGGGTTGCTCGATATATCTTTCTGGTATCTGTTGCTGAATGCGGTGATTCCCGCTGACGCACTGACACCGACTCATAAACTTTGCGTAATCACTACCACGATGCTGACGTTCGGTATGGGAGCTTCCACACAGGCGCTCTTTGCCCGTGTAGGTGGCGGTATATATACAAAAGCTGCCGATGTAGGCGCCGACCTTGTAGGTAAGGTAGAAGCCGGAATCCCCGAAGACGATCCGCGAAACCCTGCCACCATTGCCGATAATGTAGGCGATAACGTAGGCGACGTGGCAGGTATGGGAGCCGACTTGTACGAATCTTATTGCGGTTCTATCCTGGCGACTGCCGCATTGGGTGCTGCCGCCTTTATACATTCGGCAGATACGGTCATGCAGTTCAAAGCAGTTATTGCCCCGATGCTGATTGCTGCGGTAGGTATTCTGCTTTCCATTATCGGCATCTTCTCCGTGCGCACCAAAGAAAATGCGACGATGAAAGATTTGCTCGGCTCGCTGGCATTCGGAACAAACCTGAGTTCCGTGCTGATTGTGGCTGCTACCTTCTTAATCCTGTGGCTCTTGCAGTTGGACAACTGGATTTGGATTTCATGCGCTGTCGTAGTCGGCCTGTTGGTCGGCATTGTGATCGGACGTTCTACCGAATATTATACTTCCCAGTCGTATCGCCCCACTCAGAAACTGAGTGAAAGCGGAAAGACCGGACCTGCCACCGTCATTATTTCCGGTATCGGTCTGGGTATGCTTTCTACGGCTATTCCCGTGATTGCGGTGGTGGTGGGCATCATTGCCTCCTTCCTGCTTGCTTCCGGTTTCGATTTCTCCAACGTGGGTATGGGGCTCTACGGAATCGGTATTGCCGCTGTCGGTATGCTGTCCACATTAGGAATCACACTGGCTACGGACGCATACGGCCCGATTGCTGATAATGCAGGCGGTAATGCGGAAATGGCCGGTCTGGGTGCCGAAGTCCGCAAGCGTACCGATGCGCTCGACTCTTTGGGAAATACAACCGCGGCAACCGGAAAAGGTTTTGCTATCGGTTCCGCTGCATTGACCGGACTGGCTTTGCTGGCATCCTATATCGAAGAAATCCGTATCGGTCTGACCCGCTTGGGAACAATAGACCTGAGTATGCCGAACGGTGATGTTGTCTCAACGGCCAATGCTACCTTTGTCGATTTCATGAACTATTACGACGTGACGCTGATGAATCCGAAAGTTCTTTCCGGTATGTTCCTCGGTTCGATGATGGCGTTCTTGTTCTGTGGATTGACGATGAATGCGGTTGGCCGCGCAGCCGGACACATGGTAGATGAGGTGCGTCGTCAGTTCCGTGAGATCAAAGGCATTCTGACAGGAGAAGCCGAGCCGGATTATGAACGTTGTGTGGCTATCTCAACCAAGGGTGCGCAGCGCGAAATGGTGATTCCGTCGCTGATTGCTATCCTTGCGCCTATCGCTACCGGATTAATCTTCGGAGTGACCGGAGTACTGGGACTGTTGATCGGCGGTTTGAGCACAGGTTTTGTGCTGGCTATCTTTATGGCTAATGCAGGCGGTGCATGGGATAATGCGAAGAAATATGTAGAAGAGGGGAACTTTGGAGGCAAAGGCGGTGAAGTGCATAAGGCAACCGTAGTAGGCGATACTGTGGGCGACCCGTTTAAGGATACTTCCGGCCCGAGTCTGAATATTTTAATCAAACTTATGAGCATGGTAGCCATTGTGATGGCAGGGCTTACCGTTGCCTGGAGTTTGTTTTAACTAAAAGAAGGTTTGTTTATTGAAGAGTGAGGGTGCGTCAAAAGTAACTAAACTCCTTCCTGAAGGAGGAGAATTTTGTTACTATTGACTTTTGACACACCCTCTTCTGATTATATAGAACCGGGTAAACACCTTTTTTGCGCACTTAATCACTTTTTTCCGGCAGATAATCCTGTTTAAGGGCATTTCATGCAAATACTCGCTCAAAGCCATTTTCCCGTCTCTTATTATTTAGATACTTTTGCAAGACGATATATTATAAGTTATAAAGGGAAAATAGAAGAAATCTATCATAATGGCTAAGGGGAAAGGCTGATGTTATCAACGAACAAAATCTGTAAAATGAATGGTAGGGTGATGGTTCCGGCCGCTAGGGCTGTGAACCGGTAAGTATATTGGGGAACAATTGTTTGTTTGTGTGAATGAATGACAGAAAAAGGAGACCTCATCCAAGGTCTCCTTTTTTATTTCCTTTATCTTTGCTTAAGATAATCAATCCGTTCAAGAAGTGAATCTATTTCTTCATCATCATATTTTCAAATCGAATCCAATTACATTTTCTTAGCCCGGAAATAACTGCGATAGTTGCTGAACCCGGCATGGATAATAATCTCCGTCGAAGATATTTTTTGTTTTCTTTGTACAGCCTCCGATTGTAATCTTTCTACTTCTTTCAACCGGTAATTATTGATGAAACGGTTGAAATTCATACCATATTCTCGGTTGATGAAAGCTGATATATAAGTTCTGTTGGAAAAAAGGTCCTTGGCCATGTCGGTTATTTTGAATTCCGGGTTTAGATAAGGCTTCTTGTTCTCTAAATACATTTCGATCCGCTGTCGACCTAATTGCGCATAATTTCCCGATGCGGTTATTTCCTTTTCTTTGGCGGTAACAGGTTCGATAATCACATAATTCTCCGAAAGGATATTCAGGCACAGCACGATATGAGTAAAGACTGGCGGGAATGTTGTAAATGCCCAGATAAATCCCAACTTGTTGAATAGCGTGATCCCCAATATTAATCCGGCTATCGGCAAGGTTTGCAGTACGACCCTGAAGATGATGATAAAAGACAGCCAATCCAGCGACATCCGGTAGATATCAGCAGAATAATCGGCTACCTGACGTTTATACGACTTTATGCGGAGCAAGCTCAGTCCTGAGTATAAAATGCTCAGCAAAATACAGGCGATAAACATGATGTCGATGATCGTTGTTAGGTTTGCCTCGTTATCATAAATAGCAGCCCATCGTTGCTGGAATGGCACTATAAAGGCAATCATGCAGATAGCTACGGTCAAACATAACGGAAAGATGAAATGGTATGGCGGGAAACGTTTCCGTTCGCCTACTTCCGTAATGATATAGGTGATCAGGTATAGGAATACGGGAATAAAACTGAACGAGGAAAAGAAAACAGGCAGATATGCTATGAAAGCGTCACGGGCGATGGAATGCATAACCAGTCCGCTCCAGTACAGCATTATCAGACAGTATACAGTGATCATACTGTAATGTATCTTCCTGTTGACCGTATTGGAAGAGCGGGTTGTGTCGAGCAAAATCATGACCAGGCTGATTGCAGCGCTTACCACGGGTATTGAGAAAGCTACTGCACGTTCGATATCTTGATTCATCCTTTTTTATTTATTTGTGGTTCCTTGTGAGACTGTTCTTTATATGTATTTTCCAATTGAATCGCACGTTGGAAATGTCTGGAGTCTTTGAACCCCGCCATGACCATTACCTGATACGGATTTTTACGTTCGTTCGAAGGATGCACTATCAGAAGCTGGTACTCCTTGATTCGACACTGATTCAGGTAACGTCTGAAATTCATGCCGTAAGTTTGATTGATAAAATTGGACATGATGGTACGGTTCACACCCATTGCTTCGGCCATGTCAGTCAGCTTGAAATCGGGATTGAGGTATGGCTTTTCTTGAGACAAATAGTTTTCAAACGTTCTCTTGTTTAATTGTCCACGCATGTTGTCCGGCTCAGGATGCTGTTTAGCGGTCAAATCGTTGTTCCTTGATTTCTTTTCGTTGATCGGAAACAATTCGGAGGTTTTGTAAGAGAGATATTGCCTGCAGATAATCTGGTATGTAAGCAAGATCTCCTGAGCCATTATGCATAATGCGTTCAGTCGGATAAGCCATTGGCTTGTGCCGACCAGCGAAGGCAGAAAAGCGATCAGCAATATAGCGATAGAAAGTATGAAAAATATGATGAGCCAACGCGATGATTTTATTCTGAGATATTTTTGATCCGTGTCGGCTTTTTGAAGCGTCGTCTGCTTATAATACCGCGACAACAACAGGCCGGTCGGAACGATATAGGCTACCGCTGTAATAAATCGCAGTAAAAGACTGGATAGGAATATCTCCGTATATCGCTCGAACAACGATAATCCGGTATAAACACCTCCCTCGGGAGGCGATATCCAGGCTGACGCTATCAGGATAATTGCCAATGTGGGTATTGGCCAAAGGTAATTCACTACGGGAAAGTTCCTTTTGTTCCCTAAGTAGGTCAGGTAATAAACGATGTTGTAGAACAATATAGGAATATAGATATACGACAAGGCAAAAGGAACATCGACGGGGAGAAATATCGGATCATCAGAGAGCGCATGCCATAAAACGGATGACCACCATACGGCTATCAGGACACAATAAATGCTCACGACCCGCCTTAATTTCCTTTCGGCAAGATTGCGATAATTCCATATCAATAATAAGGTAAAGACCGAACATATGGCCGAACAGAATATCGGTAAAATATAGGTCATCAAATTGCTGTATGTGACAAATGCTCCCATATTAATTGAATTCAAATTAATCTTTTTGAGTGTGTATTTCTGCTGACTTTCCCCGGTGCAATAAAAATGCTTAGATAGATAGTTATAGACTCACAACTCAAACGTTACACAAAGATAGCTTAATTTACTGTACTTATTTGCATTAAGACTGTTAATAATGGCTTGTTACGCTTCAAGAATGAGCCAGGATTTGACGATTTGACATGCTCATTACAAAATTGTAGCCTGCGTCAATGGTCATTACGATTTTACCAATATGATTAATCTATGATTTATACGTTTTGGCATTATGCGAAAACAAATGCATCGTTTCTTTGTGCAGAACAAAAAAGATGGAGACTGTCTATACAAGGACAGACTGTGAAATCTGGAATTCAATAATTAACTATAGCCTAAAGTATGAACAATGGAATTATAAAACGGATATTTGTCCTGCTGGTATTTGTCCTCACTGGTATGACGCAGGGTGTCAAAGCCCAGGACGTGGCTGTCAAGAGTAATGTGTTGGCGGATGCTTTTTTGAATCCGAATTTGGGAATAGAGATCGGACTCGCACCTAAATGGACATTAGACATTACGGGGCAGTTCAACGCATGGACGCTCTCGCACGAGCGGCATTGGAAACACTGGGTTGTTCAGCCTGAAGTCAGATACTGGTTCTGCGACCGCTTCTCGGGACACTTTGTAGGTGCTCACATTCATGGCGGACAGTATAATATCGGAGGTTTTGATGGAAAGATCAACTTCCTTGGCACAGATGCCCGCAAGTTGAAGGATACCCGTTATCAGGGTTGGTTTGTCGGCGCAGGTATTGCTTATGGTTATGCGTGGATATTGGGGCGGCATTGGAATCTTGAGGCGGAAATCGGTTTTGGTTATTCCTATACACGCTATGACCGCTTCCAGTGCGCCGGGTGCGGCAAGAAGATAGAAACGGACAAGCCGCACCACTATGTGGGACCGACGAAAGCTGCAATCAACCTTGTTTATGTATTTTAAACGTGTGTAAGATGAAAAAGACATTATATATCCTATCAGCCCTTTTGGGCATGGTTGCGGTAGCGGAAGCGCAGATCGCGACCGACATGCGGAAACAGGACATCGTGGATGGTGTTTCCATAGAGAATCTTAGAATGGAACGCAACGGCGGGTACATCGTCATAGACATGCTTTGGGATTTGTCAGGGCTTGACGTGGACGATAATCGTGCCGTGCTTCTTACGCCAAGGTTGGTCAATGGAAACGACTCGCTTGATCTGCAATCGGTAGGGGTTTACGGCAGGCGACGTTACTACTTCTATGTACGCAATGGCGAAAGCATGCTGTCGGGCAAGGATGAAAAGAGTTATAAGGCCTCGGAGAAGCCCGATACCATCGAATATCGCAACATGGTACCATACGCCGAATGGATGAACGGTTCGGTGCTGTCGCTTCATCGCAGCGACTACGGATGTTGCAGCACTTTGCTGACAGAGCAGAATGGCAGGGTCGGACGACACACCGAGGTGTTTTTTCCTGAACTGGTATATATGCATCCGCAAGGGCAGATCGAAAAACGGGATTCACTCGAAGGATCAGCGTTCATTGACTTTCCGGTGAACCAAACGGTGATTTATCCGGATTATCGACGCAACACCGTTGAACTTGGAAAAATACAGTCATCGATCGACTCCGTACGAAGAGATATGGACATAACCATCACCTCGGTATGGCTGAAAGGTTATGCTTCGCCCGAAAGTCCTTATGCGCATAACAAAGAGTTGGCTATCGGACGTACCGATGCATTGAAGAAACACATACAGCAACTCTATCAGTTTGAAGACGATTTAATAACGACCGCCTACGAACCGGAGGATTGGGCAGGATTGCGCCGCTACGTGGAACAGTCGAACCTTGACCATCGTACAGAAATTGTCGCTTTGATAGACGGCAATCTGGAACCGGATGCCAAAGAGTGGAAAATAAAACGTGCTTATCCGGTGGAATACCGCTTCCTGTTACAGAACTGTTATCCGGCGTTGCGTCACACCGACTATCGTATAGCCTACACCATCCGTAGTTACAGCGATGTGGAGGAAATAAAACGAATCATGCGTGAACGACCGCAAAAGCTGAGCCTAAATGAGTTCTACCTTGCCGCACAGGAATATGAGCCCGGTACAGATGAGTTTGCTGAAGTGTTCGAGATAGCGGTACGCATGTTTCCGAGTGACCCCATTGCCAACCTGAATGCTGCCAATGCTACCATGCGCCGTGGCGATCTCACAAGTGCGAAGCGTTATCTTGCCAAAGCGGGCCATTCGCCCGAGGCTGTCTATGCCCGAGGCGCACTGGCCATCCGGCAAAAGGATTACGATAGTGCCCGACGCTACCTGAACGAGGCGAAATCGCTCGGATTAGAGCAGGCCGGCATTACGCTTGAACAGCTTGAAAAACAGAAATATTAAGAATGAACGAGAGAATATATTATTAACAAAATTGAATTACCAACATTTATGAAGATGAATAAATTATTTTTAGGTTTGTTCGTATGTGCCACATTGGGTGCATGCTCGAACGAAGAATCGGAAATCATTCCGAATGATACACCGAGTGTTTTCACAGGAGACAAGGCATATATCAATGTCCGCCTTGCTGATGCAGGTTCCCTTACAAGGGCGACAGAAGGTGACTTTGAGTATGGAATAAACGAACAGGCTGTAAAAAACGCCTACTTCTACTTTTATGATGCAGACGGTGTATTTGTGACACAAGGTGATGTTTGGACGGGTGGCAACGCCTCGACGGCATCCCCTGCCGAAAACATTGAATTTGCGAGCAACAACGTCGTTGTGCTGAAAGGGCTGGACAAGAAGAGCTACCCTAAGTATATGGTAGCGGTGCTCAACAAACCGGACAACTTCGTGTATGGAGAAACGCTCGATGAAATGCAGACGGTGCTTGCGGACAATAATGCGGAAGGTATTTATTACCCGGAAACAACTAATAACGTCACTACCAATTACTTTACCATGAGCACTACGAGCTACACCGATACTAATCGGGCAAAGTATTTCGTGACGGAAGTTAAAGAGGAAAATTTCTCTCTTGAACCGATAACGGATGTGAGCGCCATTACTAATGTGATGACTGTATATGTGGAACGTCTGGCTGCCAAAGTAACCTTAAATGTGTCCGATGAACTCGAAATGGATGAAAATGGCCGTTATCCGATAAATGTCACTGTAGCAGGCGAAGACAACTCAGCCGGAGGCGGTAATATCGCTTCGGAAGACCTTTATGTGGAACTGCTCGGATGGAAATTGAATGCTACGGCAAAGAAATCATACATGGTCAAGAACATAGATGCGACTTGGACGGATATTGATTTGGGATTTACATGGAACAGAGCGGTTAATTACCGTAGCCATTGGGGTAAGTCGTTCAACTACGGTTTTTCCGGCTATCCTGAAAATACAGGGGTAATCTCCGACAATTCCGAATATTTGAACTATGTCGATTTGGAAGACGGCCTGGCTGAATTGGGAAGCTCTGCCTATTGCGCCGAGAACACCAACACTAGTTCCATCGTTACCGCCAACTTCAATTCTGCCGTTACAAGCATCCTATTGAAAGCCAAAGTTTGCGATGTAAACGGTAATGCACTCGATCTCGTACGCTATAGTGGTGTTCTTTTCAAACAAGACTCCTTCCTCGACTATGTGCTCAGTGTATTGAAGGCGAAAAACCAATTGGACGTGTGGTATGAAGATGGGCAAGATGATATGGGTAATACAAAATATACTCAGATTGGCAGAGAGTATGTGAAGCTGGAGAATGTGGGCGATGGAAAAGTAAAAGTGGTATTTACAAATGAGCATGCAACCTCCTTATATACAGGGGACGGCTCTAACTACTCGGATCAAATCATCGCTACTCTTAACGAGCATTTGGCTGCCGCTTCCGCAGATGCCATCGCTTACAACGGCGGATTGATGTACTACAACATTCCTATCGAACACCTCAACAATAGCGAAGTTGCAGAGAACGGAACTATTCCGGAAGCCAAATACGGTGTGGTACGCAATCACCACTACGTAGTCACCATTAACAAATTGGAAAAGATCGGTAAGGGGATCTTTGGCGAAGATGAAAAAATCGTTCCCGGCGATCCGGACGATGATACTTATTATGTTGGTGCGAAAATCAATATTCTTTCCTGGAAGATTGTCAGCCAAAATGTGGAACTTTAATTTTTCTTGAAATAGTTTTTATCTAATGAAAAGGAGGGTGTGTCAAAAGGCAGTTAGTAACGGCACACCTTCCTTTAAAAGCGCTTCCGCTCCGGCGCAAAGAGAGGACGGGACCGGAAAGGGCGTATCTGCCATTTCCCACCGAAGATGAAAATTCCCTGCGACTTTTTTCGCAGTATACATATATAGAATATAATAATATGAGTCAGATGGATATACAGTCTTACATAAGGAAAAAAAGCGGAAAGTTGCTGGCGGCCATCGCTTGTGCTTCCATGCTATATGCCTGCGACGGCTTAATCTATGATGGTGAGGGCGACTGCTCGGTGAACTACCGTGTGAAGTTTCGTTACGATTATAACATGAAGTTTGCCGATGCCTTTGCCCACGAGGTGAACGTAGTGACACTTTACCTGCTTGATGCCGGGGGCAGGGTGGTTTGGCAAGGTACTGAACAGGGTGAAGCTCTTGCAGCCGATGGCTATGTCATGACTGTAGACGTAGAACCGGGTGAATATGATCTGCTTGCTTGGTGTGGCACGACCGATAAAGGCTCTTTCTTGATACCCGAAACAACTATCGGCAAGGGGCTGACCTGCACGCTTGACAGGCAACACGATACCGGGAACAAAGCATTCGTCACCGAAGATCTTGACCGCTTGTTCTACGGGTGGCTGCCGAAACAGACGTTCGCTGAAACCGAAGGTACGTACACTTATACCGTACCGTTGGTGAAGAACACCAACAATGTGCGAGTGGTGTTGCAGCACCTTTCGGGAGGGGCTGTGGATAAAGACAAGTTCGTTTTTACCATCACCGACACTAATGGGAGCATGGATTGGGACAATACACTGTTGCCCGACGAACCGGTGACTTACTATGCGTGGCATACCGATGCCGGAGAAGTGGACATGGACACCCAGCCCGAAGAAAATCAGGCTGCATCTCGTGCCACTTTCAGCGCGGCCATAGCCGAACTGACTGTGCCGCGCCTTGTGAAAGGACAGGAGACACGGCTCACCGTGACTAACAAGGTAACAGGAAAGGCGGTTTTCTCTATTCCCCTTATTGATTATGCCTTGCTTGTGAAAGGTTTCTATAATCGGGATATGGACGATCAGGAGTATCTTGACAGGCAGGACGTATATGATATGGTGTTCTTCCTTGATGAAGGTGACCGTTGGCTCGATGCTTATATTTATATTAATTCTTGGAAAGTAGTGCTGCAAAACAGCGAATTGTAATAGGAGGAATGCGAATGAAGAATGTGGTACGACATATCGTCACGGGGACTTTGATGCTCCTTGTGTTGTGCGGTACCTCGTGTAGTCATGACACGGAGACCTTCGGCATATCCGATGAAGAAACAACTCTCAGTATCGGTCTCAGATTGCCTACAAGAAGTCCGAAGGCCAGTGAAGGCTATGAGGCCGGCGAAACCTATGAGAACTACATAGATATAGAGAACAACAACTATCGGATTTATTTCTTCACCTCCGACAATAAGTTCATCGCCCGTTTTGAGCCGGATGGTTTCGTGGTGGCTGAAGGAAGCGATTACAGGGATTACGGTGTGCTTGGCAAGGCACCCACCGCTTTGGTCGGTCATAAAGACTTCAAGATGGTCGTGCTTGCCAACTGGCCGCAATATGGCGACGATACGATGAAAGCCGGAGAAACATTGCTGGCGGATATCTGCGATGCCGGGTGGGGGCAGTTTGATAGTTTTTCTTCTTTCGAGTTAGGACCGGAACGACTGGTTCCTTTCTATGGTGTTCACGCATACAATGATATAGAGTTCAAGGCCGGAGAGACCACATTGCTGCCCGAGCCAGTTGCCCTGCTTCGTGCCGTGGCAAAGGTGGAAGTGATACTCAGGACGGACGCTCATTTCGACTTGTCGTTCAGCGAAGTGAAGATTCATCGTTATAATGAAAAGGGATATTGTGCCCCGAAAGACATTTTTTCACAGGACGACTACGATCACGGCGGTGAGTGGAACAGCGATTACGTCAGCGGCTTACACCTCGTAGAAGATGATAACGATGTGGAAGAAAAAATACAAGATTTCCGTTTCGCAAGCCAGTGGACGGGTGCTGACGGAAATAAATACGAGAAATGGATTGCCTACCTGACTGAATACCGGAATATCGACGCGGGCGACAAATACTCGTACATTGAGGTAAGGCTCAATGCACAGACCGGTGAGGACGAACCGCATAAAGTCTATTTCGCAAGTTATGACGAGAGCGGAAAGACTGATAATAGTGACAATACCAAGCGTTTTGACATTTCCCGCAACAACCTCTATCGGTTCACCATCACCGTCCGTGACAACAGGCTCACGGTGAATGTGCAAGAATGGAAATATGCTTATGACAACGAATATACTTTTGACTGATATGAAACGTTACTTTTTATTATTCATACTTCTTTTGGCAACCATTGCAATGTGTGGTTGTACGGAAGAACTGCAACCGGAGACAAGTGGAACGAACGGAGCAGTTCTTGACGAGAGCGGACTGACGGAAGCCGAATTGAATTTGTCTGTCAATACATTTACCGTTGAAGCACAGGCTGAGACAAGGGCGTCTATACCAAGCAGCACACCTGAAGAGGAGACTCCGGAAGAAAAAGAGATACATAATATCTGGGTATTCCAGTACGATGCGGCAACGAAAGAACTGCTGATAAAGCCGCGTTACTATACCATCACCGACCAGGCAATGTTGCAAGACCTGCCCGTATATCTGAAAGCCGGGGTTCCGTCTCTTGTATATGTCGTAACCAACACGGGCTATGACAACTGGGCTAACGATGGAACGGATGCTTCATGGCAAAAGTTTAAGAATCTGGAACAACTGAAGAAGCAGACCTTGCCTACTGCTTTCCCATTACGGTCGATAGATAAGGTGTCGATACCAATGGACGGAGTAAGTGAGGAGGTGGAAGTAGCAACAGGTATTACGGTCACAGTACCGGTCACACGTATGTATGCCAAACTCAAAGTAAAGGTAGAGATGCTGAAGGCGGAGATGGAATTGAACAACGTCAATGTAAGGCAAATACCCAATATTTGCCGGATAGAGACATTGGCCGGTGATGGAAATGGAGAGCCGATGAATGCGGTTCCCTTTCCTGATGGAACGACATTCAGTTCCATAGCCTTTGCTGCCTCGGATTTGGAAAAGAGTGAAGATAATGAGTGGGCTGTTTTCTATGTTCCTGAAAACCTGCAAGGGGAAACAGAAACTCAGGGCGGTAATAAGTCTGATGGAGCTCCCTCCAATGCGCTTGTGGTGGATGTCACCACTGAAATCGGCGGTGAAAGATATCTCTATGCTGCATATCCCGGAGGGAACTCAATTAACAATTTTAATATACAACGCAATCAAGTTTACCGCATGACGTTGACTATCACAGGAGAGAAAGGCCAAAACAATCCATCGTCCAACTGTTTTGTTGTAAAACCAAACGATTTTCTCTCTTTTGAGCCCTATTACCGCGTAGAGACAGGAGGCGGATATAATTTTGCAGACTATTTAAGTCCTCATGACGAGAATCTGAAAATAGCCCGTGTCGGCATTATCTGGCAAACCAAAGACTGTATCGGTGATAATACCGATGGAACGTTGGTGCAACTCGGCGAGAATACAGGTGACATTCATCAGAAAATCTATGTTAGAACACAAAAGAAAGGCAATGCCTTGATCGGTGCTTACAATAGCCAGGGAGACATTATATGGTCTTGGCACATCTGGGTTACAGACCACGAGCCGGACAATCTCGGCAGAGCTGTTACTTATTATACATACGACTGGGATAATAATGGTATCTATCCCGAGAAGCCGCGTATTCAGGGCTATGCTGTCATGGCATGCAACCTCGGTGCATTGGCGGAGAATCAGAAAGGTCTAGGAACTGGTCTCCATCGGTATCCGGATGAAATGACGCAGGCTTTCGGCATGTTGTATCAATGGGGACGAAAAGACCCGTTCCCTTATTACTGGAACGAACGATGTTAACCGAAATGAAAGTTACGTACAACAAAAGAGCAACTATTTCAATAATGGAGACTGGTGTCCGATAGGAGAAAGCGACAACAAGCTTTGGGGTGGACTGGAGCCGGCTTCCGATGGAATGAAAGCTTACACGATTAACCAAAATAATAATGTACATATATATGATAACTATGGAACGGAAAAATCTATTTTCGATCCTTGTCCCACAGGCTGGAGGGTTGCCTCGGGTGAATTGTGGTTCGAATTTACAAATACGGGGCTCAATCCGGGAACTATGAGTGGTATCAATTATGACGATAAATTTCCGGACGGATATGGAATGAACATGTATATGCAGAATTGGAAAGAAGGTCCGACATCTTATTTCCCGACACAGGGAACACGTGTGGGCGATGGGGGAGGTTTTCGTACAAACAGTTGCGGGAACTACCATAATGCAACTACGGACACAGACAACCGAGTGAACATTTTGCATATCCATAAGGATGCCGGTCTGTTCCATATATTCGAATACCAATTCTATTTTTATTATGTAAAGTCGGTGGCAGGACCGATCCGCTGCGTGCGCGATTCAAAATGAATGGTTGCAAAATTATTACTTGTAGGGTTGATATTCTTTGTTTCTTTTATTTTCTATCTTTGTGGCAGATAAGAAAAAAAGAATAAGTATGCTACTACCTTACTTAAATAAAGACCTGATAGAGGCCGGCTGTGATGAGGCCGGCCGCGGTTGCCTGGCAGGATCAGTGTATGCTGCCGCCGTCATTCTTCCTAGAGATTTCAAGAATGAGTTGCTGAATGATTCGAAGCAACTGACCGAGAAGCAACGCTACGCACTTCGTGAAGTGATAGAGAAAGAAGCGCTGGCATGGGCGGTAGGAGTGGTGTCGCCCGAAGAGATAGACGAGATAAACATTCTCCGCGCCTCCTTTCTGGCGATGCACCGGGCTGTCGATCAGCTCTCTGTCCGTCCTCAGCATTTGCTGATCGACGGAAACCGTTTCAATAAATATCCTGACATTCCTCATACTACCGTGATAAAAGGAGACGGAAAATACCTCTCGATAGCCGCCGCTTCTATACTGGCTAAAACCTACAGAGATGATTATATGAATCGTCTTCACGAAGAATATCCGTTTTATGACTGGAATAAGAATAAAGGATACCCGACTAAAAAACATCGTGCCGCCATCGCGGAACGTGGAACGACCCCTTACCACCGAATGACCTTCAATCTGCTTGGTGACGGGCAGTTGAACCTAAATTTCTGATATTTCCTTTTGTTTCACTTTCTACATATTTTTGCAGAATAAGCACGATTTTTCTCCAAATAGCCATGAAAATGTTCGGTTTATGCTAAAAAAGTGTTGACTTGTGCTTTTATTTGTTACTTAAATGCTATATATTTGCATTCGATAACAAGAATTAAAAAAAGATAAAATCATGACAACAAGCAGACTTTATGCATCTAAGAAGTTGATGGGGGCTTTACTTCTTATGATGGGTTTTGTTTTACCTGCCAATGCGCAGTTTTTACGTACTTCTTATTTTATGGAAGGTACTCATTATCGGCAACAATTGAATCCGGCTCTGATTCCGACTCAGGGGTATTTTAATATTCCGGTATTGGGATCGGTCAATGCTACTGTCGGGTCCACTTCATTGGGTTATCAGGATATTATCGACATTATTGACGATAGCGACAATTTCTACTCTAATCCCGATTTCCTCAGCCGTCTGAAAGATAAAAACAACTTAAATGTAAACGTAAGCACGGAGATTCTTTCTGCCGGATGGTATAAAGGAAAGAACTTCTGGTCATTCAATGTAGGTGTTCGTGCGGATATAGGTGCAAGCCTTACCCGTTCCATGTTTACTTTCCTGAATGAGATGGATGCGCTTGAAGATAACTGGAGAAACAGCAATTACGATATCAGCGGTCAGAAACTGGATATTAACGCTTATGGTGAAGTTGGTTTAGGATATGCGCGTCAGATCAATAACCGTTTGACAGTCGGTGGTAAGGTGAAAGTATTGCTGGGTATCGGTAATATGAATCTGAAGATCAACAATGTAATGATGAAAGCTAATCTTCCGAGTGATACCCGCATCAGCCAATTACAGAATATTCAGTTTAGCAGTGATCCTGTACAGGCTGCGAAAGAGATAGAAGCTTTGCAAAATGAAATTAAAGGTTATCATGCAAAGCTGACAGTTGATGCTCATCTGGAAAGTTCTTTCAAAGGACTGGAATTGGTAGAAGAAAACGGTCAGGACTATATCAGCGACTTTGATTTTGATAGTGGTAAGTTGGGCATTGCAGGTTATGGTCTCGGTATTGATTTGGGAGCTTCTTATAAAATTATGGATAATCTGACAGTGTCTGCCTCTGTTCTAGACTTAGGCTTCGTCAAATGGTCGAAAGGGGCTACTAAAATAGCTTCTGCTAATCCGGAAGCAATTAATATTGTAGGTGATCATTACCTGGAAGGTATTGATCCCAATAATATTGACGGCTCTGTAATTGCGGTTCAATCTAATATCAACCGTTTGCAGAATGATGCTAATGGATATATGAACCGTGTAAATGGTGGTGATGTACTCGACTATGAAATGTTGCAACTTCAGACAGAGGACGTACATAAATCACGCAAGTCTAGTCTGGCATCTACAGTTGTGGTAGGAGCAGAATACGGCTTCTTTGAGAACAAGCTCGGAGTAGGTGTATTGTCTACGACTCGCTTCGTGCAACCGAAAACGCTGACAGAAGTAACATTCTCCGCAAACTATCGTCCGAAAAGCTGGCTTAACGTTGCGCTCAGCTACTCGGCTATTCAGTCTGCCGGTAAGTCATTCGGTCTGGGCTTGAAGCTGGGTCCGGTGTTCCTCGGAACTGACTATATGTTCTTGGGTAAGAACACCAATTCTGTAAGTGGATTTGTTGGTATTTCTGTGCCATTGGGCGGAAAGAAATCCAGTAAAGAAGGATAAAATAATTTCTCTCTCTTAAACATTCTCTTTTTAATATTCTCTATCGAATAAAAAACGTATTGTGTGCAGCCTGTCATCGCCGACCTTGAATTCAGGTCTTAAGAATGACAGGCTGCTTTTTTATGTCTCTGACGTAAAGGGAGATTTAGAACTGCTTGAATTGCAGTCGCTTGAATTAGAACCACTTGATTTTCCGGAATACGATAAACGCTAATGTCGACAGCACGACAGAGCACAGGATAATCAGTGCAAAGGCATACGGCATCTCTTCCAGATGAATATCCACATTCATTCCGTAGAAACTGGCTATCAATGTCGGGATCATCAGCGTAATGGAAAGGCTGGTCATGCGTTTCATGATGGCATTCACGTTGTTGGAGATGATGGAGGCAAAGGCGTCCATCGTTCCGGTGAGGATATCGCTGTAGATGTTCACGGTATTAAATGCCTGTTTCAACTCGATAATCACGTCTTCCACCAGTTCCTTGTCCAGAAAGTCGGTGTCCTGAAAGATACTTTGCAGCTTTCCGATCATTACTTCATTTCCTCGGATGGAGGTGTTGAAGTAAACGAGTGTTTTTTGCAGTCTCATCAGACGGAGCAGGTCTTCGTTGCGGATACTGCGTTCCAGTTCCTTTTCGGCGGCGCTGATATCCAGATTTATCTGTTTCAGATATTTCAGAAACCATACGGCAGACGAATAAATCAGCCGGAGAATCAGATCGAGTTTGTTGCGGACTTCGATTCCCTTTCGGCGGGTGTGTTCGATGAAGTCCGGCAGCAGGTCTGTGTTGTGGTAGCAGACTGATACAATGATTTCATTGTTGGTGATGATGCCGATGGGTACGGTGCCGAAGGGAAGACTTTCGTTCTGACCGTTTTGCATCGGGATGCGCAGAATCGTTAATAGCCAGTTGCCTTCCGTGTCGGTTCGCGGACGTTCGTCTGTATCGGCTATATCGTTCAGAAATGATTCGGGTACGTTCAGGGTTTTAGTCAGAAACTCAAAGTCATCGTTGTCCGGGCATACTACGTTTACCCAGCAGTTAGGAAGCCATTGCGGTTTTTCCACAAAGCCAGCTTCACAATAAAGATATGTTCTCATCTTATTGCCTCCTTTCGTTTGTTTACACGAGCAGAGGCATCAGTTTTCAATGACTCTGATCGCTTTAATTAATACTATAAGTGCACGTTCGCGGGTTTGAATCGTCCATTTTTCTATGATTTAATTTAAAAGCGATACAAAAGTACGGAAAATTAACCGAGGTTCCGTCTTTTGCATCGCTTTTTTTAGATTTTCTTGTTGTTTATGGTCTTTCAGTGTGCGGGGAGTTCATTGGTTGACTATGGTAAAATCACTTGTAAGATAGTGCTGAAGTTCCCGTTAGCTCCTTATATAGTAGACTTTCCTTATAAGGAAAGTTGGGATAAGCTACCGATATCATTAGTTGTTCACGGCCGTGGTAAGAGTTGCTCACGGTCGTGGCAAATGCTGCTCACGGATGTGATCAAGTCTTGTCACGGCCGTGAACAGGTAAAGATGCCGGTAGCTTAATGGAAGTATAAAGGCATGATGAGCTAAAAGCATTGGTAGCTTATCGTATTTGTGGTATAAGGTCAAGACTCGGATGAGGCGTGATAGGTGTAATAAGTAATAGGTAATAAGTAACAGGTAATAGGTAACAGGTGATAAGTAACAGGTAATAGGTAATAAGATGGGGAGGAAATGACAGGTAATAAGTCATGAAATAGGGGTGAGGTGACAATAAAAAGCATGATTTACGGCTATTATCACCTTATTATCACCCTATTGTCACCAGCTATTATCACCCGAAGTGTATTCATTATCAGCTTGTTATCTCCAAAAGGTGATAAGTGACAATAGAAAAGCATTTTATTTCTAGAGAGTATCTGTCATGCTGAATTTGTCGAAGAAGAAGTCAAAAGTCAATAGTAACTGAAATTGGGCTGACTAAAAAGTCAATAGTATCTTAAATCTCCTCCTTCGGGAAGGAGGAGTACCCGTAGGGGGAGGTGGTAGGTAAATACATAAATTGTTGTTATTCAATTATAAAGTATGCCTACCACTCCGGTTTTCAATAGGGAAAGTGCCTACTGACCTTTGATCTTATCCTTAATGTGCATTCTTGTCAAAGTGTCACAACCAGACTCAACCGGGATTACTGATCATTCTCTCCCTGTCCGGCAGACCCGGAAACGGGGAAGTGCTCCTCCAAATACTTTCTGATTCTATGCGTCCCCAGTTTTTCCTTGGAGATACTGCCATCTTTTAGCACAAGTTCATAGTGCGGAATGCCGTTGAAGCGGAAGAGTTGGCGCAGATAATTGAACTCTGAGTCGGTGACATAATAGCTGGCTTCTCCTTTCAGATTCTTTTCCACGTATTGCTTATATGCACCGGCTGGTGAGTCTTTCTGTCCGGTGATATAGATGAACTCGAACTCCGGATGATCTTTGTATTTTTTGCGCAGGTCTGCCGTCGCTTCTATTCCTGCGCGACAAGGTCCGCAGGTCGTTGCCCAGAAGTCAACGAACAAGACTTTTCCCGGATGATTCTTAATAATGTTGCGGAAAACGTCGGTGGCTTTGCCTTCCGGAAGTTGATAGGAATTGACTTTTTCCTTCGGATGCGTTTTGGCGAACAGATATTCGGCCTCTTCTGCCAATTGTGGGTGAGTGAGCTTTTGCTTGATGCTGTCCACATACTCACGGGCAATGGAACGTGTCTTGATATTCTGCAGGCTGAAACCCAGGTTGCGGACTTTGGCTATTTGCCAAAGCAAAGGATCGGGCACATCATAGAGCCGGGCAAGAATACTGTCTTTCTTATGACCGGTTTTTTGTTCCATCGAGATAAAGTTTCTGTCCATGTCTTGCTCTGACTGCTCGTTTTTATACTGCTTGTCGATGTACTCTAGGACCAGTTTTTCTTCTTTTCCGTATAAGTCTTTCACTTTGTCATTCTCTTCTTGAAGTTCTTTTAAGGGGATTCTGACTGTTGTTCCTGCCAGTTTCTCCTGTTTCAGTCTGATTGCCTCCTGTTCTGCATTCAGTTTTACTCCTTTTTCTTTAAGGAAAGCGAGAAGCGATTCTTCCGGATACGTGTAAGAGATGGTATCCTTTGGTTCCGGTGCATGATAATTATAGGCTGTTCTGAAGGCGTCCATATATTCAAACCGGTTGATAAAAGAGCTGGCATTGGCATCGGCGAGCACTGTTTCATCATTCAGCGGCATCTTTTTCAAGAAGTCGTAATAAGAATCTTCTTCTTTCACTTTCAAGGCTTGGTTGGCTGTATCCTGCTTCGCATAATAATCTCTGCTCATCAGAAAATCGAAGAATAAGCCTCCTGCCTGCAGGTCTGCCTTATTCTTGATCAGACGGGCAGCCTTTGCCGATGGGCGGCAAATCTGAATAAGTGAATCGGCTGTATGCTCCCATCGGGCGACAATCGGCTTCATGTGCTCCTGATATTGGCTGGGAGTCAGTTTGTTGCGCGCGTTGGATAAATCATTGTAACGGTAGGGGATCAGCGACTTGAATTCCTTCAGCAGATAGGAGAGGGGAGCCGACGGGCCCATGTAGGCTGTATTCTTGATCGGGAAATAATAGTCGCGTGCACGGCTGCGTGCCAGCAATGCTTCCCAGTCGATATACATAGTAAGCGTCTGTCCGGGCTCGATATAGAATGGAATCCAGTTATTGTCAAGTGTTACCGACTGTTCCACAGGATGCTTGATGACAAACTTGCACAGGAAGCTACCGTCTTCGTCTATCTGAATCACAGTCGGATAGTCCTGACGGGTGATATGGTTGGATAGATAGATGAGACCGGTGTCAAATCCCAGCCGGCGGTCATAGCCATCGATATACCCTTGCAGACAGGTGGTATCTGTGTGGAAGAACTGCTGAAAGCCTGTGTCGGCAGCGATTGTCTTGGTAGCTCCCCTTTGCCGGGTATACAGCTGATTCTTTTCTCCATTCACTTGTATCTGGCAGCTTCCGTCTTTCTGCGGAGTCACCAGCAGGGTACGTATGTTTCCATTCTGCTTGTCCTTGACGGTGATTTCCACCCGCTTCCCTTTCTTGCGGATGTTTTCGTTGGTAAATATCCGGTTGTCCATAATCGTGACAGAATCGTAGATGCCGTATTCCCAGGCGTTCAAGTCGTCTGCCTTGAACCAGTTTCCCTTGATTGCCGTCAACGGCGAAACGTTTTTGTCGGAGGACGGTACTAAGGATATGTCATACGTATTTCCTTCCGTATCGCTGGGACTGAGGAGATGGATGACCTGCGTCTCTTCCGGCAGGGCTTCGAAAACGAGCACATAGTCCATCTCGCCCGAATCGGGCATATACACTTCTTTATTGAGCTCAATGCCTTCCGCACTCTTGAACTGATATTTCTTGCCGGTGGCTGCATCTTCCAGATAACTGTCTCCTTCTTCCTTTATCCACCAGTGCGGACGGAAGATGGCGTGAATATAAACACGCGTGCCATCGGGCGTGCGTTCTATACGGGTGATATTGCCAATACTTCCCGAACGGGCTTTGAATGGCGGATTGTCGACGGTTTGTGCTGTGAGCATACCCGACAGCATGAGCATCATGCAGAGTAGAATCGTTTTCATAATATTAAATTTTGAATAAATGCGTTTAGTAGTTCCCTATACAAAGAAAGAAAAATATCCATCGCTCCCTCTCTTTTTCCCCTTTAACTTAACATAGATTAAACGTTTACGTAATCATCTTTTTTGTACCTTTGCACCCGAAAATCAGAGTGATAATTTAAATATTGAAATATTATGAGTAAGAAAGCCCTTTTAATGATCCTCGATGGTTGGGG
>PPYF01267410.1_pt1 | contig 39732 bp, 35 predicted proteins | sample 1559871 | NCBI WGS metagenome assembly PPYF01 (sample SAMN08240021, study PRJNA423297) | Human gut metagenome, whole genome shotgun sequencing project.
GTTCTATCTTTATAGGGTAAAACAGTTGTTTGCATAAGAAATACAGATTGTTAAAAACACAACAATATTATATGAGCCAATATTACTTATTAAATAAAATGTATAAGGTCGCATATTACACGTACATTCATCAAGTCTTTACACTACAGCAGTAGAGTTTTATACACGCACCCACATAGGGTGCGACTATCTATTTTGCTCGCGCTTGCAATAATAGCGATGTTTCAATCCACGCACCCACATAGGGTGCGACTCAACGTCACCGCCCAATGGCTGAACAGGAGAGGTTTCAATCCACGCACCCACATAGGGTGCGACTAATGACCCCCATGCAACACTCGGTCAGAAATGGTTTCAATCCACGCACCCACATAGGGTGCGACTAAATCAAAAACATACATGCGAGTACTATATGAGTTTCAATCCACGCACCCACATAGGGTGCGACACTTTCTGCTTCACACGGTCATAGCTACTACAGGTTTCAATCCACGCACCCACATAGGGTGCGACTCTGCATGTTGTTGGCTTGTCGTTTAATAAATCTCCGTTTCAATCCACGCACCCACATAGGGTGCGACTTGCAGAAACAATATAAAAGTATTATCTTTGCGTTTCAATCCACGCACCCACATAGGGTGCGACTCAAAGTGAGGAAGACAAGCATTATTATAAGTGTTTCAATCCACGCACCCACATAGGGTGCGACTTCACGAGCAGGAGACTGCGCATTACCCATAATGGTTTCAATCCACGCACCCACATAGGGTGCGACATCAAGTTGGCGACATATTATAAACGTTGTTTATTGTTTCAATCCACGCACCCACATAGGGTGCGACTGTGCGTCCTCTCATCCTGAGAGCAAAGGCAATAGTTTCAATCCACGCTTCTTCCCCATCGTTTCAATCCACGCACCCACATAGGGTGCGACTGCGCAGCATCTATTCCACATGGCAGATGATGCGTTTCAATCCACGCACCCACATAGGGTGCGACCTGCGAGCGTGGGCGAACGTAAGCAAACGTGGGCGTTTCAATCCACGCACCCACATAGGGTGCGACGGAGTTGTTTTGCGATTTTATCGCCTTCAACGGTGTTTCAATCCACGCACCCACATAGGGTGCGACAGGGCGGCTGTAAAGAAGTATGAAGCCGACAAGTTTCAATCCACGCACCCACATAGGGTGCGACGCAAAGATGGCTCGGTGTGGCTGTGGGAGTCTGTTTCAATCCACGCACCCACATAGGGTGCGACTTGTATGTCAACGCCCGAGTAGAGTCAACTTTTTTGTTTCAATCCACGCACCCACATAGGGTGCGACGAGAGTGGCAGCGGTGGGTGTATGCGAGTGGCAAGTTTCAATCCACGCACCCACATAGGGTGCGACCGAATTCGAAAAAGCCAAAACTGCGAGCGTGGGCGTTTCAATCCACGCACCCACATAGGGTGCGACCGCAAAGAGATATGATTATCAGTCCACACGGCAGTTTCAATCCACGCACCCACATAGGGTGCGACCTCCGAGACTCTGAGCGTTGAGCGTGTAGGTAAGTTTCAATCCACGCACCCACATAGGGTGCGACCCTCCCGTGGCGGTTGAAGCCCGCCGCAGGCACGTTTCAATCCACGCACCCACATAGGGTGCGACGTTGAGGAGTTGAAAAAACAACTCGACGAGGCAAAGTTTCAATCCACGCACCCACATAGGGTGCGACATATAAAAAGCGTGTAGGGCACAAAATAACAACGTTTCAATCCACGCACCCACATAGGGTGCGACTCCGCGCTGGTAGCCTTCCTCCTGCTGCTGCGTGTTTCAATCCACGCACCCACATAGGGTGCGACATTTTACCTATATATAAATATACAATAAGTTTAAAGTTTCAATCCACGCACCCACATAGGGTGCGACTGTCAATCGGGACACGCTTCCGACCTCTACCACAGTTTCAATCCACGCACCCACATAGGGTGCGACATTTGTTAAAATGTAGTTAACGAGTTCTGCCTCGTTTCAATCCACGCACCCACATAGGGTGCGACGTTGACAACTGCTGACCCATGCCAAGAGGTGAGGGTTTCAATCCACGCACCCACATAGGGTGCGACCTAAGTGGCTTTGGTTCAATTTCAAGCAACGTGTTGTTTCAATCCACGCACCCACATAGGGTGCGACTGCCCACGCCCTCTTTTGCTCGTATGTATTTGCAGTTTCAATCCACGCACCCACATAGGGTGCGACTTACTCCTGAGTCTTCGGACTACATCGTACATGTAGTTTCAATCCACGCACCCACATAGGGTGCGACAGTTTTCGCTCGATAGCTATGAATTTGATAATGTTGTTTCAATCCACGCACCCACATAGGGTGCGACCTTGCGCCGTAACGTGGATGTCCTGGCACGCCCTGGTTTCAATCCACGCACCCACATAGGGTGCGACTAAATTTGCACCGCTTGAGGATTTAAGCAGGTGTTTCAATCCACGCACCCACATAGGGTGCGACGCACTGCGTGGTGTTGGCTCTATGAGCGTGACAAGTTTCAATCCACGCACCCACATAGGGTGCGACAGGCTGTAATAACACGTTAATAATGCTAATACAGTTTCAATCCACGCACCCACATAGGGTGCGACCGTGCGGATGCGGCGGGCGTGCCTGATGATCGACGGTTTCAATCCACGCACCCACATAGGGTGCGACATTTAAGCAATAAAGCTGCTGACACCCGAGATAAGTTTCAATCCACGCACCCACATAGGGTGCGACACTATTCGCCTTTTCTCACTTCACGCTTTAACGTTTCAATCCACGCACCCACATAGGGTGCGACAGACTGTTTTTGATGTACGTGTTACGAATTGGTTGTTTCAATCCACGCACCCACATAGGGTGCGACTTATAACTACCAAAAAAAGTTAATGGCACGTCAGTTTCAATCCACGCACCCACATAGGGTGCGACTCAATCGGGACACGCTTCCGACCTCTGTATTTGTTTCAATCCACGCACCCACATAGGGTGCGACATAGGCATTGTTAACCTAATAGTACTTGGTTTAGGCTGTTTCAATCCACGCACCCACATAGGGTGCGACCTTTGTGCCTGTCTCTGACGTAGTCCCTTATCATGTTTCAATCCACGCACCCACATAGGGTGCGACAAAAACGCGTCATATCGCCTTTATACATACGCTGTTTCAATCCACGCACCCACATAGGGTGCGACAAAGACACATATCTTCGTACTATCATTTTATTAAGTTTCAATCCACGCACCCACATAGGGTGCGACTTGATATTCCGCCAACGTCTGATAAGTTGACGTATGTTTCAATCCACGCACCCACATAGGGTGCGACGTTTAGTGTTCTGTTTTAAAGGTTGACTTTTACCATGTTTCAATCCACGCACCCACATAGGGTGCGACTTTTGTAAAAATGACAGATGTTGTACCGTATTATGTTTCAATCCACGCACCCACATAGGGTGCGACTTAATGGCACGTCAAAACCAATACAACAGGGAGTTTCAATCCACGCACCCACATAGGGTGCGACCGTGTATTCAGCAAATGTCTGAATATCACTCTACAAAGTTACAATTTTTGCGGAAGTCTTCAAAATAACACAATTAAAACATTGATATTTCTATAAATAAGTATAATTCATTGATTACCTGCGTGTGCGAACCTATTAGCATTTTATGCAAAGCTAAAGGTTCGCACCTTGTTATATGATTAGGTCTCCTGTAAAGTCTATTCCAATATCTTTTCCTATTGTTTTCACCTTATTTTTCCAATTTTTCCCTAACATATAAAACCTAATACTATCTTGCTCCGTATCTATAATACCATTGAGCTTATTTTTCAATATTACATACTGAGTTTCTGTTAGAATACATTCAAAAACAGAATTTTGGACACGTTTCCCATAATCTATACATGCCCTTGCTACATTACGTAATCGTTTCGCACCATGAGGTGATGTGATATTTACATCATAAGTAATTAGTACAAACATAAGCTACTTGATTAAAAATACGGGATAATCATCAATATCCTTACGGATAAATCTCGCCAACAACATTGATTGAATATAAGGAAGAAGCCCTATACTTACTTTCTCATTCAGATAAGGGTGAGTTATCTGCTCCTTTTTCTTATTTTGCCAAGCAGAAATTATGGTCTTACGACAGGAATCTGTCATAACAATGCCTTCGTCACCCTGCTTGATAAAATCCTTTATTGTGATTTGTTTCCTATTTATTAAAGACAAAACTAATCTGTCTCCTAAATATGCTCTTAATTCCTCCATCATATCCAATGCCAATGATGCGCGTCCCGGTCGTAACGTATGCATAAAACCAACATATGGATCTAAACCTACAGTTTCCAAAGCTGCCGTCATATCATTACATATCAGAGTATATATGAAAGAAAGCAAAGCATTGATAGCATCTTTGGGAGGGCGACGATTTCTCCCCTCAAACACAAAATCTTCTTTTTGATTGAGTAGAAGACGAGAGAAAACACTGAAGTAATAAGTAGCAGCTTCTCCTTCTATACCTCTCACACTATCAATCGAATCTGCATTCAGAACCTTTCTTTTACATCTTAGCAATTTCTCTGCAACCTCTGCTATATCAGCATCATCTCCATTGTCACGAATAAAACGACGCAGAATATTACGGTAGTTCTGAATTTTTCCTCCGATGAATAGCTTGCTGATATGTAATGCATAGTTTGGTTCATCAGAATTTTTATATTGTGCTTTTCTTAGCAAAACGTTTCCTTTTGTCGGTCCTTGAGAACGACTTATGTATCTTCCCTGTGGTGAAAGGAAAGTTAGAGACACATTATTGTCAGCGCATAGTTTCATGAGTCCCGGGCTTGCACCCATGTATCCAAAGGTTACAATTTGTTCTATATTGTGAATAGGAATTCGGAATATCTCGTTTTGTTTAACGGATACTACTACATTAAGCCCGTCTTTGCTGAGATAGGCTTCAGGTGTGGTTATGTATAATGTGTTAAGTAATATCCTCATATAGGTTATTGTTTAAATAGGTTGACACTTTTACGCAATCATTCATCTCCGGCATACATATATTTATTAACGAACAATTCTTGCAATGACGCTGTTTGTTGGCTTTTGGCAATTCACCGGACTTGAAGACCTCGTGCATTTGCTTGGCACACCGAATGGTGGTATTTCTCAACGATTCAGAAATAGAGATAGTTTCTCTACGCTTTACTTCATCATAATACAAAGCTCCGTATGGGATGTTAATGCCATACATCTCCTCCAGGCACATTGCCTGTGCTGCCAATTGCACCTCGTCCCTTTCATCAGGTTTAGGATGTCCTCTTTTATATTCCACAGGGTATAGCTTCCAGTAACCTTTGTATCGGTTATGAGTAATGGCATCTTCTGCTGAATCAGTAGGAACAAGTTCTACCGCATCCGTTATGCCATATAGTCCCAATTCTTTTGAGGCAATATGAAGAGAGCGAAGCGTGATGACATCACCATTTTTCTGACGATAGAAGGGATTGTCTACGTTCTTGTGCAGAATCTGACCTTCTGTCGTCAGTTTGTTTTCAGCCCATTGCTGTTCGATATGTATCAAAGCCCATTGTCGGGGACAGAACATAAAGTGCTGTATCCCCGACAACATGAGCATTTCGTCTTCAGTATACATGATGTTATACTAAATCAATTCTTCAACGGTAACGCCGTTAGGAACAGAGTCCTTGTCTATCGAAACAACATAGTCGCTGAACGATCTTGGTGCGGCTTCCGTATTCTTCTTGATTTTCACCAAGTCGAACAATTTGTTGGCTGGAGCATTGCCAAGAACCGAATCGTGACGGAACACGATGAGTTTCTGTGCGCTCATCAGTCCACGTGCAGCAGAACGGTCCACGTCGAACATGTTCTTTAATGCCTCGAAGAATAGCTCCAAGTCTTCCTCCGAGAAGCCCGTTTGCTTGGCAAGACTTGCTGAGATAAAACCATGGCAGACATAGAGCCCGTAAGGAACTGTAGCCTTGCGACCCATAGTTCGGTTGTCGCCATTTTGTTTTTCTGCTTCTTTTTCTGTAGCCACAGCCATTCGGGTGATAGAATGTTCTGCTGTTGCTATTGGATCAATAGAACGAGCAAAGGTAAACTGGATGGGACCTCTTACCTGACCAGCATTCTTACCCGTGGACATGACCGCTCCGAATGTACGGATGTCATAATAATTCTTGCACATGAATAGACGAGCTGCTGCAGTCTTGTCTTTAGCCTTCTTCACATCTTCGTCATCATGAGCCTTGTCTATCTCGCTGTTAAGAACCGCCTTCTCCTTAATGAAGATATCATAACCGTCTGACAAATCTTTTGCTACTTGAACGTAGTTGCGAACTTTGCGCTTCAGGCAAACGTCTGTTACCAAGCCCATTCCGGTCTCAGCATCAACACGAGGAAGGTTTCCTGCATCAGGATCACCGTTGGGATTACCGTCCTGTACATCAAACAGGTAAACGAAATCGATTCTGTTATTAATTTCAGCCATATTGTTTATAATTTAAATGTTATTATTTTAGTTCTTGTTTTCATCTTCTTTTTTAGTAAAGAAGTCTTGTCTTTGGTGGTAGTATCCTATAAAGAATCTGCCTTGGTCTTGAAGGTCAAGATGTGCAGGGAAGCCGGTTGCAGGAATCTTGTCGATGATTTCTTGCTTCACCTTCTCATAGAATATTTTTCTGCTTTCGTTAGTCAGTTTCTCCATGTGATGGTAAGAAAGATTGAGGATAGTGGCAAACACCGAAGCAGGTGTTGCACTTGCAGCATTCATGTATCTTTCACAAATGCTTCTGATTCCATTTGCATCTTCTTGAATCTTGTCAAGAACTGCAAAGAGGCGACCGCAGAGGTAACCTTGATTTGTGTTACTTTTGTCTAACATAGTGTTTATCTTTTTATTGTTATCATTTATTCTGTTAAGATAAGCTTTAATGATTGCCATACGAGCTATGCGAATAGCGTTATTATCTTTATTTCCTGACTCTGCTCTTATTCTGCGGATGCATGCTGAGAACAACGTGAATGGATATGGTGTTCCTTGAAAGATGCTCTTGACAACAGCCTCTGGTAGGTTAGGTGTAGCTTCAGATTGCTTTCCGTTAAGAGTGACAGCTGCAAGCATGCTCTTTATTCCCATATATGGTTTCCCGTCTTTACGAGTATCTATAATCTCCATGTCGTCAAAATGACGAAGAATCTTTTCTGCAAATTCTTTTAAAGAGCATTCAGACCAATACACAACGGCAATTCTGGCAGAGTTTGGAGCGAGTCCAAGTATATAGAAGCGGTCGTCCAATGAAGTCTTCAAAGTTCCAGAATAAATGGAAGTAAAGACTTTACGCACTTGCTCTATTCTTGCATTTGGGTCATCCTGCTCTTCGTCTGCAAAACCTAATAGATCGAACAGACTCTCTTCCGTCTGTTCTGCTGCCTCGGCATTGGAAGAAGCCCAAAAAACGAAGGTACGATTACCTACACCAAACTTGTTATGCGACCCTTTTTGCAGCATAGCATTAAGAGCTGTGGTATAGGCAAATTCTGCATCTTCACTAATTTGAGCATTGTAGCCCTGTTCTTTTCCATAAGAGTCATAACCACGATCTGTTTTAAAAGAAACTAAAGGACCCGTATCTTTTGTTAATTTTATTGTGGTATGAAGTCTTGCAATTAAGTTATTCTGCCCGGTTATTAAACATGTTCCATTTATGCCAACATTATTTTGATTCAAAACTAAATCCCATACAGCCTTGTTTTCTGCTGCAATCTTATACTCACCTTGTAACAGAAACGATATGTTTTTGTTGGACTTACGCATTTCTTCGTATAATGGATCATTTTTTATCGTTTCTTCTATGACATCATTGTTTTTATAGAATTTGGATATTGCGTCTAAATAGCTGTCATTAATCGTACGCTCTTTAAATGTTTCTATCATATTAATGAAAGTTCTATTTTTTTTAGAACTTTCATTTGAACCTCCAATGACGTATTCATAATTGTCCCAAAGATGATTTGGAACGTATTTTTTACCACTACGCTTAATCGTTTGTAATACAACAAATGTTTGAGCGGTCTTTTTATCTTTCATTCTACTTTCTATTCTAATGAAAGAACCATCTTTATCTATCACGATAAGGTAGCCTATTTCCTTTTGTTCTAACCCCTTTCGGGTTAGATTTCCGCATCTGTTATAGTAATCGTATAATGCTTTTAGTATCATCTTAAAATCTCCTCACTATTTATTGGTGGAACAATTATTACGCCATTTTTCATTTGTGGACGATAGAACATAGGCTGGATGTTCTTCGGGTCTTGGAAATCCATGTCATAGAGCATGATGCCAAGATCTTTTGTGCCTCCCTGCTCTTCAGATATAGGAGGAGTCAAAGCTTCGTCATCTGAATTAACCAAGCGGAATGATGCCGAGAATTCGCGAGTGCCAAGATAAGGTTGGTTGAAGCATTGTCCCTTGCTTGCTCTTCGTTCAAACATTTGATAGTATTTCATCGGATTCTCGTCTTTGCCGGGTTCGTGTAAAAACAATTCTCTCTCAATTTTTCGTTTGGCAACAGAACGGTATTCCATTTTTGCCCAAATCCGATAACGAACATCCTTGAGCAATAAAGAGTTCTTTTGCTGGCGTTTGTCCTCAATAAAGATGACAGACTTGCCGGCAACAGCACCAACTTCATTTCTTCTCACCGATGTCCATTTGACAGGATTTAGTACTTCTATTTTGGTTATTTGCCAATGTATGGCAGGTTTCCAGAATATGGCTTCGAATATGGCACGTGCTGCCGACGGTGTAATAACATCATAGCTGACGCGCTCCACTTTAAGTTCTGGGCGGGTGAAGCAAGCCATATCGCCCCACACCTCCAAACAATATTCTCTGTCTGTATGTTCCATATTATTATTTATCTTTATTGTATTAATATTTCATTTGCCCAATTATTGTCGGTTCTAAGTCCAATATGTTCATCATACTGTTGTTTGTAATCGACAACAAAAAGCCCTTCTTTCTTTTCGCTGACAACCCCCATGTCTGCCAATGTTTTGAAGTCTGTCTTGTTGATGTTAACCATATACTTTGACAGCTTTTTCATCAGCATGTATGATGGTCCGTTAACTAATAATTGCTGGACAAGATCTATGCTGTTTTTCCAGCAGACAACAACATTTACACCATCGTCTTCTATTAGCTGGAATTCCTTGGCTGCTGTCTGAAAACTCAAATTGTTTGTCGGATAATAAAGATAATGTCTTATATCTTTCTTATCAAAAGACTCTTTTCTGCAATAGAGTTGCTTGAAGAAAGAAGTCATTGTTTCTGGAGCAAACCAGTCATGGTCGTTTCCAAGACTTAGTCTTGCGCTATTTGCAGCTTGTATGTCTCCCTTTGTAAGGTTGTGCTCTTTAGACAATGAAAAGACGTAAGTGGTACTTAAGCCATTCTTTCCTTCACGATTACATCTGCCCGCTGCTTGCAGAACAGAGTCTAATCCTGCCTCTTGGCGGAAGACAAAAGGGAAGTCAATGTCAACTCCTGCTTCTATTAATTGAGTGGAGACAACACGGATTATTTCGTTCTTATTGTCTTTCAGAGCGGTTTTTATAGCTTTTATTGTTTCGCTGATATGGTCAGGGCACATCACCTTGGAAAGATGCAATGTAATGCCCTCTTGCGGAAGACGTTCATATATTTCCTTAGCGTCCCTACGGGTGTTGACAATGCAGAGCACTTTTTTGTGCTGGCTCAGCATCTCTGCCAATTCATCATAGGTTTTTCCTTCGTTATTGATGCTCAGCTTCACTCTACGTAACTTGTCATGTAGCTTGAAATCATCCGGTATTATTTCTGTTATATGGTCTATTCCGTTGAAGGCGGCTTTCGGATTACACCCTTCAATGAGCCCGCTCAACACGGGCTGACTTGCAGTTGTGAACAAGAAGGATACATTGAAAAGTTTATTATAAGTTTTCAGCGAATCTACTATGGGCTGCAGATAATCCGTAGGAAGAGTCTGCACCTCATCTAAGATTATCACGCTGTTTACTATATTGTGAAGTTTTCTGCAAGCCGATGGCTTGTTACTGAACATAGATACGAACAGTTGCACGTTGGTGGTAACGATAATAGGGTAGTCCCAATTCTCTGTTGCCAGTTTCATCTTCCCTTTCAGTCTCTCGTCTTTTATCTGCTCTGGGTCCACACAGCTATGATGTTCCAGAACATTCTCTTCTCCAAAGATGCTTCTTAGGATAGATGCCGTCTGAACAATAATACTTGTATAAGGTATGGCAATGACGATTCTCTTCTGTCCATTCTTTATAGCATGCTTTATCGCCCAAACCAGTGAGGACAGCGTTTTGCCTCCACCAGTTGGTACTGTCAAGCTATAGAAGCCGGTTGGAGTATCAGCCATCTTCAGACATTGTTGCAGAATCTGGTTTCTTATGATGTTTATCTCGGAAGAGTCTGCTTTAGCCTTTAATTCCTTTAACTTGTTTTCAAGTAACGGCAACAAATCGTTTAAAGCATCTTTGTTTTGTCTTAACGCAGAAGACTCCTTATCCAGAAATGCTTCCGTATCAAGATAGTCAGCGTCTACTAAACATGAGAATAGCATGCGAGCCAAATGATGAAAATCGTTTGCTTGCACATTTAATCCAGATCGGTTCAGCTTTTCCTTTTTATGGTAGATATTCACCTCGGACGGAATCTCTTGATCGACGATTCCTTTAATCTCATCAGAATCATGTAGCCCTGTATGATGAGACACAATCTGATTGACAAAGATATTACGGGAAAACTTTCCATAATATTTTTGAGCTAATATTCCTCCTACATAGGCGTGTTGATGTTTGCCACAAATCTTAATGTCGGGGACATATCCGCTTTCCTTTTTAATGTATTGCTGAAAGGCGTCAGTCTCTTTTCCTTTATCGTGAAGTAGTCCTAAGACTTTGCCATACTCACTCATACCAAATTCTCCGGCAAATTGTGACGCAAGTTTTGCAACACCCATAGAATGTTCATCATTGGATTGTATAACCCAATTTCCAGAATTGTCTGTATATAAATGAGAGATGATTTGTTTCATAAATAAAGATTTCTTGTCATGACTATCAGAATCTCCTACAAATATACAACAAAGTTATTGTTTATCAGGCAAATTAACATAGATTAAACAAGAAAGTAATGGCATATTAAACGAAGGAAAAACAAAAAAAGAGTCCCTACTCCACTGCGGAACAGGAACTCTTTCTGTGTTTTATTCAATCTGTGATTTCGGTCTGATTACATCATGCCACCCATGCCCGGGTTGCCCATCGGCATAGCCGGAGCCTTCTCCTCTGGCTTGTCGCAGATGATGCACTCGGTTGTGAGGAACATGCCTGCGATAGAAGCAGCGTTCTCAAGAGCTACGCGCTCCACCTTAGCCGGGTCGATGACACCTGCTGCGCGGAGGTCTTCGTAAGCGTCCTTGCGAGCGTTGTAGCCGAAGTCGCCCTCGCCCTCGCGAACCTTCTGAACGACAACAGCACCCTCGCCACCGGCGTTCTTCACAATCTGGCGAAGCGGCTCCTCGATAGCACGACGCACGATGTTGATACCTGTCTGCTCGTCAGCGTTCTCGCCCTTGAGTTCTGCAAGTTCCTTCTGAGCGCGGATGTATGTTGTGCCGCCACCAACGACAACGCCTTCCTCCATTGCTGCACGTGTAGCGCAGAGAGCGTCGTCAACGCGGTCCTTCTTCTCCTTCATCTCTACCTCGCTGTTAGCACCTACGTAGAGAACGGCTACGCCACCGGCGAGCTTTGCAAGACGCTCCTGCAGCTTCTCCTTGTCGTATGCGCTCTTAGTGTTTGCAATCTCGCTCTTGATCTGAGCAACACGGTCAGCGATGAGGTTCTTCTGTCCGCAGCCGCCTACGATAGTGGTGTTGTCCTTAGAAACGGTAGCCTTCTCGCATGAACCGCAGAGGTCGAGAGTAGCCTTGTCGAGGCTCAAGCCCTTCTCCTCGCTGATTACAACGCCACCAGTCAGAGTAGCGATATCCTCGAGCATTGCCTTACGACGGTCGCCGAAGCCAGGAGCCTTCACAGCGCAGATCTTCAAGCCTGCACGCAGACGGTTCACAACGAGTGTGGTGAGTGCCTCAGAGTCTACGTCCTCAGCGATGATGAGCATCGGGCGTCCGCTCTCTGCAGCCAGCTGCAGGATAGGCAGCAAATCCTTAACGCTACTGATCTTCTTATCGTAGATAAGGATGTACGGGTTGTCCATAACGCACTCCATCTTCTCAGAGTCGGTTACGAAGTAAGCGCTCAGATAGCCACGGTCAAACTGCATACCTTCTGTTACGCCGATGTTTGTGTCGCGGCTCTTGCTCTCCTCTATGGTGATTACGCCGTCCTTAGACACCTTGCGCATTGCGTCAGCCAGAAGCTTACCAATCTCTGGGTCGTTGTTAGCAGAAACGGTTGCTACCTGCTCAATCTTGTCGTAGTTGTCGCCAACGATCTCTGCGTTTGCCTTGATGTGTGCTACGACAGCAGCCACTGCCTTGTCGATACCACGCTTCAGGTCCATCGGGTTAGCACCTGCGGTTACGTTCTTCAAACCCTCGGTTACGATAGCCTGAGTGAGGATTGTAGCGGTTGTTGTACCGTCGCCTGCGTCGTCGCCGGTCTTGCTTGCTACGCTCTTAACGAGCTGTGCGCCAGTGTTCTCGAACTTGTCTTCAAGCTCCACTTCCTTAGCTACGGTCACACCGTCCTTTGTAATCTGCGGAGCACCGAACTTCTTCTCGATAACCACGTTGCGGCCTTTCGGACCGAGTGTTACCTTTACTGCGTTAGCCAACTTGTCGACACCGTTCTTCAACAGGTCGCGTGCATCCATATTGTATTTAATATCTTTAGCCATTTCTTTAATTATTAATTATTAGTTATTAATTTTTATTTCTGAACAACAGCGAGCACATCACTCTGACGCATGATGAGATACTTTGTGCCTTCAACCTCAAGCTCTGTACCAGAATACTTGCCGTAGAGCACTTCGTCACCTTCCTTCAGAACCATCTCCTCGTCCTTTGTGCCGTTACCTGCTGCAACAATTGTACCGTGCTGCGGTTTCTCTTTTGCTGTATCAGGAATGATGATTCCACCGACTTTTTCTTCTGCCTGTGCAGGGAGTACGAGAACTCTGTCTGCTAATGGTTTAATGTTCATAATTCTTATGCTTTAAGTTTTTATAATTACTATTGGTTGTTGTGACGGCTCATCTGCCGTCCACTTTCGTTAAGGATATAGCCAAAAGCGTGCCAAAGCACTATCGAGTTACAGCACATGACAAATATGACAGACCAAGAGTGACAGAATTGACACATACAAACGTTCTTTTACTTTTTTACTCTTTTACTTTTTTACTCTTTTACTTTTTTATTACCTTTGCACGTTAGATTAAGCGACACCTCTAAATATATACTGTCACAAAGCAACAAGACAAACAAAAATAAATGAAAAAGTACATACTCGACCTTACGGTCAACAGCGTTGAAGCTCTGAGCGACAAGCACGTGCTCATCAAGCTCACCGACGACAAACCGCTGCCCGAGATGCTTCCGGGTCAGTTCGTAGAGGTGCGCGTAGACAATACGCCGTCTACATTCCTGCGCCGCCCTATCTCTATTAACAATGTCGACTACGACCGCAACGAGCTTTGGCTCCTCGTGGCTGCCGTAGGCGACGGCACACGCCAGCTGCAGAAGCTGCAGAAAGGCGACCGCCTCAACTGCGTGCTGCCACTCGGCAATTCGTTCACAATGCCGACAGACAGTACACAGAAGGTGCTGCTCGTAGGTGGCGGCGTGGGCGTGGCTCCACTGCTCTACTTCGGCAAGCGCATCAAGGCGATGGGCGGCGAACCTACGTTCCTGCTCGGCGCACGCTCGGCTAAGGATGTGCTGGAGCGCGAACTCTTCGAGCTGGTAGGACGCGTGCTCATCACCACCGAGGACGGATCCGAAGGCGAAAAAGGCTTCGTAACCAACCACTCCGTACTGGCTCAGGAGCACTTCGACCGCATCTCTACATGCGGACCGAAGCCGATGATGATGGCTGTGGCTCGCTATGCCTTCAAGAACGACATCGAGTGCGAGGTATCGCTCGAGAACAAGATGGCGTGCGGTGTCGGAGCATGTCTTTGCTGCGTAGAGAAGACTGTGGAAGGCAACAAGTGTGTATGCAAGGAAGGTCCGGTAATGAATATAAAGAAACTGACATGGCAGATTTAAGTGTAAAGATTGGCGGTCTGAAACTGAAGAACCCCGTGATGACCGCATCGGGAACATTCGGATACGGTCTGGAGTTCGCCGACTTCGTGCCGCTCGAAGAGATTGGTGGCATCATCGTTAAAGGCACCACACTCAACCCACGCGAGGGCAACGACTATCCGCGCATGGCTGAGACACCGCAGGGTATGCTCAACTGCGTGGGCCTTCAGAACAAGGGTGTCGACTATTTCTGCCGCAACATCTATCCGCAGATCAAGGACATCGACACAAACATGATCGTCAACGTGAGCGGTTCGTCGCCAGACGACTACGCCGAGTGCGCTGCACGCATCAACGAACTGGAGAACATCCCAGCAATCGAGCTGAACATCTCCTGCCCCAACGTCAAGCAGGGTGGCATGGCTTTCGGCGTAACCACAACGGGCGCAGCCAGCGTGGTGCGCGCCGTACGCGAATGCTACAACAAACCCATCATCGTGAAGCTCTCGCCGAACGTGACCGATGTCACCGAGATTGCAAAAGCTGTAGAGGCAGAGGGAGCTGACAGCGTATCGCTCATCAACACCCTCATGGGCATGGCTATTGACATCGAGCGCCGCCGCCCGATGCTCAGCATCAACACCGGCGGACTGAGCGGTCCGGCTGTCAAGCCGGTTGCCGTGCGCATGGTATGGCAGGTGGCTAAGGCTGTGAAGATACCGGTAGTAGGTCTTGGCGGCATCTGCACCGCCGAGGACGCCATCGAGTTCCTCATGGCTGGCGCAACAGCCATCGAGATTGGCACCGCCAACTTCCTCGACCCCACCGTAACCATCAAGGTGCGCGACGGCATCAACAATTGGCTCGACAATCACGGCTGCTCTTCAGTAAGCGAGATTATCGGTGCATTAGAAGACTAATTTCTATAGCCCTGCTTCAGGGTATTAGAAAGTTGAGATGATAAGCCGTCAAGATGTCGACATCGCTACATCTGCAGTGGCAAACTATTGACATTTACTATAAATATAAACGTAGCGGAGAGTCTCCGCTACGTTTTTTTCTATCTATACAATTATATACATCTTTCACTGTATCAACATTTTTCTCCGAACTTTTTCTTTTTCTCTCCGAACTAATTTCTTTTCTCTCCGAACTTTCATTATGAGTTTCCGAACCAAGTAAATCTGTTTCCGAACTTTCGCCACACCCTTCATGATTAGAAAGAGTAACCAAGAACGTCAAACGTTTGTCTGTTGTTTCTTTTATTTTATACAAATATCCAAAAGGCTATCTATCGTTTTATCCAAAGACTCCTTATACAAAAGGCCGTCTACATATTCTTTGGGAATAGCGTGAAATCCATACTTCGCACCAAGAATGGCACACGCAACAGCAGCATTTGTGTCTGCATCTCCTCCTGCATTCACAACGGCAAGCAATCCTTCTTCGAATGAAGAGGCATGCCAATATGACCATAGAGCTACAGATAGAGTAGACAAGGTGTAGCCCCAATTGTCATAGTCTACAAGCGGTTTGACATGAGGTTCCGCCCATGCGTTGTCTATATAATCACATATTTCCACATCATATTGCTTGGCAATATCCTTCATTTGGGAGCGTGTAGGAGGTTCGATGCCATAGACCAATGCATGTATCAGCTCCGAAACAATGACACATGAGCCTACGCATCTTGGATCGTAATGAGTGAGCTGACATATTTTCTCAGCACAGGCTGTTGTTTCTTTTGGGAATAGTCCGACTACAGAGGTGCGCATCAGCCCACCATTTGCAGCAGACTGATACTTGCTCATTTCCCATACCTTGTGGGATACCTCAAACGGATGCTCCACATAATCGCCAATCATCAGCACCTTAAAGGTATTTTCTCCAATACCCATAGGAAAGCCATTGACCCAGTCTTTGAAGTGTCGGGCGATGTTGTAAAAATTAACACCCTTGTCTTCAATGACCGCATCAGCAATGCATAGCATCATGTCGGTATCATCCGTCCAGTCGCCTATCTTCCAGCGTTTCCGATGTCTATCCTGATATATCTGCTTATAGTGTTGTAGTCCATGAGGATATTTCCAAGCAATATCCTCATCTGTCATGAATTCCGTCCCCAATCCGAGTGCATCGCCAATGGCTTGACCATATATGCAACCTCTAAATCTATCTATCAACTCACGTTCCATTGATTTTGGAGTTTATAATTAATCTAATATCAGTATTTAGTATTTATGCTATTATTCACAATCTTCAGCGCTACACCAACCAGACGATTGTTCTCAAGTATGATGGTGGCGTGTATGCGTTTATGCATGCGTTCTTGTCTAATGTGTCGTTTGAACACGATATCAATACGGCATCGATTTTCATCCATCATTGTTGAGTCACCGTATGGCAAGTAGGTGTCAGGGCGGTGCAGGTCTATCGTGCAGCCACTTTTGCACATAGCCGTTATCTCATCCTCAGTCTTCACGTATGGGCAAAAGTAATATTTGTTGTTCATAAAGCTATCTACAGTTACATGGAAGAAGCCTTCAAGAAACAGTAATATGCACCATCCGCCCACAACATTGTTGTTTATACATAGATGCTTGAAGAAGTCGTTATCTTTCCTTCCTGTCTCATCATACGCATACAATTTAAATATACCATCGTAAGGAAAATAGAAATTGTCGAGTTCATGCCAATTTTGATTGTGTCCTATAGAAAAATGCCAGCCATCTTCAATATCTAACGCAGGGAACTCACTCAGCAATCCATATTCTGGGCGTTTGGCATTAGGAATCATATGCAATGGATAATTCGTTTTATCATTGATAAATTTCAGATTCCAACTTATTTCTTTCAAAATGTTGTGGCGATATATATACGTACGGAAGTCGTACAGTTGCTTATACACATATAGCTTGTGCATACTATCACCTAACAATTCTTTCTCCCGTCGATGAATCTTATTGAGCAATGCTATTGCGAGTTTTATGTCTTTCTTGAATGGATTGTCTATCCAACTATCTCCGTAAAATGAGAGCACGGCCAGATTCCACATGCGCACGAGAGATGCATGTTCAGTGTTACATTCCGCCAACATCTCCTCTGCTAACTTCTGTCTTTTGCCATCAGATTTACAAAATATATTTATCTCTGTAGTAACATCGAAGGTTGGGAAAAACATCAACGGCCATGCGTATAGTTCTGCACCAAAATATGATTCCTTGTTCTTTTGCGATCTTTTGAAGATGCGCTCCATATTATTGTTTTTCATATTATTGTTTATGATAGAGTTCTTTTTTCTTCACATCGTTTGTCAAAAGCTTCTGCACATGCGAAGGTAAGCAGCGTACCATCGCTGAAGCAAGTTTTTCAGTCTATTTGTTTTTGTCTCAGATTTAAAATTCGAGTTTGAAGCCCTTCTGCTTCAGTTCTTCATAGCTTTCTTTATTGAAGCTGTATAGGTTTGCCTCACGTTTATGTGTTGGCCACACCGTTTCGTCAAGCTTTACGAGCAGATCGAAATGGAGCATCTTTTTGGCAAAGTTAGCGCGGTCGAACTTCACATCAAGTATTGCCTCATAGAGCAGCTGCAGTTCTTTCATTGTGAATTTCTCGGGCAGCAGGTCGAAGCCGATAGGTCGGAAATGAAGCCGCTCGCGCAGTGCCGACAGTGCATGACGCAGTATGCGATCGTGGTCGAATGCCAATTGCGGAACATCCTCGATGTCGAACCACTGAGCCTTTACCGCATCGTCACCGCCCCTCACCTCCTGAATCTTGCACAGGGCATAATAGGCTATTGTTATGACGCGCTCGCGAGGGTCGCGGTTAGGTTCGGTAAAGGCATGAAACTGCTCCATGTATTCTGCCACCATTCCCGTTTCTTCCATCAGTTCACGCTTCGCACCTTGCTCAGCACTCTCGTCCATTTTCAAAAAGCCGCCAGGGAAAGCCCAGCGTCCTTTGTATGGTTCGAGTCCTCGTTCTATCAGCAGAATCTTTAGCTTTGCACCATCAAATCCGAAGATGATACAATCGGTTGTAACAGCGGGGTGCGGATACTTATATGAATACATTTTTTCTTCCATACTTCAACTTGTGTAAGTTTTACACCACAAATATATATATTATTATTCATACCACCAAAACAGTAGGAGTTTTATTTTAAATAAATTGTGATATTAATATCATTATCTCATACACAAGCATATCTGAAAATCTTTGTGCTATAAAGAATTATTCATATCTTTACCATCCATCAAACTATTTACTGAATGTCCCTAATTTGAGTGCTTACTAGCCATACGGCATTGAGGCGAGGCATAGTAGCATCAACATTACGAGAATGATATAGACTTGTTTCACTATCGCCGATAGAATCTTTCTTGTTCCATTTCTTCTACTTCATCTTCCCATTCCTCTCCAAAGAGTTCTTCCATTTCCGATTCATATTCAACTTTGGCATCCTGCCAGTCATAGAACATGAAAACAGTGGGGAACGACAGCCACACAGCAATAATAACGCATATATACCAGCAAGTTGATTGAGACATAGCTCCGTCCCAACCAATTTTTGTCTTTTTGCAATAGATAAACGAGGATGCATAAAACACACACACTGGTATGGCATAAAAAAGTATGTGCAGGCCTGTTGGCAAGTAAGAAAGCCTATGACTTACGTAGAAATATGTTTCAAGACCTACATATACAGACACTATAAATGCTGCGGTTAGTGGCTTCGGTTTCGATCTCCACATTCCCACACCAATGATGATGGCCCAAATTGCAGCGTTAATCCAAAATGACATAGTAGAAGAAAATTATTTGTATACTCCATAAACATCAAACTCATCTGTCTTTTTCTTTATGACAGATAGTATCTCATCCTGTGGCATATTAAGTGGGAAATTCCACATTTGTTTAGCTGTCTCACCTCCGCCCAGGTCAATGTGTGCCTGATATCTGACGTTCAACAGCTTGAATGTTGGCTGTATGATAACAGACCACAAGCCGCACTCTCTATTAAAAATAGGGTCGGTAAAAGTTCCGCCAATCGTGATAAAGTCTTTCTTATCTTGAATAATCCGAGCACTACGGTACTCTAATAAACCATCAATTAACGACTTATAGATAGTTTTTATTCCACCTTTAGCAGCTATAACACTACGTTGTTTGTTAAAATCCATCAGGAACCTAAGGAATATCCAGGCAAAAACAACAGCAATAACAACTAATATCCAAACCATTATTTAGCTTACTAATTTTACAATTCCCCAAATAATAAGAGCTATTATTACGATTCCCATCAAACAACATCCCTTTGCCCGTTTTTCTTTTTCTTGCCGTGCATATCGTTTATAGCATGACTTACAGACGTGATAGATTGCTCCACTATGCAGATTCTGCAATTTGTAGATCAGATCATCCTCCCTAACAGAGCACATGGGACATTTGCCATTATCAAGCAATCCAACATGTTTCAAATGGTTCACAGCCTGAGGGTCGAACACGATAGCACCGCCAAAAGTGAATTCATCAGGCTCGTATTCAAACTGCTCACCATTAAATTCTTGTCTAAAACCAGCATTGTTTAGTTCCTTACAAATTGCAGACTCATATTCTTCTTGAGTCATCGCTTTTACTTGTTCTCTTGTATATTTCATAGAATAATCACCTTTTTGGATATTTCCTCATTAGTTCACGATTAACTTTATTCCAAAAGTCCCCCAAATACTCACTAAACCGGATTAAGTTGTCATCTATTCCAAAAGGATCTGGGTGATAGTGGGCAAAATCAATGTGTACAAATCTTGCATAAAGAGTTTCAGGAAAGAACATTTTCGTATGCGGGTAGTCACACTTCAACATTCCCATCATTTGTGATTTGTATTGGCTGACTCTAAACATAAATTGCTCCATGTCTGATTGATTGTATTGCCCCGTATTGCGAACAGCTTGGAAAATCGTTTCAAAGAATTCGTTTCTGTTAGAGTTTTTGCTCAGATAACCATAGCTCTTTCCATAATCAAGAGTTATCCAGCCACAAAACAGATAGATTTCTTCTTTGTCATACGTTGCACCTCTTAATTTGGGTGCAGATTGAAGGAAATCAGTTGTCCATTTTGACGTTAACTGTATCATTTCCTCCGAAGAATATAGCGTACCACTATTACTTTTTGAGCCAAAAAGAAAATCAAACAATCCCATACTATCGGTTATTTTTAATATTCAACTTTTATTGAGAACCCAATCTCTGACAAACCTTAATTCCGCAACACTATTGTAAATTAAACCTTTTAAGTACCTAAGTAACAAAAAGTTCTTGGACAAGCCGAGCGGCCCAGTTTTTTGCCATATCGAAGAATTCACTTATCTTAGTGTTGCAAAAACAAACAAGAGAATCCGACGATAGGCATGGCGAAGATACAAATTAAATCTGAGATACTCACTCCTTTTGGAGAAATATTTTTTGTCATGGAGCAATTCGACTCCACATTGTCATCTGTAATCGACTCAACCCTCGGTCTAAGGTGTAAATCGTTCGGTTAAAAGCGTTTGTCTTCAGGTTTATCTCTGTACCAGCCAAGTGGATTAAAACATCAAGGCGGTATGTGTTGAATATCTATACCTGTAACAATGCTTACGCAGATGTATTCCAGACTGATTTGGGATAATGCCTACAACTTATGGATATGATACTGCGTATTGTCTCAAGTCGCATTGTGGGACAAGGGGATATTGTAGGCAGAAGTGGCTGTTTCAGCCTCAATTTATCTGCTAATTCAGTAATGAGAGGACATGTACACGCAATAAGGACGTTGAATGGCTTAGTTACAGATTTGAGGTATCTGAATAAATCTTGTGGTATCTTTTTTGATTGTGCTCCTAACTCCAACTTCTGTGTTCCGTCCCAATTCGTAAGTTAGTCAGCACAACCATTGAAAAAAATAGCTCGCCAAACTGGTATTCCTACTACTAAAACTGGTATAGAGAGGAAAATCGGAAAAATGATATTAAAGGCGATATTTAGAAAATAGTAATTGATATCTATATAAAATCAAGTACGTGAAAAAATCTGCCATATCTTCCAGGATTGCTGTACGGCGCTCATTATCAACATTGTAAAGGCTGGAAGATATGGCTGAGAAGGGATTATCTGCCAGCCTATCTTCCAGCCTGAACGAGCTATCTTCCATCCAGAACAGACTATCTTCCCGTGTCTTACTGCCGGATAACTGGAAAAAATATCGCTCAAGGATAAAAACTTGAGCGATATTTTTTTGATGTATATATACTAATATCGCAGAGATGCTTACCTATCTGCCAGCCTACTGCCCCACCCTCCGCACAAGATAGCGCGTGCAGGTTTCGCACTTGCGGCGGTGCATGCCTGGCATGTTGGCGAGCTTGCGACCGAAGGCGATGAGGGTGTTGGCTTTTAGGGAGGAACCGACCTTCTGCTTAATGACATCGAAGATTTCGGCGGTGGAGAGCCACTCAGCGGAAGGGTCGAGCGGATCGTCGGCGACGGAGAAGCAGAGGCTGAAGTATTGGTCGGCGGGTTCCTGTATCTCGTAACGGCGGTTCCAGAGCATTATCTGCTCGGTCTCTGCCTTGTCGAACCAGCTGCGGCGACCGTTGCGCAGGAGCTGCAGCGCCTGGGCGAAGAGCTGACGGTGGTCGGGCACACGACTGGTGTCGATGGGCGCGGTTAGCTCGATGCCGATGAAACGGCGATTGCCCGAGGGGTCGGCGAGGATGTCGGTCATGTTGCTGGTGGCGATGAACGATGCTTTGCGAGGTAGTTCCTCGATGTGGGTGCCGAACGGGCGTTTCACTTTTACCGACGGCAGCTGAATGATGTTCTTCAGAAAGCCTTGCTGCACACGTGGCGAGATCTGATTGAACTCGTCGAGGTTGATGAGCAGTTGCTGCGACATGGCGAGCATCACCTGGCGACGATCGGAAAGGGCAAGACTATCGGTGTAGCCCCACTTCAGAGCATTGGGCAGCAGGCGACGGCAGAACGTGCTTTTGTTGTAGCCTTGTGGCGAGATGAGCAGTGGTGCAACGCTGTTGCCGTAGAGTCGGGAGGATTGGTTTTGCCACTGGCTCACCATGGCGAGCAGCCACGTGGTGAACCACTCGCGCCATAGCGGTGTGTCGGTTGGCACGGTGAGGGCGAGGTCGCCGATGTGGTCGTGTCCGTCCCATACGCCTTCGCACTCGGCGAGGTAGTCGCCGACGGGGTCGTATTGGCGAACGTAGTCGGAGTCGATATAGTTGCGTATGTCGTTCTGACTCACCTCGATGCCTTCGCGCTGCACCTCAAGAATGATGCGTCGGCGCGTGCGCAAATCGAGTGGTTCGAAGCTGCCGACTGGACTGTCGACGGGGCGATACTCGGTGCAGTTCATAACGGTGTTGTAGCGAAAGGCGTAGTGCGTGGTGAGGAAGTCGATCATGCGGTCGATTGGGCTTGGTGCGGTTGTTTCGTTTTTCATGGTTATTGGTGTTTTGTGTTGTTGTTATAATTCTCACGCTGCGACAACGTTATTGCCACGCTACGACAACTTTATTGCCACGCTGCGACAACTTTATTGCCACGCTGCGACAACTTTATTGCCACGCTACGGCAACATGGTTGTTGTGCTACGGCAATATGGTTGTTGTGCTACGGCAACATGGTTATCGCAGAGCGAGAATAATGGGAAAAGGGTAAAAAAAACTACAGAAAGTCGACCTCTTCTTTCGAGTCATCAAATACTACGTTCGTGTAATCGTACTGTGCGAAGAGCTGCTTTATCCACTCTTGCTGCTCGGGCACGAGCTTAGACTTTCCATAATGATAGCGATAGTACATACTTGTTCCGCCGAAGTATTTCCTCATCAGTAGGCGCAAGTTTGAGGCATCGCGTAGTTTCACGTCTTCAAACAGTTGCTTAAATCCTGATGCCAAGCGCACCATGCGCACTGGTTTGAAGTGATCGCACGAACCGTCTGCCCGCAGGGCTGTGGGAAAAATCGCATTACCATGCGTGCGTGAGGAGTCGAGTGCGACGGACGAGCGAAAGTGTATGCACTCGTTGCAGCGTTTGCAGTTGGAATTGAAGCAATAGGACCAGTTGTTTGGGATGTTGCTGCGCTTGATAGCAGCGTCGTTGATGTTTGTGTTTTCCATTGTACTGTGTTTTTTTAGTTTATAGTGTTTCTAAAATTGCTTGCAAAGGTATAATATTGCGCAAGCGTTGTCAAGTTTTTTCAGAAAAAAGTTTTTTCGAGGCTGGAAGATAGGAGGTCTCGGATGGAAGAAAGGCTGGAAGATAACTCGTTTTTAAAGTTATCTTCCAGCCTTTATTTTACTGAGAATAAATGACTTACAACACAACTGGTAGATATGGATGATTTTTTCGCGTATTGAGGTATAATGTAGGAGGCTACTGCATTCCGCCGTAGTCAAAACCTATCTTCTGGCTGCGTGGGTATGGCAGGATGCCATACCCTCCTACATAAGTTTCAAAACTCACAACTGAACAACTCAACACCTCAACATCTCAACACCTCAACATTATTTAATCTTGTCGAAGCCCTCACCGAAGACACCCTGGCAGAATGTCTGCGAAACGACGGCGTCGGGGTCGATTGCCTTGATTACGGCGAACACTTCCTGCGACTCGTACTTACGCGTGAGGACGATGAGCAGGTCGACATCTTTCTTGCTGTACCAACCCTTACCCTCGATGAGCGTCACACCGCGACGCACGTCGGTGTTGATAGCGTCGGCAATCTCCTGATACTTCTTCGAGATGATGAGGAACTGCACCGTCTGGCGTGAGCCATTGATGACATAGTCGCAGACGATGGTGGCTACGAGCGTGAAGGCTACACCGTAGACGATGGTCTCGGTGCTGCGGAAGAGCAGGTAGGATGAGCAGATGATGGTGCAGTCGACAAACTGCATGGCGCGTCCGAAGCTCATGTTGAAATACTTGTTGAGCAGCACGGTGATGATGTCGGTGCCACCGGTAGAACCATTATGCGAGAAGACCAAGCCCAAGCCTGCACCGCCCATCGCACCGCCAATGAGCACGTGCATGAACTTGTCCTCGCCTGCCGTGATGATGGGGTGAGCCTCGAAGAACGGCTGAAGCACACCGACGAAGAATAGCAGGATGCCCACGCCGGTTAAGGTGCGTATGATGAACTGTAGGTTCAGTGCCTTGAGGGCAATGAGCAGCAACGTACAGTTGATTACGGCAAGCGAAATCCATGTAGGAATCTCGGTTGCATAGAAAACAAGTGCTGCAATACCAGACGCACCACCCATAACGACTTTCTCGGGCAAGATGAACGCTGTGTAACCAACAGAATACGAAAGGATGCCGAGCATGATAAAAACGAGGTCCTTCATGTTACTCTTGGTGCGCGACTTCATCACCGTTGTTTTAGCTTCTCCCATAATTAGCAATTTTAAAAGAACAAAGCCATAGCCCCCAAGGGCGTATTGCCTACTTTTGGGCTATGGCTTTGAGCATTAGAGTATTTGATTTTAAAGTTTTATTTACACCTTATTACTTAGCGTAAGCTACCGAACGTGTCTCGCGGATGACTGTGATCTTCACCTGTCCCGGGTAAGTCATCTCGGTCTGGATCTTGTTGGCTATCTCGCCTGAGAGTTTCTCTGTCTCCTTGTCGTCCATCTTGTCGGCACCCACGATTACGCGGAGCTCACGACCAGCCTGGATGGCGTATGTCTTTGTTACGCCAGGGTAAGACATAGCGATTGCCTCAAGGTCGTTGAGGCGCTTGATGTAAGCCTCTACAATCTCGCGGCGTGCGCCTGGGCGTGCACCCGAGATAGCGTCGCACACCTGTACGATCGGAGCGAGCAGCGTGTTCATCTCCATCTCGTCGTGGTGAGCACCGATAGCGTTGCAGATATCGGGCTTCTCCTTATACTTCTCGGCGATCTTTGCGCCGTAGAGTGCGTGCGGCAGTTCGCTCTCCTCGTCTGGCACCTTACCGATATCGTGGAGCAAGCCAGCGCGCTTTGCCTTCTTCGGGTTCAAGCCGAGCTCGGCAGCCATAACAGCACAGAGGTTGGCTGTCTCGCGAGCGTGCTGCAAGAGGTTCTGACCGTAAGACGAACGATACTTCATCTTGCCGACGATGCGGATAAGCTCCGGATGCAAGCCGTGGATGCCGAGGTCGATGGCTGTGCGCTTACCTGTCTCGATTATCTCGTTGTCGAGCTGCTTCTTCACCTTTGCCACTACCTCCTCGATGCGTGCCGGGTGGATACGTCCGTCGGCTACGAGCTGATGGAGGGCAAGGCGACAAACCTCGCGACGAACGGGGTCGAACGCTGAGATGACGATTGCCTCCGGCGTGTCGTCTACCACGATTTCTACGCCTGTAGCAGCCTCAAGCGCGCGGATGTTGCGACCCTCGCGACCGATGATGCGACCCTTCACCTCGTCGTTGTCGATGTGGAACACCGACACGGAGTTCTCGATAGCGGTCTCGGTTGCTACGCGCTGTATGGTCTGGATGACGATTTTCTTTGCCTGTGTGTTGGCGTTGAGCTTAGCCTCGTCCATAATCTCGTTGATGTACGATGCGGCATCGGTGCGAGCCTCGTCCTTAAGGCTCTCTACGAGGCGGTTCTTGGCCTCCTCTGCGCTAAGACCAGAGAGTTCTTCGAGCTTCTCGCGCTCCTTGGTCTGCATTTTGTCGAGTTCGTCCTGCTTGATAGCGAGGAGTTTCTTCTCGTTGTCGATGCGCTGCTGAGACTGCTCTACCTCCTGCTTGCGACGTCCGAGTTCTTCCTGACGCTGGTTGAGCGATATCTCGCGCTGCTTCAAGCGGTTCTCGCTCTGCTGTATCTTCTGGTTGCGCTGCTGCACTTCCTTCTCCAGCTCCGACTTCTTGTTGAGGAACTTCTCCTTCACTTCGAGGAGTTTCTTCTCCTTCACTACTTCTGCCTCCTTATTGGCGGCTTCTACCATTTCATTATATTTTCCTTTTATCACGTAACGGAAAATAGAATAGCCTACAACGCCACCTGCTATAAGTGCCACTAAGGCTGTAATGAATATCTCCATTTTTTAAGTTATTATTTGTTAGTTATTATTTGTTAATGTTTATTTGCAGTTTGCGATGGTAAAGATACAATCTCAAGACGCGATGCTACACACCTTATTATATATGGTGGGCATCTCAACACCTCAACATCTCAACACCTCAACATCTCAACACCTCAACACCTCAACATCCCAGCACCTCTTCTATCTCCGAGGTGAGTTTCTTGATGATGTCGTCATACGGCTCGGTGTTGTTACGCGACTTCTCCATCTCGTAACGCAACGCTATCTCGATGAGTGCCATATAAAGGATTTCCTTGTCGTTCTTAGGACCTTTATATCGCTCGGCATAGGTGTTCATAGTCTTCGTTATCAGACTGGCGGCATCGCGGTAGAGCGGTTCGTCTTGCGGACGGATATTCACCGGCATGTCTGTGTCGTAGACGTGGAGCCTTATGCGTAGTTTCTCTGTTGATTGTTCAGCCATCGTGAAGTTGTTTTTAAGGCGCAAGAATGGTTATTCTTGTTTCTCGTTGACGAGTGTTATGCACTTATCAACATCGCGTATGAGTTTTGCAAGACGCTTCTGCGCCGACTGCATGTCACCATCGGTGATCTCAACCATTCGTGCCAATTTTAGACTTTCGTAGTCGTTGCGCTGTTGCTGCAGCTGAGCCTCGAGCTTCGCAATACGTTCTTGCTGCTCTGCCACCTGACGACACAAGTCTTCGTTCTGCTTCGTTACACTCTGGTACTGCAGAATCATTTGCCTGACACGCGTCGCAAACTGGTTGATAGTTTTCGATTCAGCTTCCATATACAGCGTTTTGACTATTGGCGTATATTTACTACGCCACAAAATTATATTATTTTTACGAATATGGCAAAACTATTACGAGTTTTTTAATCTGACGAAACGTGTTTTACGCCAGAACATGCCACATTACTTCTTCTGCCCGTCGTCTGCGCCAGCCTTCGGCTCCTTCTTGGCAAGCATCACCACCTGGAACACAAAGTCGGTAATCCACTTCTGCGAGAAGCCCAAACGCTGGTCGTACTGACGTATAGCCACAACTGCCTTCATCACGGCAGCATCGCTATAGTCGTTCTTTGTGAAGATGTCAGCCACGGTTTTCTCGGTCATCTTATAGATGGCGTTCTTAAAGAACGAGGGCAGGCGGAGCTTGAACTTCATAAGGTTGCCCATGAGCATCATAATGTCCTGTGTGAAGTTCTGGAACTGGATGAGATACACCTGCACATCCTGCAGCTTGCGGCAGTTCTTGCGGATACTTGCATCCACTTCCTTAAAGAAGTTGTCGTCAACGCCGTATATGTCGCGCAGCATCTTGCGACATGCACTCTTCTCACCAACACCGAGTTTGTTATTCACTGTCGGAACGTGGAGCGTCGACTTGAACACACGCAGGTCGGGGAGCATTGCAAGGTTAGCAATACCTACGTTTGCAGCTATTGAGGCCTGGAAGTAAACACGCACAAGCTGCATGTAGTTTTCCATACCATTCGCTTTATCGTTATCAGCTTTCTTTCCGAATAGTTTTGAAAAAAATCCCATAAATATTTAATTTGTTTATTACATCAAATCAGCACACGCGTCAGTTTTACATCCACGATGCCAACTTAAACTATATTATGCAAAATTACAAATAAATTACATAACCGCCAAGTAATGCCGACTTTTTTCTTATTTTACGAATTAAGGTTTCAAAAATCAGCAGATAAAAGCATATTTTCTGACTTATTATTATTAACTTTGTGCACTTTATATTTATATCAATAGAATATTGTTGAACAATTAAAGCATTTAACAAATATGAAAGGTATCGTTTTAGCCGGCGGTTCGGGCACACGCCTCTACCCCATCACCAAAGGTATTAGTAAGCAGCTCATACCTATCTTCGACAAACCGATGATATACTATCCTATCTCAGTGCTCATGCTCGCTGATATAAAGGAAATCCTAATCATATCCACCCCCACCGACCTGCCAGCCTTCAAGCGTTTGCTTGGCGACGGTAGCGACTTCGGTGTACACTTCGAATATGCAGAGCAGCCCTACCCTGGCGGTTTGGCGCAGGCGTTCATCATCGGCGAGGAGTTTATCGGCGACGACAGCGCGTGTCTCGTGTTAGGCGACAACATATTCTACGGTGCTGGCTTCACCAAACTGCTGCGCGAAAGCGTGCAGAACGTCGAACGCGACGGCAAGTCGACAGTATTCGGCTACTACGTGAACGACCCAGAACGCTACGGTGTGGCTGAGTTTGACGCAGAGGGCAACTGCCTCAGCATCGAGGAGAAGCCAGAACATCCGAAGAGCAACTACGCCGTGGTGGGACTCTACTTCTACCCGAACAGCGTGGTGGAGATAGCCAAGAACATCAAGCCAAGCGCACGTGGCGAACTTGAGATAACCACCGTCAACCAGGAATACCTGAAACGTGGCGAGCTGAAAGTGCAGACACTGCAGCGCGGATTTGCATGGCTCGACACCGGTACACACGACTCGCTGTCGGAAGCAAGCACCTTCATCGAGGTGATTGAGAAACGCCAGGGACAGAAGGTGGCTTGTCTGGAAGAGATAGCATTCAAGAAGGGATGGATAACCAAGGAAAAGCTCGTAGAGGTGGCACAACCGATGGTGAAAAACGAATACGGCAAATACCTGCTGCGACTCGCTGAAGGCAAGTAACACTTAACACTAAGCGAAACTCAAACAAATAAGCAAACGTAACAAACACGCTTTAGATACACAACGCAAAGAAAAGAAAATGGAAGAGAACATCAACCAAGGAACAAACAACGTAAAACAAGAACTCGAGGAGAGCTCTTCATTCAACTTTAGAACCATCTTCACAGCACTGGTTCTGAATTGGCAATGGTTCGTACTCTCGATTATCATCTGTCTGAGCGCAGCTGCCATAAAGTTGCGCTACGCCACACCAATATACCAATCGTACGCAAAACTGCTCATCAAAGAAGATGAAGACAACGGACGACGTGGTAGCAGAAGCTATATCGCCAATTCGTCAACACTCGGCATAATGAGCAACTCTGCTGGCATCGATAACGAGATGGAGATACTGAAATCGTCGACACTCGCTTGCGAAGCCGTAACCGAGTTGAAACTCTACACCGTGTACACAATGGAAGGACGCATCAAAGACCACCTTCTGTACAAGAACCAACCCATCAACGTAGACCTTGACACTGCCCACATCGCAACATTGCAGATGCCTATCCAACTCACCATTGGCAAGGAGGGCGACAAGCTGCGTGTTGTAGGTTCGTACACCTATGTACCAGAAAACCCAGACAAACCATCGAAGTGGTACTCCATCGACCGCATATTCGAGAGTCTGCCGGCAACTATCAACACAAGTGTTGGCGCAATAACACTCTCCAGCAACTCCGGTATCCAGCTGCCTGCCAACCGTAAGGAGTTCGTGACTATCTATCCGCCGAAGATGGTTGCAGGCAAGTATAGCGGTTCGCTCGATGTCAGCCAGTTGTCGAAGAACACATCTATCGCAGGTCTCACCCTTACCGACGAGATACCACAACGTGCCAACGACTACCTCAGACAGCTCGTCTTCAGCTACAACAAACAGGCTAATGAGGACAAGAACGAGATAGCCATGCGTACAGAGCTGTTTATCAACTCGCGTCTGGAGAAGATAAACACCGAGCTGGGCGCAACAGAGGGTAGCTTGGAGGCAACAAAGCGCCAGTATAAGATTGTAAGCCCGGAGGCGACTGGAGCCTTAGGCTACACGAACACCGACTCGTACACACAGAAGCTTGCCGAGATGGACATGCAGATAGAGCTGCTCCGCAGCCTGCAGGAGTACATAAACGACCCAAGCAACAAGTATCAGACACTGCCGTCGAACGTGGGTCTGAGCGACGCAGCCGCCTCTACGCTCATCAACGACTACAACAAGATTGTGATGGAGCGCAACCGCTTGCTGCGCAGTGCCAACGAGAACAGCCCTACAATCACTCCGCTCACCGCACAGCTCGACGACCTCTCGGCAAGTATTCGCCGCGCAATGGCTCAGGTGCAGCGCAACGCAAAGATACAGCGCAACTCCATACTGCAAGAGTACAACCGCTATTCGAGCATGATCTACTCGACGCCCGAGCAGGAGCGCGTACTCACACAGATTGGACGTCAGCAGGAAGTGAAGTCGGGTCTGTACCTCATGCTTCTGCAGAAGCGCGAGGAGAACTCTATCTCGCTCGCCGCAACAGCTGATAAGGGTAAGCTCATCGACAACCCGGTATCTTTAGGAAAGATCAGTCCGAAGACATACATGGTTCTGCTCATTGCCTTAGTATTAGGCATTGCTATACCTGGCTGTATTCTGTTCCTCATCAACTTCTTCCGCTACAAGATAGAAGGACACGACGACGTGGCACGTCTCACCGAGTTGCCTATCATCGGCGACGTAGCCGTTGCCAGCGAGTCGGTAAAGACAAAGGCTGACATCGTGGTGCATGAGAACAAGAACAACGTCATGGAAGAGGTGTTCCGCTCGATACGCTCGAACATTCAGTTCATGCTGAAGGAGGAGGAGAAGGTAATCATGTTCACCTCTACCACCTCGGGCGAAGGAAAGACGTTCACGGCAGCCAACCTTGCAGTAAGCTTCGCGCTGCTGGGCAAGAAGGTGTTGGTCATGGGGTCTCGTCACCGACACGGTGGTGATTGCACGCGTAGCCGACCTTACTGTATATCTGTGTCGTGCCGACTACACTCCGAAGTCGAGCTTCGAGCTCATCAACTCGCTGAGCAGTCAGAAGAAGTTGCCGCAGATTTGCATCGTCATCAACGGCATCGATATGTCGAAGAAGAAGTACGGCTACTACTACGGCTACGGCAAGTATGGCAAGTACGGACGCTACGGCAGATACAGCGGTTACGGAAGCAAGTATGGTGGTTATGTCAGCAAGTATGGTGGCTATGGAAGTTACGGAAGCTATGGCAGCACGTATACTTCTTACGGTGCTTACGGCAACTACAGCGACAGCAACTACGGCAACAAGAACGATGACTCTATAAAGCGGAGGAAGTAAAAATGGTTATAGCAGTTGACTTCGACGGCACTATCGTGGAGCACAAATACCCTGCCATCGGCAGGGAGTTGCCTTTCGCCACGGAGACGTTGCGTATGCTGATACGCGACCGCCACAAACTGATACTGTGGAGCGTGAGGGAGGGTGCATTGCTGGACGAGGCAGTGGAATGGTGCAGGGAGCGGGGCGTGGAGTTCTACGCCGTGAACCGCGACTACCCGGAGGAGCGGAGGGAACACGAGACGTTCTCGCGCAAGCTGAAGGCGGACCTCTTCATCGACGACCGCAACATTGGGGGACTGCCCGACTGGGGTACTATCTACCAGATGGTGAGAGACCGCAGCACGTGGGAGGAAGTGTTGGCGCAGCGCAACAGCAGCTTTGAACAGACGGAAGCTCCGAAGCGCAAGAAGAAGTGGGGCATCTTTTAGGTTGGGTGCACTCTGAACTAAGAACATTGAGGTTTGTCTATATAAGGACTTACAAACAAAAAGAAAGACCATGCCGGAATACCGACATGGTCTTTTTCGTTAAAACATCTGTTACAATATATTATTACTACTACATTGTCTTTCTACTCCAGCACCAACACATGGCTTGTGCCATCCTGCGCTGTGAAGACGTTCAGACCAATCTTCATCAGATAGTCGCCGCTAAACTGCTTGCCGTTGCAGTCCAGGTCAGACTGCTTGCCAGGCATGAGGTTTGTCTCCTTCACGGTGTACATCTTTGCGGCATCCAGACCCTGCAACTTCACGTTCTGCTGCGGTTCCTTATAGCGCGGATGCAGGTCGTAGGCGAAGAGCACTGCACGCTGCTTGTCCTTGCTAACGTAGTTGATAGCGCAGTGGCTGCCTTCGTACGGCGAAACAAGACGATACTGATCGCCTTCGAGAATCATCGGCTTCATGCTGTTATAGTTCTTTACAGCCTGCTGCACAAACTTGTAGTCGTCGGCAGAGAGCGACTTGAGGTCGATGTCGAAGCCCAACTTGCATGAGCTGCATACGTCGGTGCGGAACTTTACGGATGTGTTCTTGTTCCAGTTGGTGACGTGCGAGCCCATTGTCTTTGCAGGGAAGAACTTCGAGAGACTCCACTGGATGTAGATGCGCTCGTACGGGTCGGTGTCGTCAGAACACCAGAACTCGGTGAAGTACTTGAGCATCTCGTAGTCCATACGTCCGCCACCACCAGAGCAGAGCATCATCGGCAGATTAGGATATTTGTTATGGATGCGTGTGAGCACATTGTAGATGCCACGAACGTGGTCGATGTAGAAGTTGCCCTGGTTCTGCTTGTGGTATGGCGAGTAGATATTGGTTATCACGCTGTTGCAGTCCCACTTGAAGTAAGCCACTTCCGGGTTCTCGGTCATGATGCGGTCGACGATGCCGAACACATAATCCTGCACTTTAGGGTTAGAGATGTCGAGCACGAGCTGGTTGCGATAGTAATATGTGTCGCGCTGCGGCTGCAAGATGACCCAATCAGGATGCTTTTCAAACAATTCGCTCTTCGGGTTCACCATCTCTGGCTCAATCCATATACCGAACTTCACACCAGCCTTCTTTGCATCTCTAACGAGGCCCGGTATGCCCTCCGGCAACTTGCTCTTTGTAGCCTCCCAGTCGCCCAGTCCGGCGTGATCGTCCTTGCGCGGATACTTATTGGCGAACCATCCGTCATCGAGCAGGAACATATCCACACCAAGGTCCTTGGCATCCTTCATCAATTCGGCAAGACTCTGCTGGTTGAAGTCGAAGCCTGTATTCTCCCAGTTGTTCAGGAGCGTGATACGGTCGCCCGTGCCCATGTTCACTTGATACTGACGAGCCCAGTCGTGCAAGTTGCGTGAAGCCTCGCCCATACCGTTGTCGCTCATCGCGAAGATGAACTCAGGAGTGGTGAACACCTCGCCTGCCTTCAGTTTATAGTCGGAAGCGTAAGGATTGATGGCAGGAATGACGCGCAGCGCGCCGACGTTGTCCACCTCAAAGGTGAAACGGAAGTTACCTGGCCAGCCTATCGTTCCGAGCATCACCTTGCCCTCGTTCTCCTTAGCAGGCTCGTCGAAGCCCAACTCGAAGAAAGGCTCAGCATGCATAGCGGCGCGTGTGCCGAGCTTTGTGTCTATAATCTTTTTGCCCGTGCTCAACTGGGTTGTCTCGGGCTGACCTTCCTTAGCCCAGTCGCTGTGATAGTTAGTGAGATAATACTTTGAAGATTTGAAGTAGAGCATCGTTGAGCTATAGCGCCAGAGTGTGATGGCAGACTTCTCCTTGTGAGAGATCTCGCTCCATGCCTTTATAACATTCTCTTTCGGATAAGCCACATAGTGGAGTTTCACTGTCAGCGGATACACCTTGTCCTGAAGTGTGATAACGGTCTCAGTGCCGCCCTTCACTGCCTTCTGCTCCGACGACTTATAATATAAATATGTAGACATATTGCCGTCGGCATGTGTAACGGCTACAGCCGGTTCGAAGTAGTCTTCAGCACCCGAAGTGGCATACACCTCATGACCGCGCTGGCACACAGCGCCGTCAGAAGCTGCATATACATCCCACTTCAGATTCGCGTAGTCGGCAGGATTCTGCAACTTGTCGCCGAGATAGATCTGATAGAGTCGGCCTTTTGGCGACACTTTCATCACGAGGTCGGTCTTTTCGGTAGACACACGGATGATTTCTTGAGCGAATGTGATGGCAGAAGTCATGCACATTGCTGCGATTAGCATAATAGTTTTCTTCATTTTCGTATGGTTTTTTATTAGAATTTAATGCTTGCGTTGAACTCTACGGTGAACGGGCGGAGATAGTTGCCGCTCATGTACTTGCCGGCATACTTGCCTGCCTCATCCTTTGTGATAAGCTCCGAACCGCTGATTGTGCCCTTGGCACCCTTCTCGTTGAAGATGTTAATGACGCTGACACCGAGACTCAGATTCCTGTTCACATTCCAGTTGACACCACCGAATGTCTCCCAGTGGCCGTTGAAGTAGAGTGCTTCCTGAAGGTTGGCGTAGGTCTTGCCGAAGTAGCGGAAGCTGAGCCAAGCACTGAGGTTCTTCGTGATGTCGTATCTTGGGTCAAGCTCAATGAGCACCTGCGGAATCTCCTTCACAATCTTGTTGTTGGCATTCACGCTCATAGTATGACCGTCGCTGAACGTAACACTTGCGTTGTAGTTCTTGTACACCGGCTTCTGATAGGTGAAGAGAGCGTGCATGTGGAAGTTCTTGAACGGGTTGATTTCGGCAGATGTTGTCCATCCCAATGTCTGGATGTTGTAGATGAGCAACACGGTCTTGCCCTCAGATGTGCCAGGCTTGGTGAGGTTCTGCTGGTCGATATTGTTCGACTTTGAGATGTATGTCACCATTGACGAGAGGTCGAGCCATGAGTTCTTGTAGAAGATACCACCGCGAACCAACGGAATGGTCACGCGCTTGTACTGCTCCTCCGTAGGACCGGTGCCGGCATATTCGCTGATGCGCGGGAAGCGTGTGGCGATAGTGGCGTCGGCAGTAAGACCGAACTGGTTTGTTACGTTGTAAGTCATCTGCAAGGTGGCTGCATAGTTGAGCTTGTTCTTCGTAACATTGGCTGGCGCGATGCTATGCTCTGTAGCTACGATAGATCCGTCTGCAGCTGTAGAATACGTATTGAAGTTGCCGAGGTGGAAGCCACGGAAGCGTGACGCAGAAATCTGGTCTGCCGACATACGATAGTATTCGAGACGTCCGCCGTAGAACAACTTAAACTTAGGAGTGACGCGCCATTCGTCGGTGAAATAGAGAGCGAGTTTGTTCTCCGAACCCTTTGTATATTCAGGACTCAGCTCGTTGTAGCCGAAGGTCTCTGAGCGGTGCGCGGTCTGCGTAGGGTCGAGCGGATTGATGTACATCTGGCTCAGCGTACGAGGATAAGCCTCAACGGTACCTGCCCACTGGAACGAAGACGAATAGTAGTTGAGGTGGTAGTACCATTCGTTCAAACCAATCATCAGTTTGTGGTTGTTCAGTTGCTTGCTCATCTCTGTTGTAAGGAGGGCGTTGCTCACCTTGCCGAAGTGCAGCCAAGTACGGCGACCTTCGATGAGTCCACTGTATGCTGAACCGTCAGAAAGCTGGTAGCCGTCAGACTCGGTAACCTCAGAAATCGTGCTGCCGCCGTAGTCTACGCAGTTGGCGCGCGGAGCGTTCATATACTTTGCGTTCAACTTCCACAACCAGCCGTTGTCAAACTGGTACTTGCTCACCAAAGCCACCTCATTGGCACGGTTGTCATTGTCGTCTGTCATGTTCCAGGTCTCCATCTTGCCGGTCTTGGTGTTCAGATAGCTGAACGAACCGTTGCGCTGCACGTACGAATCCATACCCGGGTCGAAACCTGCAAGCTGCTTTATGCTGCCGTCGCCGGCGTAGATGAACGGGGCGGCATTGGCGAAGTTGCCGGGGTTCTTGCTATTCGAATACTTATATAATAAAGAAATGTGACCTTTGCCGCCGTTCAGTATGCGCGTAAGACCCAAATGGTATATCTGTGTGCGGTCAGCGTAGTCGGTGAAGCGCAGCTTGAAGCTGCCTGGGTCGAAGTTCTGATACATTCCTGCGGTGTAGAGCCAGTTGTTTCCGATTCCGCCAGAGAGGTTAAGGTCGAAGTTCTGCATACCGAAGTGGTTAGCCTTATAATTGAGCTTGCCGCTGAACTTCTTCTCGCCCAACTCGCTGAACGCCGACACAGCATAAGCGATGTTGCCGGTCTTGATGGCACTCTCCGACGGAGTCATAAGGTCGGTGCCTTTCAGCGAAGCGTCGCTGCGCCAGTGGGCAGAGAGCTTGTGCACGGACGACGAGTAAACGGCAGGCAGTCCGTTCTCGTATACTGTTACGTCTTCGCTCGGCAAGCCAATCTGAATCTCGCGCGGTTTATTGGCGTCAGAAGCGTTGAGCATCACGTTGCGCTCTTCCTTCTTCTGCGGTTCCGAATCGTTTGTTGAATTGTTGTCTGTATGCGTCTGTGCATACATGCCCGTAGAGGCAGAAGCCAAGAGGGCGAATGAGAATGTTTTAAGTTTTAGGTTCATATCCGTTGTGTTTATGTTTACGGTTGCAAAGTTACAAGATATATCGACTGATTGTATGTGTGCGTAAAATGAAAGTAGACATAAATTAAGGCATAGAGACTTATAACTTATTATATATCAGAACGTTTAAAGATTTAGGCTTTTTTATCAAAGTAAATGGTTTTATCTTAATAATATTAGCTAAATTTGCAGCATTAAAACTAAAAACCCACTATTATGCGCATCTTTTTATACCTATTATTCATTTTTTTGCCGCTGCAGACTACAGCCCAAACCAAGTTGGCTACAGCCGGTATCTCTGGCGAGCAAGACCTACTGGACCTTCTTGACAGCTATGTCGACAAGCGCGAAATGTACTCGGAGCAGAAGGAAAAGAAGATTGACCAACTGAAGCTAAAGTTGCGAACGGTGGAAGACATCCCACAGCGACTCGCACTCCTGAACAGTATCTATCGAGAATACTATACATACCATTACGATTCGGCAATGGTATATGTGAACCGCGGTCTCGCCCTATCAGAGAGCGAGAACAACGCCTACTACACGACGCTCAACAAGATAAACCGTGCGGCAGTGTTGTCTACGGGTGGTTTCTACAGTCAGTCGGAGGAACTGCTTGATGATATAAAGAAGAGAGGTGTGCCTAAGCAGCTAAAACAATACTATTATTATACGCGCACGTGGCTGTACAACTATTGGGAAGCGTTCAGCAAGAAGTCGGAGTTCATGGACTATTACCATAAGAAGAAGTTCGAGAATCTGAAGCTCACGGTAGAAGCCACAAGCAGCAAGGATGTGGCTCTGCATGCCTATCTTAGCGGCGAAATTGCTTTCCTCACCAATCCCATGAGCAAGGCTGTGCTGCAATTCTACACAAAGGCTTTGCAGAACAGCCGGGTAGACAGCCGTGTGCATGCCTCGGCAGCATACTGCATAGCACGCTATTATCGCGAGTTGGGCGACACGCAACGATATGAAAAGTACATTATTGAAGCGGCTATCTCGGACATAACATGCCCTTTGAAGGAGAATCTTGCGCTGCAGGAGTTCTCTACATATCTGTATGAGAAGGACCCGAAGTATGCCGACCGTGCGGCACGCTACATCTATTGCTCCATGGAGGACGCCCGATTCTACAACAACCGACTGCGTATGCTCGAGATTTCGAGCATACTGCCTATCATTGCCACAGCCAATCAGGAGGCGTTGGCGCATAAGGAGCGCATCGTGAGAGGTGTGCTTGCGGTGGTTAGTTTTCTGTCGCTGATGTTGCTGGCAATGGCTATTTTCGGCTACAAGCAGAATAAATGGCTGGCGAGTAGCCGCAGAGAGGTGAAGACGCAGAACGGGCAGTTGAAGGAACTGAACGAACGCCTCATAGCGACGAACCATCGCCGCGAGACCTACATGCGTCTGTTCATGGACATCAGTGCGGTGTACATACGCAAGCTGATGGAGTACCGTAAGCTGGTGAGCAGGAAAATAAAGGCCAACCAAACGGCTGACCTTCTAAAAACTATCAATAGTTATAAGCTCGCGGAGGAGGAGGCGGCAGCGTTCTACACTCGTTTCGACCGCGCCTTCACGGAGCTGTACCCCAGTTTCGTTGACGAGCTGAACAGTCTGCTGCTTCCGGAAGGAAGGATTGCGCAGCCATCTCCGAACGCCCTGACGACGGAGGCGCGCATCTATGCGCTGATGCGCTTGGGCGTGACGGAGAGCCAGGAGATAGCTACGCTGCTGTTCTACTCTACGCAGACGATATACAACTACAGGTCGGCGATGCGCACTCGGGCTGTGAACCGCGAGACGTTCGACGAGGATATCAACAGGCTGTGCCGTGTGGGGTAGAAAAAAAGCTTTTCCCGAAACGGGAGGGGATTACTTCAGCAGGAAGTGCTCGGGGTGCTGGAAGCCGTTGAGGTAGTCGCGGGCTGTCATGCGTTTCTTGCCGGCGGGCTGCAGCTCCAGAATTTCGAGCCACTCGTCGACGGTGGCGACGAAGAGGCGACGGTTTTCGGCTTTGAGTGTTCCGACTTCTACACGGGTTGGTTGGTCGCCTGTCTTTGCTGCGTTATAGTCTGGTGCACTTGAGACAAGTGCACCCCCTGCTGCTGGGTCGTGGGTATTTGCTGCTTTATAGTCTGGTGCACTTGAGACAAGTGCACCCCCTGCTGTAGACTTGCCGGTCTTTGCTGTCTTATAGATCTTAAGCACTTGGGCGGGAGCGTTAGCATCGCGTGGGGTGAGCAGGCACCAGGCGCCGGGGGCGGGCGAGAGTCCGCGCACGAAGTCGTAGATGCGCTTTGCAGGGAGCGAGAAGTCGATGGCGCAGGTCTCCTTGAAGATCTTGGGGGCGGCGTGGTGTGCGTCGCTGTCCTGCTGCGGTTGCGAGGGGGCGTTGCCGTCGGTAGAGAGGACGAGGTCGACGGTGTCGGTGCAGAGCTCGGCGCCGAGCTGCATGAGTCCGTCGTAGACGTACTCTACGTCGGCATCGTCGGGGATGGGGAACTGGCGCTGGGCGATGATGCGACCGGTGTCGATGTCGTGGTCGAGGAAGAAGGTGGTGACGCCGGTGCGGGTCTCGCCGTTGATGACTGCCCAGTTGATTGGCGCTGCGCCTCGATAGTCGGGGAGCAGGGCTGCATGGACGTTGAATGTGCCGAAGCGTGGCATAGCCCACACTACTTCGGGGAGCATGCGGAACGCGACAACGACCTGGAGGTCGGCATTGTAGCTGCGCAGCTGCTCAAGGAAGTGTTCGTCCTTCATCTTCAGGGGCTGCAGCACGGGCAGGCCGTGGGCAAGGGCGTACTCCTTGACGGGCGAGGGGCGCAGCACGGAGGCGTGGCGACCGACGGGTTTGTCGGGCTGCGTCACGACAGCCACTACGTTATAGCCGTTCTCAACAAGTCGCTGGAGCGAGCCAACGGCAAACTCGGGTGTTCCCATGAACACTATGCGGAGGTTTTTCTTTTCCATTGTTTTTTGGTTTTGTTTATTTTAAGCCGAACTAAGTGGGTATAGGGCGGCGGTTAAGCCGAACTAAGCCTTCTTGGGCCTTCCTAAGCCCTCCACGACGGGGAGGGTTGGGAG
>PPYF01026927.1_pt1 | contig 39702 bp, 46 predicted proteins | sample 1559871 | NCBI WGS metagenome assembly PPYF01 (sample SAMN08240021, study PRJNA423297) | Human gut metagenome, whole genome shotgun sequencing project.
GGGAAGCGTGTAGGCATCTTCGCCCGGAACCGCATAGAGGTCGGCCACGAAAAGGTAACCCGCCTCTTTGAGCGTCACCTGCCCTTTGGCCACGGTATATTCGGCATCCGTAAAGGCCATATAATAGTTGTGCGACTCCACGCCCTTGACCGGGCCGAGGTACCACGACAGCGGAACTTTATCCAGCACCACCTTGTCTGCGTCGTCTCCCTCCTCCGAAGCGTCGGAATTCTTGCACGGTCCGTAATAGGCGACCGTCAGCGTTTTGCCGCCGGTTTCGATTTCGGCGGAAATGCGGGCGACGCGGGCCGAGAGGAACTCGACCGAGAGAGCCGCTTTCGAGGCTTCCCCGACGTTCGAGGAGTTCACGTCGATCTCCCCATAGACGATTCCGTTGCCGGCAGCCGTAAGATCGACGGCTCCGGAAGGCTGTTTGACGGTGATCTTCACGGCATCGTCGGCGATCAGCATGCCGTCCGCATCCACGAGCCCTGCCGTCGGCGAGAGATAGATCGTATAGACAGGGGCGGCTTCCGGAACATCTGCCTTTTCGCCGTTTCCGGGAGTCTCGACCGTATAGACGGCGGATTTGATTTCCCGCACGACACCGTTGCAGATCAGTGCATTCCCGCTTTCCGGCATATCGGGGTCGCCGGATGAGGACGAGTCGTCGTCCGAGCATGAACTCAGCGCGACGGCTCCTGCCATGCAAAGCATGATCAGAAAGAATGGGTACATTTTTTTCATAGGATGAGATTTAATGAACCGGCTTCCCGGCTTGGTTTTGCGAATGGAATGCACCGAACTCGACGCCATCTTTGAATGGGTTTTACCATTTTACATTCGGAACCCTGAGCGGATTCCGGAAAAATTACTTATTCGAGTTTTCGGGATTTTTTCAGCTCGGCACGAGAACGGCGCCAAGGAAAAATCCCCCCCCCTCGCAATTTGACGAGGAAAGAGGATTCTCTCAATAACAAAAGTAACAAAAAGTTTCTATTTTGATTCATTTTCGGCGATTTTTTAATCAGGAAGATGAAAAAAGATACTGTTCGTCGGTGAAATTCAGGCGGTAGGATTTACTCTCGCGTGCAAATTTTTTCCCGGATTTCCAGGGCGGGACGGATTCCGGAAAGACGGCCGCACGAACGGATCGTGCTTCGGGAACGGGGCCTCCCGGCCGTTTCCCAAACGAACCGGTGTGGGGGTAAAAACGAAATGTAACAAACCAGAGGAGAGTAATAAACCCGTAAATACCGTGTAACACAGACAGATAAGCGCAATACCGTCCCGAGCAGCCGCTCGATCGAAATGCGACTTTAGTGATACTTTCGTGTTACTTTGACATGCCTTTAAACGGTCCGTTTGAGCGGAAAATATTACACGCCCCGAAATAAGCTATCAAAACAGCTCAAATTCCGGCGATGATATCCTCGATACCGTATGGAAAAACCCCGCCATACATCGGTAAAATGATGATTATGGTGGGGTTTTATTATGTTGTTACTCCCGCAACGAGTATGCTTCAAGAACTGTTCAAGATACCGTCCAATCGTCCGAAAATCATCTTCAGAGAGCCGATTTTCTGACTCCAGCAATATGGCCCATTTCGAGTTTAAATGTTCATTAAGATGTTCACTAAGATGTTCAATTAATCACGTCCGTAAAAACGAAAAATATATATTAGATGTTCGTTTAGATGTTCAATTACAACATATATTTATTTGTATTAGTGTGTGCATAATGGTCGTATTTATGCAAAAATAGCATGTAAATAGCGGTTTTATGGATGGATAATACACATTGCATTACTTCAACTTAAATATGCAATACGCTGCATATTAGCATTTTGCCACATGTTTACGCAGAAAAATCATGCAAATTATGTGTGCGAAAGAATTATCATGTGCTTCAATATTTGGGGACTACGCACATGCTATTTATTCGTTTGCAGCGGCAGAGATGGCATCCTCGGCATCCATAGAAGGGGCCTTTTTTGCTGTTCTGATTTCAGCTTTGAGGGATTCCGATTCCGCTTTTATCAATTCATTTTCAGCTTCGAGACGTCCTATTTGTTTTGCAAGGTCTTTGATTTCAGCATCTTTTTCCCGAAGATAAGTCAATAATTGCGCCACCGTCTCTTTGTCCGATAACTTTGTACTGTCAAACTCATCGAGACGCAGCATATCTCCTTGCCCCGTAATAAGCCACATAAGATTGACCTCTGGAATTATAGACAATATATTCCCTATTGCGGTAGAATTAAGAGGTGTGTCTTTGGCTTTTCCCGTGAAATTAGAGTATGACATACCAATTTTTTCACAAAACTTCTTCTTTCCAAGTCCTGATTTTTCAGCAAGTTGTAATATTCTGTCTTTAATACTACCAAATTTATTTGTCATTTCGCTTGCTAATTAGGGAATATATTTGTTATGTGTAACTGGCGGACAAATATAGCAAAAAAGCAAGTTATGGCAAAAATCATTCTTGAGTACGGAGAGCGCAAGGTGCTCGGCGAGATATTCAATGTGAGCCAGCTCACCATCCGTAGAGCGTTATCATGCAAGACGAATACAGACCTCGCGAAAAAGATTCGTAAGGTCGCCCTCGACCGGGGCGGTGTCTTAAAACCGAACCAAAATCCTACTCAGCAATGAACAATAGGTGGATCATTCGCGAAAACTACGTCGGGGCTGCGATATTCGGGCTGTTGGCGTTTGGAGGCGCTCTTGGCATGTGTGCCGGGAATACAATTCACTTGCTTACCACTGTAATCAGTGGTTCGGTAAGCTGGGTTCTGTGGCGGGAAGCAAAACAGTTGGAAAATCAGGGATGACAATCGGCTCCCTAATTTTTCCGTAAAACACAAAAGTATTATCCGGAGCGATACCAACACAGGAGCGGTAAAAAAGTAAAACGATGCAACGATTTGGTCATACGATAGTAGTTACAGTAGAGGATCTGATACGTAGCGATGATGGGGAACCGGTAATGACCATGAATAATTATCGGAATCTTGTACGTCGTAAACAACTCAATATCCTTCGCCCCGGTAAAGGACTGGGTTGTTGTGCTCTGATCGAATACCCATCATTGCCGGAACGCTTCCGGCATAAGTTCGAAGCCAAATACGGCGATCCGGAAGAATTGCTAAGCAACAACAAACCGATGATTACGATCAATGCTACGGCCCGCCGATTCTTTGCGGGCTTGGAAGAAGGTTCCTTCCGATTGCCGAACGGAGAGCGGCTTCCGGCCGAAAAGATCGAGGAGTATACGCTGAACGCGTCGGTTCTCGATGTTTTGGTGGAAAAGGTTCAGGAACAGCGGATCGGCCGGAACCGTCTTAAAAACTCGACCCGGATTATTTGGGAGAATATCCTCGCCACGGCCGAACAGATGCGCAATGACTTTCACCACACGCTTCCGGAGAATGCCGCGCGTTTGAAGGATAAATTGAGAGCCTATGAGCGTGAAGGTTTTGCAAGTCTCGTATCGAAAAAATTCTGCAATGCGAACAAATCCAAAATAACCCCGGAAGGAGGGCGTTTGCTGGTCGCACTGCGTCGTAGTCGCATACCGGTCTATACGCTTCGCCAGATATTCGAGGAGTACAATCGTCGGGCCGAGCAAAAAAGATGGAAAACACTTGAGTCGATGAATTCCGTCACAGCCTACCTGGATCGTCCGGATATTGCACCGAAATGGTGGGCGGCAGTCTATGGAGAACTGGCTGCACGTCAGAAGTTCGACCGCAAGCAGCAAACGGTGATGCCGGCTCTTCGCGATGCCTTGTGGTATGGCGACGGTACGAAGCTGAACCTTTATTATAAAGGACGGGACAAGAGCGGGCGTTTGGTCAAGAAAACGGCAATGGTCTACGAGGTGATCGACGCCTACAGCGAAATGCTGTTGGGTTATTGCATCGGGGAGGTCGAGAATGCCGAGATGCAGCGCAGAGCGTTCCGTATGGCAGTCGAGACGGCCGGACATAAACCGTTCGAGATTGTTACGGACAATCAGGGAGGGCAGAAAACGGACAAATCGAAGGAATTCATGTCCCGAATCTGTCGAATCAGCCGCAATACGGCACCACATACGCCGCAGGCCAAGACGATCGAATCGCTTTTCGGCCGATTCCAGCGCGAAGTGCTGCATGCCGACTGGCGATTCACAGGACAAAATATCACGGCTACGAGTCGCGATTCGCGCCCTAATCTCGAATTTGTCGAAGCCAATGCGGACGGGCTGTACACCTTCGAGGAATTATGCAGGGCGTATGCCGATTATCGGGAGCGTTGGAACGATATGCGTCATCCGGATTCGAAAATGAGCCGTCGGGAGATGTATCTCCGCTCGGAGAATCCCGAGGCTCCGGCATTATCCCGATACGACTATATGGAAATGTTCTGGCGCGAGACAGAACGTCCGAGCGAATTCACGTCGTCAGGTATTACCATTCAGGTCGAAGGACAACGTTACACTTACGAAGTCTTCGACGCGGCAGGACTCCCGGATATGGAGTTCCGGCGCAAGAATACGACCCGCAAATTCTTTGTCCGCTACGATCCGGACGATATGACGCAGGTATGGCTCTGCACAAAACCGGCAGTAGGCGGCCTTCGGATGGTCGTCCCGGCAGGACCGTACGCAACCGTACACCGGGCCATTCAAGAGCAGTCCTCCGAAGAACAGATATTTCTGCGGGCGATGCTCGAAGCGAACAAACAAGAGCGCATCCTACGTCAGATGGAAGGATACAGGCTCGAACTGGAACACGGCGTTGCCCCGGAACAACACGGACTGCGTACACCACGCCTGCAAGGCCTATCGCGCCGGGATCAGGAACGTCTCTACGACACACGTGCGGTCCATACGCTGACTCCTACCGGTACGGAAGCGGCGGAAAGCTGTGAACCGATTTCCATCGGTCAGACCGAGAAACAGATCAGCAATATGACTTTCGATGAAGCATCATTTTATAACCGATTCTGATATGAAACTTACGAACGAACAGAAAAACGAAATTCGCGAGCTGCTCCAAAATTATGTCGGCCGCTACCCGAGCCAAAACAAAGCAGCAAACTCCCTGATCGGGATCTCGGCCGGCACGGTATCAACGATTCTCAATGGCCGGTACGAGTCAATCAGTGACGAGATGTTTGTGAAGCTGCGGGCGCAGATCTCCGGACAGCGGGCCGAAGGATGGCAGCTCTGCAGGACGAGGATGTATCAGGAACTTTCCGAATTGTTCTCCGACGCACAGCAATTCCAGAATGTCGCATGGGCCATCGCTCCGGCAGGTTCGGGGAAAACGACAACGGCACGCGACTACGCATCGCAACACGAAAACGTTTTCGTGATCCCCTGTTCGGAGGACATGCACCGTATCGACTTCATCCGAGAAATGTCCCGAGCCTTGGGCATCGGCATTTCGGACCGGAGCATGCACGAACTGCTCGAACGGATTACACGGCATCTGCTGACGCTTGAAGCTCCGCTGCTCATATTCGACGAAGGGGACAAACTCTCCGATTCGGTTTTCTACTATTTCATTACGATCTACAACCGGCTGGAGAATTTCTGCGGCATCGTGTTCATCTCTACGCACTATATCAAACGACGCATGGAGATAGGACTTTCGTACAACAAGAAAGGCTACGACGAAATCCATTCGCGCATCTGCCGCAAATTCATCGAACTGACGCCGGCTTCATCCTATGAAGTCGCCGCAATCGCCCGTGCAAATGGTCTGACGGACGATCGGACGGTTAAAACGGTCGTCAAAGATGCTGCCGGATGCGAGTTCGACCTTCGGCGTGTACGCCGGGAGATTCACAAACAGAAAAGACTGGCGGCTATCGCAGTAAAATAATCACTTTGAATCCTGTTCAAACCCATTTATCATGGCTAAATCTCTTTCTGTAACCCAGGCTCTCACGATTCGTCGCCATACGATTCGACCCGATGGCGGATGGGGAGACTGCGTCGGTGAGATAGACCGCACGGGCGTCGTATTCTTTTGGGGAAAATCCGGAAACGGCAAAACCTCTGCCGTCATGTCTTTCGGCAAGGCCTTGACGCCCTTCGGACGTGTGCTCTACGATTCGCTCGAAGAAGGCCTTTCCGTATCGTTTCTCAATACTCTGCGGCGTCATGCAATGCAGGATTGCGGACGACGGTTCCAGGTAGTAGCCGGAGAATCCATGGTAGAACTCGACGAACGGCTGTCGAAGCGCAAGTCTCCGGACTTCGTCATCATTGATTCATTCCAATACACACAACTCGACTACCGTCAGTACATCGCATTCAAGGAACGGCATCCGGACAAGATGCTCGTCTTCGTGAGCCATGCCGACGGAAAACAACCGGCGGGCCGGGCCGCCCGATCGGTAATGTACGATGCCGGACTGAAAATTTGGGTAGAGGGGTACAAGGCATTCAGTAACGGTCGTTTCTTCGGTCCGACTGGAGAGTATACTATCTGGCGCGAGAAGGCAGATGAATATTGGGGGACACCACAAAGTCAGAAACCATTTTCAAAAATCGAGAAGTGATGAAACTATACATCAGTGGCCGCATATCGGGACGTCCCGCCAAGCTGGCGCAGGCGGAATTCGGTGAAGCGGAGGCCAAAATCCGCAAATTCGGACTTATTCCGGTCAATCCGATGAACAACGGGTTGCCAGCCGACACGGAATGGGAGGATCAGATGGGGCATGATATCGCCATGCTGCTCCGGTGCGATGCTATCTATATGCTCCCCGGATGGCAGCAGAGCGAGGGTGCTACCCTCGAATATCTGATTGCCAGACAACGACGGATGCGGATATTCCTGGCCGAGACATTCGAAGCCCATGCAGGAATAGAAGATCTCACAAAACAATAGTCCCATGAAACGCAAACCGACCAGTTACGCCCGGTTTTACGCTCTTCTGAACCGAATGCCGGGAGATCGGAACCAGATCAAGGAAACTCTTGTCGCACGGTTTACAGAAGGCCGGACGACCTCTCTGCGCGATATGCGGACAGCGGAATACGAGGCTATGTGCCGAACGATCGAAGCGGAACTCGAACATCCCGGGATGAGCAGCGAAGAATTCCACCGTGAACGGAAGCGTTTGAGGTCTGCCGTATTGCACCGGATGCAGCGGCTTGGAATCGACACATCGGACTGGGACATTGTTGACACATTCTGTTTGAGCAATCGCATTGCCGGAAAAGAATTCGCCCGTCTTTCGCTCTCAGAATTGGAATTGATGATTCCTAAACTCGAAGCTATGGGCCGTAAAGGGTACTCACGTCCCAGAAAAGCAATGATCCCGATAATTATTCGCACAGATCAGATACCAAGTTAACCAAGAAGATGACCTGAAGTGCCGTAATCCGAAGATCGAATTTTAAGAGAATGGACAAATTAGGAAATATTACACTGCACAACGCTGATTGTATGAATCTCCTGCAAGAGTTTCCAGACCGATCGTTCGATCTGGTGATTGTCGATCCGCCCTATTTCGATGGTCCTGAGAAATTGGGTTATTATGGAACTTCTAAATCGTCGATAGGAGTAAAACGACCGGTTTACGAGGAAAAACATTGGACGGTTCCCGACAAAGACTATTGGTTTCGACCCGAGCACAAACGGGATTTGTCCAATGTTTTGTGCAACGTCCTGACGAAGGGATAGACTGCGGCACCGACGTCGAGCTATTCAAGGCGCTGGCTGCTATGAACGACGGGAACGATCATTATCAATGGTTTGTGGCAACACTTAACCCCAAACTTTTGGGGCTCAATAACAGTATGGATGATAATAGTTTATTTATCGAGCCACTTTTCCGTAAGGCCACAGCAGAAGAGATTATAGAATATTTTAACCGCAAATTACCATGAAAAGCGAAAGAGCAAAACAGTTTATCGACGAATGTATGACTAAATCATCATTAGAGATTTCCGACCACGCCAAATTGCGGTTTTGTACGATTATGACCCACTTAGCCGAACTCGCCGAGGGGGAGACCGAAAATAGGATGCGGGCAAAAGCCATTAAGGCGTATTGCTTAGATTGTGCATGCTGTGAAAATGGGGAGTGCATAGTAGAACCTGACAAATGCGACGCAAGGAATGAATTTATTAAAGCGATGAACGAGGAATGAAAAAGATAATGTTCAACGACCGCTACGGCTTGACACAGGCGGTGATCGAAGGCCGAAAGACTATGACGAGGCGGATGATCTCGGGAGGCCCGTTACTGCCGGAAGACCGTATCGAAGAGGCCAGCATCTGTCCTGACGGCTTTGTCAGCATTATCGCCAATGGCGGCGAGAGCCTTATGGAGGTAAAATACAGCTACAAGGTCGGCGAGATCGTGGCCGTGGCGCAGAATTACAGGAGTTGTGGCAATTACCACGTTCCAAAGGAACATCCGGGATGGAGCAATAAATTATTTGTAATCTCGGCACTTATGCCGTATCAAATCCGCATCACCGGAATCAAGTGCGAGAGGTTACAGGATATTTCGAACACCGATTGTTTGAAAGAGGGAATTAGACAAGCCTACGAAGAATCTATACTTGGGATGTATGGATATATCGACCATAAGGGTACAGGACTATGGTTCAATACTCCCCGCAAAGCCTTCGCCGCGCTTATCGACAAGGTTTCCGGCCGAGGAACGTGGGCATCGAATCCGTGGGTCGTGGCATACGAGTTTGAATTGGTAAAATAGCGAGATTCTCGCAAAACCTCGAAATATTTATGAAAAACATAGAACAGCAAGCTAAGGAGGTCTGCCTCGACGCATTTTGCAGAATATGTCCCAAACGGGAGTATATGACTTGTATATGGTGTCACAATTCCGAGCCAGCGGAGCCGCAATGTCATATAGCCGAATATAAACTCCAAATTGTGAATGTATACCGGGATGTATTGGTGAAACTGAAAGAGCAGCGTGAAGAGCTCCTCCGCTGGCGCGACCCAAAAAAGGAGCTGCCGGAAGATGGGGCAATCGTGTTAGGAAAATATTGTGATCCGCAACGGCCTTTTGACATTGTACGATACATCAATGGTCAATGGTATAAGGCATATCACAGTTGGGCCGGCCCTTCAGGTGAAGTTATCGGATGGCGTCCGATTTACGATTGACACTAACGGGACTAACACAAAGGATAGTGCATCGGTCTCGGCAGGTCATGTAGAACTCAGATCAAGAAACCGAAAAAGGAACAAAAATACACCAACAAAAAGCCCCGCATATATGGGAAGTATGCGAGGCGATAAATCAGAAAGCGGGTACTTTCTTTTGGGGTATTGCAAAGTTAATAAAAATCTACGATTTCGCAATATGAACCCGAAGAAAATCTGCACAGACGGCAGAAAACACCATACCACACTCGCCCCCTGTCCGTCACCGGAAAGTAAAATCATGGAAAGCATCGCAGGCCGCCCGACAATCGGCGACAGAATCAACCAAACACCTAAACCCTTTATATCAATAAAATTATGGAAAACACAGTAGAAACCCTCGTCGAGGCCAAAATGCAACTCGAAAAAACGATCGACAGTCTGATCCGTGCATTCGCACATGAAAACAATTTGCCCCTGGATAAAATCAGCGGGCAGATCGGAACCCATGGACGCGTGAGTTTCATGGGGATAATTTGTAACGATGAGTGTATGACGAAAATAAACATAACCTTGTAATATGGACATCTCGAAAATGACAGCAGCGCAGCGCGCCGAACTGAAGGCGCAGCTTGAGGCCGAAGAGCGTGCCGAGAAACAGAAACGCGAAGACGACATCGCAGCCTACAAGTCCGCCGTGGATGAGTTCTGCCGTACGAAGTTCTTTCGGCTACAGACACTGAGCGAGGAAATGCGGCGTCTCAAGGACGAAGTGTTTGCCGATGCCGAGTTGCTTATCCGGCTTAAGGAGGATTTGTTCCGGACCAAATCCGACCGTCACAGCGACCAGTTCACCACTTCCGACGGTCGGCTGACCATCGCTTTGGGCAACCGGACCAATGACGGCTGGGACGATACGGTAGAGGTAGGCGTAGCAAAGGTCAAGGAGTTCATCCGCTCGCTGGCAAAGGATGCCGACTCGGCAGCCCTGACCGAGATGGTGATGAACCTGCTGGCGAAGGACCGCAAGGGAAACCTCAAGGCCAGTCGAGTACTCCAGTTGCGTGAGATTGCCCGCAGATCGGGGTATCCCCAACTTATCGAAGCCACAGACATCATCCAAAGCGCATACCGACCCGTGGACACCTGTCAGTTCATCTCCGTATCATATAAGGACGAGAAGGGCGTAAAACAGACGCTCCCACTTTCCATGGCCGCAATGGAATAATCCCGAACGGTTTTCTGCGGCGGTTCGATTCCGCCGCCGGGAACAAAAATCACGAAAGATTTGTTGGGGGGGGGAATTTCATAACTTTGCCCTGTATAACCAAAACTTAAATTCATTATGAAAAAGATTTTCTTCTTATTCCTGGCCATGATTGCCATTTCGACCGTAGGTTGTTCGGATGACAATGAGGACAACGTACAAAATGAATTGCTTGAAGGAACATTTTGGGTTCATCAGGAAAAATCGAACGGTTTGCTATGGATTGAAGCAATTGAGTTCCAACGTAATGGTAAATGCGTTTATGTTTATCTGGAAAAAAGCGGATCAACGACGACGGATCAAGGAGAAGCCGTAGGAACGTATAGCTATGTTCCGCCAACGGTAACGTGTAAAGTTTCTATGGATGGAGAAACTGCAACCATGCAATTATCCGTAAACGGAGATAAAATGACGGATGAACGCGGTATGGTATTCGAAAAACAATAATAATTTGAACGGCAGTTGCTCGATTTGAAATTTGTTTCTATATTTGCCCTTGCTTACTACATATACAATCGAGGGCAAAGATCAAAAAAACGATTTTGACTCGATAAAGGAACGCCCCTATGATGGGTCGGGAGGAAACGACCGGCCAGCATTCACGCCCTGCGTATATGTGGTAAGCACATCTACGGGGGCGTTCTCTTTATTGTAAATTCTTATTCTATGCTTACCAATAAGAATGCAGACGCAGTTACGTACTGCAAACCGGTTGTCTGGAATGACAGCGATATTACGCTGTCACCAGTGGTAATCGACAACAAGCCCTATTTTATTGCCGTCGAAGTATGTAAATTACTCGACCTTTCCAATCCAACAGACCGGCTGAAATCACTTGATGATGATGAAAAGCTGACCTATCCAATAAATAGGGCAGGTCAGCAACGAATTGTTAATCTGGTAAATGAAAGTGGGTTTTACCATCTCATCTTTTTATCTCGTAAACCACAGGCCGCAGCCATCCGCAAATGGGTGACCTCAGAGGTCTTGCCGACTCTTCGCCGAACGGGACGTTACGAATTGCCATCGGTCCGGAAACGGGAATCAATACGTTATCCCCGTCGTGGGGAACAGATCACGGCGGATATTCTCCACCTGCTGTGGCTTATCGGCGAGAGCCTTCACCAAGGGGACCAGATCGCCGTCGCTTTGGAATTGGGGGTATCGCGTCAGACCGTAAGCCGCGTTCTGAACGGCGGACAGAAGAGCAGCAGAATCCTGATGGCTCTTTACAAGCGGGCACAGGCCAACCGGGAAGCGGATCGTCTGTACTGCTCTCCGCGCGAGATGGCGCAACTGCTCACGAGCGAATCTGCGACGCTACCCGCGCCGCTGCGGCTTCCTGCGGTGCATTTCAACCGCGGTAGCGGAGGTTCTTTGGGAAATCAGAATGCCCGCAAACACCGATCCGACCGTTGAACCTTCAAACAAGTAAATCATCATGGGACACAATAAAATCCGCAAACGTTATATGGTCACCGAGGGCGAGCTGTTCCGGCTTTACGCCGAGATCATGCAGGTACGCCACGAAGAGCGCCGTGAGGCGTTTATGTCCGATTTCCGCAAACTGCTGCGCGAGGCGCAGCCCGTACGACTGACTGTCGAGAAAGGAGGTTCGGATGGTACGCTTTGAGCATGACAGCTATGTAATCGAAGTGCATACCGGCGGCAATCCCGTCGAAAGCTGGATGAAACTGCACGAGGAGATCAGCTACCTGATCAGCCTCGTCGATCAAAACAACTGCCCGGAGGACGGCTTCGCCTACCTTCCGCAGTTGCTCGGGGACATGATGCCTTCATGGGAAACGGCCCACAAGATGACCGAACATTAAGCCATTCCTGATAAATTGCTGAACCGCCGGATCAAACCCGGCGGTTTTTGTTAAATAACTGAATATATTCGAAAAATAAAGATACAAAAATCGTATCTTTGCAGGGAGGATACTTTGATTTCGAAGCCATGCCCCGCGGTCGTAACAAACACTTGATCGAGCAGCGCAATGCGGCGCTGATCCGCCGGTATTACTACTGGACGGAATTGCAGCGCCTGCGCTTCGACGACGCGCTGAAAATCCTCTCGGAGCAGGAGTTCTTCCTCTCCGAGGAGCGCATCATGGCGATCATCCGCCAGGCGTGCCGCGAATGCCGGGAACTGAAGGTGCAGCCCGTCCCGAAGGTCCGCAAGCCGCGCATCACGGCGGCCCAGTTGGCGCTCTTCGCCGGCGAATAGTCGTCATTCGGGTTTTCCGAGGTCGTCCTTCGCTGTCCATCGGAACGTCGTTTCGTAAATCTTCCAGTTATAGACCGTCGTGGAGCTGTCGCTGCGTACCCGCGACATCGGGCCGATGGAGCCTTTGGGGCGGTACCCGTGCAGAGCCTTCACCACGCGACGGTTCAGTTGTGCCCGGGCGGCGATCCGGTCGGTGGTTCCCGACCCGGCGTGTGTGTCGTCGTAGCAGTCGATGGCCAGCCGTACGGTGATCTCGGCCGTTCCGCGCTGCACGTTCGGTCCCGGTATTCCCATATCGGCCCATTCTACTCCTATGGCACTTAACAGCACGCAGGGGAATACCACGGGATATTGGTCATCGGAATTCGGTTCGAGCTGTCCGTAATCCTCGTCGATCAAGCGCAGCTCGGGAACTTTCTGCCCCAAGCGTGCGATCAGTTCGGTCAATACTTCATCCATTTCGGTGTGATTTTAAGAAGTTTCTCTTCTCCTTTGTGGAGTATCTGACGGGTAAGTGCGGCACTCGGCCCGATGAACTGCCGTTTGGGAATGCGCACCGTCAGCTTCGTTTTCTTCGTCAGCGCAAGTCTTTTCCACATTTCCGCCGTTTCGTTCGCCTCGGTCCGGTCTGGCGCTTTCGTCTTGCCGCCCCCGGCCACGAAATACCGGTACCACGCAAAGCGCCGCATTTTCGGCGTAACGGTCGGATGCGTCACGCCTCCGCTGTTGTGGATGGAGGCGTAGTCCACGTCATTGAACACGCGGGTCCGGAAAGCGGACGTCTCGTAGCGGGTCGATTTCATCAAGTGGCTGCGGCTGCTCAACAATGGCCCGTAGCGTTGTACCGCGAATTTCCCTCCCGACTGTTGTCGCCGAGTGACGGGCCACGGTTCGAGTGCACTGTCGACGAACCCGCCCTTCCGGAAATTCTCCCGGTAGTGATTCACGGCCAGCCGCCCGATAATTGGGGGCATTTCGTCGCGCAGGAGCTTTCGAGCCGCGGTTTGGAACTGTCTGAGTTCTTTTCGGAGTTGTTCTATCGTCATTTTATCGCTCTTTGAACGGATTTCGAAAAATTATTTGGAATCCGTCGAAAAACATCTTATTTTTGCATTGTAACGACGGCCTCGAGACCTGCGGCGCGGATTGTAGTTCCGCGAGAATGGTTTCGGGGTCGTCACTTTTTCACACCCTCCATAATCCTCGGGGAGTCCGATATGCTGTAAAACAGAATCTGTCCGTCCGTGGTCTCGCGCACGACGATCCAACTCCTGTCTCCCAAAATCCGGATCTCGAAGATATGCGAACATTTCAGACCGGGCACCTCTTTGAAATTCGGCACGGCCCCCATGTATCTGGCCCGCCGCATGACCTCCCGCATGTTCAACAGCAGTTCGTTCTTGTGCGCATAGTGCGCATGCGGCTGGTTCAGATATTCCTTGATGCCACGCATAGTCACTTCGATCGAACGTCCGAATTCGGAATTCGTCAGCGGCTTTTCCCGGAGCGGGCCGGCCAACCTCCGCAGCTCCTTCACGCGTGCTGTATACTCTTCGGTGTGTCGGGGCGCGACCTTCACATCGGCATAATCGGGGAATATCTCGTCGAGGAGTACTTCCGCGGCTTTTCGGGCGCCTTTCAATGCTTCGGTGTAGTACGGGTGCGTGCCGCTGAAGATCTCGCCCGTATAGACCGGATTTTCGTCGAGCCCGGGAGCGGCGCCGCTTCCGGACAATGCGACGGGAATCCGCTCTTCGGGGGTTCTCGGGGCATCGGTCGACCGGATACCGCATTTGCATCCCCAGACATTCCCAGGGAAATATTCCCGCCAGAATGGGTGGTGTATCGGCAGAATCAGACCGTAGAAGGCCATGTGTTCGAGTCGCGGATCCGCGCTGGTACTCGGGAGCCACTCCAGATTCGGGAACAGGTCGGCTTCGGTTTCGAATTGTTGCCAGTCAGCCGCAAGATGCGCCCGCGTCACAGCCGTGTCGTACTCGGTGCGGAGCCAGCTTCCTACTTGATGGTCGGCGATCGGTGCGATGTCCCGACGCCACGTCTCGAATGATTTCAGCTTTCTGTCGGCATCGAGCAGTTGCGCTGCCATATCGTTCTGCATGCGGTGCACCTTGAAAGCAGAGAACACGGCATTGCTGCGGCGCAGTGCCTGGTAGAAGTCGAATCCCGGTTCCGCATGGGCAGGTTTGCCGTATCCGTCCGTTACGGCGCGGTTGAATTCATCCCATACCTCTTCGAACATTTCGCGATTGATCTCCGTTCGGGGATCGAATTTCTTTTCGTAGATGTCGCGGAGCATCCGCATCAGAACCGTCGAGTCGAAAGATTCCGCAGTTTTCGCGGCCGCATTTCCGTACAGACTTTCCATTACCATCCTGAAGCCCCCGCATCGCGGTCGGGGGCGGAGCCGAAAAAATCGCGCATGCGGCTCCAGAATCCCGGTGTCATGCGGTTTTGCGGAAATGCTCCGGCAGCCTCTATGACTTCCGTGGCGCGGTTTTGCGACATTCGTGCCTTCATCTCGGCATAGTCGGCCGGGCGTTCCACGCCGTAGGTTTCGTAGAGATAGTCGTCTCCGATGGGCAACCCCATGGCCTGTAGTATACGGTCGATACCGATTCGTGCCGTCAGGTCGATGTTCTTGGGCTGTTCGTATTCGAATCTTCCTCCTGCGATGTCGATGCCCATCGCGGCGAAAATCTCCGTCATGTCGTAATTCAGCACGTTCAGCACGTAGAGTCGGTCCATGTGGTTTATGGCCTCTTCGGCGTTCTTGTGTACGGTTCCGAGTGCCTGCGTCCCGGTGTCGTCGGTTTGCGTGGTGAGGGTGTTTCCCAGCAGAGCCTTGCTCTCTGCGTTGTCGCAGTAGTCCAGCAGGGTCTCGTAGAGCTGAGCACTTCCGGATTTTTGGGATGCCTCGTGCAGCTTGAGCTCAGTGCCTTCGGGATGTAGGAATATTCCGCTGGCGCCCATCGCCGTCAGGTCGCGGAGCATGGCCCGGCGCGCCTCGTCGTTGTATATGTCGTACGTCCCTTCCCGCAGAGGTTGCCCGAACAGTTCCGTGTACTGAGCAAAATATCCCAGGCAGTTGCGCTTGTAAATGGCATAAGGCATCACCTGCGCCAGCAATCCCAGATCGCGGGGTTTCCCGACGAAAAGCAGATCCGCATATTCGTCCCAACTGTCGCCTGTGATGTCCTGTTCGCGCCTGACAATCAAACGCCGTACGGGATCTACGTGTTTGCGTGGAATCAGGTCGTAGTCGATCCATTCGCCGTCGCGCCGGAATTGGAAGAGCGAGAACCCCCACAGTTTCGCGTCGAGGATGTCGAGGATAAAGTTTCCGAACCAAGGGGACCGCAGGTGTTCCTGCATCGCCTCGTCAACACGGTCGTTGCGGCGGAAGACGACCGGCAGGTCAAGCAACGCCGCCCGACGTTTGTTGATTACGGCATTGAGATGCGCATCCGTATTGAGCAGGTCGATATAAAGGTTGTACAGGCGCACCCTGTCGGGAAAGTCGATCCGGTCGGCATCGCGGATCGCACGCATGTAGGAGGCGATATCCACACCTCCGATCTGGGGCGCCGTGAGGATGATCGACGCGGGAGCCTGCCCGGAGCCCACGGTCACCTTCTTGTCTTTCTTTCGGGTCATGGCTTACATGAAATTATGTTGTTTCGGATTGCTCGACACCAGATAAGGCGTCGAGGGACTTTCCCCTTCGGCAACAGAAGCCGAAGGAAGCCCGTCGACACATATCTGCCCTTTCTGAATTCCTTTCAGCCACTCGACGGCCCGTTCGTAGCGGTCAATGCGTATCTGCGACATGTTGTGCGGATTATGGATGCAGAAGATGTGATACACGGAGATATCAAGGGCGAACATGAGCACGAGCTGGCTGCGTTGTTCTCCGCGTGCTGAGAAGATGCTGTCGCAGTCGTATGCCTGCGACATATAACAGCGCATCTCGTCGATCGCGCGGTCTTCGCAGATCTCGATAACATTCCGGTCCTCGCGAACCAAGGAGTCGAGAATCTCCCGATGCACGGTGGCATCATAGTCGTCGGGGGTGATGAATTCAGCCATGTCAAATCAGGTGTTTGTTGATCAGATAGTCCTTCGCTGCCACGATCGTTACAGGAGCGAGGACGCTTCGTTTGCTGCGTATCATGCGGAAACCGCCTTCGATGCAGTCGGGGCCGTCAGCCGGATAAGAGAGTTTCATCGAAAAGAGTCGGAACTGCTTCACGAGCTCCTGCATGTCGGGATTGTTTTTCTCTGCCTCATTGAATACGAGCTGCCCGGCTCTGTTGAGCGGTTCGAGACTGGCTTCGATGCGTGCGGCCTTGTCACCCTTGATCGCCGTGTCGGGTAGGATCGAGAGATTGATGCCGGTTTCCCGGCGCTTTAGCGCCAGCAGCGGCTTGTACACCTGTTGAAAGAATGGGTCCTGCAGGGAGTTATTCTCCATGAAACAGTACACTGGAACCTTCATTCCTGCCCCGGCATATTGGAACAAATGGAAATAGGCGCTGATGAAATCGTCGTTCAACCCGCGGAACAATCTTCCTTTGATGACGTACAATACATCGTTGAACATTCCGGTGAGCCATACGGCCTTATACGATCCCCCTGCTGCAGTGCGCCGCTGCGACGGCGCGGGATCCCCATAGATCATCAGGAAGGGAAATCTCGTGAGCGGCGGGACCTTCCCGAAGAACTGGCATTCGAAGATTTTGCCTTCGGCGATAGGTGTATTGAAATATTCGGCCATGGCCGATACGTAGCTCATCTTCGACAGCACGCGTGAGATCATCTCCTCGCTGTTCTTCTCCGGCCATACGGAATGTCCGTCGCGGTAATCTGCGACTCCGTTCGGTCGTTTGGAGTCGACCATCCGCAGGTTTACGATGTCCCAATGGTCCGCCATGGCTCCGGCCCGTTTCACGCAACAGTCTTCGGCGATGATGTTGCCGTTGAACACGACCAGCGTCCCTTCCGAGATGGAACGGGTCGGATAGAGGTCCTTTTCCCACCATGCCCATTTCTTACCGAGAATATCGGGATTCAGACAATCGGGAATAGTGTCGAAATCATCGACGCGCAGCACGTCGGGACGTACGGACTCGTTCTTGACGCCTCGCGGAGTCTCCCCGGCACCTATGGCCATGAATGTTGCGCCGCAGCGGGCCTTGAAGAAGTTTTCCGACCATTTCCCGAGCGTCGGCTGATCTCCGTAGTATTGTTTGATGCGGCGGTTCGCCTCCAGTTCGGCGCGGTAAGGCATCAGCAGACGCACGGCGGCTTCCCGGGTGTTGCTGGCCATCACGAAGAACCGTTTTCGGCGTGTCAGCGCAAGGTAAAGGTCTTCGAACATCCCGATGGTGGATTTCGCCAGCTCGCGGCTCCAACTTCGAACCTCGAACCATTCCGGATGTGCCAGCACGCGGCGCACGGCCCGCACCTGAAAGGGGGCGAAAGGATACTTGGCATACTGGGGAAAGAAAAAGAGGAACCATGTCAGCGGGTCGGATTCCAACTGCATACGGTGCCGTTCGATCTCGGACTGAGTCATGGTCTCGTCGATCGTGGTGGCGTTGTAGACGGATTGTTTGAGCTCATCCCAGTAACGGAGAGCATCGCGGTCGACCTGCTTCATCGTTTCGTCATTTTGGCCTTGATGAAGGCATCGAACAATCGGGTGAACTCCTTGGCCTTCTCCAAATCCACGGGACGTAGGAAGTCGATGAACGAGGCTCCTACTCCCACTATCTCATGGATTCCGGCCTCGGTCTGCAATTTGTTGATCGCCGTTGTCAACTTGACGATCGTGTCGGCTTCCTTGGCATTGGCATAACGCTCTCCCGTTTCCCGGTTGAGAATCGTAGTGTTTATCTCGATGATCTGCCGGTGCAGGTTGCGAATCTGTTCTTCGGCCGTCATGGAGATCGATGCTTTCAACTCATCCCACTTCTCGGCGGCCATCCAACGGATGATAGTCTGGCGGCTGACGCCCACACGTTCGGCGATCTCGGCCTGCGTGAGGTTTTCACGCAGGTAAAGCGTACGAGCGAATTCTTTCTGCTGTTGTCGGGATATCGCACTCATCTGTCGTCGGATTTTGATGCAAAAATGACATCTAAAAAGGAGGGATTCAAATTGCTGGAACAGCAAACCAATTTTATAATCATATTATTGATTTATAAAGTTTCATCATGTTTTGTCGGTTTGCAAAGCGATGAAATAGCGCTCAATTTTGCGGCAAAATCTAACGTATCATGGAGCACAGAATCGTGGACATCATCGACGGCACCAACGAGTGTTGCATCATGCTCTACGGCGACATTGGGGACTGGGGAAGCATACAGCCCGAGGACATCGTCAAGAAGCTGATGACAGCCGAGAGCGAAGGCCGCCGGATCGACGTGCGTATCAACAGCGTCGGCGGCGAAGTGTACGCCGCGTTGGCGATCTTCAATGCCCTGCGCGCTTCGCGGGCGGACATCACTATTTACATCGACTGCTTGGCAGCCAGCGCTGCCTCTGTGATTGCCGGCTGCGGACGTCGAGTGAAGATCGCCTCGAACGGCCGTCTGATGATCCATTCGGTTCGGGGATATGCTGAAGGAACCGTCGAAGAGATCCGGAACCACGTAGCGGAGATGGAACAACTCGAAGCGATCCTGTGCGACATCTACGCACAGCGAACCGGACAGAGCACCGAACAGATCCGGAACTCCTATTTCGACGGAAAAGACCATTGGCTGACGGCTTCCGAGGCTTTGCGCCTGGGGTTTGTCGACGAGGTATTCGATACTGAAGCTCCGGATGATATGACACCGTCGGGAGTAACTCCCCGGCAGATCTGCGATGCCTATACGCAGCGATATATCAATTCACTCGAAACACAAACTTCAAAAGACAAGACTATGTTCAACAAACTCAAGGCCCGTCCGCGCTTCATTGATTGCGCCGACGAGGCAGCAGCCATTGAGAAAGTGGCCGAACTGGAGAACCAAGCTGCCACAGCGGAGACTCTGCGCGCCGAGCGAGACGCCCTGAAGGAAGAGCGCGACCGGTTGAAAGCCGAAAACGAAGAGTTCATCCGCAGGGAGCAGGAAGCCGAGGATGCAGAGATCCGCAACATGGCCGATGAATATGTTCAGGACGGCCGCATCCCCGCGGATCAGAAGGATAACGCGCTGGCGATGCTGCGGGCCAACAAAGCGACGGCCCGGGCGTACTTCGACTCGCTGAAGCCCAAACGTCGCATCATCGACCGACTCGACAAAGGCGACTGGGTGCAGTCTGATCCCCTCGAGGAGCGCAAAGAAGAGGTCCGCAAACGTCTCGGACGCTGATTCCCCAAAACATCAAATTCATACGATTATGGCACAGAACCCCTCTATTCAAACCAACTACGGCGGTGAGTTTCTGAACCGCCTGCTGACGCTGGTGACCACGGGCAACGAACTGTTCGAGCGCGGACTCATCCATATGGAGCAGAACGTGAGCGACAAATATTCGATCCCGCGCATGCAGCTCTCGAAGATCCTCCAGAAACGCGTCGAACAGCCTACGGAGGCGAACTCGAAAGGTCAATTCACTATCGACGAACGCGTGTTGCAGCCGCAGGACGTAATGGCCTACACCGAGTTCAATCCGCGCTCGTTCGAAAAGTTTTGGAAGCCCTTTCAGCCTACCGGTGAACTGGTTTTCGGAGAGCTCCCGTCTAACGTCCAGGAGCAGATGCTGCTCGAAATCGCCAAGGTCGCCAAGAACGAACTGGGCTACCATTTCATCAACGGCGTGCAGGGCGACGGCGAGGACCAGTTCTTCAACGGCATTCTGACGCGCATTTTCACCGACTCGGAGACAATCAAGGCCACCACGACGTCGACCAAGCAGCTCGGACGCCTGCGTGCCGTATGGGCCAAGGTTCCTGCGGCGATGCGCAACAACCCCAACTTCTGCTTCCTGATGTCGGCCAACGACCTCGATGCCTACGACGATGAAATCACGGATTCGTCGAAAGGCAAAGACCCCACGGCCGTCAATGCGCCCCGGTTCAAGGGCAAGCGCATCGAAGGGTTGGCAAACTGGCCCGACGGAGTGATCGTGGCGACAGTCGCCAGCCTCGACATTGACTCGAACTTCTGGGCCGCCTGCAACCTGGTGTCCGATACCACGGCCATCAAGGTCGACCGTGTGACCAACGCTGGAGAACGGTTCTTCTTCAAGATGCTGATGAAGATCGACACCAACATCGTGTGGGGACAGCTCGCCGTCCTGCTCGACACGCGGACGGTCAAGCTGACGCCCACGACACTCACGGAATTCACCAAAGACGGGGGTACCCAGACCGTGAAAGTCGAAGCATCCTCGGAGGAGTGGTCAGTAACGGCATCCGCGGCGTGGATCACGGCTACCAAGGAGCAGGGACAGTTCAAGGTCGTCGTTCCCGCACAGGAAGAAGAAGGCGAAGCCCGCACCGGATCGGTAACCGTGAAACTCGGTGGGGTGACCAAGAACCTCGAAGTCAAACAGGCAGCCTATTCAGCATAGTTATGAAACCCGCGGATTTTAAACGCCATTACTATCCGGCTATCGAGCGAGTCTGCGCCGAGACGGGGCTGGCTCCCCTGTTCGTGGCGGCGCAGGCCGCGCTCGAGAGCGGATGGGGCGACTCGTCCATCGGCAACAACCTCTTCGGTATCACGGCCGGCGACAAATGGACGGGTAGACGGCAGACCGTACGGACATTCGAATACTTCCCCGACGATCGGCAGGGCGGCAGGTTCAAAAAGGTGTATTCAATCACGCCGCTGCGCGACGGGCGTTTCCGCTACGAAGTAGACCGTGACTTCCGCGACTACGATACCCTCGAGCAGGCCGTTCGCGACCATGCCGCGATCCTCTCGTCCCGCCGCTATCTGCCGGCGATGGATTATAAGAACGATGTGGCGCGTTTCGCCTACGAGATCGCCAAGGCCGGCTACTGCACAGCCGACCCGGCCGAGTATGCCGATCTGATCTCGTCGATTGCCCGCACGCTCGAACGAGTGTAAAGACCTTTTCAACGATTCAACGATGGATAACTTCTGGATGCAAATACTGGCATTTGCCCTTCCGGGCGGATTCCTCGGCAGCGTCTTCACCTGGATCTTTTCCCGCCGCAAACGGAACAACGACTTCCTCCGGGAACTGCAGGATTCGATCAACCTGCTGTCGAACGAAAACAAGGAGATTCTCAAGGAGAACGTCCTGCTGCGTAGGGAGAACGTCGACCTCAAGGCCAACCAGGAAGAGATGCTCGTGCGCATCGACCAATTGACCAAGGAGGTCGAACGCCTCCGGAAAGCCATCGGGAAAAAGACCGGTTATGAAGACAAGACGACTTCTGCCGCTCGCCGCGCTTCTGCTGGCGGCGTGCGCTCCGACGAAGCAAACGATCCGCGGCAGGACGGAGTTTCGAACAGACTCCGCACGGAGCATACACGTCGCAGAGCGAATTGCCGACATGCAGACGACACAAACGGCGACGACCCTGCAGCAGACAGAGTACTCGATTCTACGCTCGGTACGGACGGAACCGGTGCCGCAGCGGACGGCCCGGGTGAACTTGACGGAAGAGAACCTCCGTAGGCTTCCTGACGGGGCATCGTTCACGGCACGCGACGGACAGCTGACTCTCGAAGCACGCCGTGACGGAGATACCCTCCGTCTGTTGGCCCGTTGTGATTCGCTGTCCCGCCGTACGGAATATTTCGAAGCGACGGCTGCACGGCAGTCCGAACGGATCGACTCCCTCGAAAGACGGCTTTCGGAGGCTCGACAAGCCTACGACTTGCTCGCCGAGATCGCTTTTTCGGACCATACACGCACCTCGGAAGAGCGGACCCGTACGTCTTCGCACCGGGGTTGGTGGTTCGCATTCGGACTCGCGGCAGGCTGCTTGGGTGGATGGTGGGCCCGCAAAACAAACCTATTCGAAAAACTTTTTAAAATATTCTGATTATGTCTAAACGATCTGTAATTCAACGTAACGATGGCTACCTGATGCTGCTCGACGCCGTCTATTTCAATGGCAAGCGTATCGGCAACATTTCCGAAGAAGGCCTCGACTGGAGCGGCGAGGATGCCCAGACTGTCGAGCTGTGGGCCGCGCAGATCCGTACCAATCCTGTCCTGGACATCGAAACGCGTGCCGCGACGAACGAAATCACCGGAAAGATGATCGAGATGGTCCCCCAGAACTGCGTGGATCTGATGGGCGGGAAGGTCGTCGGTGAGGAGTGGCAGATGCCCGCCAATTCGATGCGTGTCGAGGGTGACGTACGTATTCTGGTCGGCACGGGCAAAACCGTAAAACTCAAGCGTGTATCGCTGCGCGCTTCGAAGATCCGCGGCGGACTGGGCGGTGAAAACGTGCTGGGCATCGAATTCGGACTGAAAGTCCTGGCGCCGAAGGACGGATCTTCTCCCGGTTCAATTCTGCCTACGGAGCCGTTCATCGAGGCCGAACCGACATCGCTCACTTTCGAACAGGCCGGCGGGAGCAAGACCGTCGACATCGAGGCATCCGGACCGTTCTCCGTGGGAGCCGTTCCCGAAGGATTCTCGGTAGAGATTGTCAACGGGCGTGTCACGGTGATCGCCGAGACCAACGACGGGGAATCTCCCCGTTCCGGAAGTCTGGAGTTCATTCTGGAGGCTGATCCCGAAACGAAGGCTACCGTGTCGCTCTCGCAGCCCAACGTTTAGGCCATGAAACGCAATGTCGAACTGGAGGCGGCGGAAGCCCTGCTCGATGTGGGGATTTCGCTGCCTCTTTTCCGTATCCGGATGCCTTGGGGCAAGGGGTGGACATGGAGGGTGGTCATGCGCCGGCCCTGCCTGGGGTCGCAGATGCGTATCGCACGCCAGTTCCTGAAGCTCGGCATCACCTCCCAGCAGGTGGAACGGTTCACCGATGATCAGGAGCGAGCCTTCTTTGTCGAACACCTCCGCGAGCTCTCGATGATGGTGGCCTTCGCCGTCTGCAGGAGCTATCTCTCGGGGCTGATCCTCGCTCCGGTCGTAGCCTGGCTGATCCGATGGAAAGTGCCTCCCGAATATCTGGTCGAGGCGCAACGCTGGTTCAAGAAGCTGCGCAGCACCCGGGATTTTACAGATATTATCGCCTCGGCCGAAACAATCAATCCGTTTCGGCCCGCCGCGAGCCAAAAAAGTCCGATAAGCGGGAGTTAAGAGCCGTTCAGGAAGGCTCCCATAGCCCGTTCGGAATCATCTGGCAAATCGCTTCGGCAACAGGATGGTCCGTGCATTACATCCTGTGGCGGGTGAACTTCCAGACACTCACTCTGATGCTGGCCGATGCGCCGCACTACGAACTCTCCGACGACAAGCAGGCCGGAGGGATGACAACCGAACAGATCTTTCAATCGAAGTTGAAGTTATGAAACCCGTCGAGATCGAATTTCTCGTGAAGAACAATACCCGCCAGGGACTCACCGGAGTCTCCGGCGGGATTGACGGCGTGGAGAAGGATGCTGCGGCCGCGCAGAAGCGTATCCAGGCGCTCGAAGCGGAGATCGCGCGGCTGCACAAGGTCATGGCTACGACTCCGAAGGTGGATCAGACGGAGAACATCCGGCAGATCGAGACGTTGCAGCGGCAGCTTCGGGAGTTGCAGGCCACAGCGAAGAAGACCGACCTGATGCCCGTGAATGCTTCGGCCGTTCAGCGCACCTACAACGGGTTGAACGTGTCGATCCAGCAGATGGCCCGGGAACTGCCGTCGCTGGCCATGGGCCCGCAGATGTTCTTCATGGCCATCTCGAACAACCTGCCGATCTTTACCGACGAGTTGGCCCGGGCCCGCAAGGAGTATGACCTGCTCACGGCGAGCGGTCAGAAGGCCACACCCGTATGGAAGCAGGTGATCTCGTCGATCGGATCCTTCCAGACCCTGCTGGCCGTGGGTATTACCCTGGCCGTCGTCTACGGCAAGCAGATCGGGAACTTCGTGTCGAGCCTGTTCCGGGGAAAGAGCGCCTTCGATGCGGCGGCACGCTCGGCCGAAGCATTTCATGCGACGATGCTCGAAGGCCGCAGGAATGCCCAAAGCGAGGTCGTCAAGCTGAATCTGTTGTATCGGGCGGCGACGGACAATGCCCGGGCCATGAATGAACGGCTCGAAGCGACGAAAAGGCTCAAGGACGAATATCCCGATTATTTCAAGAATCTTTCGGACGAGCAGATCATGGTCGGGGAAGCCGGCGATGCCTACAAGTCTCTCGTTGCAAATATCTATGAATACGCCAAAGCCCAGGCGGCATTCAAGGGTATGGTCGACTTGGAGCAGCAGGGACAGATGTTCGATACGACGGCAAACATCGATCAATACAAAAAGGCCTACGACAAATACCTCAAAGCCCAGGAAGATGTTGCAGCCAAACGCAAGATCTATGAGACGACTCCCTGGGCGCAGCGGGGAAATGCCTCGGAGCCTTATCGGAATCTGACCTGGGCGGAGACGCTGTTGCTGAACGCCCGCAGAGAGATGGAGGAGCTGCAGAAGCGGATCTTCGAGGAGGTCAAGAAGTATGATGGAGGTGAGGAGATCATTGACGAGATCAAGGAGCGTTTTGACGGCAACCTCGGTGCGTTCCTGCAGTTCATAGCCGAGCAGCGGACCAAGCTGGCAACCATAGCGGAGAAGGCCCAGTTGAAAGACAGCCCGACCGGCTCGTCAGGCAGTGGGAAGAAACAGCCCGGGGATGCGGATTCCGTAGACCAACTTGTCGAGCAATACCAGGCTGCCATATTGAGGCAGCAGCAGGAGCTCAGCGAACAGTCGGTTGCGGCGATGCAGGAGGGGGCCGACAAGGAACGGGCGCAGATCCGGCTTGAATACGAAAAGAAACGACAGCTGTACGAAGAGGAGGAACGTAAGATGCTCACGCTTATCAAGAAACTGCGGGCATCGGGTGCCGACGTAGATCCGGGAGCAGAGAAACAGACGATGGCGTTTTCGGCCGCAGCCACAGCCTCCGCAGCACAACTCCGGGACAAGCAGCTGGCAGAGGTAGACAAGAAGGAGGAGGCGACCTACGAGAGGCTGCTCCAGAAATATGAAACCTACCAGCAAGGCCGTCTGCGCCTGGCCGAGAAATACAATAATGATATTCGGCGTTTGAAAGACTCGATGGTGTCTCCGCGTCTGGAGGTGCTGAGAGAACAAATGACTGACTATTTCTCGGGGAATGTGAACTTATTATCCCGGCCGATAATTGATGCTGCGAGGTTGGTAGAAAAGGGATGGAAGGATGCTGGAGAGGGTATCGCCACTGTTTTTAGTTCCCAGTTCGGTATTGAGGATTCCTCCGGAAAACAACGGGAGATTCTTGTGACTCCGATCTTGCCGAATGGGGACGTTCTATCGGAAGATGAACTGACTTCATACATTGACAATACGTTGAATGGCGCCGAAGACATTTTGAAAGCTGACACGATGGGGATTGTTATTGCTGTAGATGTAGATCCCGATGGATCAGCCGGTGAAAAACTTCATCAATTACAGGAAGCATTCTACGACCTCAAACAAAAAAAGGAAGAGGGAACTGGTTTCGATGCTGTAACCTCAGAAGCAATTAAAAGTGCTACACAGGCCCGAGACAAGGCACTCGATGAGTTCGACGTGAAGTTCGCCTCGCAATTCCCGCAGTTCGAGGCATGGGCGAATCGTATCGTTTCAGCCTCGGTCGAGAAGTTGAAGACGTTGCTGGTCGAAGCCCAAGCGGAACTGGAGCCTCTGGAAAGCGATCCCGCGTCCGATAGCAATGCCGTAGCTGTCGCCCGGGCCAAGGTGGTGGAGTTGAAATCCAAACTGGAGAAATACGGAAATAAAGATCCGCTTTCTCCCGACGACCAGTCGATCAAGAAGTGGCAGGATCTTCAGGAGGTACTACGCGACGCGAGCAATGAGTTTAAGCAAATCGGCAACCAAGTGGAAGGCACGGGCGGAGAGATCCTCCAACTGGCCGGACAAGTGTCAACCTCGATTGTGACAATGATCGGAGGAATCAAGTTCATGGCGACGAGCGCCGGGAATGAACTTACGAAAATCGAAAAGGCCTCGGTGGTGCTGACAATCATTGCAGCTGCCGTGCAGGTCATTACGGCTGTTGTCGGGTTGTTCAGCGACCAGGAGAGCACCATGGAGCGGAATCTGCGCCTGGCCCGGGAGTTCAACGAGGAGCTGCGCATCATGAAGGAGCGATCGAAGATCAATTCGGACACCTACGACTCGATCTTCGGAGATCGGCTCTATGATCGTTACAGGCAGAATGTTGAGGTCGTGCGGACTGCCCTGGACGGGTTGAGCGAAACGCAGGAGCAGATCATGACCCGCGGCAAGGAGGTCTTCGAGTCGTTCAGCAAAGGCTCCACGGGTCTGGCCAACCTCGACAAGGTGGCCAAGACCTGGGAAACGGTTGCCGATTCGGTCTACAACATGCAGGTGCAGACCCGCCACTCGACCTGGTTCCGTTCGGCCAAATACAAGTCGCTGGGAAGCCTTGTTCCGGAGCTGTTCGACGACGGGGAGCTCAATATGGAGGCGCTCAAAGAGTTCGTCGAGAACGGAGGAGATACCTTCAAGCATCTGTCGGATGCAAACCGGGAGCTGCTGCAATCTTTGGTCGACGACAGGGAGACTTACGAGGAAGCCATCGGTGCGGTAAACGATTATCTACAGGACATATTCGGCGACTTGGGGAATACACTGACCGATGCCTTGGTCGATGCGTTCGAGAACGGGACGGATGCGGCCGACTCGTTCGTGGAAAGCGTAGGACAGGCCATGCGGAAGCTGGCCAAGGACATGATCTATTCGAACACCGTCGGGCAGGCTTTCGAGGATGCTCAGCGGCGTTTCGACGAGATCAACCGGGAGAACGGCCTGTCGGATGAGGAACGATTCGCAAAATGGTCGGAAGTCATGCAGCAGCTGGTCTCCGATGCCATGGGGCAGCAGGATGACTTCAACAGGTTATGGGCCGAGTTCCGCCGTCTCGCGGCCGAGGCCGGACTCTCCATCGACGACATACAGGGAACAACCCAGAGCGGCAAGGCCGGAGCGGTAAATACCGTAACGCAGGAGGCCTTCTCGCGCGTCGAGGGCCTTGTTACATCGATACAGATACATGAGGCGAATGTGGATAAGGCCGTCGAGGAGGGGATCGTCCCGGTACTCGGCAGATGGCTCGAAGCGCTGAACAGGATAAGAATCAATACCGATACGCTGCCGCTGATGTATGAGATGCTCGCGAAGTTCGACCGTGAGGGCATAAAAGTGAAATGATATGGAAGAGGTGCTTGCAGGGCTGTTCCTGATCAACGGGACAGACATATATACGCAGTATGGAGCTTTCCTTGCGGAGGAAAAGGAGGACGGCAATGTCAACTACGACTCGCTGCTTCAGTTCCCCGACCTCAAGGAACAGCCGAAGGTATCGCTCCAGGATGAGGACGGGGAACGGACACCCGACATGGTATTCCAGGCATATGAGGCACGCAACATTACGCTGCAGTTCGCCATCGCGGCCCCCGACGCCCGGGCGTTCCTCACCCGTTACTTCGCCTTCATGCGGTTTCTGAAGGAGGGCGACGACGGGTGGCTGACACTCCGCCTGACAGATGTCGGGCTGCAGTTTCGGGTCTACCTGGTCTCCTCGCCCGGCTATTCACAGCTCGTGCCCTTTGGCCGAGGTGAAGTGGCAGCCTTATTTTCGGTGAAGTTCCATGAACCGCAGCCGACCTTCGAACTTGCCGCACAAACCGATGAATAACGTTCAAACACCTTTCGAATGAAACTCGAGATCTATTCGAAAGACGGACAGCACAAGTTGACCGTCGCCCCCGAGATCAGCAATGCCGAGTCACTCGGCATTCAGGAAGAGAGCACCCTGGCGCTCTCCTTCACCGGCTTTGCGTGCATACCGCTCGAAGTCTACGACTATGCGGAGTTCCAGGGACGGCACTACTGGGTAACCGAACGTTATGTCCCGAAGATGAATGCCCGCAAGGAGTGGGCCTATTCGGTCAATCTGCAGGGTGTCGAGGGGCTGGCTGCCCAGACGTTGATGGTCAATCCGTCGGACGACGACAACCCGGTGCTGACCCTCACGGCACCAGCCCGTGAGCACGCGGCGCTGATCGTGGCGAACCTGAATCGAAAGATGGGGACGACCGAATGGAAGGTCGGCGAGGTGGTTGTTTCGGAGTACATCGACATCGAGTACACGGGCAAATATGCCTCCGATGCCCTTTCCGAACTATCCGAGGCGGCCGGGACGGAGTGGTGGTTCGACGGCATGACCCTCAATATCTCGCGCTGCGAGTTCGGCGAGCCCATCCCGCTGTCGTACGGTAACGGACTGATAGGCGGCATTTCGCGCACTACGGCCGACGGTGTGAAGTTCTTCACGCGGCTCTTCCCGGTGGGTTCCTCGCGCAATATCGATCCCGACTATTACGGCCATGCCCGCCTGCAGTTGCCCGGCGGGGTGAAATATGTCGAGCAGGACACCAGGCTCGGCATCATCGAGCACTACGAGCAGGCAGCTTTCGAGGATATCTTCCCCCGGCGCGTCGGACAGGTCGGCACGGTACGCCATGAAGAGGCGATGGGCGATGACGGCGATCCCTTTACGATCTGGTATTTCACCGACCCCGACATCCCGTTCGATCCGAATCAATACGAGATCGGCGGGCTGGTCAAGCGGGTGACTTTCCAGTCGGGCGAGTTGCGCGGCCGCGAGTTCGAGGTGAACTACGACACGGAGAAAAAGGAGTTCGAGATCATCACACAGTGGCCCTATGACGACGATCTGCAACTGCCGTCCGAGCCGTTGATCCCGGCACCGGGCGACGAGTACATCCTCTGGAACATCCGGATGCCCGAAAGCTATTACCCGGCCGCCGAGCAGGAGTACAAGGAGGCTGTGGACCGGTTCATGGCCGACAATCGCAAGGATGTCTCCGTCTGGCAGGCACCGACCGACTTCACGGTCATCGAACGCCGGGCTCTCGACCTGCAGCCCGGGCAACGGATCCGACTGGAATCAGCCGAAGCATTCCCCGATACGGGATTCCGCGAGACCCGCATCGTGTCGATCTCGCGCTCGGTTGTCCGGCCTGGGAGCATGACACTCAAGATGAGCGACGTACTCTCAACCGGCCGCATCAGCCGTATCGAGAGCAACATCGCCTCAGTTGAGCGGTTGACGAAACAGGTGTCGTCGGAGTTTCCGGATATCATTCGCTCTTGGGAAGAGACCCCGGCAAGCGATACGACCCTTTATTCATCGCGTAAAAGCGAGCGGGAATTCCTTAATAAACGACGTGGAGGAACGGTTGAAGCTGATGTAATTTTCGACAAAGACATCACGATAGGCGGTTCGGTTGTCTCCAAAGACTTCCGCCAGGGGGATTTTTCCGGATCGGGATTCGGCGCCTACCGCGACGAGAACGGCAATGCCGTAGTAGAGGCGGACATCCTGAAAATCCGTAAGGAAGCCATCTTCAACGAGGCGGTCATCAATCAGGTGACGTTCCGCGTCGGCGCCACGGTCTTCTCCAACGGCGGCTGCGAGATCACGCGCGTCGAGGAGCTGGAAACGGCATTCCGCTGCTACTACAACAACAGGGAGGGGCGGCGCTACAGCGGTCTCACGGCCGGCGACCAGGTGCGGTGTCAGCGATACGATCCCACGCAGCACGCAATCATAAAATACTACTGGCGGCTCGTCACGGCCGTCGGGGAAGATTACGTCGAGCTGTCGAAGAGCGACGCGGACGGATCCGCCTCTCCCGAGGCGGGCGACGAGATCGCGCAGTTCGGCAACCGCAGCGACATAACGCGTCAGTCGGCCATCGTCATCGACCCGCTCGACGGCGGATCGGTCGAGGTGTATGCCCGTATCGACGCCTATTCGCTCTCGGAAAAGAACTACGTCGGCATGGGCGTGAATCCCCAGACGGGCGAAGCGTACATGTATGCCTACGGAGACATGTTCTTCGGCGACCGCGACCTCGCCGATTCGAAGTCCTCCTGGATCACCTACCAGAAGAAGGAGGGCGAGGAGCGCCGCAGGCTGCGCATCAAGGCCGACGTCACGTTCGGGGCCGATTCGTCCGGGCTGGGAAACCTCTCCGAGTTCAAGGCCCAGCAACAGCAGATCGACGACGCCCGGAAGGAGGCCGAGGAGGCGAAGAAGGAGGTCGCCGGCATACAGATCGGCGGAGTGAATCTCCTGAATGATTCCCGGTCGATAACCATCGGAAGCTGGTGGATCAAATACAGCGTCGATTCCGGGGCGACGATCGTCAATGAGAAATTCGACGGATACGACTGTCTCGTCGTTAAAAACAAGGCCGTCGGATATGTATTGGGCGTCTTTCATAATTCTTCGGGCATTATCGAAAAAGACGGATATTATGCGGCTTCCGTATATATCCATGTCAATAAGCCCTGTTCGGTGATATTCGGCGTCGAACAATCCGACAAATACCAGTACGATCTCCCGGCCGAAGAAACGAACAGATGGATACGTGTGCAGGCCATACAGAAGTCTATCAGGAATGACGCAGCATTCATTTTCTATATCCGTCCGTCGGAAGAAGGAACTGTCGCCGCATTCAGAATGGCGAAGGTCGAAACAGGAAACAAGGTGACGGCCTGGACGCCTTCGATCGCCGATCAGGAAGAAGCCATAGACGCCGCACGGCAAGCCGCGGACAATGCCGCCGCAGGGGTCGATTCGCTCAAGAACTTCACCGACGAGGCATTCGCCGACGGCATCGTGGACCGCGCCGAGGCGGCCGCCATCGGGAAGTACACGAACTCGGTGAACGAAACCCGGAAGGCTGCGGATGCCGCCTATGCGGAGATATACGGCAACCCGCTGCTGGGCGGCACGGCGAAGTCGAACCTGCAGGCCGCGAAGAGCGCCTTCGACACCGCCGCAGCCGATCTGCTCGCCGCGATCGCCACGGCGGCCGACGACGGAATCGCATCCCCCGGGGAGCAGGCCGACGTGGATGCGAAGTACACCCTATTCAACAACGCCTACGGGACTTTCGGGACACGCTTGGAGGAGGCGAACAAATACATGCTCACGGCCGTGAACACCGCCTCACAGGGAGCCTTGCAGCTCTCGCAGGAGTTACAGGGGGTCGTGAACAACATCAATGAGACGATCCTTCCCGACCTGCAAGCCCAGATCGACGGGTCGATCGTCTCGTGGGGCGGTGAAGAGGTCCCGACGCTCTCGAACTATCCGGCCAACCAATGGACCTCGGACACCGAGCGCAAACGGCATATCGGAGACTACTACGACCGCAAGACCACGGTCGATGGCCAGGCGGCCTACGAGCGCTACAAGTTCGCCTTCGAGAACAACGCCTACCAATGGGTACGCATCGCCGACAGCGGAGGCGCCGCAGCCATCGCTACGGCACGCGAGGCCCTCGGGCTGGCCGGGACGAAGGCGCGGATATTCTTCGGGGCGACGACGCCCGCCGTGCCCTACTCGGTGAACGACGTATGGTTCCGCTCGTCCGGGTCCGGGGCAACGCTCGAAACGACCGTCTATATATCCAATGCCGACAAGGGGCAGCAGGAAACCGCGTCGGCCGCAGACTGGCAGTTAGTGGACGACAGTCAGGTGCGGCTGCGGCAGATGTCCTCCGACGGCGTGATCTCGCGCGAGGAGAAGGCATCCCTGCGAAACCGCCTCGCGCAGATTCAGGAGGCATATACCTCCTATCAGAACGACGCCGCGACATACGGCGTGTCGATAGCCGACCTTGCGGCGGCATACTCCGCACTCGTGAATTTCCTTACGGGCACCGTGGCCGTGAACAACGACACGGACACGACGCTATCGACCGAACAGCGATCCGCCTACAATGCCGCGTTCGCGGCCTACGACGCCGAGGTGAGCAGGTTCTCGAACCTCGTGGCCGATGCGATCTCGCAGGGAAAGGTGGATAATATACAAGTAGGCGGAGTGAATCTCCTGAATGATTCTGAAACGCTGCAATCATGGGACAAAAACACCTCATATACCAATGTAGCATTTGAAGAATATCAAGGATACAAGTCCGCAGTTATAACAAATTCAGTCGGAACATATGCAGGACTATTTCAGTACGTATCCGGCTTGAACGTTGGAGATGAATGCATGATGTCAGTATGGGTTTTTGCCGAGCAACCCACTACTATACATTGCGGATTACAACTTTATGAATACTCCATTTCAGAAAATGAAGTTGGTAAATGGATTAGAATCTCCCATGCACAAAAAGCGCCTTCGGCATCAAAAGCATTTCTATGCACTGCGAGCCTTACCGATGCTTCTCATAAGATAGCATTCCGCATGGCGCAACTGGAAGCGGGAAACAAAGTGACGGCATGGACACCCTCTATCGCCGACCAGGAGAAGTACACGGACGACAAAGTGGACGGCATACAGATCGGAAGCGTGAACCTGTTAGACGGAAGCAGGGAGTTCACCGTTACGGCAGGAAGTGGCGATAATTACAAATTTCAGGTTTTCGACATCGGAGAGGTCGAGGCCGGCGAGGTGTTCGCACTATCTGTAGAAAATATCTCGGTACTCGCAGGAACGCCCGGAGAGCTCTCGGTAAGAATGTACAACGAAGGAGCCTCGAAAGACCTGGCGAACTACGTGGAAATTTCAACCGAAGAGCGAACGGCTTTGTTCACCATAAAAAGCGACGTCACGAAGCAGAAAGCCAAAGTGCTTTTCTATGCCGGGAAATACGCAGCAACGGCAGGAAACTCGGTCCGGTACGAAGGCGCAGTACTCGTCCGCGGAAACAAGCCCGCACTATCATGGTCTCCCTCTATCGCCGATCAGGAGAAATACGCCGACGAGGCCGTGAACGGCGTGGAGACCCTAATCGACGCCTCGAAGCTCGATCAGAACACGTACTATCCCGTGACGATCAAGTTGAACGGCATCGCCCGGTCGAAAATCACGGTCCGCGTGAATCTGAGCGACACGCAGCCCGGAAAACCCGCATGGTCTACATACAAAGAGAATCGGTTTTCATGCCAGGCGGTATGGTACAACAACGGAAACTCATGGGGATCGAACTACGACAAACGAGTGGTCGAGGAGTATCAGCACAGATATGCGGACGGCAGACCCATCGGCTCCGTCGGACAGATGACGAATTCCTCGAACGAATACATATATGTCCGGGGCGGCGGCGTATATCGGTTCTTAGCGACGAATGCCGGGACGCCCGTGCTGCACACCGAAGCTTATACGGTCAATGAGCAGACAATAGACCTAAAAACGTCCGTCGAACCGCTCGTATCCCTTCAGGAGCAGGCAAACAGCACGCAGCAGGAGGCCGAGACCACCCGCAAGGCGATAGCCGACATGAACGACGACACGATCTTCGACGTCTCGGAGAAACAGTCCATTCGGACACAATGGGAGAACATTTCGGGGTATGCCCGCACGGATGCGGTGCTGGATTCGCTGTCGGCGACGAACGGATCGTACTATCGGGTGCGCGACATGGCCAAAGCGGCGGGAATCAGCACAGCAGGATTGTCCGATGCGGTAAAAAGCCTCCGGGTGAAGCTCAACGACTATGCGCTATACACCGCATCGAACACCCCGGGATTCGACCGCGCCGGACTGGCCGTATTGTTCACGGCGTATTACGCGCAGGAGATCGACGTGCTCAACACCGTAAGCCAGAAGTACACCGACGGAAAGGTGGCCGACATCGAGACCTCGATGAAGGATTACGACTACCTCAAGCTCGTGTTCCCGAACAATACCGTGGACAACAACGGCGTGTTCCTATCGCGGCTGATGGCCGTGAAGAACGGAACGTCGGCATCCGCGACGGTAGTGGCCGGATTATACGGAGGAGGCGTAGATTCGCTCAACAATGCCGGATTCAAGGACGCAACGCACGGGATTCTTATGATGTTCGCAGGGGCTACCAGCATTCAGAACGTGGCGGCGGCGAAAACACGCATATACGGGGACGGTTCGCTGTTCACAAAAGCCCTGTATGCGGATGGAGGAGAGATCGGAGGATTCACCATAACCGAGCGGGCGCTTACAGCAACGCACCAAGTGGGAGCTGCTTCCGCATCCGATTTGTATTTATCATACGATCTGATAAGATTCCTGTCATCTTCGGAAAAGACAGCCGTATACATGGGAGCGAGCTCTTCTCTTCCGCCCTCTGCTTTCCCGAATACAATCTGTCCGGTGAGAATAGAAAACAACGGCAGCGATTCCAAAAAAAGATACGGAATCTATCTGGACGTGACCAATGGAACAGAGGGCATCGCCTTAATGGTCGCAAACGGCAGGTTCTCCGGATTCCGCCCCATGTCCAGATCATACGACAACGGGACATACACGCTGAAGGGCAACGAAGAAGAGACCGTGTTTTTCGTCAATACGTCGAAAGGAAGCACGACATTCTATCTGCCCTCGAATCCGCAGCCGGACCAACGATACGAGATTCGGAAGCTCCACAGCGGCAACAGCATTATCATCAATGCGCAAAACAACGGAGACATCTACGTGACGGGAAGCAACAACCCCAGTTCGCAAATATCGTGGACCGGGCGACGATGCGTAACCATTCAGTACAGCAAAAATCTCGATGCTTGGGTAATGTGGTTCAGCTACGAAGCATAAACGAACATTCAATCATACCGACTATGGACAACAAAACACAGATCGACTTCACGAAGTCAGGCTCTACACGGGAATATCCCGAAAGGAAACACGCTCATTCGACGTCCGCGAGGAGCTGGCCAACTCGCTCTACCTCGCGGGACGAGGAATCCGCATGCACGACCTCGCAATGCGCATTTTTCATTCCGACGGGCCCGTGGAGCTCGACGAAGCGGATGTGCAACTGCTCAGGGAGTTCGCACTGACCCTCTCGCCGGCATTCATCGACAGCCTCGATCAGAACTTAGGCACCGAGACCGGGGACGGAAAATAATCTCTTACCTTAAAATCATAACATTATGAAAAAGACACTTGTCATCATCGCAATCGTCGCGGCGATCTGCCTGCTGCTCATCGGAAAAACCGCCATCCCCTTCATCCTCGGAATGGTTGCCGGGGTAATAGGAACCGTGTACGGACCTATCTGTTGGAGCTGGTTGCAGGAACGATTCCGCAAATAACGTCTTTAGGGGGCAGGCGTAAAAAAGCCCCCGTCTTCGCTTGCAGTCCTCTTACCTCCTGCAAACGACAAAGGTGCCACAACACCAAGACGGAGACATATAGTCCCTACGGTGTTGTGGCACCTATTGTTTTTATGTAAGAGGATTACAAATTTACAAACTTTCCCGAATATGTGCAAATCCGAAATTTTCAACCGTATCCTCAATACGGTATCGCAGGAGACAGAGATAACCATTGATGAGATTCTAAGCCGAAGCCACCGAAAGGAAATTGTGGATGCACGTTATCTGTTCGTGTATTTTTTACGCAGCAGGGGTTTCATCCCCGCCGAAATCGCCCGAAGATTACAGCTTACGCCGCAAGCGGTTAGTGGTATCATTTGCAAATTCCAGAAACGGCGGGAGCAAGGCGACCGAATCTTCGAAATAAACTATCAACAACTATGCAAACAACTGAAAACAGACTGATTGCCCGACTGTTCCTAATTTATGACTTTTGCATCGTGAGCTCAACGGCATGCGCTCCCCGACGCGAGCGTACAATGTAAAAAGTCAATAACATGAACGAGAAAACTTTAGTGTTCGACAACGGCGGCGCGATGGACGGCAACCTCGTGGCCGCCCTGATGAACGGCAACAACCGCAACGGCTATGGCAACGGCTACGGCTGGGAGTGGATGTGGATGATCCTGCTCTGGGCCATCTGGGGCGGCAACGGCTGGGGCGGCTTCGGCGGCCGCGGAGGCCTTTCGAACCTTCCGGCCGAGCTGAACGGCGACGCCGGGCGCCAACTGCTGATGAACGCCATCCAGGGCAACGGCACAGCCATCTCGCAGCTCTCCTCGTCGCTGGGCTGTTCCGTACAGCAGATTCAGACGGCGCTCTGCAACATTCAGGCACAGTCGGGTCTCTCGGCGCAGCAGATCATCAACGCCATTCAGGCCGGGAACTCGCAGGTCCTTTCGCAGATGGCATCCTGCTGCTGCGACGTCCGCACGGCCATCGAGCGGCAGGGCTACGAAAGTCAACTGGCAACGCTCAATCAGACCAACGCCCTGACGAGCAACGCCAACACGCAGTTCAACGTCCTCGGCTCGAAGATCGACGCCCAGACGCAGATCATCAACGACAAGTTCTGCCAGCTCGAGATGCGCGAAATGCAGAACAAGCTCGACGCCGAGCGCGCCAAGAGCGCCGCGCTGGCCGGACAGCTCTCGCAGGAGCATCAGACCGCGACGATCATGCAGTCGCAGGCCCAGACCGTGGCTCCCGTGAACGCCGCGATCAGCGATCTGAGCAACCGCCTGGCGAAGATCGAGTGCGGCTTGCCGCCCACGACCGTGGTTCCCAATCCGCAGGTGTACGCAATGCCGGCATGCGTGGCCGCACAGTACGGCCTGGGATTCGGATTCGGGGCTCCCGGATACGGTAACGGCTTCTGGGGTTAGTACGGAAAGGAGGTCGCTATGGCAGCATATCCTTTTCAATACGTAAACCGCAGAGGCATTCCCGTTCTGAAGACTACGGGCGTGACGGCCGAGACCACGGGCGTCGTGTTCTCCTTCCCCAACCACGCATTCGCGAATTCGTGGTATCGGGGGCTCGTGCTGGTCGAACTGGCGCAGGCCATTCCCGCCGGCACGACGGGAACGCTCCCCGTGCTCTTCGAGACAAACGGGCAGACGAAGAATCTGACGACGTACAACGGAGCGAATGTCACCGTCTCGGACATTCCGGGAACCGGTGTATTCCAGCTCTGGTACGACAAACAGACCGACACACTGCAACTGATGACGGGAGCCGTCTGATGAGACGAAAAACAATTAACCGAAGGCGACGGGAGGGGCCCCGGTCCCTCTCCGAGCCTTCACAAAACCATTAACCGAAGATGTTTGCGAATTTAACGAAAGGCGCGCCGGTGTACGTACTGGATTTGCGCGGAACGCCCAAATACTACATGGCTACGCTCGAAGAGGCGCCGCAGCCTTATTTCCCCGCACCGGGAAACTTCCCGCCTTCGCAGCCCTCCGTCAGCTTTCCCATAGGCGACCAGAAATGGGTCGTCCCGGTGAACGCCGACATGGTGACGAAGGACGGGCTCACGGTCACCACGACACGCGAACGGCTCATCGACGCGGTGAACGCCGCGCGGCAGCAAAGCCAGAACGTCGTGGATTCCTACGAGCGGCACAAGGCCAATCTCGAGCTCTTCGACCAGATCATGCGCGAGATCAGTCCGGCGTATGCCGGGCAGGCGCAGCGGGACGAAGACATGCAGAAACTCCGCGAAGAGGTCGGACAACTGCGACAGACGCAGGCGGAATTCCTCTCGATGAAGTCGTCGCTGGACGCCTTTCTTAAATCGCAGACACCTTCCAAAACGAGCAAATGATGAGAATGTGGGAAATTGAAGGCCGGTACCGCGGTGACGGGTACGGCGAACGCGAGGAGATCGAGCGCAAGATGCGCGAAGCCTACGAGTGCGGCTACGAGGATGCGCGGCGCGAAATGCGCGGCGGATACGGAGAGCGCCACATGGGCGGCTATACGTCCGACGGCTACGGAGAACGTGGCGGGGAGTATGGCGGCGACGAGTACGGCGAGCGGCGCGGAGTGAAGGGAACGGGTCCTTATTCGCGATACCGCTATCGCTAAGTAGAATCCGGAGAGGGGAGAAATCCCCTCTCTTCAAACTTCCGAAGTATGGACAGAGAAAGACTGGATGCACACGACAGGATGCCGGACGACATTCGGGCATATCTCGAAAAGAACGGATGGTCGTTCTCGAAGAAGATGTGCGAATTCGCCGTCGGACGCATGAAGGACCGCAACGGGAAAAAGCTCGAACCCCTCACCAAAGAGCAGGTGGACAAGCTGCTCAAAACATACGAAATAGTCCTCAAGCACGATAACGGATACGACTGCGTATATGTCGCCAACATGGCGAAGTCCGACTATTGGGGATCGTCGATCGGAGACGAGCAGCAGCTCGCACGATTCGTAAAGGACTACATCGACGACGAGGACGCCTATCCCGGGATGCCCTTCACGCGCTATTTCGCCGATCTGATCGGGTCGGGAACAAATGTGCCCTGGGACGATGTGCTGTAATCGGACGAAGTGCCGGCCTCGGCTGGCCGAAGCGTGGGTGCGGTTCGAAAAGGTATATTCGACGCTATGAAAATCCGGGATTTGAGGATAGGGAAGTATGGATGGCGCGTGCGGTTCTATTTCGCCGTGCATGGCTATCATACGCGCTCTATCCTCTCCTCTTTGAAGGAGATAGAGTGTCCCGGCACGATTCTGGAACGGGTGAGGGGAAACCTCCTACGGGCGGATATGGATTCGGGGTTCACCTACTCGAACAAGACGATGCGCCGCTCCGTGGTCGTCGTGGGCCTCGCAACCTCGCAGGCGCAATTCCTCAACTCGTTCGAACACGAACTCAGACACCTCTGCGACGACATCGCAGCCGCTTCAGGAATGCCAATGCAGGGAGAGGAGGTCGCCTATCTGACCGGAGACGTGAACAGCCTGCTATGGGCCGACGTTCACGATTTCGTTTGTTGTAAATGTAATTGTCTCAAACTACAGTCGTAACAATAATAAAATGGAATACAAAATAATTGTATTCCATTTTTATTTGAATGTCGATTAAATGGTAGTTGTGTGGTTTTTGGTTCGCATTTCGTTTTGCCATAAGTTTGGCGCATTTCGTTTTTTATAAAGGCTACATTTGGATTTGGCGATTATACCGGCTCCCGAACCCTTGCCCCCCCCGACATGTCC
>PPYF01525078.1_pt1 | contig 39690 bp, 29 predicted proteins | sample 1559871 | NCBI WGS metagenome assembly PPYF01 (sample SAMN08240021, study PRJNA423297) | Human gut metagenome, whole genome shotgun sequencing project.
GTTGGGCTGTTGAAACGGATTATGTATATCCGGGTCCGATTCAGTACTTTGGTCCTACAGAAGTTTGCGACCAGGCAACCAAGACTTTGCAGCTGGAACAAGCTAAATAAAAGATAAACAAACAAGCGGTGAACGGTAAGTGCCATGCGGAAAATCTGCATGGTTTCTGTTCACCGCTTTTTAGTTCATCACTAATCACTAACCCTTAATCACTAAGACACTTGCCACCACGCAACAACCCGATGTCTGCCGTACAGAAGAAAAAAACTGTTTCCACTACCCGAAAGAAAGGAACGGCTTCTTCTTCCAAATCTCCCCGTACCCCGAAAAAGGTACAGGCGAAGCATAGTCATATTATGCCTGTTTGGCTTCGCAATATCCTGGCAGTGATGATTGTCGGTTGTTTCTCCATTGCTTTTTATTATTTCTTTATCCGTCCTTATGCTTACCGTTGGAAACCTTGCCACGGCTTAAAAGAATATGGCGTCTGCATTCCGGCAGGATATGATATTCACGGAATTGATATTTCCCATTATCAAGGAAAAATAGACTGGCCGAAACTCCGGCAGAACAAAGAAACGGTGACTCCTTTGCACTTCATCTTTATGAAGGCCACGGAAGGTGGGGACCATGGCGATACTACTTTCTCGGCTAACTTTGCCAATGCCCGTAATCACGGATTTATCCGGGGTGCTTATCATTTCTATATTCCGAGTACGGACGCTTTGAAACAAGCCGACTTTTTCATCCGTACCGTGAAACTGGATACCGGCGATTTACCCCCTGTACTCGATGTGGAAGTGACCGGACGAAAAGAAAAAACAGAATTGCAGCAAGGCATCAAACGCTGGCTCGACCGTGTGGAATCTCATTACGGGGTGAAGCCGATTCTTTATACCTCCTATAAATTTAAGACACGTTATCTGGACGATTCCATTTTCAACGCATATCCTTACTGGATTGCCCATTACTATGTTGACTCCGTGAGGTATCAGGGCAAATGGGACTTCTGGCAACATACGGATGTAGGAAATGTGCCCGGAATCAAGGAAGACGTAGACCTGAATGTATTTAACGGCACATTGGAAGACCTGAGAAAGCTGACAATTAAATAACAGGTATTTCCTTTCCAAACAACTTATCTCTTCTCTTATTTGTTATAATCGTATTATTACTTAAAAAAATACGATTATGAACTTTGATATAGCTATTATTGGCGGCGGCCCTGCCGGTTATACAGCCGCCGAAAGGGCAGGGGCAAACGGATTGAAAGCCGTTCTTTTCGAGAAGAAAGCAATAGGTGGAGTATGTCTCAACGAAGGATGTATCCCTACTAAAACTTTGTTATATTCTGCTAAAATACTGGATAGCATAAAGACTGCTTCCAAATATGGCGTTTCCGCCGAATCTCCTTCTTTCGATTTATCCAAAATCATGAACCGTAAAGATAAGACAGTGAAAATGCTGACAGGGGGTGTGAAGATGACTGTAAACTCTTATGGGGTGACAATCGTAGAGAAAGAAGCATTCATAGAAGGAGAGAAAGACGGATTGATTCGCATCACTTGTGACGGCGAGACTTACTTCGCCAGATATCTGCTGGTCTGTACAGGTTCAGATACGGTGATTCCCCCGATACCGGGATTGTCGGATGTCAGTTACTGGACTTCTAAAGAAGCATTGGAAATAAAGGAACTTCCCCAAACGCTAGTTATCATTGGCGGCGGAGTAATCGGGATGGAATTTGCCTCTTTCTTCAACAGCATGGGCGTAAAGGTACATGTTGTGGAAATGATGCCCGAGATTTTGGGAGCAATGGATAAGGAAACGAGTGGTATGCTCCGTACCGAATACGCCAAACGGGGAGTTACTTTCTACCTGAATACGAAAGTGGTGGAAGTGAAACCTGATGGAGTTGTGATAGAGAAAGACGGGAAAGCTTCTACTATTGAAGCGGAAAAGATATTACTTAGCGTAGGCCGTAAGGCAAATTTGTCCGGTGTAGGACTGGATAAACTAAACATTGAACTCCTGCGGAACGGAGTGAAAGTGGATGAATATCTACAAACTTCCCATCCCCATGTATATGCTTGCGGAGATATTACGGGATATTCCTTATTGGCGCATACCGCGATCCGCGAAGCGGAAGTTGCCATCAATCACATTTTGGGAGTCGAAGACCATATGAATTACAATTGTGTGCCAGGCGTAGTTTATACCAATCCCGAAGTTGCAGGAGTCGGAAAGACCGAAGAAGAACTGATAAAACTGGGACTTCCTTATCGTGTCTCTAAATTGCCTATGGCTTATTCAGGACGATTTGTAGCGGAGAATGAACAGGGCAACGGACTTTGCAAGCTGATTCAGGATGAAGAAGGAAAAATCATCGGTTGCCATATGTTGGGAAATCCTGCATCAGAACTCATTGTGATAGCCGGCATTGCCATTCAGAGAGGATATACGGTGGAAGAATTTCAAAAGACCGTATTCCCACATCCTACGGTTGGAGAGATTTATCACGAGATTATGTTTTAATTTTTATCCCGGCCAATCTATGATTCGATGTATATATAGTCCTTATACTGATATTTATTTTCACTTGGCGGCAGAAGAGTATTTGTTGAAGCAAGGAAACGATGACGTTTTTATGCTTTGGCAGGATACTCCCTCTGTAGTGATAGGTAAACATCAGCGTCTGCGGTCGGAAGTGGATACGGAGTGGGCGGAACAGGAACAGATACATATTGCCCGCCGTTTTTCGGGTGGGGGAACGGTGTATCATGATTTGGGTAATGTCAATCTGACTTTTATCGAAACGGCTCCGCGCCTGCCTGAGTTTATCACTTATCTTCAGCGGACATTGGACTTTTTGGCATCCATCGGTGTAATGGCAAAGGGGGATGAACGGCTCGGTATCTATCTGGATGGAATGAAAATATCAGGAAGTGCACAATGTGTACATAAAGCCAGGGTATTATATCATTGCACTTTGCTGTATGATACCAATCTTACGATGCTGAATAAGGTATTGAACCCGGAGCCGTTAGTTGATGACGGAACTTTATCCTCTGCATACGCCGTTCCATCCGTTCGGAGTGAAGTGACCAATATTCGTAGGCACTTGTCGGTAGGGACTGTGGATGATTTTAAAGAAAATGCTTTTCGATATTTCAGCAAATCGCAAAGGGTCAGTTCATTCAGTGGCGAAGAGATTGTGGCTATTAATCAGCTTCGGAAAGAAAAGTATATTCAGAAAGAGTGGATATATAATCGGTGAAATATAAGTTATGTTTATCAGCGTCCGGTTAAAAATACCTTAACATAAAACTTTCTATTTCAGCCCATTGTTCTATTATATCAAGGTTGAATAAATAAATTTACTGTCTATGTCAAGATTCGAAATAAAAATGCCCAAGTTGGGCGAGAGTATAACCGAAGGGACAATCGTCTCCTGGTCTGTAAAAGTGGGTGATATGATTCAGGAAGACGATGTTCTTTTTGAAGTAAATACTGCTAAAGTAAGTGCCGAAATACCTTCTCCGGTAACGGGAAAGGTAGTCGAGATTTTATATAAAGAAGGGGATACCGTTGCGGTAGGTACTGTTGTAGCCATTATTGATTTGGATGGCGAAGGCACTGCCGAAGGGGAAACTGCCCATGAAGAAACCGTCAAAGAAGAAGTTCCTGCAAGCCAGTCTCCGGCTCAACAAGAAGCTGCCAAACCGGTTGTTGCCGAGGAAGAACGTTGGTATTCGCCGGTTGTGATTCAACTCGCAAGAGAAGCGAAGATTCCGAAAGAAGAACTGGACTCCATACAGGGAACCGGCTACGAAGGACGATTGAGCAAGAAGGATATAAAAGATTATATCGACAAGAAGAAAAGAGGAGCCAGTGGGGATTCCAAACCGTCAGCATCCGTTGCTGCTCCGGTTGCAAGCAAACCATCGGTTGCTGCTTCCGCACCGGTAAGCCCGAAATCTTCTCCGGCTGCTCCGGTTGAGTCCAAATCATCCGCTCCTGTCACTATGCCGGGTGTGGAAGTGAAAGAGATGGACCGTGTCCGCCGGATTATTGCCGATCATATGGTCATGTCTAAAAAAGTATCTCCGCATGTCACTAATGTGGTAGAAGTAGATGTCACCCGTCTGGTGCGCTGGCGCGAAAAGAACAAAGACGCTTTCTTCCGTCGTGAAGGTGTCAAGCTGACTTATATGCCCGTGATTACGGAAGCCGTAGCGAAAGCATTGGCAACCTATCCGCAGGTGAATGTATCGGTGGACGGATACAATATTCTTTTCAAGAAACATATCAATGTGGGTATTGCTGTCTCTTTGAACGATGGAAATCTGATTGTGCCTGTGGTACACGATGCCGACCGTCTGAATTTGAACGGACTGGCTGTTGCCATTGATTCCCTGGCTCTGAAAGCGAGAGATAACAAGCTAATGCCCGACGACATTGACGGCGGTACATTTACCATCACCAACTTCGGTACATTCAAGAGTTTGTTCGGTACGCCGATTATTAATCAGCCCCAGGTGGCTATCTTGGGAGTAGGCTATATCGAAAAGAAACCTGCCGTCATAGAAACCCCTGAAGGAGATACGATTGCTATCCGTCATAAGATGTACCTTTCCCTGTCTTACGACCATCGGGTAGTGGACGGAATGTTGGGCGGCAACTTCCTGCATTTTATAGCCGATTATCTGGAAAACTGGAAAGGCTGATAACTGATTGTTTCATTCATTAAGAACTTCATTAACCATGAAAAAGTATGATATAAAAAATACAGATGTCGAAACCCTGAAGAAGTGGTATCATCTGATGGCATTGGGACGCGCCCTGGACGAAAAGGCTCCATCTTACCAGTTGCAATCTTTAGGTTGGTCTTACCATGCACCCTATGCGGGGCATGATGGTATCCAACTGGCGGTCGGGCAAGTCTTTACTCTCGGAGAAGACTTCCTGTTTCCCTACTACCGGGATATGCTGACCGTACTCTCCGCCGGAATGACTCCGGAAGAGATTATCCTGAACGGTATTTCCAAAGCGACAGACCCCGGAAGCGGCGGACGTCATATGTCGAACCATTTCGCCAAACCGGAATGGCACATCGAAAACATTTCTTCCGCGACGGGAACACATGACCTTCATGCGGCAGGCGTAGCCAGAGCGATGGTCTATTACGGACATAAAGGAGTTGCCATCACTTCTCACGGAGAATCGGCTACATCCGAAGGTTTTGTCTATGAAGCTATCAATGGTGCCAGCCTTGAACGTCTTCCGGTGATTTTTGTCATTCAGGATAACGGTTACGGCATCTCTGTTCCCAAATCGGAACAGACTGCCAACCGCAAGGTAGCGGAAAACTTTTCCGGCTTCAAGAACCTGAAAATCATCTATTGCAATGGAAAAGATGTATTCGATTCGATGAACGCCATGACCGAAGCCCGCGAATATGCCATCAGTACCCGTAATCCGGTGATTGTACAGGCGAATTGTGTCCGTATCGGTTCTCATTCCAATTCCGACAAGCATACCCTCTACCGGGATGAAAACGAACTGGAATATGTAAAGGAAGCTGACCCTTTGATGAAATTCCGCCGGATGCTGCTTCGCTATAAGCGTCTGACTGAAGAAGAACTGCAACAAATAGAAGCGGCAGCCAAAAAAGAATTGTCTGCTGCCAACCGGAAGGCTTTGGCTGCTCCCGACCCTGACCCTAAAAGCATCTACGATTTCGTAATGCCCGAACCTTATCAACCACAGAAGTACAAAGACGGTACGCATGAGGCAGAAGGCGAAAAGACCTTCATGGTCAACGCCATTAATGAAACATTGAAATCCGAATTCCGTCACAATCCTGATACTTTTATTTGGGGGCAGGACGTAGCGAATAAGGAAAAAGGCGGTGTATTTAATGTGACGAAGGGGATGCAGCAGGAGTTTGGTGACTCCCGTGTATTCAGTGCGCCGATAGCCGAAGATTATATTGTAGGTACAGCCAACGGAATGAGTCGCTTTGACCCTAAAATTCATGTAGTAATAGAAGGGGCGGAGTTTGCCGATTACTTTTGGCCTGCCGTCGAGCAATATGTAGAATGTACGCATGAGTATTGGCGCAGCAATGGTAAGTTTGCTCCGAACATCACTTTGCGTCTGGCTTCCGGCGGCTATATCGGTGGCGGACTTTATCATTCCCAAAATATAGAAGGCGCTTTGACGACTTTGCCGGGAGCACGTATCGTCTGTCCTTCCTTTGCGGATGATGCAGCCGGATTGCTCCGTACCAGTATTCGCTCCAAAGGATTCACTTTATTTCTCGAACCGAAGGCATTGTATAACTCCGTAGAAGCGGCTGCCGTTGTGCCGGAAGACTTTGAAGTACCTTTCGGTAAAGCGCGTATCCGTCGGGAAGGAACAGATTTAAGTATTATCACGTATGGCAATACCACCCATTTCTGTCTGCACGCAGCGGAACGATTGGAGAAAGAGGGCGGCTGGAAAGTGGAAGTCATCGACATTCGTTCTTTGATTCCGTTGGATAAGGAAGCTATCTTTGAGTCGGTGAAGAAAACGAGTAAAGCGTTGGTTGTCCATGAGGATAAAGTATTCTCCGGCTTTGGTGCGGAACTTGCCGCAATGATTGGCGGAGAGATGTTCCGTTATCTGGACGGGCCTGTGCAACGTGTAGGTTCTACATTTACCCCTGTTGGCTTCAACCTGATTCTTGAAAAAGAGATTCTGCCCGATGAGGCTAAAATCTATGAAGCTGCCAGGAAATTATTAGAATATTAAATAGTATGGATTATGAAAAAGATAGGTTTATTTTATGCAGCGAAGGCTGAAAAGACAAGTTGGGTAGCAGAGAAGATTCAGCAGGAATTTGGTGAAGATAAGATAGAAGTTGTACCCATAGAACAAGCCTGGGAGAATGATTTTGCCGCTTATGATTGTTTTATAGTCGGCGCTTCCACCTGGTTTGACGGCGAACTTCCCACCTATTGGGACGAACTGTTACCGGAACTTCGTTCAATGGATTTAAAAGGAAAGAAAGTGGCTGTCTTCGGTTTGGGCGACCAGATACGTTATCCCGAAAACTTTGCGGATGGTATCGGACTGCTGGCGGAAGTTTTCGAAGGGGATGGGGCTACCCTGGTAGGTTTCACTTCTTCCGAAGGATATACTTTCGAACGTTCCAAAGCATTGCGCGGCGATCATTGGTGCGGATTGGTTATTGACTTGGATAATCAGTCGGAGCAGGCGAAAAAGAAAATCAAGGATTGGTGTGAGCAGGTGAAGAAGGAGTTCAAGTAATATCCTTTCATTAAAGGATACCATATACCAGATGCTCATCCCGTACAATACCGGATGAGCATCTGGAGCATGACGGGATGAGCATCTGGTATTGTACGGGATGAGCATCTCGTCTTTTGATTCTTAACGATTAGTTACAGGCTTGTTCTAATGATAAGCCGGCTATGTCTTTGTGGAGCAGATAAAGAGCTATCAGGCTTTATAAACAAACTTCACCTCTGCCCAACGGTTCTTCTCTTTGTAATGAACGTAAGTCAATCCGTTCTTTTCCGCTTCCTCACGAATAACTGTAATGTCATCTACATAGAATCCGCTCATATACAATTCAGACCCCGGATGCATACAGGCAACATAGTGTTTCATGTCATTCAACAGAATATTCCGGTTGATATTGGCAATAATAACATCAAACGGGCCTTTCCCGGTGAGGGACGAAGCGTCTCCCTGAAAAACGGCAATATCATCTACATGATTCAGTTCAATGTTTTCGATAGAGTTTCGCACACACCATTCGTCAATGTCGATAGCCGTACACGGACGCGCACCTCTCATTCGTGCAAGGATGGCGAGAATTGAAGTGCCGCACCCCATATCGAGCAGAGATTTATCTTTCAGTTCGCTATCCAGCAGTTCCTCAATGATAAGGCTTGTTGTTTCGTGATGTCCTGTTCCGAAAGCCATTTGTGGGTTAATGACAATATCATATTCCGCTTTAGGTACGTCCTGATGGAAAGTGCTGTGAATCACACAACGGTCACCAATGATAATCGGCTGGAAGAAATTCTTTTCCCATTCCTCGTTCCAGTCCTTGTCTTCCGCTTCTGCATAAGTAAATGTGATTTCCGTATCGGGCAGGGGGAACTCGGTGATTGCAATCTTAATAGCGGTTTCGTCATATAATGATTGTTGGATATAGGCGGTCAACCCGCTTTCACATTCAACAAAACTCTCGAATCCGACCTCACCGAGCACGGCAGCCAGTACGTCATTAATTGTTTCAGTGCAAGGATTGGTATGGAATGTGAACTCAAAATACTTCATAGTTGTTTTCTTTTCTAATAAATAATGCGCAAAGATAGTTAGAAATAGGGATTTCCCTATTATCCTTTGGGGAAAATCTCCCCCGGGCGAAAAATCTCTTCCTTATCTTTGTAACGTGAATAAGTTTAAGTAATTACATAAACCGAGATGATATGAAAAAGATTGTTTACTTCTTGCTATTTGCCTTGTGCCTCCCGATAGGCTTGATGGCACAAAGCGTTGATGACGACCTTTACTTCGTACCTTCCAAAGACAAACAGGAGAAAAAAGAAACTCCAGTCCGGAAGGAACCGAAGAAACAGGTGACCAACATCTATACTTCACCGGGTACTACCGTAGTTGTTCAGGACCGCAAGGGCAGAACACGGGACGTAGATGAATATAACCGCCGTTACGATGCACGTGAAAATGAATTCGTAATGGATAATGATACCTTATACATAAAAGAAAAATCTAATCCGGATTTGGACGGAGAATGGGTGACCGGCGAATTCAATGGTACGCAAGACGACTATGAATACGCTGAACGTATCATCCGTTTCCGCAATCCGCGTTTCGCTATCAGTATCAGCAGCCCGCTCTACTGGGACGTAGTTTACGGACCGAACTCCTGGGACTGGAACGTATATACCGACGGTATGTATGCTTACGCATTCCCGACGTTCAGTAACCCGATGTGGTGGGACTGGCGTTATGGTTCTTACGGCTGGGGCTGGAACTATGGTTGGGGATGGAATCGTCCTTACTATTCCTGGGGCTACTCTCCGGGATATTGGGGCGGCTGGTATGGCGGCGGTGGCTACTGGGGACATCATCATCATTGGCACGGTGGTCCTAGCTGGGGCTGGGGCGGTGGTGGAAACCATTGGGCACGCAACACCTATACGAATCGTCGTTCTTATGGCTACAATAATTTCTCTTCTTCACGGAGAAGTGGATCATATTCAGACCGTAGATCGGCAATCGGTACAGATCGCCGTAGTTCTTCAAGCTCTTATACCGGTAGAACTGTTGGAACAAGACGTGAAGCAACCCGCGTCAGTACCGGACGTACTGGGGTAACTACCCGCAGTGACGCTTCTTCTACTCGTAGAAGTAGTAACTACACACGTCCAAGCAGTACGCGTAGCTCCTCAACTTACAATAGTAATCGTGAAGGTTCCGTTCGTCGTAGTGCTTCGTCTCCTTCACGGTCATCATCGTCTTCTTCATCATACGGAACTACAAGAAGGTCTTCTTCTACTTACAATAGAGGGACTTCAACCAGCAGTCCGTCTACTAGAAGCAGTAGTAGAAGCTCTAGCCGTTCATACGATAGTGGCAGCCGTTCTTCTTCTCGTAGCAGCTATTCACCAAGTAGCAGTAGTAGCTCTCGTTCCAGTGGCAGCTATTCAGGTGGTGGATCTTCACGCTCAAGTAGTGGCGGTGGTGGTTCCAGCAGAAGCGGAAGAAGATAATAAACCTATATATTAACTCTGTAATATAAGACAACGTTATGAAAAAGATAATCGCAGTTGCTTGCGCCTTGTGTTTTGTCGCAGGTGTCAGTGCACAGACAATATATGATGCAGCGAAGTTAGCAGAGCGAGACTTGAATGGAACCGCCCGTTTTGTCGGTATGGGCGGGGCGATGGGCGCTTTGGGTGGTGATATTTCTACAATGGGAACTAACCCTGCCGGTATCGGTATTTATCGTAGTAATGACATCATGACCTCTTTCAGCTATTCTGCTTACGGTACGGAGAGCAAATACTTGGGACAGACTTTTAATAATGATAAGAACCAATGGTCGTTTGATAACATAGGCTTTGTGTTCGCTTCCAAGATTGGAAATCAGACAGCATTGCGTTATGTGAACTTCGGCTTTAATTATAAGCGCACCAAGTCTTTCTATAAGAATATGACAATGGGCGGATTGATGGGAGCCGTAAATGATAAGATTTTTGTATCTCAGGTTAATCAGATGGGGCTACAGGCTACAGACGTTGTATCGTATGATAGAGTGAACTATGATTTTGGTAATTCTGACGCTTATAATAATAATCGACTTGGTTGGTTGGGAATAATGGGATACCAAGGTTATCTGACAAATTCAGTCCGGGATGATAATGGTTATGATAGATACGTTCCTGTAGTCCCAGATGAGGCTGAAGCTTATTTCAACTCCAATGAAAAAGGGGGAATCAGTCAGTATGACTTCAATGTCGCGCTAAATGTGAATGATCGTGTTTATTTAGGATTGACGATTGGTGCATACGATGTGAATTATAAGAAGACCACTCTATATGATGAAGATTATGGAAATGGTGAAGGTTATGAATTGGCTTCATTCAATCGTATTAAAGGATCGGGAGTAGATGTGAAGTTTGGTGCAATTTTCCGTCCGTTTGAGTCTTCTCCTTTCCGCATTGGTTTTGCGATACATACACCTACATTTTATAATTTGACATACGAGAATGGTGCTAGTATGACCTCGGATGTTTACTTGAAAGAAGTACAAGATGGCAATAAGACATTTTATGTACGTGACGATAACCCTGGTAAAGATGCTATTACAACCAGAAAGTCTTTTGATGCAAATGATGGAAGAAGGATAGAACAGGATTTCCGCCTGTCTACTCCGTGGAGATTTAATGCGAGTTTGGGTTATACGGTTGGCACTTCTTTAGCATTGGGAGCCGAGTATGAATATGAAGATTATTCATCTATGAAATTCAGCTATCCTGAAGGAGATGAAATGGTAGATCAGAATAGTACGATTAAAGACTTCATGAAAGGTGTACATACATTCCGTATCGGTGCTGAGTATAAAGTAATACCTGAGTTTGCCTTCCGTTTAGGTTATAATTACAGTACTACTGCTTTTAAAGAAGATGATGCTTATAAGTGGATACCGGCTAATTCTACTTTGACGGATACAGACTTTGCAAACTCCCAGTCGCATAGTAATTATACAATTGGAATAGGATATCGTGGAAAGGCCTTTTATGCTGATTTAGCTTATCAATATTCTATGTATAAAGAGAAGTTCTACCCATTCTATAATGACTTGGAAACTTCACCGGGAGTTTGGGAAATAGTAACTCCGCAAGCAACGAAAGTAACCAATACACGCAGTCAAGTACTATTAACATTAGGTATGCGCTTCTAATCTAAACAAAGACAGTTTTCAATTTCTATAATAACTTTTGTGTGTGAAAAATCCCAGGAATGCTGAGTGTCTACAGCGGTTCCGGGGATTTTTATTAGTATCACTTTTAATTTTTTGTTTTATCTGCGCAATGGAGTCCGTTCGTCAATAATACCACGCCCTCTGTAAAGGCTGATGGCAATAGGAGTATCGGGAGTTAACTCGATATCCTTATCCACGATAATAGGCTCTTCCTTATCATCTACGATAACCGTTCCTATCGTCTCGCCGGCCTTAATCCGTTGTGGGAGCAGGTTAGTCAGGATACCTTCCGATATTTTCCGGATGTTAATGTATTCAGGTTTTGCATTTTTGTCCGCTTCGATTTTACCATTGAACAGGTCTTGTACACCTTTATTCTTCAGGAAAAGCTTAACGATTGCATTACCTTCATACGGTTGTCTCTTCTCATCAAGCAGGATAACGGGCACCGTCATTCGCTTGAATTTAAGAGCAACGTTCCAGGAACCTTTGGCAGCTTGTGCCATTCCGAACAAAAACTCTTTACCACCTGTAATACCACGATAACGGCTACCGAACGAACGCGTAGCAACATCATCGGACAATTCGGGATAATGAGCATAAAAAGTAACAGCTTCCGCATCCGTATCTATCACATCCCAGGCTGGGTTCTCCATACCTATGGTAAACGGTAGATAATCCTGCTCGGAAGCAGACATCGAGATGATATCTCCATCCGAGAAACTACTTTTTGCAGGAAGAGAAAGAGTGCTGCTACTACGTGTAAGAGCATTAGTGATACTTTCATTGTCGATAGAAGCAGAAAAGCTGAAAGTTTTCTTGCTGGGTTCTTGTTGTTCATCTTGTTGCTGACAACTAAACAGGCATGATGCCGCTAAAAAAAAGAGAAGGTTTTTCTTCATGTGAGGGGTAAATTAATAGGTTAATAATAGTGAGAGGTTTACTTTAATATTCTATCTTGTCTTCTTTGGCCGCCCAGGCTTTGAAGGCAGTAAGGGCTTCATTGTGTAGTAAGATTTCAGAGGGGAGTTTTCTGTTTTCAGGTTTAAGTTCCAGTTCGTCATAAATAAAAGAGTCATCAAAACCGATATCTTTGGCATCCGTCTTATTGTTGCCATAATACATCTTGTCCAGTCGTGCCCAATAGATAGCACCCAGACACATCGGACAAGGCTCGCAGGAAGTATATATTTCATATCCGCTAAGATTGAAAGTTCCGAGCTTCGCAGCCGCGGCACGTATGGCACTCACTTCAGCGTGAGCAGTAGGGTCGCAGGATGCCGTAACACGGTTCACACCCGTTGCAACTATTTCCCCCTCTTTCGTAGCAATCACAGCGCCGAAAGGGCCACCACCATTTTCAATGTTCTCCTTAGAAAGCTCGATTGCTTTCCGCATTAATTCTTCTTTTGTCATAGCACAAAAAATATATTGTTAGTTTTATTCTAATCTCTTCGGAAACAAAGATAGAAAAAACTAACAATATACAATGGAGTATTTCTATTAATTTTTTACCAGTACCAGCAAACGCCGAAAGAGAACGGGTAAAGTTCGGGACCTTTATTCTTCTCAAAGAGTCCGTAGGTAGAGTAGCGCATGTAGACCCCTAAATCAGCGTAGCCAGCCTGTGCCAACACATTTATTCCCAACGGGCGTACATTCAGTCCCTTATCAAAAGTCTTTTTTACGCCATTTATTTTTCCTTTCGATTTCACCCCGTGACGGATTTCAGCTTCGGGGCCGACTGCAAAGAACAAAGGACCTCTGCCGTTAATCCTCGTTTGCCATTCGATAGAAAGCGGAATACGGAAATAGAAATAGCGCAAACGGCTTTTGCTATATTCTGTCGGCTCTTCAGCCATTTCACCGGGATAGATTTGAGTGACGCCATCTATCTCGCGGAAAGCATAATTACCGTCCAGGCGCATGCTGCGGTATCCCCAACCCAGTCCGATCGTGACTCCCCAATTGTAGGTCGGAGCAAAGGCATGGTAACCGGTGAACAGGTTGCCGCCTATTTCCCAGGAATGTCCAGTATTCAGGCTGGCACGGTTGGAAGGATTGAAAGAGAAAAAGTCATTCGACAGTTGCGTGTATCCGATATAGAGCCCGCCGGCATGAGGTTCGAATCGGTCTGTCTTTCTGTTACGTTTGGAGAAAGGAAGTACATCCAGAACAGTACGGCTTTCCATACTTTGGCCGTTCAGGTAGACACCTTCGAAGATTTTGGCGTTGGCTATGGTATCTCCGTTCGATGTGCTTTCGTAGAGCTTTACCTTAATCTTGTCGCCATGTTCCTTGATAACGATTTTCCTTCCATTGAGGTAGAGGGTCGTGTCTTGGGCAAGATTCTCATTTTGTGCCATAATGCCCATTGGGGCGATTATGAATAGTAGTAATAATAACTGTTTCATAGATATTCTTTTAATGTGTTCTTATTCTTTCTTCATAAATAACATATTAACCAAATCGTCGGCATCCAGTTCCCCTTCAATATAAATAAGAGTGGCAGAACCTTTCTTCCCCGTTTTAAAGAGAATGAAGCGGTTGATATCTTCCTTGAGTTGCGGCAGTTGGTAATAGCCGGACTGAATTTGTCCGCCGGAAACGACCTCTTTTACCTTCTTGGCTTTCTTTTTATCAGCTTCCAGGCAGCGGAGAATGGTAGGGAGTGCGTCTCCCGCATCCTTGAAGACAAGACTCTTATAAAGATTCATCTGATAGGCATCCAACACTTCTTTGGACAATTCTACCATAGTCACTCCTTTCTGCTTCCCGTATTTCTGAAAGACGGTGGCAATTTGCAGTCCTTGCTGGGCTGCCGCATGAGTGGCAAAAGCAAGCAACAGGACGAGCAGGGCGGTACGAATGAATTTATTCATCATATTCTTATGCTGTTTTTATATTATTCCTCAAATAAGGTGACGAACACTTCCTCTTCACTGAAACTGACGTCACGGAAAGCGGCTTTCGCCTGTTCGCGGATTAAGGCGGCATCTGTATATTGCTTGCCGTCGATGATGACATAACTGGACGATGCGGGGGACAAGTGGCGATAAACACCCGATACGCCTAATACTAATAATAAGGTGGCCGCCACAGTGCCCAAGCTGTAAGTCAGATAATACCTGAACGTCTTATTCTTCTTCTCAGATTGGGTGGTTGCGGATGCCTGCGCATATTGGGTATGTTCCTCTTCAAAGAAAGCAAACATCGGACGATACATCTGAAGATGTTCCGGCACGAGCCCTTCGGTAAAGAAACGGCGCAATTCGCGTTCTTCTTCACAGGTGGTTTCGCCTTCGAAATATTTATTTAATAATACCTCTATATCTTTCATGTCTCATTCCTCCTTTTTCGTTCTTGTATGGTGTGCAAATAGATTTCTCTCACTTTCTTGCGGGCTCTCGATAGATTGCTTCGGATTGCTTCGGCATTGCATCCGGTAATCTCTGCAATCTCTTCCGTTTCGTATTCCTCTATATCCTTCATGCGAATGATTGTTCGCTGCAATGTGGGTAAAGAGTCGATTATTTCCTGCATTAACTTGAATTCGTCCCTTTCTTCCAATAACCGTTCCGGAGTACCCGCGGATGCCGCTGCCTGTACTTGTTCGAGCGGTATCGTGTCCGGACGCTTGGCACGCCATATATCCATACAAAGATGATGAGTCATCGTCATGGCTACGGCTTCGATATTCCGGTATTCGTCGAGTTTTTGGCGCAGGTTCCATAACTTCAGCATGACCTCTTGCACGGCATCTTCGGCATCCGAAGAATCCTCAGTCAATCTTCGGGCATAATTCAACAGTTTGTCGCGAAGAGGTAGAACGGTTATTTTAAATTGCTTGAGTTCCATTTACACAGATAAGACGGTAGGGAAAGCAAAACGTGACATCAAAAAGAAACTTTTTTTGTAGTTGTGCAAAAAAAGTGCCGGCTAGTTGCTGTATCATGCAAAATGGCCGGCACTTTCTGTATGCTAAATAAAGATTTGCAGGGCGTTCTTTTAGAGTTTACCAAGAATCTTATCCATTACCCAATTGGTCAACGTGGCGCTTTCACCGTCGCAGGAGCAAACGGACTTACCTAATAGGTGGTCTACTACCGCCTGGATAAGCGGCTGTTGCACATGTTCAGGGTTGCCGATGCAGATTTCTTCACGTCCTTTCTCGGTATGCAATCCGATAGGCTCGTAAGTAAAGACAGAGAAACAAATCATTCCCTTGTCACCGATAATCTCTATACGGTCTTCGCGGGCGGAATCATGGGCGACGAAACACCATGAACCGCTACCCACCAATCCGTTGTCGAACTGGAAGCAGGCGCTCAATGTATCTTCGGCAGGATAGAGTCCGCCACGATTGCTCTTGTAGCCGTTGGCTTCGAGGATACAGCCGAACATATCCTGCAATAAATCAATCTGATGCGGAGCAAGGTCATAGAAGTAACCGCCTCCGGCAATATCCGCCTGCACACGCCAGGGAAGATTATCACGATTGTAATCCAAATCGCGTGGCGGCTGCGCAAAACGAATCTGTACATTGATAACATTACCGATAGTCCCGTTCTCTACCAGTTCCTTTACTTTCTGAAAATAAGGAAGATAACGACGGTAATATGCGACGAAACAAGGGACACCCGTTTCTTTGGATATACGGTTGATGCGGGTACATTCTTCATAAGTGACGGCCATCGGCTTCTCAATATAGGCCGGCTTACCTGCTTTCATAGACATGATTGCATAAGTGGCATGTGAAGAAGGGGGAGTAGCGATATAAATAGCATTTACTTCCGGGTCGTCTATCAACTCCTGTGCGTCATCATACCATTTATTGATACCTCTCTCTTTGGCATAAGCCTTCGCTTTCGCACCGTCACGGCTCATTACTGCCACGACTTCCGAATGGTCTACTTTTTGGAAAGCAGGGCCACTTTTTGTTTTCGTAACTTCTCCGCAACCGATGAAGCCCCATTTAATAATCTTTTCACTCATAATGTTATTACCTATTGTGCCTGTTTTAAACAAACCCCAAAGATAAAGCTATTTTTTGTCAAGAGCAACTTTATTGATTATTAACTTAGAAGAGAAGTTTGGAAAATGAACGTTGCATTTCACTGAAACAGATGTTCTGTTTTAGTAGAATAGACACTCCGTTTCGGGTAAACAGAGTCTCTGTTTGAGGGGAATACACACTCTATTGGGGATAAGAAGGAAGGTGAGTAGAGGTAAACCCAGGGGTGAGAAGCGGTGAGTCCGGGGGAAAGCAAAGCAGAAAGCCGAGGTGAGGGGAGATTTATTCCTTTTGGGAAAAAAGAAAGGCGGGAATGGCAATTCCCGCCTTTACGTGTAGTTTAATTGAAACTACTTTATCATTAACTCTGTAAAGATACGACATTCGGAAGCGAAAGTCAAGTCTTCGGGAGTTTATTTTTCGTAATATACATTCATGGAGATAGTATTAAGCTCCTTCTTTTCGCCAAGAGTAACACTCTTTATCCATATAATTCCCATTTTATTTTTGCTCGTATTTTTGAAGACAAGAACATTATTTTCGGCTACGGTAGGAGTGTTTGTTGTGGGATTTATGCTGCCAATATCTTCTTTTACATCTGTAATTTCTCCATTCAATACTTTCTGAATCAAGGCGTTTTCTGTTGTGTTGCCCGAACTTAATAACTTGAATTGAGTTTTTAGCGAAGTACGTACAGTTGAATAATCTTTGCCATCACTGAAAAGGGTTGATTCACCACATATTTGTGCCTTCATGAAATTATCATTGATGTTGGCCGGGTTAAGCAGACGTGCTGCTGCGGTAGTAGTGGCATCCATGGCAAAGTCTACATTTGCTTGATTATCAAACAAATCACAAGGGGTAATTGTATGGCCTGCAGAAGCATCGAAAAGAGCACATTCAGTTGCCGGAGCTCCTAATGTTACATTTTCCCAATGATAATAAGATAGTACTACCGTGGCTTTCTTCACCTTCACCGTACCGATAGAAGCACTTTCTTTATCACTTTTCCCATAAATCAGCGTCACAGTAAATTCTGTATCCTCTTCCACTTCCGGAGCTTTAAAAGTAAATCCGGTTGCTTCAGGATTCGTAATAGTAATGTCAGATGATGCGCCACCCGCTTTTGTCAGGCGGACTGCTTTCACAACATTCAGATTTGTTCCTTCAATCGTGATGTCTTTTCCGGTTTCTACTTCCTGTGTTTCGCTAGTTACGTTACCGCTAGGAACAATCTCTTTGACCGTAAACTTACCCGGTACAACCAACTTCTGGTCGTTACCCAATGAATTATCATAAACAAGAATGATTGTAAATTCGGTATCCGTATCTACTTCCGGGGCTTTGAAAGTTATTTCCGTTGCTTTCTTATTATCAATCGTAATCGACTCTCCGTTAGCTTGCAGAGCTTTGATGATACCCAAGTCTGTTCCAGTAATAGTGATAATATCGCCCGGTTTCACTTCGCCCGATAGGGTAGTGGAAGTTGTAGGAATAACAGGTGCGATATAAACAGTCAGTTCCTCGCATACGACAAGACGATGCACTGAATTGTACAATACGGCGAGAGGAACGACTTTTGTCTCTTCGAACACTTCGGTAGGTACATAAACCGTGAGTGATTGATGGTCACGCTCCGCTTGCGGTGTCTTGATGTCAATCGTAGTGGCGTCACCGAAGTACACTTTAGAGATGAGATGCATATTCACACCTGTCAGAGTGATTGTTTCTCCCGGTTGCACGGTGGTTGCTCCTATCGTGTTGATAGAGGTCTGTGGAATGTCAATGTCATTATCGCGGGTACATCCGTTCAGCAGGCATATCAGGCAGCACAGGACTGCCGTCAATGCGGTGGTTAATGTATAATTTCTTTTTTTCATGTTCTTTCTTTTTTAGCGTTGATAGTAAAGGTCGAATGTGATGTAAGCAATACCCTGATTATTCTTATCGCCATTATTGATGTTGTTGGCCTGACCATAATCTACGTGTACTTCCAAAATGTCGAGTATACCGTATTTATCCTTGTGGTTATTGTAGAATACAACTACACTGCCGGCATCAAATATCTGTTCGCTCACTGTACCCGCCGCTTCTGATGATTTACGTGTACGGGCAGAACTCTTGGTTATATTCAGACTGGTAAAGAGCGATGGAGTAATTTCCAACTGGTCTTTTCCTGCCCTGATTTGTTCGATAAGCGCTGCATGCGTTGTTGCGTTCAATACAAAGAACCTCGTTTGCACTGCCGTGAAAGGTGCGAATATCGTGAAGTTCTCCGCATTAGGTACAGCAGCCGTTCCACACCAGTAATTCTTCAGATTATTCTTCGTATTCGCCGGGTCGGGATTAAGAATGGCATCCGGTGAGTTGAATGCAAAGTCCAGTCCGCTGTTCACATAACCCGCAAAGTCTATCTTATCAAAATTCTCTTCGTCTTTCAGAACGCAAGGAGTACAGATAGGATTGCCGTCGGCAGAATTACCATTCAGCATACTGCCATAACCATACTTACTGTTACGTGTCCCTATCGCCTGATTGGCACTGAACAAGTTCTTCATGCGAATCACCTGGCAAGCATCGGACAGAGTAATTTCCTTCGTCTCCTTATAATACGTCACTTTGATTTTCACTGTGCTTGTCTCCGCCAAAGTCGGCACTCTGAACACAATCACATTCTCTTCCCGGCTGACCGGCGCACACTTTTCTTCTCCGAAATAAATATACTCAATCAGGTTGAGATATTTACCGCTCAATGTGAGCAGGCTTCTTTCCATTAGGCTTGCCTGGTCTATCTTCTCTATTTCCGGTTCATCTTTTTCTACGGCGAAGTCATCGGATTCCCCTTTAACTTCAGATTCACCACCTGTCTGATTCGTATATTTCAAAGCAACGGTTGCATTATCATCAATGATAAAAGGCACTTTTACAGCAATCTCTTTTTCACTCTGATAGATAATTTCTCCCTCTTCTCCGCCCATAAGGACTTTGGAGATAATATCAAGATTGCTGCCTAGAATTTCAACATTGTTGCCCACTCTTCCGCTTTTCGGGAAACTCGTCACACTCGGAGTCGGATAAGTCACAGTGAACGATTGTGTGCTCTCCGCACGTGCGCCTTGGCTGGAGTCGTCTTTACGAGAAGTAGAAAGGACAATCTTTCCGCTCTTAGTGCCTTCACGTGGTACTACGATAACTATTTCCTGCTGTGACAGCTTATAAAGTATCTGTGCTTCCACACCACCGACGGTGGCGGACACTATATCGCGCAAGTTACTACCTTTGATAGTCACCTCCGTACCGGCTTTTCCGCTTGCAGGAGCAAACTCGCTGATTTCCGGCGCGCCCTGTGTTTCCGTCTCAATATTCAACTTTTCGTTGCAACTCGTCAGCGTGACAAGTACAAAGAGAGCCAATAGATTATATAGTTTATTTTTCATACTGTTTTCGTTTGATGGATTAGTAATTCGGATTCTGGGTAACAATGCTCGGATTATTATCTATCACACTTTGTGGGATAGGAAGCAACAATTGCCAGTTATCAATCTTATTAACCGTGAAGGCATACTTGTCATAGAAGCCTTCTGTTTCCGTGATTTGTTTATTGATTGTTTCCACCGCTTTTCCCCAACGCACGAGGTCGAACCACCGCTGATTTTCGAAAGCCAGTTCCAGACGGCGTTCTTTTTCGAGTCTCTCGCGGAAAGCGGAACGTACGGATACTTCGGAAGCATCAATAGCATCCAATCCGGCACGTCGGCGCACTTCGTTGAGATAAGGCAGTCCGGTGGCAGGGCCATCCGTTTCGTTCAGTACTTCGGCATACATCAACAGTACGTCTGCATGACGAATAACAGGCCAGTCGTTTTCAGCATCATAGCGTACACTGACAGGAGAAACAAACTTCTTGATATACGCCGACTGGTCTGAAACGACCACCGGGTCTTTCTTGCTAGGGTCGATATAATGGTCGGTCACGCTGGCATCTTTACGCAAGTCACCTTCCGGATAAATACCCAACACCTCGGTAGTCGGATAATTGCGTCCGTCACCGTCGCCTGTCACTACGTTGGCTCCACTCTTGGTAGGAGCGAAGGTATTGGCGAAAGGAGAGCCAATTCCCAGACTACCCGATTTGTAACGGACAGCAAATATAATCTCATCATTCATTTCCTTGGAAATGTCGAATACGTCGGAATAACTGACAGTTAATTGGTCACCCTTTACATCTACTACCGACTTGAGCAGGCTTTTAGCTTCCGCATATTTCTCGATAGTCAGATACACTTTGGCAAGCAGGGATTGGGCAGCCGCCTGAGTGACACGTCCTAAATCGGCAACGTCATATGTCACGCCTTCCAAGTCGTCAACGGCCGTCTGAAGGTCGTTGATAATCTGTTTGTAAGTAGCTTCCACACTGCTACGGTCTTTCTTCATGGCTTCTGCCACGCTCAATTCTTCCGTTACGATAAAAGTAGGGCCGAAAAGACGCACCAGGTTGAAGTAATGATAAGCACGGATGAAACGTACTTCTCCCTCAAATTGCGCCCGTTTCTTCTCATTGGCTACAACAGCCAGGTTCTCAGGAGCGAGTACATTGTTGCAACTGTTGATATTGCTGTACGTCGCTTCCCAGTAAGTACGTATGTTCGCGTTGCTAGCGTCCATCGTTCCGAGGTCAAGTGCCTGCTGTTGCAGGAACGCATCGTTGGTGGAACTGTTGCTGTTCATACGGGTATTGTCCGCACGCAGTTCGGTGAGCGTCCATTCGATGTTCAACGGAGCCTGCATTCCGCCGTAGCAGCCGATAACGGCAGTATTCATTTCAGCTTCATTCTTGTAGAACGAACCGTCGGGGATATAGGAGTCCGGTGTAATGTTGAGGTCACAGGAAGAAAGCCCCAGCAAGCAAGCGGACAGAGTAGCGATAAATGTATGTTTTAGTTTCATTTCTGTACGTTTTAAGAGGGTTAGAAATTAAGTTCGAAACCGAAGTTGACGGTAGACTGAATCGGGAATCCGCCGCGTTGGTATCCGTTCACCAACGGTGAAGCGTACGAACCGCTTGTCACACGGGCTTCCGGATTGATACCCCGGTAGTCTTTTCCCCAGAAATAGAGCAAGTTCTGACCGGAAGCATACAGGCGAAGCGAGTTGAGTCCTGCCTTTTTCAGTTTCTTCTTATCAAATGTATAACCTAAAACCACGTCGCGCAGGGCAACGAATGAACCATTTTCAATCATATAGTCGGTGAATTCCCAGGAGATTCCGGCGGAACCTACTGTCGGAGTGCGTCCGTCGCCCGGATATTCGGCACTAATCCAACGGTCTTTCACGTAGTTGCGATTGAACTTCTTGGACTCGGTGTAGTATCCGTCACCGTTGAATACATCCAGTCCGCTGACACCCTGAATCAGGAAATAAAGGTCGAATCCCTTCCATCTGAAGGTATTGGAGATACCCCAGGTTGCTTTCGGGAACGGATTGCCGATGACGGTACGGTCTTTGTCATTGATGACACCGTCGTCGTTGATGTCTACAATCTTGAGACTGCCCGGAGTGGCGCTCGCCAGGTGCGGTGAAGCATCCAGGTCGGCCTGGCTGAGGTAAACGCCGTCTGTTTTGTATCCGAAGAATGAGATGGCGCGGTGACCGACTTGTGCCAAGTACGTCTCGTTACGTTCTCCGGTAGAAATCAGCCTTTCTTCACCGGAAAGTTCGAGCAGCTTGTTGAAGTTGGACGAGATATTGAACGAGGTAGTCCATTCGAAGTTCTTGGTGCGAATGTTGTGCGTGTTCAATTCGATTTCGATACCGCTGTTGCGGATACGTCCGATGTTGTTCCAGTAATCGCTGTAACCCATGAAGGAAACGACCGGTTGCTTGAACAGAAGTTGCTTGGTGATAGAGTAGTAACCTTCCAGAGTCAGGCTGATACGGTTGTCCAGTGCGCTGAAATCGATACCGGCATTATATTCGTAGGTCTGTTCCCAGGTGATGTCGTAGTTACCTTTCGTAGAGGTCGTCTTGCCCAATCCGGGGACGAGCGCGCCCGTTCCGCTACCCAGTGCGTAGTTGCTGGCGTATAGCAGGTTGTAGTAAGAGTTGGCGGGGATATTATTGTTACCCGTCACACCGAAGCTGGCACGCAGTTTCAGCATATTCAGCCAGCTCACATCTTTTAGGAAAGATTCTTCCGAAGCACGCCATCCGAGAGATACGGAAGGAAACCAACCCCATTGCTTACCGTCGGCAAAGAGAGAACTGCCGTCTGTACGGATACTGGCGGAGAGCAGGTATTTGTCGGCATAGCTGTAATTGATACGTGCAAGGGCGGACATCATGGCAGTGCGGAATTTTACCGTATTCGTCTGGCTGACATCAAAAGAAGTAGCCGCATTGAGCGTGTGGACATAATCGGTCGGGAAGCCCAAACCTACGATATTCGCTGTAGTTTCCGATGTAGTCTGTGCGGTGTAACCCAGTAAGGCGGCATAGTCATGCTTGCCTTTCTTGCCGATATAGTTCAGTGTGTTTTCACTTAACAAGTCGACGTAGAGACGGTTTTTGTAAGTACCCATAGCCGATTCCTCGTCTTTGCGGGATTCGTAGTTGCGGTACTCGTTGTTCTGACGGTATTTGATGTAGAAACCGTTGGAAGTAGTAAAGGTAAGACCTTTCATTATCTGCACATTGATAGAGGAATTGGCTTGCAGGTTATAGTCTTCCTTGAATCGTTCTTCGGTATCCATCAATGATTTGGGATTGTTGTTACTGGTGTTGAAAGGGCTGGCTTTCACTTGCGTGCCGTCTTCACGTGTGTAAATGATATTGCTGAAGTCGCTACCGCGTGCCCATGAACCGACGGCTTTTCCGGTGAGGGCTGCCGTTTCCGCCGTATGGCGTACCGGCATGAATGACGGCGTACGGTAGAAGTCGATAAAGTTGGTCGACGGAGTTTCCGTCTTGGTGTAAGACGGAGCGATATTCAGGCTGAGGTCTACACGCTTGGATAGCTTCGCGTTGATACGTGAACGGAGATTCAGACGTTTGTAGTTACTGTTAATCATGATACCGTCTTCCTGTGCGTAGTTACCGGAGATGTAGTAAGTGATGTCTTTCTTACCACCCGATACGGAGAGCTGTACCTGGTGAATCTGCGGAGTATCCTGCAAACCTTCGCGTTGCCAGTCGGTGTAATTATTGATAAGTCCGAAGGCTTCGTCATTGGCAGCTATGGTCTTGTTTTGCAAGGCAGCTTCGTAGCCCATCATGTTGTAATAGTCTTTGGAACTCATGATAGGGTGCAGTTTGTACGCCCACTTCAATCCGGTAGAGGCTTTCACGCTGTATTTGGCTTTGCTGGCATTTCCTTCTTTGGTAGTCACGAGGATAACGCCGTTGGCTGCACGCGAACCGTAGATAGCGGCGGAAGCGGCATCTTTCAGTACTTCGATAGAAGCGATGTCCGCCATGTCGAGTGTGGAAAGTCCTTCGGGAACGGGATAGCCGTCGATAACAATCAGCGGAGAACTGTCGGCACTGATAGAACCCATACCACGGACACGGATTTGCGGAGCGGCTCCGGCTTCGGAAGTGGAGTTCTGGATATTAACGCCGGCAATCTTTCCTTGCAGCAGTTGGTCTACCTGTGTCACGGGAATATCCGTCAGGCTGTTGACATCCATCTTGGATACCGAACCGGTCAGGTGGGATTTCTTCTGCACACCGTAACCTACCACTACTACTTCGTCCAACACTTTCGTGTCTTCCTTTAAATTGATATTCAGTGCTTTCTGATTATTGACGGGCACTTCCTGTGTCACGTATCCGATGTACGAAATGACGAGGACTGACTTGGAAGAGGGGACGCTCAACGTAAATTTACCGTCCATATCGGTGATAGTACCGGTGGTACTTCCCTTCACCTTCACATTTACTCCGGGAACACCGCCCTGACTGTCGGCGACTGTACCGGTGACAGTAAATGATTGCGCGTAGACAACCGTTACGAACGGGGTACATAACAATAGCAGTACAGCTATCATTAAAGGATAATAAAACGATTTGTTCCTCATAATATTAGGATTTAAAAAGGGTTATTCTAAACTATACATTAAATTCAGACGGTTGGATGCGGAAGTCGTGCGATGCTTGGCACCGATAGCTTCGTATCCGGCTTTCGGGTCGAAGAAAGAGGCTTTGCGAAGTACCCAGCAGGCTTCGTCCTGTTTCTTGTCCCATTCCTTGATTTGCTGGTAAGGCCATTCGCTCTGCGGCTTGCCGATGTAGGGAATCACAAATTTCAGCGCGGCAGTGATGGAACGTCCGTCTCCGCCGGCAGCGTTATAAATATCCATTCCTTCCGTAGAAGCGATGAAAGACATATCCAACATATGAGTCAGGTTAAAGAGAGTATAACCGAAAGCAGTGGTGCGTTCCAGTTCCAACGGTTGTTTACCGTCCGGCTCAATCTGGGAGAAGAGACGCTTCTTAGGAAATTCTTTCAATATCTGCGTTGCCAGTTCCTTATTGCCGATATAGAGTGCATAAGCAGTCAACTGTACATCATATGCCAGACCGTGATTGTTCTTCGCTTCATTTTCTTCGGCAGCCACCGGGCTGGTCTGTATCCATTCAACGAACTGCGTGAACCATTCCTTCATACCTTTCTTGATGGCGGGTGTCATCGCTTTTGAGTTATCAAGCAAAGCGAGTGCGTCCAGCATTTCTACAAAACAGTACGTATCTATCATACCTGTTCCGCGTCCCAAACCATCTCTGCGGCCGGGGATAGTCTGACCATAATTTAAGTTCGGATTCATTTTTGTCTTGGCATCCAGGAACCATACTTTCAGGAAGTCGGCGGCTTTCTTTGCATATTGCTCGTTGCCTGAGAAATAGTAGGCGATTCCCAAAGTAGTGACAGCTTTAGCCATGTCTCCCAACCGGTTACGGTCTAGCTTGGACAGTTCGGGATTGCGTTGCCCGTCTTTGCGGATATAAGGTAAACCGTCCGGTTTGGAAGGGTCGGGCCACCAGTAAGGGCCCATGCTCATGTAGTCATGTTTGTCGCCGCTGGATGCTACCATGCTCTTGTCCATTACAGAAGGTGGAGTCAGGTTCATTGCTTTGTCAGCGTCTTTCATTAAAGTTTTGATAGCCGGGGCATATGTAGGGGTATCGGCTTTAGCCTTCACTTTAGCCAGCTTTTCAGCCCGGTAGATGCGGGTGTTGACGGTCTGTGCATTCATCGGAAGCAGGCAAACCAGTGCGAAAGCACTCAATAGTAAGTTTCTCATAATGATTCTATTTTAAGCGAATTAGTTTAACCATAATAAAGGATGACGGATAGGAAGATTGCGTATCACTTCCTCGTTGGTGGGGAAATGTTCCAACTTCTTCCATGTCCGGAAATAATCTTTCCGGTAGTGGTGCATACTGCCGAATAACAGGAACGGGTGTGCCACAGGCCATTCTTCCCAAAACATGATATCCGGTTGGTGTTTCCACGAACCTTTGTCTTTCACAAAGGGGAACAGCCAGGCAATTCCTTTTTCGATATTCCGTCCGTCTGCTGTTGTGTAGTCCCACAGGTTTTCTTCGGGAGTTGTCAGCAAGTGGCAAAGGGTGGTCATCGCATCCAGATTGAAAAGAGAATAGCCGTAAGGCTTGGTGCGTTCCAGTTCCAGGGGAAAACTGCCGTCGGTGGCCATCTGATGGGGTAACAATACCGTCCGGTAACGTTCACGGCAGAAACGAATCATTTCTTCATTCTGTGTGAACAAGGCGAAAGCGGCGGCTTGCATAGCCCAACAGGTACCATGATTATTCTTGGCTTCCATCTCGTTGATTCCGTAACGGTGGGTAGACATCCAGGTCAGATAGTCGGAGAACCATAAGCGGATGGTTTTCAGTTCCTTTTCTTCGATAATCCCCCGGGCTTCCATCAGCCGGAGTGACTGCACGACTTCAATCAGATGAATCGTGTCGATGATTCCGATTCCGCGTCCGGTAGCTATTCCTTTGATGGCTTGTGCATACAGCAGGTTCGGATTCATCATCGTTTTCTGGTTGATGAACCAAGCGCGGATATGGCGCATGGCGGCATCAGTATATTTCTTGTCGCCTGTCAGTATCCAGGCGGAAGTCAGGTCGCCGACCAACTGGCTGAATCGTATCATGGCGTGACGGTGAGCGGTAAAATTGTCCGGGTTCGTTTCTCCGTCGCGGCGGATGAACGGGCCGTTCGGGTCTTGCGGGTTCGCCCACCAGTAGTCACCTTCGGAGTAAAAGTCGTGTATACCCCCTGCGCTTCTTTCGGCACGGGTAGCGGTGACGGTCACAGGCACGGACTCCAGTCCAGCATCCGCCCGTTGCAGGGTTTCCGCTTGCAGGAGTTGACGAACCTGGTCGGTCACGTCTTCTTTGGCCGTCACTGTAGTGAGGCTAAAGAGTACTATTAATAATCCTATTGAAACTCTTAGTGTATTCATTGTACATTCAATTGAGTGTAAACGGTCTTTATTCCGTCCGACTGAGCGGATACGTAGCAGGCGTCGGTTACTTGGGCGCGTATCATTGCTTTTCCGTTGCAGGCTTGTACCTTGCGCGAGCCGGTCGAAGTTCCCAGGTTTTGGAGAAGCTTTCCGTCTCCGGCAATTTCAAATGAAATGAGGTTGGCTGCATCCAGGCAGGGAACACCTTTTTCATCTGTCAACTGTGCTTCCACACGAATGATATTGTTTCCTTCGGGGTAACTTGCTATTTTCAACTGTTTCGGTTCTCCCCATTGTGCGGTTTGATAAGCAACGGTGATTTCATCGAAAACGGCTTCCTTGCTTTTTACGGCTACTGCTTTCAAGTGATTCTCTCCTTCGCGCAATACGCTTTTCCAGTGAAGTCCGGCTGCCGGAAAATCCTGGCTGTTCCGTTGCTTGACGCCCTGGCTCACACCGTTGACAAACAGTTCTACTGCCGGGCAGTTGGAGTAAACCAGTATTTCTTTGGGTTCGTTCTCTGCCCCCCAACGTGTCGGCCATGTGTGACCGTAGATATGTATCATCGGTTTCTCTGTCCAATAAGACTGGAAGACATAGAATACTTCCTTCCTGGTGAAGTCCCGTTCGATGACTCCCTTTTGGTTTACATAAGGAACAGGATTCTCCGGGCGCAGGGGAGTGGAGAAGTCTTTGAAAGGCCAGTATGCCGTGCCTGTCAGCCAGGTCATGGTTTCCTGTTCTTTCAGGTGCCAGTCTACCAGTTTCACGATGTAGGATTCCGACCAGTCTCCGTCTCTTGATGCACGGGCATCACCACCGACGAGAGAGAAATCGCCCGCCCGTTCATCGGCACCGGCTCCGACAGGAATACCACCCAGGGATTTGAACGGGTCTTCAGCATGGCGTCTTGCGTGGGAGTCGCCGCCCCATTCTACGTGCAAGAAGTGTTTCACACGCTTCATCTCCTTTTCAGAGGTGGATTTATAGTCGGTGAATTGTCCGCGATACCAGCCCGCCCAAATGGAAGGGGAATATACATCGACAATATCTTTGCAGAAGTCGCACCGGCGGATGGAAGTAACGCGTGACGGGTCGAGACGGTGTACCAGGTCGTTCAGCTCTTTCATAAAGGCGCGTATCTGTGATTGCTCGAAAGTCGGGAAGTCATTCGGCCAGTCATTCTCATTACCCAGTCCCCAAAGAATCACGGAAGGGTGGTTGTGGTGCTGGTTAATCATGTTCGTAAGCATCCGGCGGGCTTGTGCCTTGTAGGTTTCGCCACCCAGCCCACCGCGACACCAGGGGATTTCTTCCCAAACGAGAATACCCAGTTCGTCACACAAACGGAGAATGATATCCGATTGTTGGTAATGCCCCAGGCGGATGAAGTTGATGCCCATTTCTTTCATCATCTTTATTTCTGTCACCATCTGTTCTTCGGTCATGGCAGCGGCTACGCCGGCATGGTCTTCGTGGCGGTGAGTGCCTTTCAGTAACAGGCGTTTGCCGTTCAGCTTGAAAGGTCCGTAGTCTACAAACTCAAAATGACGGAAGCCGATTTGTTCTGTTACGGTCTGTTCGCCTTCAGTAGTTTTGAGGGTGAACTCGCAGGTATAAAGCTGAGGCTGTTCAGGACTCCAAAGCATCGGATTCTTGATGGCGATGTCGAATAGTTGCACTTCTCCCAGGGGAAGAATATCCGTGGCTGTCTGTTCGGTTACTTTCTTACCGTTCGGGTCTTTCAGTGTGAAGTGCACTGTGGCCTGGCGGGTGTCGTTCGGGTTGTAGAAGTTGGCCTGCACTTTCAGGGCTGCGTTCTTCAGGTCTTTCTGTACCGGAGTCTCCAGTTTGAAGCTGCTGAAAGAAAGGGCAGGCTGATAAATCAGGTTGACGTATCGGTAGAGTCCGCCGTAAACGTTGAAGTCCGATAAGTCCGAGGGAATCATCTCCGTATCTCTCGAATTGTCGCAACGGATGGACAAAGGAACTTTGCCGTTGAAACGTTTCCGGCAGTCGGGGTTGGATAATGCTTGTTGGACGGCATCTGTAATGTCAACGCTCCATTCGTCGTAACCACCTGTGTGGCTGCCGACTTTCTGTGTATAGATATATACTTCCGTTTTCTGTCCGGCTCCTTCAAATTCGAGAATTGTGCGGCCATTGGCTGCCGGATTCTGAATATCGAGCAAGGTACGATACCATCCGGGCCCCTGGTAATAGTTGACATCCGGGTCTACGGCATCTTCTGCATTGAAGCAGTGGGGAAGGGTGACCGGCTGCCAGATGGGGACGGCTTCCGAAGAGCCGGGGGCTGCTGCGCGTACAGCTTCCCATATGCTTCCGAGGTCACCTTTGAGGTATTCCCATTGGTTGGTCAGGCGGATTCTTTGGCTGGCCGGAATCCTGGCACTTGCCGGAAGGGCGAGTGTTATAAGGGCTGTCAGTATATAGATAATTGGTCTTTTCATGGTCTGTATGAGTTGCGATGATTAAAGTTTTTCTCCTTTTTCCAGTTTGTTTTTACGAAGCAGGGCTTCGAGGAAGTAATAGTCGGCATAGACGATAGGGACATCTATTTCGCTGTCGTGAGGTTTGGAACCGGTGCTATGGAGAAGCAAGAATCCGTTGTCGCCGTTCTGTTGTGCACGGTAGTTGGCGGTGAGATTCTCCAAAATCCGGTCGGCTTCCTGCTTGTAAAGGTCTTTCTGTTCCGGCACGTAAGTGCTTAGTTCATAGAGTGCGGAAGCGATGCAGGTGGCGGCGGATGCGTCCCGTGGCTCGTTGGGTATTTCGGGAGCGTTGAAATCCCAGTAGGGAATCAGGTCTTCCGGCAGGTTGGGGTGGGTGAAGATATATCTTTCGATATGCTTCGCTTGTTCAAGGAATTCAGGGAGTCCGGTTTCACGGTAACATAGGGTGTAGCCGTATAGCGCCCATGCTTGTCCGCGTGCCCATGCGGAATCGTCGGAATATCCCTGATGGGTGACTTTGCAAATCGGACTGCCGGTGATGGTGTCGTAGTTAACGACGTGGTACGTGCTGAAGTCGTCACGGAAATGATTCTTCATTGTCGTACGTGCGTGGCTGACAGCTATATTATAAAAGGTGGAATCGTTCGTTTCGCGTGAAGCCCAAAACAATAATTCCAGGTTCAGCATATTGTCGATGATAACGGGACATTCCCATTGGTCGGCGTGGTGGTCCCATGAACGGATGCAGCCGACGTTCGGTTTGAAACGGGTAATCAGTGTGCGTGCGGATTCGATAAGTATATCTTTATAGGTAGGGTTTCCGGTCAGCCGGTAACCGTTGCCATAGCTGCAATACATCTTGAATCCCATGTCGTGCGTGGTGCCATTCTTCTTTTCACGTTCCAGCATTTCGGTGTGCTTCTCGGCTTTCTCTTTCCAAAAAGAGTCGTGCGTGTATTCATATACATACCAAAGTTCTCCGGGGAAGAATCCGCTCGTCCAGTCTTTGGAAGGTACAAGGCGTAAAGAACCGTCCGGTTCCGTGTTGCGTGGGTTGGTGAGTTCTCCCCACTGCCTGGCGATTCTTTTGTCTCTGCTTTCTTGTGCTTCGTTCGCGCGTGCTTCATCTATTTTAGGGAATGCATACTTGAGCTGTTGTTCAGCAAAAGTGAAATTAGAAGCAACCAGGTTTTGCTCTTTGGGAGATTGGCAACCGGCTAAAGTTGCTGCTCCGATACTAAGGGCTAAAAGATAATGTTTCATATTTGTTTCCATATTATTATTTCTAAGCGTGATGTTGCAAATGTATGGAAACTGAATGAAATTGGTTTGTCTGGTAGTGCCGTAAGTTTGCAAAATCATCCCAATTTGATTGGGATAATCGTTGCTGTATCGTTTCTGGAACGATATTTATAACTTGGGATGATTTTGCAAATTCACCACAGATTACACAGATTCACACAGATTATTTTCATCACATACTCTATAGTGAATCAGGGTACCGATTACATATTTATTTAATCTGTGTGAATCTGTGTAATCTGTGGTGCCTCTCTTAAATTCCCATTTATAGAACCAATTTAGAGCTACTCTTCCGGCTGCCCCTTGATGTATTCGGTGGGCGAAACTCCATAGTCAGACTTGAAACATTTGGTGAAATAGGCAAGGGTGCTGAACCCGGTGGCGATTGAAACTTCCGTCACGTTCATGTCCGCTTCTTTCAGTAATTGCGCAGCTACTTCAAGACGTTTGTGGCGAATGAGGTCGTTCAGGGATAAGTCTGTCACTGCCTTGAGTTTGCGATAGAAGTTGCTCCGGCTGAATCCCATCTCATCGCATATCATGTCGACTTTCAAATCCGGATTGGCAAGATGGTTCTGTATAATCTCGAATAGCTTCTGCATGAATTTATCATCGGCAGAACTGGCTTCAATGCCCATCGACTGAAGCGAGAAGTTTTTTCCGTACATGGATTTCAGTTTCTCCCGTTGAACCAGCAGATTGTAGATTCGTACCAGCAACACATCTACATTGAATGGTTTCACTACATAATCATCGGCGCCCGAAAGGAAACCTTCTTTGACGTGCATCACCATCGTGCGGGCTGTGAGCAGAATCACCGGAATATGTCCCGTCTGCAAATCATTCTTTATCATGGAGCAGAGTTCCAGCCCGTCTACTCCCGGCATCATAATATCCGTCACGACTAAATCGGGAAATTCTTTCAGAACAATATTGAAGGCTTCGGCACCATTGTCTGCTTCGAGTACCCGGTAATGGCGTTCAAGATGTTCTTTCACATAACTGCGTATGTCCTCGTTATCTTCCACCAGCAGAATGGTTTTACCTTCCAGGAAAGGAAGTTCTTCTTCGGATTCAAGAACTTGTCCGACAACTGCCTGTTCTTCCCGTTCGTCCTCGGATAGATTGTTCTTCACACTTTCTTCCACCGATTGCGAATGTTCGTTGTCCGGCAGCACAATGGTGAAGATACTTCCTTTCGGTCGGTTGGAATCTACACAGATAGCCCCATGGTGTAAGTGCACGACGGATTGTGTCAAGCTTAACCCGATACCGGTTCCGTTCACGTTGTCATTGGCTGCCTGCGGAGTGCTGACTTGATAGAACGGGTCGAAAATATGCGCGCGGGCAGCTTCGGGGATTCCTTTTCCGGTGTCTGCCACCTGGATGATGAAATATTTATCCGAATCCGCAGGAATGGTGAAAGCCGGGTCGCCCGATATTGCTGTGCTGAACTCCTGTTGGAGTGCTTCTTTATCGGGAATGGCTGTCAGCCTTAAAGAAATCGTTTCTCCCGGAGGAGTGAACTTGAAAGCATTTGAGAGCAGATTGAATACGGCCTTTTCCAACAGGCTTTGGTCGAAATAAGCAGGGATTTCCCCTTCGGGAGCTTCGTATTGGAAAGTAATCTGTTTGCTTTCCGCTATCTGCTTGAAGGTATAATAGATTTCAAGAAGGAAGGCATTCAAATCCGAACGGGTTAATCTCAACGTGAGACTGCCGCTTTGGTTCTTTTGCAAATCCATTAATTGATTGACGATTAACAGCAGACGGCGGGCATTCTTCAAAACTAAGTCCAGTTTAGTTTTGATAAACAGGGGAACTTCTGCTTGGCGCACCAGTTCGTCAATAGGACTGATAATAAGGGTCAATGGCGTGCGCAGTTCATGCGAGAAGTTGGTGAAAAGCCGGATTTTAGTTTGATGAAATTCTTCCATCCGTTGCTTTTCCATCTGTCGCATCCGCAGGTTTAGTTCCAACTTGTGTTTGCTGTACATATAATATCCGATGGTGTAGGTGATTCCTATAAACAACAATGCATAGATTATAGATGCCCATGTTGTTTTCCACCAGGGAGAAAGGATAACTATTTCCAATGTTTTCCCTTGGGAGTTCCATACGCCGTCATTGTTGGAAGCAATCACGTGGAATGTATATTTGCCGGGGGCAATATTGGTGTAGAAAGCTTCTTTACGGGTTCCTACATAGTTCCAGTCTTCATCATGACCTATTAATTTATAAGCATACTGGTTCTGTTCGTGCAGAATATAGTTCAGGGCACAGTATGCGATAGAGAAATTATTCTGATTATAAGCGAGAGTAACTGTTGCCGCATCGTCGGGATTGGCTTCCAACAAGCGACTCTTGTCGCCCGGTTGTATCACTTTGTTGTTGACCGTCAACTGGGTAAGTACTACCGGCGGCATCATATTGTTCTTTATCAATGAGCGGGGAGTGAAGGACAGAAATCCGTTGCTGCCGCTGAAATAGACTTCCCCATTGGGCAGGCAGATACCGCCCTGTGGTGTGAACTCCAGTGTTTCGAGTCCGGCGAAACAGTCGTAGGCATATACCTGTCCCGTTTTGGTATTTATTTCGGCAATGCCGTTATCTATACTGGCCCATATATTCTGATTATATTCTACCAGGGTATATACTTCTTCATTGGTCAGTCCTTCTTCCTTACCGATATGGCGGACGATTCCTTTCCCTTCCTGATACTGGTAAATCCCTGCGCCAAAAGTGCCTACCCATATCTCACCGTTCTTTTTTCTCAGAATACTGGTGATGTAATTGTTTTCCAGTTTACGGGACGGTTCTTTCTCTTCTGTTGAATACTGTATCAGTGTTCTTTTTTCTACATCATATTCGTAAAGTCCGAATGAGCGTGTCCCAATCAGATATACATTCTCGCGAAGCGGCAGAAATGCCCGGATGCTGGAGAAGCTGATTTCTTCTTCTTCTCCGACAGGGAACTTGCGGGTTACTTTCTTGTCTTTGGTGATTTTAACGAGTCCCTGGCGGGAAGTAGTCCCTAACCAAATATCTCCTTTGTCATCGCGATAAATGGTATAAATACCCAAGTTCTTCTCATAGAACTGGTGGATAAGTGAGAAGCGTTTCGTAGGAATATGGAAGCAATACAGTCCACCGTTATTCGTGCCACACCAGATATTGTCTCCTTCCGCCATTAGGGATTTGATGATGTTCTTGTTGTGCATCCCGACAGGACGTTCTTCCAACAAATAATTGGCGTATTCTTTGCTGACCGGATTGAATTGCAGTAACCCGCCGCCTTCTGTCGCTATCCAAAGGGAGTTTGCGCTATATACCATCGGGCCGAAAATATTGTATAGCTTTTGTTCGCTGTTTCCTAAAGGATGATAGAATACAAAACGGTTATTGAGCGGATTGTAATAATTGACTCCGCCGGAATAGGTTCCTACCCATAATGTCCCGGCACGGTCTACACACAGGCTGCGAACAGAGAAGTGACTAAGATTATTGCGGTTGGCTTCGAACGTATTGTATTTGGTGATGGCATCATCCATCAGGTCGAGCACACTCAAACCGTCGAATGTTCCGATAATCAGTCGTTGGTTTTGTTCCTGGATACAACGGATATAATTATCGGTCAGTCCACTGTTGTGTTCCAGGAAGGTGGAGATTGTCTGTTGGTTCGGGTTCCACTTATTCAGCCCCTTCATATCCGTACCTATCCATATCTGATGATGTGAATCTTCAAAAATACAACTGATGGCATTATCGGAAAGGGAAGGGCTACTCTCTTTATTCAGTTTTTGCAGGATGTTCAGGTTCTTGTCGCATATCAGCAGACCTTTATTATGTGTGCCTATGTAGAGCCGTTCCTCTTTGTCCATATATAAAGAGGTGATAGGTTCCCGCTCCAATTGTCCGTCAAAGGCTATCGGTTTGAATGTATTGCTCTCCGGCATCCAGCGGCAGAGTCCCAGGCGGGTTCCTATCCACAACTCTCCCGATTTGTCAAGGCAGAGTGAAAGTATGCTATTGCTGGGAAGTGACGGATAGTCCGCTATCTGATAGTTGGTGATAAGATTTGTCTTTTGATTCAGATAATTCAGTCCGTTGTTGGTACCAATCCAAAGACCACCATGAATATCGTCCGGCAGTAATTTGGTGATGTGATTGTCCGTTAGGGAATTGGCGTCCTGGTTACTGTGTTTATAAACGGTGAAAGTGGCTCCGTCATATTTATTCAGCCCGTTGCGGGTGGCAAACCATATATACCCTTTGGCATCCTGACAAATGTCAAGTACCGATAACTGGGATAATCCGTTATTCAGATTAAGCGTTGAAAAGTTGAATGCCCGGTTTTCTTCCGCGTATGAATGGGAGTTACCAAAAGACAATAAAGAGATTATGATAAATAGGTAAAAAGTATATTGTTGTTTTCTTTTAGTAAATAGGGTGATAAGGTTATTTTTTATCATAGTATTTCTTGTAAATCTTTTGATATTCCTCTTCCTTTTGGAATTTATCCAGCCATGTATTCAAACTATCGAGTAAGGCGGGTGATTGTTTGCTGACTGCCCATGAGTAGAACTGCGTAAAACTGATTGCCGTATTAATATCAATTTGCGGCAAAGAATCTACAACTGCCCGTGCGATACTCTCGTCACAAACGGCATAGTCGATATCTCCATGAGCTACCATCGAAATCAATTGCTCGGGGCCGTATTTTTCTATCTCCTTGATATAGATAGTATCTCCGATTTCATTTCCCAGGTTTTGGATGCGCAGAATGGAAGGGGAGCCTTTCACGACATGAAGGGTTCGCTGCGCTAAGTCCAACTGGTTATGAATATAAAGTGAATCGTCTTCTCCGTTTTCTTTCCGCTGTACCAACACTTGCTTGTTGAGTACGATGGGAGAGGTGAGGAGCAGGGAATCTTTTAGTGCGCTGGTGGCTAATATACCGAAAGCGATAACATCGAAACGTCCTTCCGCCAACCCTTTCAACCGTTCTTCAAAACTCATGAGAGGTGTTATCTCGGCTTTCAGTCCTTTGTCGCGGGCAAATGCTTCTATCAGTTCATAATGGAAACCGGAAACGGTGTCACCATCTACATAGAAACTGATGGAATTGTATTCGGTTGCTACACGCAATATCCCTTCTTTGGCAATGGCGGCGTAGTCACGCGGGTGTCCCGACGGCTTTTCCTGTTTACTACCGCATTGGCGGACAGAAAAGAGGATGGCCAGTACAATAACGACAGGTACTAAATATCTGAACAGTCTCAATTTGGGGCGTGTCTCCATAAGCCATAAAGGTTTTGTTAATCATAGAAATTCCACGAAAGACCGAATTTCAGTACACGCGGGTTGATAGGGTAGTGGGGAGACAGGAAGTAATTCGGTCTGCTCATACCCTGGTTCACGTGGTACATCATCACATAGAAACGTGTACGCTTTAAATGCAGGTTCGCGTAAACATTCACAATCGGATAACCGCCAATCTCTACCTGGTCGTCTGTCGGTTGCAGATGGAAGTTCTGAATGGCAGGCATATACGCAGGGGCATTGTATTTGCTAAAGTACCGTACATCGGCACCCAACTGCACGCTAAGTACTTTCTTCGCCAGTTTGAATTGCATGTAGAAGTTGTGATACAGTGAGAGGTCGGGCAAGGGAAGCACCGTCTGGTCACTGGATTTCTGCCAGGTCACTTCGTTGTCCAAATGGAATATTCCAAGCTTGAAGTCCTGGTTGAGGCTTGCCGATAATACTTGCAGGCTTCCGCTTTTTTGTTCGGGTGTTGCCTGTTGGTTGAAGTAAGTATAGTTCTTTATATTTTCAATTCCTGCTTTCAACCGTGTTCTCCAACGGGCAATGCTCAATTCCCCTTCGATACGGGTACGGAATTCTTTATCCATGTCATTATCCCACAAGAAATGTTTGGAATGGTAATGACGCATATAGAAAGGGGCAAGTTTATTGCTGACTTCACCACGGGCTATAAGACTAACTGTGTCTTTCCACAAAGGGAAGTTAAGGTCAATATCCCCTTTCACGTTGAACTGCCCGATGGCTTTTCCTGCCAGCCCCACTTCACCGATAGCATGATAATGAAGCACATTTCCTTCGCGTTTGGAAAGTTCACCGCCCACAAATATTTCGTTCTCATTATATTTGTCGGGAGACGGGCTGCCATTCATATTCATCAGTGTGTACTTGCTGATTTTATAGGAAGCAAATGCGGTCAGACCGGCTTTGGCATATTTGTTGAATCCTTCGAGCAAAGCGATACCGACGGTATTCTTGATTCCTACATAGGTGGTACTGTCGTGGGCAATCGGATTGTCGGGGTCAAGATAAGTATTCTGATAATAGTTTTTCTCCCGCATATCGTCATTAGAGTTGAAGGTATGCCGTGCACGCTCTACTTGAATCGTGTGTATGAAGCTGGTGACCGGTATGAATTCCTGTTTAGCAGGAGTGGTGTCATTTTCAGCCTGTACAATATCACGTTTGAATCCCAAATTGTAGCGTTGGGTCAGGAATACATAAAAATCGTGATTACGATTGGTTGTTGCGTTTAGTTTGGTCGGGATATTGGTTGATTCATATTCCCTTTGCCCTTCCGCCATTTCTTCGGGAGCTGTGATATATCTGTCATCAGTAATACCGCCGTTTTCGTTTGTCTTCAGGTAGTTGTTGCTGTATATGGCTTGCATCTGATATTTATCACCAATGTAACTACCAAAAAAGGCAGCATTGAAGTATGCCGTATTCTGACTATTGTAATATCCCCGTCCGTACAGGTAGTCTATATTAAAACCGAAAGCCAGTTTTTTGTTGACATTGACAGAGAAGTATGATTTGAAACGTTCTTCACCGTTCACCTTATTACCCGCTTTGTGATAGGTCAGATTAGTGAAAGGTACATTACTGTTTGTAAAGTTGAATTCCGTTGGACGGATAAAGAAACTGGAGAAAGGCTCCATGAAAATGGTCGGTTCTGGGTCGCGGCGGTCAAAGAAGATACGGGACATACGGGGAGAACCCATATTGCCCAAATAATTATAATGTCCGGTCAGCCCGTCTGTAAGGTTCGTGTTTTGAAAGTGATGGTAGGCTGTATCCGCCGGAATGATAGTCCGGTCACCCAATTGATTTTTGATACGCCACATATATAATGTAGGCGGAAGTCCCTGTACTTCAACGTTTGCACTATCCAGTTTGTCCGGAATCATAGCAGGGTCTACCTGATTACCATATTGGTCGTATCCGTTTTCGTCCACTCTTTGTCGACCATTATCGAACTGCGCATGGACAGTTGTCAAACCTATAACGGAAAGTAGTATATATAATAGTAAGATTCGTCTCATAATTGGGGACAAAGATACTTACTTTAATTGAGAATTGAGAATTGAGAATTGAAAAATATGTTGCATCCTTTACTTACCGAGCAATTATTTCTTAATTCTCAATTCTCAATTTTTAATTTATCAAACCTCACGGATTAACTCCATACCTTTCTTGATAGCTTCCTCATTCATCGGAATCAAGTGGTGGTGGCGTTCCGGCAGGGTTTTCTTCAGTCCTTTGATAACATTTTCCAGCGTGACAATCGGGCGGAGCTTCAATAAACCGCCGAGTACAATCATGTTGAATGCCTTGGCATTGTTCATCTCGTTGGCTGCGTCCATTGCGTCGATACGATATACTTTGATGTCCTTGCGGGTAGGCGGGTTGATGATTCCGTAACCGTCATAAATAAGGATACCACCGGGCTTCACTTTGCTTTCAAACTTCTCGAGTGAAGGCTGGTTCAGAATGATGGCACTGTCATATTTACTAAGAATCGGTGAGGATATTTTGTCATCGCTTACAATGACCGTAACGTTGGCTGTTCCACCACGTTGCTCGGGACCGTAAGCCGGCATCCAGCTAACTTCCTTGCCTTCCATCAAACCGGAATAAGCCAGAATTTTACCCATAGACAATACGCCTTGTCCACCGAATCCTGCTATAATTATTTCTTCTTTCATTGCTCTGTTGACTTTTAGCGTTATTCTTTATCTTTTAAATCACCCAGCGGATAGAACGGGAACATATGTTCTTCCATCCATTTGTTCGACTTTTCAGGAGTCATCTTCCAACCTGAACTACAAGTTGAAACGATTTCTACCAAATTGGAACCTTTACCGCTCATGGAATTCTCGAAGGCCTTGCGGATTGCTTTCTTTGCCTTACGGATAGCCGGTACGGATTGTACAGACTGACGGGTTACGTAAGCAGTTCCTTCCAGTTGGGCAGCGATTTCGGTCATCTTCAACGGATAACCGTGAAGTTCTACGTCACGTCCGTAAGGACAAGTGGAACTCTTCATGCCTACCAGGGTAGTCGGAGCCATCTGGCCGCCGGTCATACCATAGATTGCATTATTGATAAAGATAATCGTGATATTTTCGCCACGGTTCAATGCGTGTATCGTTTCGGCTGTACCGATACAAGCCAAGTCACCATCGCCCTGATAAGTGAATACAAGGCGATCCGGCCACAGGCGCTTCACGGCAGTTGCCACAGCGGGAGCACGTCCGTGTGCTGCTTCCTGCCAGTCAATGTCCAAATAGTTATAGGCGAAAACTGCGCATCCTACCGGAGAAATTCCCACCGTCTTATCTTCCATGCCCATCTCCTCTATCACTTCGGCAATGAGCTTGTGTACCACGCCGTGACTGCAACCCGGGCAGTAGTGCATGGCGTTATCGTTCATCAGAGTCGGTTTTTTGTAAACCAGGTTCTCGGGCTTGATTATTTCTTCTTTAGTCATAACTTCATCTCCTTATCTGTTGGTGAACCGTATAAAAAACTCCATCAGCTTGACAA
>PPYF01195991.1_pt1 | contig 39679 bp, 35 predicted proteins | sample 1559871 | NCBI WGS metagenome assembly PPYF01 (sample SAMN08240021, study PRJNA423297) | Human gut metagenome, whole genome shotgun sequencing project.
ACAACGCGCAGCGGCTGATTAGCGATGTTTCAGCAAAACCGGTTTATATCAGTAGTTTTTTCGCCGGAAACATGTCGCCCGATGGCTATCGCCAACTGCTGGAACACGTTAAAGCAACCGGCGTTAATGTCTGGGTACAGGATGGCAGCGGCGTGGATAAACTGACCGCTGAACAGCGTGAACGTTATTTACAGGCCAGCGCCGATTGCCAAAGTCCCGCCCCTGCCAGCGGCGTTGTTTATGAACTTTTTGTCGCCGGCAAAGGCAAAACCTTTACAGCGAAACCGAAACCGGACGCAGAAATTGCCTCGCTGTTAGCGAAACGTTCCTCTTGCGGTAAAGACACTCTCTATTTCTCTCTGCGCTATTTGCCCGTCGCGCACGGCATTCTCGAGTATTAAATCTCCTCCAGGTAAGTCGGGTACGACCTGGCTTACCTCTTTCGCTCTCATCAGAATTCCATCAAGATTAATTGCTAAAAAGCGTGCTAAAGAAAGAAGATCGTTATCGGCGAACGGGCCGATCACTCATGCAGGAAGCATAGATCCTTTGAGCGGAGTTTCTGATATCTGAGGAGTGCGAAATGCAATTGAGCAGCAGTGAACCTTGCGTGGTGATCCTGACCGAAAAAGAGGTAGAGGTAAGCGTCAATAACCATGCTACGTTTACCCTTCCGAAAAACTACCTGGCCGCCTTCGCGTGCAACAATAACGTCATTGAACTCTCAACGTTAAATCACGTATTAATCACCCACATCAACCGTAACATCATCAACGATTATCTGTTGTTTTTAAATAAGAACTTAACCTGTGTAAAGCCCTGGTCGCGGCTGGCAACCCCGGTTATCGCTTGTCATAGCCGTACACCGGAAGTGTTCCGGCTAGCCGCCAACCACAGCAAGCAGCAACCCAGCAGACCCTGCGAAGCGGAGTTGACGCGCGCATTGCTTTTTACCGTATTGTCTAACTTTCTTGAGCAATCGCGGTTTATTGCCCTACTGATGTATATCTTACGCAGCAGCGTCCGCGACAGCGTCTGCCGCATTATTCAAAGCGATATTCAGCATTACTGGAATCTGCGAATTGTCGCCAGTTCGCTATGTTTAAGCCCCAGCCTGCTCAAAAAGAAATTAAAAAACGAAAATACCAGCTATAGCCAGATTGTCACAGAGTGTCGTATGCGTTACGCCGTACAGATGTTATTGATGGATAACAAAAATATCACTCAGGTGGCGCAATTATGTGGCTATAGCAGCACGTCGTACTTTATCTCTGTTTTTAAGGCGTTTTACGGCCTGACACCGTTGAATTATCTCGCCAAACAGCGACAAAAAGTGATGTGGTGAAGGGCAAAGCGGAAACGGATAAGACGGGCATAAATGAGGAAGAAATGGCGCGCCCTGCAGGATTCGAACCTGCGGCCCACGACTTAGAAGGTCGTTGCTCTATCCAACTGAGCTAAGGGCGCGTTGATACCGCAATGCGGTGTAATCGCGTGAATTATACGGTCAACCCTTGCTGAGTCAATGGCTTTTGATCTGGTTGCTGAACAAGTGAACGACCGCGTCTGATTTTCTGATTTATTTCGCTATAGCGGCAAACAAACGCACACCGCTGCGCGTCTGAATCAAGAAAACCCGTATTTTCATGTATCAAAGTACAATTTCCCGACCTAACGGAAAATTGTCCGCTCCTATGAGACTGGTAACTATGAAACCAACGTCGGTGATCATTATGGATACTCATCCTATCATCAGAATGTCTATTGAAGTTCTGTTGCAAAAAAACAGTGAATTGCAGATTGTCCTGAAAACGGATGATTATCGCATAACCATCGATTATCTCCGAACCCGTCCTGTTGATTTAATCATTATGGATATAGACTTGCCCGGAACAGACGGTTTTACCTTCCTGAAAAGGATCAAACAAATCCAGAGCACAGTGAAAGTGTTATTTTTATCATCGAAATCAGAATGCTTTTATGCTGGCAGAGCGATACAAGCTGGTGCTAACGGTTTTGTCAGTAAATGCAATGATCAGAATGATATTTTTCATGCCGTTCAGATGATCCTCTCCGGATACACGTTTTTTCCCAGCGAAACGCTTAACTATATAAAAAGCAATAAATGTAGTACGAATAGTTCAACGGTCACTGTGCTATCTAATCGTGAAGTGACCATATTACGTTATCTGGTTAGCGGATTATCTAATAAAGAAATTGCCGATAAGTTATTACTTAGCAATAAAACAGTTAGTGCGCATAAATCTAATATTTATGGCAAGCTAGGTTTGCATTCAATTGTAGAGCTTATCGACTACGCCAAATTATACGAATTAATATAATATTAATTATAATTGATCATAAATATCGCATCCGCTTTCGCCACACCTGGCCGAACACCGCTGGCTAACGCTCGATAATTGGCAAAAAAGTTTAGTGTGACATTGCCATTTGCATCTACTTCCTCAGTCGGGCTCGCCTCCCCCAGTGCGAGCCGGGAGCGATCGCTATTACGTAATTCGATGGCGACGGTTTGTGCCATTGCGGGATCATCCAGAGCCAGCAGGTTGGTATCGGATGCCGGCGTTCCCGTAAATAAAATCGCAACTGAACCCGGAGGACATCCCTCCAGCCGCAGGCTAAAAGGGACGAGTGCCGTGGTATCGCCAGCGTTCAGTAGTTGTGTCGTAGGCCATCTGCCTAAATCTACCGTCTTATCAATATCCGCTGTGTTTACGGTACAGGAGAAATCAACAACGTTACCGTGCAAATTGATATTAATCGTTCCTAAAGGGTCAACTGCCCATCCACTGGAACTCCACAGTAGCCCGCAGAAACAGCTAAAGAGTACTCTTCTCATTCTCCGTACCTCATTGATAATCGACGCGTAAATACCCCAGCGCGCTAAACGGCCCTTCGGTCGGTTTTTGACCGGTAATACTGATAGGCCAGGCGCGAAGTGTGACATTGGCTGCCGCAGCTGCATCCAGACGGAAAGGAATAACGCTATTGAGATCGTTAGGCGTGATCGGCGTATCGTTCTGATCGGCGACAATAAAACCTAAATCCTGATTGTCCGACACCATCGCCTGACCAGAAACGGCACTGGCTTCCAGACGCATTGTTAAATAAGCCTGCGCAGCAACATTCGTACATTTGACCGCAATGCTCTTGGTTTGCGGCATGACACCAGCAGGTCGATTACCCGGCCCTGCCGCACTAAATAACGATGCGCCGATATCACCAAAATCAAATTCAACAATCTGCCCGGCATTTAATTCGCAGTTTTGCGGTACTTCAACCCGGCCACCAAAACTAATGGTATAAACAGGTGTAACCAACGGATCGTAAGGCGTTGATGTCACATACACGGTAAACATCACCTGTCTGGGGATCTCCACCATGTTAATAAAGGGACGAATAACCTTTAAACGAAATATTAAACGAGAATCCATCACCCCGAATGGAAGGTTTTGCGAAACGTTAGGATCTGTTCCCATCCGAATATAATTTTGCGGGGGGAACTGAATATCCATCACACTATCAACCAGACTCATCGCACCTAATAGATAATCATGTAATTGCATATATTTATAATTATCGATAGTTTCCTGAACAATAAAGTTGGTGACATAACTACGGTATGTATAATTCACCAGCGTACCGGGTGGACAAATTGCTGAGACACCTACCCAGCCGGATTTTTCCGGTAAAACAACAATCTGCCCTGGCTGGTTATTGGTGCTATTAAAGATATTTGAGAGATCATAGTGTTCATCTTCTGCTACGCCAGTACTATTTGCACAAACAGTAGCCCAGGATATGTTTGCCAGACACAAACATGCCATCGCCAATAATAATCTGCAGATTATCTTATTGATAATTTCCTTTATGAGCCAGGATGTGTGCAAACTGCCGAAATAACAGTGACGGCTTGCTGTAAGCTTTGCTTCGGCAATACATAGTGCGCAATGCAGCGTGAGTTCGCGCCGTCTCCCCACTGAACCAGTAATTCACCAGACAATGGCGCACCACTTAAATAAACTTGCCCGTCATCACCCACCATACTGGTTATTCCGGTACTGTTTTCCCGTACCAGTGATCCAAACGGCACCGGTTTTCCGCCCTGGGTAACGGTAATGAGCGCCCGCACGCCTATGCGGGTATCAAAATTGGCACGAACCAACGCGCCTTGCGTCGGCACAACGCTGCTAATATTTTTTTCAACATCGATGGAATTCCCCATCGTATTGGTATCAAGCGCGATACGGTTATACCGATAAACCGTGGCATACAGCATCACCGCATAGCCGCGCCAGTCGGTTAAAATGCCAGTTTGATTTTCAATGCGTACACCGCCTGCGCCAGGCGCTTTAATCAAAACATTGGTATCCCCTAAAGGCTGGCTCAGCGTTATGCCATTTTCATGCCCGACCACACCGCCAGACAGCTGCCAGTTAACGTCATGTTGATCGCGGTCGTAGTTATACCCGCCCCCCAGCGTACCGTAAGCGGCCTGCCAGTTTGCCGTGGCGCTGCCCGTGTACCCATTATTCGAGGTATCACCCTGGCTTACGTGATAACTCAGGTTGTGGCCTTCCAGTAAGGTCCCACCTACACCTGCCAGCCAGCTATTTTGCCCGTTGCTGTTACGGTTGGCGTTAAAGGAGGCATAAGCGCGGTCGAGCGCATTTTCCCGGGTGTAGCGACGTTTGGTCAAAACATTGAAAGGCACTGAAACATTAAGTCCGACAATACGTTCGTTATCGGGGATCCCTACAGATTCATTCCACGAAAATGAGAGCGAATAACTGATGCCAACCCAGCTGCTGGTATACCCCACCTGATACCACGTATCTGAATCCGAAGTATTCCAGTATTTTTGATGGGTACCAGAAATATAAAGCGAGCCAAAGTCATTAAGTGATTGTGAAACATTTAACTGCAAACGGTCTTTACGGCTAAAGCGTAAATTGTGGTAATTCACGATTATCGGTTCATCGCGATGCTCACCGTCGTAATCATATTCGTACCCCTCCATTCGACGATACGCAACATCATCAAGGGTATAAAAACCTTGTGTCGAATAGCGGTAACCCATTAACTGAAAATTGGTGCCGAAGGTGTTCATCGATTTCGCATAGAGGAAGCGAATAGAATCCCCCTCATGACGACTGGCGTCGGCTAACTGACTGCGCGCATGCGTTACATCCAGCGACACTGCGCCCCAGTTCCCGAGATTGCGCCCCAGCCCTAATAAAAAGGCGGTGTAATTGGCAGATAATTGCGTCCCGCCGTAGGCAGTAAATTCCTGTGGTAAACCGCCGAGTGCCGTACCCTGAAAAAAGAAAGGCGATGATTGCTGACTATTACCGCTACGAAAATCGCCCGCCGTCAGGTCAAATTTGAAACGCCCTTCGCGTTGTAAAATTGGCACTGTTGAATACGGAATTGTGTAATTCTGCTGATTGCCATCGCGCTCGTCGATGGTGACGTCCAGATCGCCATTTGAAGATGTCGGGTGCAAATCTGTAATTTCAAAAGCGCCGGGGGAAACATAGCTTTGATAGATAATAAAACCATTTTGCCGAATCGTTAGCTGGGCCGCCGTACGGGCAATCCCACGTACCGTTGGGGCAAACCCTTGCTGGCTATCAGGATACATATTATCAGAAGAATAAAGCCGTACACCACGAAATCCAACGCCATCGAAAATATCACTTCCTGTATTGCCGTCTCCCATTACCAGTTCACTTTTCAGCGGAATAATGGCGCGCTGTACCCAGGTGCCAATATTATTCCACTGTTCTGAATGATATCCATTTCCGCGAAAATAGTTCCAGGAACCATTGTTGCGTAAACGCCACGGGCCAATATTAATCCCGCTGAGCTCACTAAAAAAATAGCTATCGTTACCATTACCTCTGTTACCGGTGAAATTATAATTCAGGAGTAAAGCAGGAATACCTTCATCCCACTCTTCAGGCGGAATGTAACCGTGAGCGCTACTCAACAACGCTATCTGAGGAATAGTGATGTTCAGGCGCATCGCTGCAAAATCAAAGTTAATTGTGGCATCAGGTACAGCTTTCAGTAAATTGATGCATTTATTGTTTTGCTGCTGGGCTAACTCGGGAAATGCACTGCTATTAAGGCCAATTCGTTCAAGAAGTACCTGGTTAAAACAGGGCATTAACCCACCTGATTTATCACCTGTATTTTCTGTTGTCGATTCAAATACGATATCCTGCGAACCAATGAACTCATCATTACGCCAGAGATCCACCCGATACACGCCCGCAGGTTGATGATTACCTCTCTCAAAGCGCGATAAATCAGCAACGGATGTGCCATTCTCTAATAAAAATGCCGGGTTGAAATAACTTTCCGCATAGCTTAAAAAGGAGGGTAAAATGGCAAGAGATGAATAACAAATTCCGGCCAGACACCAGGTATACCTCTGCGGAATATCCGTAGTAGTGGGTATTTTCATAATTAGCTCTGATATTGTCAGATGATTCGGTTAGTTTAAGTTCACTTCTCTGACCGGAGTTACTGAACCATAATCATTAACGGTCTGAAATTTCAGCTTTCCCTGCACTCCTGAGGGTAAGGGAATTTGTGAATTAACTCTGGGTGCAGCCATAGCATTCCCCAACTTTTGGCTGCCCACTTGTAAGTTAACCAGGGTGACATAAAAAGGTGATGGATTATGAACATTGATATAGTTACCGGATCGCGAAAACTTGAGTGTGTCCGGCGCTTCTGCGGGTAATTCTTGTAATTGAATTGGACGGAGAAATAATTTCATGCGCGATAAAATCGCCAGTTGCAAAACATTCCTGCCGTTCAATGCATTTTTATCTACCGAAGGGATCGTCTTAACATTCATCCAGAACAGAGACTCACGATCTGCTGCCAGCGGTGGACCGGTGTAAATAATACGCAAAGTATTTTCGCTTTTGGGTTCACTAACAAACAGTGGCGGTGTAATGATGAATGACTTTTCTTTTACACCGCTGCTGTTTTCAATCCACGAATTGACCAGAAAGCGCTCATTGGTATGGCTATTTCTAATCCATACCGCAGTCTGTTTAGCATCAGCGGGATAAATAATACGCGTGGCACCTAATGCGATCCCTCCGGCAGCATGGGCGCTGGCCGAAATGATTAAATAAAATATAATGAGCATCAATAACTTTATTTTAGTCATCATAGTTAATACGCCTTGTGTATTCCTGACGGCAAAAATAAGGAATATAAAGAAATGATTGCTTTGGTTTCTTACAACACATCATTCCCTTTTCATTTAATAAAGCGGCATGATACAAAGTGAACATGATTTCGATTTACATTGCCACCATACCGCTTCAGACAACCGGTACATTACTTTGTTATAAGACGTGATATATAATTCAAAACAACGTGGTTTTGATTATTCATATCTCATAATAAAAGTCGCGTCAGCATTTGCTTGCCCTGCTGATGCACTTGTACCGGTGCCTTTATAACGTGCAGAAAAATGAAGAACGTTGGTCCCGGGGATCAAGTTCTGGTTGGTTGAGAAGCTATTCCCATCAGGTTTGAGAATTGCGGATGTATTATCAAGTATTTCAATACCGACACCCGTTGCTGTTGTTGTATTGGTACTGGATGCAATGGCCAATAAATTATCATTGATTGCATCAGCCTGACCAGAAAATGCAACGGCAGCATTAGCGGCAACAACAGGATCGCAGTCGTTCAACTGAATGGTGAATGGAATTAATGCAGAGGTATTACCAACAGCATTGAAAATATCGGTACGATATTGACCGAGTGTGACAACCTGGTCTGCCGAGTCAGTATTCACTGAACAGGCAGCATTCACCAGTTCGCCTTCAAAGTGAATTGTACCGCCATCTACAACGGCAGCATAACTACCCGTAGCGGCGAATAGTGCGGCAGCCAGCGCAGACGAAATAAATCTTAATTTCATATATATTCCTTCAATCTCATTTATCGACTCCACATCCGTATATAACCGATTACTTTATTTAAGACACTGATAGTAGTAAATTCCTTTTTATCCTCTAAGAATGTCTTAATTGAAAATATGCACTCTATTCTAAAAAATAGAGAGCCCCGTTAGATGAATACTTCCGCGCAAAATATATTCAACACAAATATAGACCTGAAGCGGTAAATTACCAGGCTGAAAATTCTTTTTATATTGTCAGGTATTTCTTAAATTATCTTAATCCTTAGACAAGGAAATAAATCAGTTCCAGATTTACAACGCCATCATGGACGAAAAATGAAGCTTTCAGTCTCAGCGACGGTGCGCCTCACCTTCGCAAGAGGTCGCTTCACGCGATAAATCTGAAACGAAACCTGACAGCGCGCCCCGCTTCTGACAAAATAGGCGCATCCCCTTCGATCTACGTAACAGATGGAATCCTCTCTCTGATGGCAGCAAAGATTATTGACGGTAAAACGATTGCGCAGCAGGTGCGCTCTGAAGTTGCTCAAAAAGTTCAGGCGCGTATTGCAGCCGGACTGCGGGCACCAGGACTGGCCGTTGTGCTGGTGGGTAGTAACCCTGCATCGCAAATTTATGTCGCAAGCAAACGCAAGGCTTGTGAAGAAGTCGGGTTCGTCTCCCGCTCTTATGACCTCCCGGAAACCACCAGCGAAGCGGAGCTGCTGGAGCTTATCGATACGCTGAATGCCGACAACACCATCGATGGCATTCTGGTTCAACTGCCGTTACCGGCGGGTATTGATAACGTCAAAGTGCTGGAACGTATTCATCCGGACAAAGACGTGGACGGTTTCCATCCTTACAACGTCGGTCGTCTGTGCCAGCGCGCGCCGCGTCTGCGTCCCTGCACCCCGCGCGGTATCGTCACGCTGCTTGAGCGTTACAACATTGATACCTTCGGCCTCAACGCCGTGGTGATTGGCGCATCGAATATCGTTGGCCGCCCGATGAGCATGGAACTGCTGCTGGCAGGTTGCACCACTACAGTGACTCACCGCTTCACTAAAAATCTGCGTCATCACGTAGAAAATGCCGATCTATTGATCGTTGCCGTTGGCAAGCCAGGCTTTATTCCCGGTGACTGGATCAAAGAAGGCGCAATTGTGATTGATGTCGGCATCAACCGTCTGGAAAATGGCAAAGTTGTGGGCGACGTCGTGTTTGAAGACGCGGCTAAACGCGCCTCATACATTAACATGGCGACATTTTCTTTAGGTAAACATCCGCACGTTGAGCTGTGCGACTTGCTGAAACTGGAAGGCTGGAGCGAAAGCGGCGCGCAGGCGAAAATCGCGATTGCCGAAGGCCAGGTGAAAGTCGACGGTGCGGTTGAAACGCGCAAACGCTGCAAAATCGTCGCCGGTCAGACAGTGAGTTTTGCAGGTCACAGCGTACAGGTTGTTGCCTGATCCCTTTCCCGGCCTGTATCAACAGGCCGGTTCTCTTTTCAGACTTTTGCCCTCTACGCCCCGTTCATCCATGCTGATAGCATCGACATTTTGCCGAAGCGACCATCATGCCAACCGTTATTACGCACGCCGCCGTTCCCCTATGCATTGGTTTAGGGTTGGGTTCGAAAGTCATCCCTCCGCGTCTGTTATTTGCCGGAATCATCCTGGCGATGCTGCCCGACGCCGACGTATTGTCGTTTAAATTTGGCGTTGCTTACGGCAATGTTTTTGGTCATCGCGGGTTTACCCATTCGCTGGTGTTTGTGTTTGTTGTCCCGCTGTTATGTGTGTTTATTGGACGCCGATGGTTCAGGGCTGGGCTGATTCGCTGCTGGCTGTTTTTAACCGTCTCGTTGCTATCGCACAGCTTGCTGGATTCGGTAACCACTGGCGGTAAAGGCGTTGGCTGGCTGTGGCCGTGGTCAGATGAACGCTTTTTCGCTCCCTGGCAGGTGATAAAAGTCGCGCCGTTTGCATTGTCTCGTTACACCACGCCGTACGGACATCAGGTGATTATTTCTGAATTGATGTGGGTGTGGTTGCCGGGGATGCTACTGATGGGAATGTTGTGGTGGCGCAGACGATAACCGGATGCGAAAACTCGCATCCGGCAATAGCGCAATTACTTACGACGCCAGGTGGTCCCTTGCGGGCCATCTTCCAGCACGATCCCCATCTCGTTAAGACGATCACGCGCCGCATCCGCCGCCGCCCAGTCTTTCGCTTTACGGGCATCCAGACGCTGTTGAATTAACGCTTCAATCTCAGCCACTTCGCTGTCGTCTGCCTGCGCGCCGCTTTGCAGGAACGCTTCCGGTTCTTGCTCCAGCAGGCCCAATACAGCGGAAAGTTTACGCAGGTGAGATGCCATTGCATTCGCCGCTGCCATATCTTCTGCTTTCAGACGGTTTACTTCACGCGCCATATCAAACAGTACGGAATAGGCTTCCGGGGTGTTGAAATCGTCGTCCATCGCTTCAATAAAGCGCGCTTCAAACGCTTCGCCACCGGCAGGCGCAACGGTTTTATCTGTGCCGCGCAGCGCAGTGTAGAGACGCTCCAGCGCCGCACGCGCCTGCTTCAGGTTCTCTTCGCTGTAGTTCAACTGGCTGCGATAGTGGCCCGACATCAGGAAGTAACGCACGGTTTCCGCGTCGTAGTATTTCAGCACATCGCGCACGGTAAAGAAGTTACCCAGCGATTTGGACATCTTCTCGCGGTCAACCATCACCATCCCCGAGTGCATCCAGTAGTTCACATACTGACCATCATGGGCACAGGTGGACTGCGCGATTTCGTTTTCGTGGTGCGGGAACATCAGGTCTGAACCGCCGCCGTGGATATCAAAGTGGTTACCCAGCTGCTTGCAGTTCATTGCCGAACATTCAATGTGCCAGCCAGGACGACCCGCGCCCCACGGAGACGGCCAGCTCGGTTCGCCCTCTTTCGACATCTTCCACAGAACGAAGTCCATTGGGTTGCGTTGCGATATGGTGCGTCGCGCGCGGCTCCATATCCGGGCGCAGAATGTTCAAAGCATCAAAATCTTTGTGCATTTCGGCGATCATGCGATCCACCATCGCCACAAAGCTTTCGCCATTTTCATTGGCGCGTTTGATGATTTTGTCGTCGATATCGGTAATGTTGCGCACATACTTCAGTTTATAGCCGAGGAAACGCAGATAGCGCGCAACCACGTCAAAAGCAACAAAGGTACGCCCGTGACCGATATGACAGAGATCGTAAACGGTGATTCCACACACGTACATGCCGACTTCCCCGGCGTGAATAGGCTTAAATTCCTCTTTTTGGCGTGTCAGAGTATTGAAGATTTTTAGCATCGAAGATTCCGTTTAGACATGTGTGGGTAATTGAGTTGCGTATAATACCCATATTTCCCGCGCGAATCAGCATACATTGCGTGATGATCCGATCGTGCGGTTATGCTATAACACCACCCTATATATGACCCGAACTGGGTTGAAGCACCAATCAAACGGAACAGGATGCAAAAATGGTTACTTTCCACACCAATCACGGCGATATTGTCATCAAAACTTTTGACGATAAAGCACCTGAAACAGTTAAAAACTTCCTGGACTACTGCCGCGAAGGTTTTTACAACAACACCATTTTCCACCGTGTTATCAACGGCTTTATGATTCAGGGCGGCGGTTTTGAACCGGGCATGAAACAAAAAGCCACCAAAGAACCGATCAAAAACGAAGCCAACAACGGCCTGAAAAATACCCGTGGTACGCTGGCAATGGCACGTACTCAGGCTCCGCACTCTGCAACTGCACAGTTCTTCATCAACGTGGTTGATAACGACTTCCTGAACTTCTCTGGCGAAAGCCTGCAAGGTTGGGGCTACTGCGTGTTTGCTGAAGTGGTTGACGGCATGGACGTGGTAGACAAAATCAAAGGTGTTGCAACCGGTCGTAGCGGTATGCACCAGGACGTGCCAAAAGAAGACGTTATCATTGAAAGCGTGACCGTTAGCGAGTAATCGTGGCGACACTCTTTATTGCAGATCTTCATCTCTGCGTGGAAGAACCGGCGATCACCGCCGGTTTTCTGCGTTTTTTAGCGGGGGAAGCCCGCAAGGCCGACGCGCTGTATATTCTTGGCGATCTGTTTGAAGCATGGATTGGCGACGACGATCCCAACCCACTCCATCGCAAGATGGCGGCGGCGATCAAAGCGGTGTCCGATTCCGGCGTTCCCTGTTATTTCATTCATGGCAACCGTGATTTTCTGCTCGGCAAACGCTTTGCCCGTGAAAGTGGCATGACGTTATTGCCGGAAGAAAAGGTGCTCGAACTTTATGGTCGCCGGGTGTTGATTATGCATGGCGACACGCTGTGCACCGATGACGCGGGTTATCAGGCTTTTCGCGCCAAGGTCCACAAACCCTGGCTGCAGACGCTATTCCTCGCCCTGCCGTTGTTTGTGCGCAAACGCATTGCCGCGCGAATGCGCGCGAACAGCAAAGAAGCCAACAGCAGTAAATCGCTGGCGATCATGGACGTTAACCAAAACGCGGTGGTCAGTGCGATGGAAAAACATCAGGTGCAATGGCTGATCCACGGGCATACCCATCGCCCGGCGGTGCATGAACTTATCGCCAATCAGCAACCTGCTTTTCGCGTGGTACTGGGTGCCTGGCATACGGAAGGTTCAATGGTGAAAGTCACGGCGGATGACGTTGAGCTGATTCATTTTCCGTTTTAAAAAACCCGCAACTTTGCTGATTTCACAGCCACGCAACCGTTTTCCTTGCTCTCTTTCCGTGCTATTCTCTGTGCCCTCTAAAGCCGAGAGTTGTGCACCACAGGAGTTTTAAGACGCATGTCTTCCCGCGATAAACTGTTCAGCTTCGCCGAAAGCGCCGAAGAGAACGGTTATCAGGTGATTATTGCGGGCGCAGGCGGCGCAGCGCATCTGCCAGGCATGATTGCCGCCAAAACGCTGGTGCCGGTGCTGGGCGTGCCAGTACAGAGCGCCGCACTGAGCGGTGTCGATAGCCTCTACTCCATCGTACAAATGCCGCGCGGCATTCCGGTGGGTACGCTGGCGATTGGTAAAGCTGGCGCGGCAAACGCGGCGTTACTGGCAGCACAAATTCTTGCGACTCATGATAAAGAACTGCACCAGCGTCTGAATGACTGGCGCAAAGCCCAGACCGACGAAGTGCTGGAAAACCCGGACCCGCGAGGTGCGGCATGAAACAGGTTTGCGTCCTCGGTAACGGGCAGTTAGGCCGTATGCTGCGTCAGGCAGGCGAACCGTTAGGCATTGCTGTCTGGCCAGTCGGGCTGGACGCTGAACCGGCGGCGGTGCCTTTTCAACAAAGCGTGATTACCGCTGAGATAGAACGCTGGCCGGAAACCGCATTAACCCGCGAGCTGGCGCGCCATCCGGCCTTTGTGAACCGCGATGTGTTCCCGATTATTGCTGACCGTCTGACTCAGAAGCAGCTTTTCGATAAGCTCCACCTGCCGACTGCACCGTGGCAGTTACTTGCCGAACGCAGCGAGTGGCCTGCGGTGTTTGATCGTTTAGGTGAGCTGGCGATTGTTAAGCGTCGCACTGGTGGTTATGACGGTCGCGGTCAATGGCGTTTACGCGCAAATGAAACCGAACAGTTACCGGCAGAGTGTTACGGCGAATGTATTGTCGAGCAGGGCATTAACTTCTCTGGTGAAGTGTCGCTGGTTGGCGCGCGCGGCTTTGATGGCAGCACCGTGTTTTATCCGCTGACGCATAACCTGCATCAGGACGGTATTTTGCGCACCAGCGTCGCTTTTCCGCAGGCCAACGCACAGCAGCAGGCGCAAGCCGAAGAGATGCTGTCGGCGATTATGCAGGAGCTGGGCTATGTGGGCGTGATGGCGATGGAGTGTTTTGTTACCCCGCAAGGTCTGTTGATCAACGAACTGGCACCGCGTGTGCATAACAGCGGTCACTGGACACAAAACGGTGCCAGCATCAGCCAGTTTGAGCTGCATCTGCGGGCGATTACCGATCTGCCGTTACCGCAACCAGTGGTGAATAATCCGTCGGTGATGATCAATCTGATTGGTAGCGATGTGAATTATGACTGGCTGAAACTGCCGCTGGTGCATCTGCACTGGTACGACAAAGAAGTCCGTCCGGGGCGTAAAGTGGGGCATCTGAATTTGACCGACAGCGACACATCGCGTCTGACTGCGACGCTGGAAGCCTTAATCCCGCTGCTGCCGCCGGAATATGCCAGCGGCGTGATTTGGGCGCAGAGTAAGTTCGGTTAACTGGTGCTCTATTCTTGCCGGATGCGGCGTAAACGCCTTATCCGGCCTACCGATCCGGTACCCATTGTAGGCCTGATAAGATGCGTCAAGCATCGCATCAGGCATTGTGCACCAATTGCCGGATGCGGCACCGGTTGTAGGCCTGATAAGACGCGTCAAGCGTCGCATCAGGCACAAATGTCTAATGCCTACGACTACAGCGAAATACAGGTCCCCGCTTCGCCCGCCAGCGTCTCTTCAATTCGCGATAACGCCCCAATCCACGCGGGTTTACCACGGCTTCTGACATAACCACTCACCGCCGTTACCTTCGGCCCCATCGAACCATCGGCTTTGGCAAATGGCGCTAACTCATCCGGTGTGGCATGGCGAATGGCACGTTGCTGCGGCGTTCCCCAGTTTTCATATACCGCATCAGCATCGGTGAGGATCACCAGTCCATCTGCATTAATCTGCTCGGCGAGCAACGCAGCGGCGAGATCTTTATCAATCACTGCTTCACTCCCTGCTCCGTCATCCGTCACAGGCACACCGCCGCCGCCACTGCAAATCACCACATGCCCCTCTTTGAGCAACAACTCGATGGCTTCGCTGTCGAGAATTTTACGCGGTTGCGGAGACGCCACCACCCGGCGCAAATATTTACCATCACGTTTCATCTGCCAGCCGTAAGCCGCTTCCAGTGCCTCTTGTTCTTCTGGCTGATAAACCGGACCAATAAATTTCTCTGGCTGCAAAAACGCCGGATCATCAGGCGAAACCTCAATGCGCGTCAGCACCGTCGTCACGGGCGGCATCTGCGGCTGTGCGCTCAAACTCTGCGCCAGCATATAGCCAATCATCCCCTGGCTTTCCGCAACCAGCACATCCAGCGGATACGGTTCTACCTCTTTCCACGCCAGATTCTGCAATGCCAGCAGCCCCACCTGCGGCCCGTTGCCGTGAACAATCGCCAACCGATAAGAACGGGCCAGGCGTGCCAGCGCGGGTACAGCACTGGCGATATTGCGATATTGATTTTCTGCCGTCAGCGCCTCACCGCGCTGGAGTAAGGCGTTGCCCCCAAGAGCCACAACCAGTGTTTTCATGGTTTTCCTTGTAATAATTGTTGGCCAAGCCAGAACCCCAGCAGCGTATCTGCCCCTGACGTATGCCCCAGCGCCAGCAGCGAATCAATCGCAACAGCGGTACGTTTCGGGCAACTCAGAGCATGAACAAAGTGCAGGAGTGGCGAGGCGAAATATCCTTGCGCGGCATAACGTAAATAACTGACGCTCACCGCTGTGGTAACGAGTTGCAGATTGTCGGAACAGGCAAAAAACGGACGACCGGAGCGCGCATCTAAAGCGCCATAATACCAGGCCGCCAGCAGCATTCCGCTCAGCGTGTCATCATGACTCGGCGTTAATCCGGGGCCTTTACCCAGCCAGTGCCGCCAGTCGGTCTTAACGCCATTGAGCGCGGCCTGAAAACAGTGACGAAACTGGCGTAACTCAGCAGGCAGCGGATCGCTTGCCGCCAACGCCAGTGGCCCGAAAAGCCCGGTTTCCTCCGCGCGTTGCATCCATGCAGCTGCAAGTGGTTGAGGATGCGCAGGCGGCGTAATACGCAGCAAACAATAACGCTGTGGCTGTTTAACCGTGAAACGCCCGAGGCGAATCCCTTGAGCCACAACCTGTGGTCGTTCATTGCCGCATAATCCACCGCATAACGCATCGAATTGCGCACGGCGAAGCACCCATCCTCCGGGGCCGAAACCACTACCCTGACGATGCAACGTTAACAGTTCGCCGCTTTCCGTCATCAGGTTAATCGCCCGCCGCCACACTCCCGCTAACCGCCAGGACTGGCGATAATTCGGTGCGCTACTACTGGCAAGCAGAGGATGGATGATCGTCATTGCGCGTTCCTCAACCAATACCCATGCTTTCAGCCAGTGCTTCCAGCGCCTGTTCAAAGCACGCCAGCGGTGCCCGCACGGTGCCTGCGCCAATCTGCCCGATCCCCGCCTCTTTATGGGCGATACCGGTATTGATGAGTGGCGTAATGCCGGTTTCTACCACGCGACGAATGTCCAGCCCCAGGCACGCGCCCTGAAAATCCCAGCTTGGGATCTGCAACTGCATATTGCGTTCAAGGTAAATTTCCGCCATCTCTTCAGATACCGCTCTTGCCGCTTCCATGCCACCCGCACCGACAAAGCGCGTTACGCCAGGCGCTGCGATCATTGCCGCACCTCCGATACCAAAGGTTTCGGTAATCGCGCTATCGCCCATATCCGGGTTCGCCTGCTCCTGCGAGAAGCCGGTGAAAAACAGACCTTGCGGAGTGTTTACAGGCGCAGTAAACCAGCGTTCGCCCAGCCCGCTTACCCGAATCCCGAACATATTGCCGTTGCGGGTCATTGCCGTGACGATGCTGCCTGCGCGGATCATCGCGCCAGCATCCATCGCCGCCTTGCAGTAAGCCATCGCGAGGTTGAGGAAGAACTGATCGGTCACGCTGAGGAAATCCATCACTTCGGCGATGTGCTGTTTATCATGATCGAGGCGAGCAATTTGTGGGGCCAGCGCACGCATTAACAGTGCAGAGGAAGCAATATTGCGTTGATGGAACTCATCGCCCATCGTAATGCCCTGCGCCATCATCGCCGTGAGATCGATACCGCGCTCCATGCGCCCCAGCGCCGCGCTTAATACTGGCATTAACACATCGCGCATCCAGCGATGGCGAGTCAGGACATCTTCGCCGTAAGCGCCAAAACGCATCACTTTGCCGATACCTTCGTTGAGATTGCAGTACGCCCGGTTGCCGTCGGTCACGTTCTCAACCACCAGCATCGGCATACTGGCAGAAGTAATACCGCCCATTGGCCCGACGGCATTCACATGGTGACAAGGAATGAAGTTCACTTCCCCCTGCTCCAGTATTGCCAGCGCCTGCGCTTCATCTTTCGCCCAACCTTCGAACAGACATGCGCCCACGCACGCCCCTTTCATGGGTCCGGTCATCTCCTGCCAGCGCATTGGCGGCCCGGCGTGAAGCAGTGTTTTGCCCTCGTTTAGTTCGCTGATAAGTGAAGAAGCCGGTTGCACATCCAGCCAGTGTGGACGAGCGCGACGAATTTGTTCGATAACCGCAGCATTGGCTTGCGCCACTGATGTAAACATGGGAACCCCTTATTGCAAACGTTCTAATAAACGAGCCAGTTTTTTATTGCCACCGGCGACTGGCGACCATTGGTAATGCACAACCGGTTTGCTGGCGCTTTGTAGCTCCAGCGCAAAGCTGCGTAATCCGATGTTAATCACGGCGACGTTTTCCAGTAATGACGGTGTGTGTTGCTGTGCGGCAGGCGAGAGCGGATGAATTAACGCTGCCGCCAGCAAGGTGGCTTCCGGTAGCGAACTCACGACCGCAATCCCCGCATCTTCCAGCGTGGCGATTTGCTGCGAGCGGCATTGCGGGTCACGTTCAGTGCCTGTCACCGTGGCAATGGCATACAGTGGTTGATTATCTAAACGCGCGGCACAGGCTTTTTGCCAGGCGCTCACCAGCGAGGCGGCAGGATCGGCGGTCGCACCGAAGCCAATCACGACATCAAGCAGCAACACGCGCACTTGCGGTTTAGCGCCGAGATCGGCAATTAACTGGTTGCGTAAGGTTGGGTCGATCATCGGATGGGGACGCCCGACGGTGTAGAAATCATCGCCGAGGTCAATAATCTGGTGGCTATCGGCGTCCAGCATCATGCCATGTTGATGGGTATCGTCGGCTTCCACGCCAAGGTGTCCGGCAAGTAATCCCGCCGCTTCGGCAGCCAGCGTACCGCCGGTATACAAACCGCAAATAAATCCGCTGCTGACAGGCGCTATTGCGTTACGTCGCGCCGTGACGCGTGAAAGCAGGCAAGCCAGGCGTGCGGCCTCATCCAGCGAGGAGGCAAACCAGACATTCTCGTCGCGGGCCACCGCCGGGGTATAACCTAAAAACAGCGCCACCGTCGGTTTGCCGGTTGCTTTCATGGCATTAACAATTTTCAGACGCACAGCTTCGGCAGGTGGTTTTGAAACAAATGCCAGCACTTCGCTTTTCTCGTCTGCACTGAGCATTTCCAGCGCTGTTAGCGCACTGATGCCGCCCACTTCACGGCTGAGGTCGCGCCCGCCAAGGCCAATCGCGTGAGTAATTCCCTCCCCTGCCAGCGCAATCTGCGAACACAGCTCCTGAATCCCGGTACCGGAAGCGCCAATGACGCCAATATTGCCTTCCGGCATCACGTTAGCAAAAGCCAGCGGTGTGCCGGCAATCATCGACGTACCGCAGTCCGGCCCCATCACCAGCAAGCCTTTTTCCCGCGCGCGGGTTTTAAGTTGGATTTCATCTTCCAGCGTGACGTTATCGGAGAACATCATCACGTTGAGGTTGCGATCCAGCGCCTGGTTTGCCAGCTCCGCCGCATACTCGCCAGCCACTGAAATCAGCGCCAGATTGGCATCGGGTAATTTCTGACAGGCACTGTCCCAGCGACGCACCTGCATCAACGCCTGGCTGCTGCCTGACCCCTGCGCCAGTTGTTTTAGCGCCTCTTCAAGCTGCTGCATAATCGCCTGCGCGATCCCCGCATCCGCCGCTTCGCTACGAATTGCCACGCAAATATCGTTCGGCGTGGCGTTATTAAAATCGTCATGCCAGAAACCTGTGGTATCTAATAACGCTTTATTGGCGGGCGTACCCATCATTACGGAAACATCATCAACATTTTCTGATTCGCTGAGTTTTCGTGAAATAATCATTAAACTGACCGAATCCTGAAAACACCCTTTTTTAATAAAGGCGTGGATCATAACAACTCCTTAAAAATTGCACCCATGGCAATTGCACGAGCAGTGTTAATGTGGCGATTACGGTATCGATGACAACGAGTAAATAAGGTGATGAATATCACACAGGAATTATTAACAAAAGAATTCAAATAACCACCAGGCTATTACTCATTATTTTTTAATAAGCGTTGTTGTTTTAAAAATCAGGTTAAAAGTGAGCGGATTATCAAATAAATTCTAACTATATTTTTTTGCCTGTCTGGATCACATAATCCAGATATTTTCCCTGTATGTTAATTGCAGTCATGCTTCACACCGTCGTTAAAAAGGAAGACAGATGAAAATCAGTCGGGAAACACTCCACCAGCTAATTGAGAATAAACTCTGCCAGGCTGGGTTAAAACGTGAGCACGCTGCAACCGTGGCTGAAGTATTGGTTTACGCCGATGCCAGAGGGATCCACTCTCATGGCGCGGTGCGCGTGGAATACTACGCGGAACGCATTTCAAAAGGCGGCACCAACCGCGAACCGGAGTTTCGTCTTGAGGAAACCGGGCCGTGCTCGGCAATTTTACATGCCGACAATGCCGCCGGACAGGTCGCGGCGAAAATGGGTATGGAACATGCCATCAAAACCGCCCAGCAAAATGGCGTTGCGGTGGTCGGTATCAGCCGGATGGGTCACAGCGGCGCAATCTCTTATTTTGTGCAGCAGGCAGCCCGCGCCGGATTCATTGGCATTTCGATGTGCCAGTCCGATCCAATGGTGGTGCCGTTTGGCGGCGCGGAAATTTACTACGGTACTAACCCCCTGGCCTTTGCCGCGCCGGGAGAAGGCGACGAGATCCTTACCTTTGATATGGCGACTACCGTACAGGCATGGGGAAAAGTGCTCGACGCCCGCTCGCGTAATATGTCTATCCCGGATACCTGGGCGGTCGATAAAAACGGTGTACCAACAACCGATCCGTTCGCGGTACATGCTCTGCTCCCCGCCGCCGGGCCAAAAGGGTATGGCCTGATGATGATGATTGACGTCCTCTCAGGCGTCTTACTCGGCTTACCGTTCGGGCGACAGGTTAGTTCGATGTATGACGATTTACACGCAGGGCGTAATTTGGGGCAATTACATATAGTTATTAATCCGAACTTTTTCTCCTCCAGCGAATTATTCCGTCAACATCTTAGCCAGACCATGCGCGAATTAAATGCCATTACCCCCGCGCCCGGTTTTAATCAGGTTTATTATCCCGGACAGGATCAGGATATTAAACAACGCAAAGCCGCCGTCGAAGGCATCGAAATTGTTGATGATATTTACCAGTATTTAATTTCCGACGCGCTTTATAACACGTCATACGAAACGAAAAATCCCTTTGCGCAATAATTATTGAGACAGGACTTTCTTATGATTACACATTTCCGTCAAGCTATAGAAGAAACGCTGCCCTGGCTTTCCTCTTTTGGCGCTGACCCAGCGGGTGGGATGACCCGTTTACTTTATTCGCCGGAATGGCTGGAAACCCAGCAGCAATTTAAAAAAAGAATGGCAGCAAGCGGGCTGGAAACACGTTTCGATGAAGTGGGGAATTTATACGGTCGCCTGAATGGCACCGAATATCCACAGGAAGTGGTTCTGAGCGGTTCGCATATCGATACCGTGGTTAACGGCGGTAACCTTGACGGGCAATTCGGCGCGCTGGCGGCGTGGCTGGCAATTGACTGGCTGAAAACGCAATACGGCGCGCCGCTACGTACGGTCGAAGTGGTGGCGATGGCAGAAGAAGAAGGCAGCCGCTTCCCGTATGTCTTCTGGGGCAGTAAAAATATTTTTGGGCTGGCGAATCCTGACGACGTGCGGAATATCTGTGATGCCAAAGGAAATAGTTTTGTCGATGCGATGAAGGCTTGCGGATTTACTCTTCCGAACGCCCCACTAACTCCGCGTCAGGATATTAAAGCCTTTGTTGAACTGCATATTGAACAGGGCTGTGTGCTGGAAAGTAATGGGCAATCAATTGGCGTGGTGAATGCAATTGTCGGGCAGCGTCGTTATACGGTAACGCTGAACGGCGAATCAAACCATGCAGGCACCACGCCGATGGGTTATCGTCGTGATACAGTTTACGCTTTCAGTCGCATTTGCCATCAGTCGGTCGAAAAAGCGAAAAGGATGGGCGATCCGCTGGTTCTGACCTTTGGCAAAGTAGAGCCGCGCCCGAATACGGTAAATGTGGTGCCGGGTAAAACCACGTTCACCATTGATTGTCGTCATACCGACGCTGCCGTGCTGCGCGATTTCACCCAACAGTTAGAAAACGACATGCGGGCGATTTGCGATGAAATGGACATTGGTATTGATATCGATTTATGGATGGACGAAGAACCCGTGCCGATGAATAAGGAGCTGGTCGCCACCCTGACAGAATTGTGTGAAAGAGAAAAACTGAATTACCGGGTGATGCACAGTGGTGCCGGGCACGACGCGCAAATTTTCGCGCCTCGCGTACCAACCTGCATGATTTTTATCCCCAGCATCAACGGGATCAGCCATAACCCGGCGGAACGCACCAATATTACCGACCTTGCCGAAGGGGTCAAAACGTTGGCACTCATGCTTTATCAACTTGCCTGGCAGAAATAAGGAGTCATAAATGGGATATTTAAATAACGTCACCGGTTACCGCGAAGATTTACTGGCTAACCGTGCGATTGTTAAACACGGTAATTTCGCACTGTTAACCCCGGATGGTCTGGTAAAAAATATTATTCCGGGCTTTGAAAATTGTGACGCGACAATCCTCTCCACGCCAAAGCTGGGTGCCTCTTTTGTTGATTATCTGGTCACACTGCATCAAAACGGTGGCAACCAACAGGGCTTCGGTGGCGAAGGCATTGAAACGTTCCTGTATGTGATCTCTGGAAATATCACTGCCAAAGCCGAAGGCAAAACATTTGCCTTAAGCGAAGGTGGCTATCTTTATTGCCCGCCAGGCTCCTTAATGACGTTTGTTAACGCCCAGGCCGAAGACAGCCAAATCTTTTTATATAAGCGCCGCTATGTTCCGGTAGAAGGCTATGCACCGTGGCTGGTTTCTGGCAATGCCAGCGAACTGGAACGCATTCATTATGAAGGCATGGACGATGTTATTCTGCTGGATTTTCTGCCCAAAGAGTTAGGTTTTGATATGAACATGCATATCCTCTCTTTTGCACCAGGTGCCAGCCACGGTTATATCGAAACACACGTTCAGGAACACGGTGCCTATATTCTTTCCGGTCAGGGGGTTTATAACCTCGACAATAACTGGATCCCGGTGAAAAAAGGCGATTACATCTTTATGGGCGCTTATTCTTTACAGGCTGGTTATGGTGTAGGGCGTGGTGAAGCGTTCAGCTATATTTACTCGAAAGATTGTAACCGCGACGTAGAGATTTAAGTCATACCACTCGCCTGATTATTTTTAGCTATGTTGGATTTTGCCACGGTTTATACCGTGGCTTTTTTTGTAACATTGCCTGATGCGCTTCGCTTATCAGGCCTACATGATCTCTGCAATATATAGAATTTGCGCGATTTTCAGGAAGGATATGGTACTCATGCCGCATCCGGCATGAGTACTGCACTCTTATGCGATATAAATCGCATCCGCTTTAAAGATAAGGGTTAGTTTTTAATTCCCTGACCTATTTTAATGGCGCAGGCAATATTTCGCGCGCTGTTGAAGAGATTGGTTTCACCGCTGGCGAGCACTTCGGCTAAAGGTGCCAGACGAGGCAAAATGCTGAATACCGCGTCAATGCCGTACTGGTGCACCACTTCCACGCCATCACCCAATACGCCAGCAATCCCAATCACCGGTACATTAAACTGCTTCGCCACCGACGCCACACCCAGCGGCGCTTTACCGCCTGCCGTTTGCGAGTCGATGCGCCCTTCCCCGGTAATCACCAGTGCTGCGCCCTGCACTGCCTGCGCAAGATTGACCGCATTCAACACAATTTCAATGCCCGGTTTAATATCCGCATTGAGAAATACCGCCGCCGCAATACCCATACCGCCCGCAGCGCCGCCGCCCGCCATCTGGCAGACATTAATTTCAGTTTGCTGTTGTAAAACACGGGCGTAATTTTGCAGCCCCTGTTCAAGTTCTTCGACCATCTCCGGCGTTGCCCCTTTTTGCGGGCCAAACACCGCCGCCGCGCCGCGTGCCCCTACCAGCGGGTTATCAACGTCACATGCTACTTCAATATGGCAATTCGCCAGACGCGGATCGCATTCATCCATCTCAATGCTTGCCACGCGCGCTAAATTACCACCGTTTGCCGCCAGCGCCTGACCGTCGGCATCAAGGAAACGCACACCGAGCGCCTGCGCCATGCCCATACCGCCGTCGACCGTCGCACTGCCGCCAATGCCGAGAATAATATGGCGAATGTCGTTATCCAGCGCATGACGAATTAACTCCCCCGTACCAAAACTGGAGGCCAGCAACGGATTACGCTTTTCAGGCGCGACCAGCATCAGGCCACTTGCTGCCGCCATCTCAATCACCGCCGTTTTCCCGTCGCCGGTAAGGCCATAAAAAGCATTCACTTTTTCGCCCATCGGCCCGCAGACTTCAAGCGTCACGATGTTGCCGCCCGTCGCGGCGACCATCGCATCCACCGTCCCTTCGCCGCCATCCGCTATCGGCAAACAGATATAGTTCGCATCGGGAAAGAGGGTCGAAAACCCGGCTTTAATTGCCTGACAACATTTTTCTGCACTTAAGCTCTCTTTAAAAGAGTCTGGCGCAATGACAATCTTCATTATCAATCCTTTTTCAACAAATTATTCGATGCGTTCCCACGGAATAAGGTTATCCATAAGAACAGCCAGTAAAATCCCGACCAATAAGCCGTTACTGAGCAGAGGACGAAGCGTTAATGGAAGGTCTTGCAGATACACAGGCGGTAATGCCATTAAAAATATGCCGACAAATAACGGCAATGCGAGTCGATAAATATTGCGAGCGGTAAACGTTATTTGCTGGCTAAACACCAGCGCGGAAAAGAGTAAAGGCAGATAAGAAACCAGCATGACCGCACTACTCACGGGTAAAGGGATACTGCAAAACAGTCGCGTGAGTGCAGGAACCAGCGCCACCAGCAGGCAAATAACGCTGCCATAAATAAACGAACGCCGCGTGTAATCGCCAGTCTGGGTTAATAAACCAATGGATGAAACAAACGGTGAAAATGGAATTACCGCCAGCGGTACGGTTATCAGCGTCATAAATCCGGTCGCCACAAAGCTACGACGATAACGCGTATTCCCTGCGCCCTGCTGCGGATAAAAAACATCCGTGCCCCGAATCGCACCGTAGGTATTGCTGATATTTACCAGACCTGTAATCACCGCCGTCAGAATAATTCCCGGCGACAAAGCACCGCCACTGCCGAGCGGGAACCACTGCCAGTGCAACTCACCGGAGAGCGAGTGCGAAGAAGGAAAGCAAAAGTACCACAACAACCAGCCGGTTATGGTGCCGACCAGCAGGCCATAACGGGCAAAACGTTGCGGCAGGAAGATAATCATCGCCAGTACCAGGCACATCACCGCCACCGAGAGCGCGAACGGCGGTAACTGAATTTTAAAATTCGGGTCGGCTATGCCAAACGGCAGCCCGAGCATACCTTTGAAAAAGATAGTGGTCAGCTGCGCGCCCAGCATCAACATAAACAAGACCATCACCGACGGCGTAAATAACCGTGCCAGGCGATGGCCTAATCCGCTAAAACCAATCAACATCGTCAGCACGCCGGAGAGTGCAATCCCCACTGCCAGGCTGGTGGCGATATCGTTGATCGGTGTCCCGCGCGATGCTTCACCAAGGGTGATAGTAAGGATGGTTCCCCACCACAGGCCACCTGGCCCTTCCATAATAGCGCGACGATGACCGCAAAACGCCTGAGCGAAGCAGGCCAGTGCGGTAGCAAGAAAAGCATATTGCGTGAGCGTAAGCAGGCTACTTTGCGGCAACTGAAAAGCAGAAAGTAGCGTAGGAGGAACCACAACCGTGTTGCAAAAAATAAAGAAAAACCACTGAAATCCTGATAACAGGCTTTCGCGGCTGACTGCAAAATTGAACATAAACACACCTTAACCGGAGAATGCCCGCCGCAAGGACGGGCATTGCAGGGGCCAGATTACTGCTGATGTTTAAGGATAAATTGACCTTTCGGCGCAACAGGGAAGCCCTGTTCAATGTCGTAAATCACATCACCACGTAAGATGGTTTTCGTGATACGCGCGCCAATGGTACGGCCAACATACGGGCTGACTTTGTGGCGATATTCCAGATCGTCATTGGTAAGAACATAGCTGCTATTCGGCTGAATGAAGACGAAGTCGGCATCTTTTCCTGGGGCGATACGGCCTTTTTGCTGCAGACCGAAAATATCTGCTGCGTTAGTCGCCATTAATTTGCCGAACATTGGCAGAGACATACCGCGTTTCTGTACCGCTTCATCGAACATCACGTCCATGCAGCTTTGCAGACCGGCGATACCGCCCCATGCTTTCATGATGTTACCGGCTTTCATTTCCGGCGGGCATGGAGAGTGGTCGGAAACCAGGCAGTCGATTTCACCGTTAAACAGTTTTTCCCACATGCCTTTCTGGTTTTCCAGATCGCGGATCGGCGGTGAACACTTCGCCAGAGTACCGATTTCTTCGAACTGATCGGTATCCAGTACAAAGTAATGCGGGCAGGATTCACAAGTAACGTCCTGACCTTCCTGACGTGCACGAGTCACTTCCTCAACACCTTCCGGGCTGCTGACGTGGCAAACGTGCAGACGGCAACCAGCAACTTTCGCCAGATACAGTACGCGGCGAATTGCTTCCACTTCGGTAAATACCGGACGCGAAGCCACATAGTCATGAGCGGTTACGCGACCTTCACGCTTCGCTTCTTCGCCCAGTTCGTCACAAATCAGCGCGTTTTCGCAGTGCACCAGCACCGGCTGACCCAGTTCGCCCAGCTTCTGCGCACCTTTGAAGAACTGCCAGTCGTTTACATCACGGAAGTCGTTGTCGATACCGCGATCGCCACAGGTCGCAACGAAGCATTTGAAGCCGACAACGCCCACTTCATCCAGCTCATGCAGACGGTCGATGTTGTAAGACACCAGGCCACCGAGTTGTGCCGCATCAATAGTCAGCTTGCCTTTAGCGGCATCGAACTTCAGTTCAATTGAAGCGCGGTCAACCGTTGCAGGCAGCTGGTTGAGCGGCATTTCGATCATGGTGGTGATACCACCTTTTGCCGCTGCGCGAGTACCGGTTTCATAACCTTCCCAGTGGCTACGACCCGGTTCAGAAATATGGGTGTGCGCATCAACCATGCCCGGCGAAACCACCAGACCAGACGCATCCATAACTTCTTTTGCATCGCCCAGATCCTGACCGATAGCAGCAATTTTTCCGCCTTTAACGGCGATATCTACAACGCGAGCTTCGTTTTCTAAAATAACGGTGCCGTTTTTAATGATTAAATCAAAAGACATAACAAACTCCTTGTAAAATACAGATTGGTTTTTAACTCAATGTTCAATATCGGGATTAATTAACCTATGGTTTTTTGCTCTCCTGTTTTTTCTGCTGTTGTACGTTTCTTTAATAAGGCGTAGGCCGCAAAGGCGACGATGACGCCGACAAACCATGAAACACGCGATAACGGTTCCATAAAGTGAATAAACTTACCGCCAAGAGATAAAATAACGGCCACCAGAGTTACTGAAAACGCAGTGAGGTTAAAACCGTTATCGTAATATTTATAATCGCCAGGTGCGGTATACAGTTCATCAAGATTAATTTGTCCGCGCATCACCACAAAATAATGCGCCATCATGACACCAATTACCGGACCAAGCATTCCGCCGATAATATCGAGGAAAAGATAAATGCTGTCCTGATTTTCCATTAATTTCCACGGGCAGATCAGCAAGCTGATAATACTGGCAATCAGTACGCCGTTTTTATAGGTCAGTTTTGTCGGTGCAATGGCGGCAATCTGATAACCGGCTGGAATAATATTACCGGTCGCGTTAGTGGAGATAGTTGTCATCAGAATAACCAGTACCGCAAAGAACGAGGCGAACAGGCTGTCCCAACGCTGAACAATATCCAGCACGTTCCAGGTATCAGCGCCGTAGTGAATACTGGCTCCGGCAATAATACATACCCCGGCGACCGCAAACAGAATATAGGCCACAACTAAACCCAGCGTTTGCCCCAGCGCCTGCTCACGAAACGAGTGGGCGTTTTGCGTAAAGTCGGATGCGCTCACCGCCGGTGCCGCCCAGACCGCAACTACCGCGTTAATCACCACCAGGAACAGGAAGCCACCGTTTTCTGCTTTCTGAATACCGCTCGGAATGTAGTCAAAGATTGGACCGATCCCGACCAGTGAAATCGCCCAAATCGCCATACCGCCGAAAACGATATAGATGCACGGGTTAAGAATGGCAGTGAATTTATTTAAAACTTTGCCACCGCCAAAACCTATACCAACGTTGACCAGCCAGAAGATTAAGAAAGTAATTAAGCCCGGTAGAGAAAGGCCTAACAGAGTGAAATCACCACCGAGAGTTAAAAATCCCGGCCAGATTTTGCCAATCAGAATCAAGCAGGCCAGTGACCCCGCGTAACATTGCAAACCAAACCACATGATGGCGGCAATTCCGCCCCTTAATAATCCGGGAAACAGTGCACCACGTACACCGTAAGAAGCACGCAGGATCATGGCAAAAGGCACACCGTATTTACTGCCCGCAGCACCGTTTAATACCATTACCGCGGCAATGAAAAAGGCGCTGAGGATAATTGCCAGCATAATACTAAAGGTAGACAAGCCGAGAATAAAAAAGCCGCCGACCATCACATAATTGGGAACGTTATGAACCGAACCCATCCATAAGGTAAAATAGTTAAATGTTTTCCAGGTCCGCTGGCTTTGCGTTTTCGGCAATAGATCTTCGCTATAGCCGCGTTGCTGGAATAGTTTTCTCTGATGTTCCATAAATCCCTCTTAATTTCACGTATCGAATAACGTTGTTTTAATCTAGCTATGAGGAACAAATAAAATAAAAATATTATTTTTAATACTGAAGCAACATCTTTGGCTGCTTTCTTTTTTAATATTGCTGGCCGATTCATTTTCTGATATCGGCCATTTTTATTGCGGGTATCAGGCCAGTTTATGGTTAGCCATTAATTCCAGCGCCTGCACTAACGCAGAGTGATCCAACTGGCTGCCACCGTTTGCCGCACAGGTATTAAATAACTCCTGGCAGGTCGCAGTGTTTGGCAGGTTCAGCGCAAGTGCTTTCGCACTTTGCAGTGCCAGGTTGAGATCTTTCTGGTGCAGAGCGATTTTGAAGCCCGGATTAAAGGTGCGTTTAATCATACGCTCGCCATGAACTTCCAGAATACGTGAGGAAGCAAAGCCGCCCATCAGCGCCTGGCGCACACGTACCGGGTCCGCACCGGCTTTTGAAGCAAATAGCAGGGCTTCAGAAACCGCTTCAATATTGAGCGCCACGATAATCTGATTTGCCACTTTGCAGGTTTGACCATCGCCGTTACCGCCCACGAGGGTGATATTTTTACCGAGCAGTTCAAACAGCGGTTTAACACGTTCAAATACCGCTTCATCACCGCCAACCATAATCGACAACGTCCCTTCACGCGCACCGATTTCACCGCCGGAGACTGGCGCATCGAGATAATCGCCGCCCAGTTCATTCACCTGACGAGCGAAACGCTTAGTTTCAATCGGGGAAATGGAGCTCATATCAACAATGGTTTTGCCCTTCAGCGAGGCTTTGGTACAACCATTTTCACCGAACAGAACTTCTTCAACCTGAGGTGTGTCCGGCACCATAATAAAAATGATGTCCGATGCTTCCGTTACCTGGCGAGCAGTTTCAACACTGACGGCACCCAGTGACAGTAATTCATCAGCAACCGGTCCAATGGTCGTGACATGTAATTGATGACCGGCACGCGCCAGATTAATGGCCATCGGTGTACCCATAATGCCTAAGCCAATAAATCCCAGTTTCATAATTAACCTCTTTTAAATTTCGCTTTTCCTGAATTCAGACAACACGATCCCCTGCCAACTTAGCGGCCTAAAAAAGCATTGTCTGAATAGCGTTACGTTTTAACGGTACGGATCCATCCAGCGTAAACCGGCTTCCGTGGTGGTTTGGGGTTTATATTCACACCCAACCCAACCGTTGTAGTCAGAATTTTCGATTACCTTAAAGAGATAATCATAATTAATTTCTCCGGTTCCCGGTTCGCCGCGATGCGGATTATCGGCAATTTGCAGGTGACCAATTTTATCAGCCCACTGAGTCATGGTGTTGGTTAATTCACCTTCCATCCGCTGCATATGATAAATGTCATACTGAATTTTCAAATTGCAGCAACCAACATCATCAATCAATTTCAGCGCCTGCCGAGTTCCGGTGAGATGGAAACCAGGAATATCAAAATGGTTAATAGGTTCAATCAGTAATAAAATATCTTCTTTCATCAGCATATTCGCGGCATAACGCAGGTTTTCTACAAGCGTTGCGTGAATCTGTTCACTGCTGAAACCAGCCGGCGTTTTACCGACCAGACAGTTAATTTTTTTATTACCCAGCGCACGGGCATAACGAATCGCTGCTGCTACGCCATCCCGAAACTCTTCTTCACGGCCAGGAATACAGGCAATACCTACTCGCCAGCACATGTTTTAATTCTTCAATGTCGTAGTCATAAGGAAACATAAATTCAACGCCGCGAAAACCACACTGCGCAGCTTTCTCAAAACGGGCGAGAAAATCATATTCTCCAAATAACATCGATAAATTAGCAGAGAAACGTAACATTATTTATCTCCCTTATTCATAGTGCATGAAGCAGGTTTCAGTCGGTGCGTCCGCTGCGTTATCGGCGATATCTTCAAATTCCATGACGTTATCCAGTTCGCTGCCCATCGAAATATTGGTCACACGCTCGAGAATAACTTCCACGACTACCGGTACCCGATATTGCGCCATTAAGGCTTTCGCCTGTTCAAAGGCTGGCGCAATATCTTCCGGTTTGAAGACCCGAATAGCTTTACAACCTAAACCTTCCGCTACTTTTACGTGGTCAACACCGTAGCCATTCACTTCACTGGAGTTGATATTCTCGAAAGCGAGTTGCACGCAGTAGTCCATGTCAAAAGCGCGTTGTGACTGACGAATCAGCCCCAGATAAGCGTTGTTGACCAGCACATGGATGTACGGAATGTTGAACTGCGCGCCAACAGCTAACTCTTCAATCAGGAACTGGAAGTCAAAGTCGCCAGAAATCGCCACCACATTGCGTTTCGGATCAGCGGCACAAACCCCTAGCGCAGCCGGAATCGTCCAGCCTAACGGACCAGCCTGACCACAGTTGATCCAGTGGCGGTCTTTAAAGACATGCAGCATTTGTGCCGCAGCGATTTGTGACAGACCAATGGTGGTGACATAACAAACATCGCGACCAAAGGCTTTGTTCATCTCTTCATACACGCGCTGCGGTTTCACCGGCACGTTGTCGAAGTGGGTTTTGCGCAGCAAAGTGCGTTTACGCTGCTGGCAGTCGGCGACCCATTCTTTACGACACGGCAGACGACCCGCTTTTTGCATCTCCTGCGCCACTTCAACCAGTAGTGTCAGCGCCGCTTTAGCATCAGAGACAATACCGAGATCCGGACACAGCACGCGACCAATTTGCGTCGGCTCAATATCAATATGAACGATTTTGCGCCCTTCGGTGTATTTCTCTACCGAGCCGGTATGACGGTTAGCAAAACGGTTACCGATACCAAACACCATGTCAGACGCCAGCAGCGTTGCGTTACCGTAACGATGCGCGGTTTGCAGACCCACCATCCCGGCCATCAGTTCATGATCGTCCGGGATACAGCCCCAGCCCATTAGCGTTGGGATCACCGGAACGCTGGTCAGTTCAGCAAACTGTTGTAACAGTGCAGCTGCGTCAGCATTAATTACCCCGCCCCCGGCAACAATCACCGGACGTTCGGCCTGGATTAACATTTCTACAGCTTTTTCGATCTGCATACGGCTGGCAGCAGGTTTGTAGACCGGCAGCGGTTCGTACATGTCAGGATCAAACTCGATTTCCGCAACCTGAACGTCGAACGGTAAATCCACCAGTACCGGACCCGGACGACCAGAACGCATCAGGTGAAATGCCTGTTGCAGCACGCGAGGCACCAGCGCCGCTTCACGAACTGTAACCGCCATTTTGCTGACCGGTTTAGCAATTGCTTCAATATCTACGGCCTGAAAATCTTCTTTATGCAGACGGGCGCGCGGTGCCTGGCCGGTAATGCACAGAATAGGAATGGAATCAGCAGAAGCGGAATAGAGCGCGGTGATCATGTCCGTGCCCGCAGGACCGGAAGTCCCCAGACATACGCCGATATTCCCTGCCGTTGCGCGGGTATAACCTTCCGCCATGTGCGAAGCACCTTCCACATGACGCGCCAGAATGTGACGAATACCGCCGTGCTTACGCATCGCTGAGTAGAACGGATTGATTGCAGCTCCCGGAACACCGAAGGCGGTAGTGATACCTTCTTTCTCCAGCACATACATTGCCGCGTCAACGGCTCTCATTTTTGCCATTTTATTCCTACCTCTATTTATTGGAAAATTTTTCCAACTTTCAAATTTTGTCAAAAAAACCCGCTCCGCAGAGCGGGATGCGACAGACATTATGGATGTGCTTTCAGTCCCAACGCCGTGCTGATATCGCGGGCGGTGTCTCTGACCAGCTCACCCTGACTGACAAAACGATCTTCTGTCAGTCTTGATGAAGGCCCGGAGATGGAGATAGCGGCAACAACACTACCGACATCATCGTAAATTGCTGAAGCTATGCAATTCAGACCTACAACATGCTCTTCTTTATCTACGGTATAGCCCAGTTCACGCGCTTGTTCCAGGTCCTTCAGCAAGGTGGGCATATCCACAAGCGTAGTTGGCGTAAACTGCTGCAAACCGGTTTGCAGAATGATGCTCATCAACTCCTCTTCCGCCAGCGGATAAAGCAGCGCTTTGCCCGCACCGGAAGCATGCAGTGGCAGACGACTGCCCAGTGGCGCACACATCCTGACCATCGATTTACACTCTAACTGACCAATTAATACCGCTTCATTGCCGTTACGGATCGCGACATTGACCGTTTCGCCGGAAAGTAACATCAGGCGGCGCATAAACGGCCCGGCGACGGAGAGGACATCGCGGTTATGGATGTACGCCGCACCGACGTTAAAGACACCTAATCCTATATGCCACCAGCCTAATTGACTGTCCTGATAGACAAAATCCGCTGCCTGTAAAACCTTCAGCAAGCGAAAGGTCGTGGAGAGCGGCAAATCCAGATTGAGAGAAATATCGCTAACCGACGAACTTCCCCCACTTTTTTCCAAATATTGCAGAATCGCAATTCCCCGCTCTAACGCCTGTGCGCCCTTCTGTGCCACAGGCTCCGCCTGTCCTGGCCTGCCGCGCCGTCTAACTTCCGTCATACCTACGTTAACTCCGACCTACAAGTGAGCATAAACAATGAACAATTAGTTTATCTTATGCAAGTCGGTTGCAGGCGTCACGCAAAACAGAGTTCCTGTTCAGGAATACTTTCAACATCACAGTTGTCACTGCCGCCGCGATCGATGGTCAGAAAATCGGTGACGCGCTGCCAGGCGAAAAGTGGGTGATGCCAGACGTTACGATGGTAATTCACTCCCTGTTCGCCGTTGGTGATAAACGCCCGCAGCGTTGACAGGTCTGGTTTGTCGTCACCTAACGCCACGACCACCACAAACACCTCACCTTTCATCGGGATAAAGGCCTGAGTACCCAGCGGATGACGTTCGAGTTCGTGAATGGTCAGCGGCAGATTCGCCGGTTGCGCGCGGTTAATGCTGATAAGCGTACGGTCTTGCTCAAGAATCTCAACCAGCGCCAAATCGTGGTAACGCTCCACCAGGCCATTGTTAATATGGAAAAAATCCCGTTGCTGCGTTTCGATTACGTCGCCATAAGCACTAAAGGCTTCCTGACTTAACGGTAATACCTGAAGTTTCATCTTTTTGTCCTTGTAACATAATTCCGTTCAACCACCGCCGACCGGTCAGCTTGGTTTCAATAACAGGCAATCTAAAACCTTAAGAGAACAACATCAATACAAAAGTTGGAATATTTTTCCAAAACTAGATTTAGTCCACAAATTGAACAGGGTTATCATGTAAAAATACTGATAAATCAGAGGATAAGAAAATCACGCAACTTGCGGATTTAAAAGGGGATACCTGAAGATGTTCGATCCAGAAACCTTGCGGACTTTCATTGCGGTTGCTGAAACAGGAAGTTTTTCAAAAGCGGCAGAACGATTATGTAAAACCACGGCGACGATCAGTTATCGCATTAAACTTCTGGAAGAGAATACCGGAGTAGCGCTGTTTTTCCGTACGACTCGCAGCGTGACGTTGACAGCGGCTGGCGAGCATCTACTTTCCCAGGCCAGAGACTGGCTGAGCTGGCTGGAAAGTATGCCAAGCGAGCTGCAACAGGTGAATGATGGCGTGGAACGCCAGGTGAATATTGTCATCAACAACCTGCTCTACAACCCCCAGGCCGTCGCCCAGTTGCTGGCGTGGCTGAATGAGCGTTACCCCTTTACCCAGTTTCACATCTCCCGACAAATCTATATGGGCGTCTGGGACTCGCTATTGTACGAAGGTTTTTCGCTGGCTATCGGCGTCACGGGAACTGAGGCGCTGGCAAATACCTTTAGTCTTGATCCCTTAGGATCGGTGCAATGGCGCTTTGTCATGGCGGCGGATCATCCGCTGGCGAACGTTGAAGAGCCGCTAACAGAAGCGCAGTTGCGGCGCTTTCCGGCGGTCAATATTGAAGACAGCGCCCGCACCTTAACCAAACGCGTCGCCTGGCGATTGCCAGGGCAAAAAGAGATTATTGTTCCCGATATGGAAACGAAAATCGCCGCCCATCTGGCGGGCGTTGGCATTGGTTTTTTGCCAAAATCGCTTTGCCAGTCAATGATCGATAATCAACAACTGGTCAGCCGGGTAATCCCAACGATGCGCCCTCCTTCGCCATTGAGTCTGGCATGGCGCAAATTTGGCAGCGGCAAAGCGGTAGAAGATATTGTGACCTTGTTTACCCAGCGCAGGCCGGAAATCAGCGGATTTTTAGAAATTTTCGGCAACCCACGCAGTTAAAAATCAAGTTTCCTTGCGCGTTGGCGCGTAAAATAGCGCGCAAGCTGATTTGAGGTTCACTTTTAACTATGCAAGAGAGACACACGGAACAGGACTATCGTGCCCTGCTGATTGCTGATACGCCCATTATTGATGTTCGCGCCCCTATCGAGTTTGAGCACGGCGCAATGCCCGCCGCTATCAATCTGCCGTTAATGAATAACGATGAACGCGCCGCCGTTGGCACCTGCTATAAACAGCAAGGCTCAGACGCAGCGCTGGCGCTGGGACATAAACTGGTGGCGGGTGAAATTCGTCAGCAGCGCATGGACGCCTGGCGGGCAGCGTGCCTGCAAAATCCGCAAGGTATTCTCTGCTGCGCCCGTGGCGGTCAGCGCTCACATATTGTGCAAAGCTGGTTGCATGCAGCGGGGATTGATTATCCGCTGGTGGAAGGCGGTTATAAGGCACTGCGCCAGACCGCGATTCAGGCGACTATTGAACTGGCACAAAAACCGATAGTGCTGATTGGCGGTTGTACCGGCAGCGGTAAAACGCTGTTAGTGCAGCAACAGCCGAACGGTGTTGATCTGGAAGGGTTGGCGCGTCATCGCGGTTCGGCGTTTGGTCGCACGTTACAACCACAACTTAGCCAGGCGAGTTTTGAAAACCTGCTGGCTGCCGAAATGCTAAAAACCGACGCCCGTCAGAATTTGCGCCTGTGGGTGCTGGAAGACGAAAGCCGGATGATCGGTTCGAATCACCTGCCGGAATGCCTGCGCGAGCGAATGACTCAGGCGGCGATTGCGGTGGTAGAAGATCCGTTTGAGATCCGTCTTGAGCGCCTGAACGAAGAGTATTTCTTGCGTATGCATCATGATTTTACCCACGCGTACGGCGACGAACAGGGCTGGCAGGAGTATTGCGAATACCTGCATCACGGACTTTCGGCGATTAAGCGTCGGCTGGGGCTACAGCGCTATAACGAACTGGCTGCAAGGCTGGATGCAGCACTGACAACGCAACTCACCACCGGCAGCACCGACGGTCATCTGGCCTGGCTGGTGCCGTTACTTGAAGAATATTACGACCCGATGTATCGCTATCAGCTTGAGAAAAAAGCGGAAAAAGTTGTCTTTCGCGGTGAGTGGGCGGAAGTGGCGGAATGGGTTAAGGCGCGGTAATGAGGGACGTATTTGTATTAGTCGCGACTTGATCTGACACATGGCCTTGAAAGGTTGAGAGTTACCGGTTTTGATATGAGTGTCGAATCCTTATCCAAAACAAGAGGTAACTCTCATGCTTCATACTGCCAATCCCGTCATCAAACACAAAGCCGGTTTGCTCAATCTGGCTGAAGAACTCAGCAACGTATCAAAAGCCTGTAAAATCATGGGCGTTTCGCGTGATACGTTTTATCGTTACCGCGAACTGGTCGCTGAAGGCGGTGTGGATGCGCAGATTAATCGTAGTCGCCGCGCTCCTAACCTTAAGAACCGTACCGATGAGGCAACTGAACAGGCTGTTGTTGATTACGCCGTCGCTTTCCCGACACATGGTCAGCACCGGGCCAGCAACGAGCTGCGTAAACAGGGGGTTTTTATCTCCGACAGTGGTGTCCGTTCTGTCTGGTTACTCCATAACCTTGAGAATCTCAAAAGACGATACTGAACAAATTTTATCAGGTGACGTTCCGTAAAAAGTTGTATGGAGTTCTCGATGCAGTCGGCGCGACTATCAGTACCCCCGCTGAACCCTGGACTATCGGGCCGCCGTACTGGGGCATGTCACCCTGGCGTGCCGCTGGTTTTCCGCTAATGGTTTATTTCCTCTTTCTTTCCCGGCAAGAATTTATTTTAATCCGGAAGGATTATTTATTTTCAGATAGGGACTCACATTAAACACGTAACATTTTAATTAATGCATGGCTGAATATGTATTACACAATGTCAGATATCGTAAAAGACCAGTGCAATTCTATGTAAACTCTCTGACTGTTCATTTTATTTGTTGTTTCAGGGTCGGAACTCACCCTCAATAAACAACTGAATACGAGTAGATATTCATCGTCTGAGCTATATGGCTTTACACAATAGCCGACATGTCTTTTCTCAGTCAGGAATTTTACTTTTCCTCACTACGAAGTTGACGACTTCGATATGGGATAGACTCTTAATTCAAGCAATTACTCTGCACAAGCATCAGGCAATCCAGCTCCAATATTTGTTATAAAATAATGCGTAACATTAATTTCACCAACAAAAAAAAGGTTTACACCATCCCCTTGCCCTGGTATCTTACCATATTTACACCACACTTTTTTGTATCTGGATCATTCTTTGATACGATTTTCGCCACTTGTTCCCTGGCCCTCACTGTCAATGTTTTCTTAAACCTACCCCCATCATCATTTGTTAGGGAAAAATAAGAAAAAAATAATCATCTTCTACATTTGTGTATATTGATATATCCACCGCTACGTGCGGAAAAAAATCTGGGAGCCATGTAAAAACTCCATCATTTTCTGGTATTGCCATATAGTTTATGTAATGTTTACTTACAAGAGATTCATCTTTGTATAAATAAAGATAAGTAATTACGCATAAAACAACAATGATTATAATAGCAAAAATAAATATTATCATCTTTGATAGATTACTTGAGATAGCCAGCATCTTGTAAAGCCTTTATCGTTTTTTTATGCTCTGGATTAATATAATCACTACATCTATCTGAGCAATCTGTTGTTGATGGACATGTCAACCCATGGTCATTTACAGCCAAGTCTTTTTTATTATCTTCAATCATTTCAGAATGGGATAGCTTTACTTTTCTGCCGTACATACCGAACAGATTTAACCCGTAATCTCTAATCTCTTTTTCATAACCCAGCCCTTTCGCCGATCGGCTAACACCAGCGTTATTTAATTTAGACACTCGACAAAATGCCATACAATGGAAAAATTGATCAGTCCCACCTAAATTTAATCTCTTCATATCTTCATAAGTATCAGATAATATATCCCATGCTCTTTGATGGTTTAGTTGATCTTTTCTTCTTATTAGCGCTACATCTGCGGGACTTAACCCTAATGGATCAATACCATTCACCGGATTCAGCGGATACGCATACAGACTCCATCCCCCCTCCAGCCCTATCGGGTCCTGAGTGATATACCGCCCCTGCAACGGATCGTAGTACCGGTTCCGGTTGTAGTACAGCCCCGACTCCTTATCATACTGCTGCCCCGGCAGCCGGTACGGCTGGTGCAGGTGATGCGGGTTCTCTTCATTCAGCTGGTTGCCCCACTCATCATACTCCCCGCTCCACGCAATGTTTCCATCCGCATCCATCAGCGCCAGCATTATTTACTATGTAGGAAATTCAAAACACATCCATTTTTCTTATTAATTTCTATAATAAATACACCACCCGCAACTTCATAAGGTAACTTTGCTCCCTCAACAACCCAACTATCTGGTAGTTCCGTAATTAAATATGGTTTTTCTTCTTCTGCAATCCGTTCGCCATAGCGATACCTAACATATATTTCAGCTAATTGTATCGCCATTGTTTCAGTTTTTACCGTATTTTTAACAGAGTATTTATCTAAATGTAATTTTTCCACATACCTCATAAAAATAATGTTTTCATCAGAACCGTAAACAGCTGTCTCATTACAGGCAAATAGTATAAAAAATGAAAGCATCGAAAATATTGAACTATATTTCATTGAATCTCCTTATAGGCCCCACTAATAAAAGCACTAAAATTAATCATGATACGGTATGCATACTGAACTCAATCCCGGGACACTATTTCTGATAAAAATATATTCTCCTTTATTATTAAGCGCCTCAAATCGTCCATCAGGTGTTGCGAGATAAAATGCTTCAAGATTATTATCTTTACTTCTTACAAGATTTTTATCGCTACTTGAAAAAAATTCATCAACATAATCGCCATGACTATCTGCACCGTGAGTATGATAAGCAGCAACTCTATCTGTACCTGTGGGACATTTTCTTTTCAGAGGATATGACTCCTTTCTTAAATTATCAGTTTCTGCCTTAGATGCAAAATATTTTCCATTAGTATCTTTACAGACAATACCAGAGTATTCCATATCATTACATAGAGATCTATTCTGCGTTTCTTTCAAAGCATCTAACGCAGCATCTGCAGTACTATCAAATTTACTTGGTCCTATTATACGTGAAAGAACACCACAAACTCCCCCCGTACATGCTCCAGATCTGGCATCATCCCAAGTCTGCAATAATCCCATAGGGTCAATTTGTTGTAGTGGATTTAAAGGATACTGATATAAATTCCATCCCCCTTTCAACCCCATCGGGTCCTGAGTAATATACCGCCCCTGCAACGGATCGTAGTACCGGTGACGGTTATAGTACAGCCCTGATTCCTCATCATGCTGCTGCCCTGGCAGACGGTACGGCTGATACACATGATGCGGGTTCTCCTCATTAAGCTGGTTGCCCCATTCATCATATTCCGCGCTCCACGCCGTATTGCCGTCTTCGCTGATAAGCGCCAGCGGCAGTCCCCGGTGGTCGCAGTGATAAAGATGAGCTTTTCGCGCCGGTGTGTATTCCGGCTCCACCTGTCTGGCCAGTTGCTCCACCGTCAGCCCGCACTGCGCAAGCCACGCGCGGCGTGAAGCTTCCCGGCTCGTATACCGTCTGGATACGTGTGGTGTCAGTCTGCACCGTCGTCAGCCTGTCTCCGTCCCAGCCATACCACGTCACCTCCGGTTTACGCGACAGCGACATCCACCCCGTCAGGTCACGCTCCCGCCGCCAGACCCGTTTTGCCATTCGCCGTCCCAGCGGGTCGTAGAGGTAGCGGCTCTCGACCAGTGGCTCGCCATGCTGTATCCGCGTGTAGAACACCAGGCGGTGCTGGCTGTCGTAGTGGTAGTGGTGGGTCCGCTCGTCGTCCGTCCGTATCACACCCGCCGGGATGCGGTCCGTCTTCTCCGTCAGCCTGCCGTATTCATCGTGGCGGTAGACATAGTGCGCATCCTCCGCGATGCGGTTATCCGGCCACACTGTGAGTGTACTGTCCGGGTGCAGCTCCGGGTCCGGCAGCCGGTTGCCCGCCGGGTCCGTGGCATACGGGATGCGGATGTCCAGGTCTGGTGCGAGGGTGCGCACACTCTCCAGCCTGCCCGTGGCGCTGTAGCCGTATTCCCGCGTCTGTCGCGGGCCGCTGATGCGCACCAGGTCGCCGTTGTCA
>PPYF01462400.1_pt1 | contig 39585 bp, 18 predicted proteins | sample 1559871 | NCBI WGS metagenome assembly PPYF01 (sample SAMN08240021, study PRJNA423297) | Human gut metagenome, whole genome shotgun sequencing project.
TGAAAGACAACCCGTCTAACTACCTGCTGATGCAGGCGATGGGCCCGAACGTAGCAGGGGTTATCGGCACTGCCGTAGCAGCAGGCACCATGCTGGCACAGTTCGGAGGCTGATCAGTATAGCTGATGAGTCTGGTTAAATCAAAACGAAAACGCTCCTTTACGGGGCGTTTTTCTATTGCGGGGTATTTTCTTCCGATAAGAAACGGAAAGTATCTTCCGAAGCATGAAGTTTTATTTCTAATCGAAAATTTATAAAAGAAATATTTACGTAAAACAGGGGCGGGCATATTCAAAGATAAGAATATAAAAGGCCGCGGGATTAAATGGGAATGCTAAGCAATACTACTGGACATAATTTATGTTCCACTTACATTAAAATACATAGATGACTATATATTATGGGAGGGATAACCGTAGTACATATTGTGCATTTCCGGAAAAAATATAATTCCTGTTTAAAAGCGGAATGACAGATATTCCAAGATACTTTATATAAATTATAAATAAAATATATAAAGTAAATATATTGAAATGATAAATATTGCGAAACGATTCCAGCTGTAGACTCATTGAAAATTTATATTTGACTGATTACAATAGCCACAGGTGCTTTTACATAGAATACAATGTATTTGCGGCTATGTATGAATGCGAGTCCTGCCCCGGGACTGTCCAGAAAGGAGGTCATGAGAAGTAGGAGGGGATACAGTTCGTTTTCCGGCAGAAGGAATTCATGGAGAAAACAGCATTAATTTTATTTACAATCATTATGAATTCCGAGGTTTCCGGGAAATGCCCATACTCTGATTTGTGTCAGGCACCTGAATCCGATCAGGCTGTGGGATATTTTTAAGGAAGGTGAATTTTATGGATCCAGCCGTTGTCACACTGTGCGTCCTAGCAGTAGCGTGCTTCTTGTTCGTAACCGAACTGATTCCCTTAGCAGTCACAGCCATGGCAGCTTGTACTGCATTAGGTATTTTGGGCGTTCTGCCGTCAAAACAGGTTTATGCCGGTTTGTCCAACTCCACCGTGGTACTCTTTGGCGGTATGTTTGTTATCGGCGCTGCTATGTTCAGAACTGGTCTTGCTCAGGCGATTGGTCTTGGTGTAGTCAAAAAAGCGGGTACTAAAGAAGTGCCACTCATGGGCGCAGTTATGCTCGTTACCATCATTTTGTCTTCTGTATCTTCCAATACGGGTACAGTAGCCTGTCTTATGCCCGTAGTTATTGGTATCTGCCAGGCAGCCAAAATTTCTCAGTCTCGTCAGCTGATGCCTCTGGCGATTGCTGCCAATGTAGGCGGTACCATCACCATGATCGGTACCCCGCCAAACGTTATTGTCACAGGCGCTCTGTCCGCAGCAGGTCTGCCGACTTTTGGATTCTTCGAATTTGCTTATATCGGCATTCCGCTGTCTATTATTGTCTTCTTCTTTACCCTGTTTATCGGCCGTCACCTGCTTCCTGCAAATGCTGCCGGAGAAATGGATGAAGAAGCTATCAGGGCTGCTGCCGAAGAAGCGGGTGCTTCTGGCGAAGACAGCGAACCGAAGAGCACCACAAAGATGTGGATTTCAGGACTGATCATGATTGGTGTAGTTATTTGCATGGCTCTGGATTTGAAGACTTTGCCGCTGCAGACCGCGGCGGTAACCGGGGCTATCCTCTGCGTTATCACAGGCTGCCTGAAAGAAAAAGAAGCCTATGCGGGCATTGACTGGGTAACGATCTTTCTGTTTGCTGGTATGCTCTCCGTAGCCACCGCTATGGAAAAAACTGGAGCAGGAAAATTGATTGCCGATACGGTTGTTGGTTCAATGGGTGAACATCCGAATGCGGTCGTTTTGTGCGCAGTGTTGTACCTAATTTCCAATGTGTTGACCCAGTTCATGTCCAACACAGCTGCGGCAGCTCTTTTGGCACCGATCGGTATTTCCATTGCCCAGTCCATCGGTGCTGACCCGAAACCGGTTCTGATGGCTATCGGTATCGCAGCGTCTATGGCATTTGCCACACCGATGGCAACGCCTCCGAATACTCTTGTACTGGGACCTGGCGGTTTTACGTTTAATGACTATGTGAAGGTCGGTCTTCCGCTCTGTATTGTTACTTTCATTGCGTCGGTTATCATTATTCCGATCTTCTGGCCGTTTTTCCCAGCATAATCTTATTGTCCGTCTACATACTGAAAGTAGAAATTTGATTAATTTTATCTATTTGTATTCGTATAAACGGATATGAGAAGAGAAAGGTGGATTTTATTCATGGATACTCCAGGCCCACTTTCCATTTGTATCACTAACATGGTTATCGTATTTGCCGTTCTTATTTTTCTGGCTTTCGTTATTGAATTGATCCATGTCGTTGACCCGACAAAAAAGAAAAAATAGGAATAAATTAAATATGATTAACCTAATAGGAGGTATAAAATGGATGGTTTTATGAGAGCACTTGTTTCCGTATGGACAGATTCCGGCTTTGCCGCACTGACCTGGGAAAACTGTGTCATGATTTTAGTAGGACTTGTTTTACTTTATTTATCAATTGCGAAGGAATATGAACCTTGTGCAGGAAGCGGCATCCATCGGCATCATCGGCGGTGCTGACGGCCCGACCGCGATTTATCTGACATCCAAACTGGCACCGCATCTCTTAGGTGCTATTGCCGTGGCAGCATACAGCTACATGTCCCTGGTTCCGCTCATCCAGCCGCCAATCATGAAAATGTGCACGACCAAGGAACAGAGAAAGATCAAGATGGTCAACCTTCGTCCGGTAAGCCACTTTGAAAAGGTGGTATTCCCGATCGTCGTAGCCATCGTCGTATCCCTGCTTCTGCCTCCGGTAGCGGCGCTGATGGGATGTCTGTGTCTCGGTAATCTGTTCGAAGTATCCGGAGTAACGGCAAGACTGTCTGATACCGCGCAGAATGCGCTGATCAATATCGTCACCATCTTCCTGGCGACAGGCACAGGCTTGACGATGTCCGGCGACAAATTCCTCCGTCTGGAAACGATTGAAATCATCGTGCTCGGTCTGATTGCCTTTGCGGCAGGCACGGCAGGCGGCGTACTTTTTGGACAGATCATGAGAATTGCTTCGGGCAACAAGATCAACCCGCTCATCGGTTCGGCAGGCGTATCGGCTGTACCGATGGCAGCACGTGTATCCCAGATAGTCGGTCTGAAAGACAACCCGTCCAACTACTTGCTGATGCAGGCGATGGGTCCGAACGTAGCAGGGGTTATCGGCACTGCCGTAGCAGCAGGCACCATGCTGGCACAGTTCGGAGGCTGATCAGTATAACTGATTCGTCTGGTTGAATTAAAACGAAAACGCTCCTTTATGGGGGCGTTTTTTGCTGTGTAAATTTTGAAAAGGAATTGGGGAAACGGGACGGTTGGAGTGATGGGGTGCCGATTCTTTCGTCCTCAAGGCTTTGGCGTGATAGCTCGTTTGCTGATGCTTTGGATGATTGGCGGAAGCCGGAAATCAGTTGATAAAAGACGGAAAAGGTTCACCTTTCCGTAAAATGTCATTCAGAGCAGTTATAAAAATGCTTTATGAGAAAAAGGTAAATGGAAATATGAAACGGAGCGAAGAATCTATTATGCCGGTGACAGCTTACGGCTTTCCTCACCACGGTAACAGATCCTTCGCTGCCGCTCTTAGCTTCTAGCTGCTAGCTGCTAATAGCGATTGACTATCTGAATTCGATAAATCGACTGCCTATACGGAACAGTTATTCCTGCTTTGATTTTGCAAGGATGACAGGCAAGGAGAGGGTCATAAATACAGATACTGTCCTCTGCATAACCCTGATGACACTAAGCGGTATACCTGTCGGGAACGATATTCAAGGCGGGCGGTGATTAACTGATATTTTGCCGGGGATTCCGTTTTTGATTATTAAATCGATTTTTATTCATATAAAAATATCATATAAGTGTCATGAAGGCGTATAGATAAAATATTGCAATTTGAAGAAAGATAAAATATCATATAGATAAAAGTGAATATGATATAGATTCTCATATTTATTTTTATCTATTAATGAAAGGATGTGCTTTATGCAGGAAGGAATCAATAATTTATTTGCAGGTGCTGTTTTTCTGGCCGGTGTGCTGTCCTTCTTTTCGCCCTGTGTATTTCCGCTTCTGCCGGTTTACTTGGGAAAGCTGGCGGAGGATCCCGGGACGAGGTCGTTTTCTTTTTTCGGACTGAAGGTATATGTATCTCCGCTGGTAAAAACTGTTTTCTTTATTACGGGACTGTCGACGGTATTTTTCAGTCTCGGGTTTGGGACCGGTTTTTTCAGCCACATTTTTTATCATCCCTATACGCCGTATGTCATGGGTGGTATCGTCATACTTCTTGGGCTGCATCAGATGGAGCTGATTAATATTAATTTTCTCCAGCGGCAGAAGAAGATCGAGCTGGACGGGAAGCGTCAAGGCGGTATTCTCGGCGCGTTTCTTCTGGGGCTGACTTTCAGTTTTGGCTGGACGCCCTGTGTGGGACCTGTGCTGGGGGCGGTGCTTGCGGTGGTGGCTTCTGAAAATGGAAGCGCTCTGTATGGCGGTCTTTTGATGGCGGTGTACGCTGCGGGGATGGCGGTCCCTTTCCTGATTCTGGCAGTGGCATCTTCCTGGCTTTTGAAGTACAGCAGTCACGTGAAGCGCCATATGGTCCTGCTGAAAAAGGTTGGCGGCGTGCTGATCATTCTTATGGGGATCCTGCTTATGCTTGGCAAGCTGGATATGCTGGCGGCAGTTATTTCTTGAAATATTTTACAGATTTGTAAACAGGAGGTTTATCATGATGAAAATTTCTTATAAAAAGTTTGGAGCGTTTGCGGCAACAGCCGTTTTGGCAGGGATTCTGGCGGGATGCGGATCCGGTATGAATGCGGATGCAAATGACATGGCCCGCCCCGCGGCGATGCAGCAGGAAAAGGCAGCCGGCCGTACACAGAATTTTATGGATGCAAAGGATGCGGATTTCATGCTGACCGATGTAAATGGAAAGGAACACAGGCTTTCCGATTACAGGGGGAAAAAGGTGTATATCAAGTTCTGGGCTTCCTGGTGTTCTGTATGTATGGCTACGCTGGCTGATACGGATATGCTGGCGGGAAGTGACGATAAGGATTTTGTCGTTCTTTCCGTTGTGGCGCCCGGATTTGGCGGTGAAATGAAAAAAGAGGATTTCGTAAAATGGTATAAAGGTCTCGGCTATAATAATCTCCCCGTGCTTCTTGACGAAGGCGGCGCGGTGACAAAGAAATACGGTATTCGTTTCTATCCGTCGGCGGCTCTGATTGATACAGAAGGAAATGTGAAGATGCTCCGTCCGGGACATATGAACAAAGAATCGCTTGCCATGGAGATGAAGGGGATTTCGTAAAGGAGGATTATGATGAGAACGGCAGGAATTTTAGGAAGTCTTGCGATCATTGCGGCAGCCGGTTTCGGCTGGTATTCGATGGCAATGACTCCATCTTTGGGCAGCGGGGAAAAAGCGCCTGTGGGGGTAAGCCTTGAAGAAAGTATGAAGAAAGAAATGGCGGTGGAAACGGTGAATAAGGAAAATTTACGGGATATGTACCTGGCGGGAGGCTGTTTCTGGGGACTGGAGGAATATTTTTCCCGTGTGGACGGCGTAGTGGACGTGGTTTCCGGTTATGCCAACGGGAAAACGGACAAGACGGATTACGAACATATAGGGCAGACAGATCACGCGGAAACGGTTCATATTTCTTATGATGCTTCCAAAGTTTCCTACAGGGATCTGCTGCTTTACTACCTCCGGGTGGTGGATCCTACAAGTGTGAACCGTCAGGGAAATGACCGCGGACGCCAGTATCGGACAGGCATTTATTACACCACTGATGAAGAAGGGGCGGTGGCCCGGGAAGTACTTGATGAAAAGCAGAAAACACTTTCCGGTAAAATCGCTATCGAGGTGGAACCGCTCCGTCATTTTGTGCCGGCGGAAGAGTACCATCAGGATTATTTAAAGAAGAACCCCGGCGGTTACTGCCATATCGATGTAAGCAGGGCGGCGGATCCCGTGATTGACGGTTCCCTGTACCCGAAGCCTGACGAGGAAACCCTCCGCAGCCTTTTAACGGCAGATCAATATGCTGTCACGCAGGAAGGTATGACGGAAAGAGCTTTTTCCAATGAATATTTCGATAAATTTGACCGCGGCATTTATGTAGATGTGGCGACGGGAGAGCCGCTTTTTTCCTCCCGTGACAAGTTCGAGTCGGGCTGCGGCTGGCCGAGTTTCACGAAACCGATTTCTGCCGATGTGGTAAATTACAAAGAAGATCTGAGCTATAATATGCGGCGTACAGAAGTGCGGAGCCGTATGGGAGAATCCCATTTGGGGCATGTGTTTGATGACGGTCCCCGGGACAGAGGCGGTCTCCGGTACTGCATCAACAGCTTGGCGATCCGGTTCATTCCCGAAGCGGATATGGAAAAAGAAGGCTATGGTTATTTGTCCGGTGTTTTATAATTTTAAGAATTGTTTTTGACTAAACCGTGCCTTGCGGTATAATATATAAATTGGTAAAGCAGTTATACTTAAAAGGCAGGGTAAAAATATGCAGATGATTGATTTGTCCGGCGTCAAGGACTTCAATGCCGCTCGTTTCCTCATTTATTGGCTGGTAGCGACAGTCATTGCCATTCTCGTGGCATACAATATCGACCCTCAGAAAAAGCTGGTCTGGTTCAGACAGCGCAGTGACAACGGGTTCATGGTCCGCCGCGGCTGGTTTGGAAATTTCAGCCTGCTCGGCGTCCCCCGTTCCAAGATGGGCTTTGCCATTACGGCAGGTATTTTCATCGGGGCGGGTATTGTGTGGGCGCTGCTTATCTTTATGATTCTTCCGGTACTCGGCTATCATGTGTAAGCCTTGTTTTTCCTTATTAAGTAAATATGTTTTCTGCGTATGGCACAGGGGCAGGAAATAGTATCGGACCTGGTATTTTCCGGGTCCGTTTTTTGTAAGGCTGTTTATTTGCGGAGAGAGATTTATGACAAGCACGGAAACAATTTTTAAGGAACTTTTTGCAGGGGTTATGGAGATGTCAGATCCTGCCATCTGGACTATGTTCGCCATCGGTGGGATTCTGATCTGGCTCGGAGTAAAAAAGGATTATGAGCCGGTGCTCCTCTTTCCTATGGGGGTGGGCTGTATATTGGCAAATATACCAGGGCATTTTGCCGTTATTCCGGTGGGAGGCGGGGAGCCGGGCTTTTTGCAGGTTCTTTATGAAGCGGGAATTGCCAATGAGCTGTTTCCTGTCATGATTTTTGTGGCGGTAGGCGCGATGTGTGATTTTACGCCGCTTATCCGACAGCCTTATGTCATGCTTTTTGCGGCAGCAGCCCATTTAGGTATTTTTGCAGCGGCGCTTCTGGCATCAGCTTTTGGATTTCCTTTCAACCAGGCGGCGGCGATTGGCATCATCGGCGCGGCGGACGGTCCGACGACGATTTTTGTGGCGCAGAAATTTGCTACAGAACTTCTGGCGCCCCTCACGGTGACGGCATTCTGCTATATGTCCCTTGTCCCGATTATCCAGCCGCCCATTATCAGACTGCTGACGACAAAGCGTGAAAGACGTATCCGTATGGCATATAAAGAAGAAAAGCCCGTGTCATGGATGGCACGTTTCCTTTTCCCTTTCATGGTGGTGCTTTTTGCAGGTATTCTGGCTCCTATTTCCGTACCGCTCATTGGCGCGCTCATGTTCGGCAATATGCTGAAAATATCGGGCGTTGTGGATTCTCTGGCAAGTACGGCACAGAATGAACTCGCCAATCTGGTGACGCTCTTTCTCGGTATTACGGTAGGCGCTACGATGACGGCGGAAAATATCCTTACCCTTGATGTCCTGAAGATCCTTATCCTCGGTGCGGCGGCGTTTATTTTCGATACGGTGGGCGGCGTGCTTTTTGCAAAGCTGGCAAATCTCTTCCTCAAGCAAAAACTGAATCCCATGATCGGCGCCTGTGGTATTTCCGCGTTCCCTATGTCGGGGCGTGTTGTTGCCAAGATGGCTTTGAAAGAAGATCCTTCCAATTTTATTATCCAGCACGCCATGGGCGTCAATGTGGCGGGGCAGGTCGCTTCCGTCGTCGCCGGCGGCCTTGTGCTTGCTCTTATTCCCGTTTTGTCATAAAGGAGGAACCATGTCAAGTTTGGACGCTTCCGTTTATCTTCTGGTCATTGCGTATCCCCTGCTTTTCGTGGTGATGGCTGTTTTTATGGGACTGACCTATCTTTTGCGAAGAGTATTTCCCGGAGACTGAAGAAGCGGGATTTCCTTCCGGCCGCGGTTTGCGGGGAGGGAGAAAAAGTTTTATACTGTATCTATGTGAAAATAATTCTCTTTTAGGAGGCAGAAATGAAAGAAACATACAGCAGAAGCAAATCCGTCTGGCAGCGGATGAATGCCCGTGAGCGCAAGGCCGCCATGGCATACGGTGAAAAATACAAGGCGTTCCTTGATACGGCACGCACGGAAAGACTGGCGGCAGCGGAAATTATCCGCCGTGCGGAAGAAAAGGGATTTAAACCTGTCTATACCATGAAATCGCTCAAAGCGGGAGACAAGGTATATTGGAACCAGAAAGATAAATCCGTTATTTTGGCGGTGATTGGGAAAGAACCCGTCCATGAAGGCATCAAAATCGTGGGATCCCATATTGATTCGCCCCGTCTGGATCTGAAAGCCAATCCGGTTCATGAACAGGACGGCATTGTGTACTTCCGTACCCACTACTACGGCGGGATTAAGAAATACCAGTGGACCTGCATTCCGCTGGCGCTCATCGGCGTGGTATTCACGAAAGACGGTAAAAAAGTGGATATCAATATCGGACTGAAAGACAGCGATCCCGTTTTCTATGTATCCGACCTGCTTATCCATATGGCACAGGACCAGATGAAAAAGACTCTGGCGGAAGGGATTACCGGAGAACAGCTCCAGGCTGTCGCGGGTACTCATTCTGAAGAAGGGCAGACACCGAAAGACGCCATCATGACGCTTTTGAAAAAGGAATACGGAATTGAAGAGGAAGACTTCGCTGCCGCTGAATTGGAACTTGTTCCCGCCACAAAGAGCCGCGACGTCGGATTTGACCGTTCCCTCATTGCTTCTTACGGACAGGACGACCGCGTATGTTCTTACGCGAATCTGGAAGCCATCCTGGACGCAAAACCCGGTGTGAAGACCCAGGCCGCTCTTCTTACGGATAAGGAAGAAATCGGATCTTATGGAAATACGGGAATGGAATCTTCCTATTTCGTGAAATTTGTGATGAAACTCCTTGCGCTGCAGGGACAGGGAAGCCTTCTTGATTTCTATGAAACCATGGAAAACAGCGAGATGCTTTCTGCCGATGTCAATTCCTGTCTTGATCCTATGTTCCCGGAAGTTTCTGAAAAAGACAACGCTTCTTTCCTGGGATACGGGGTTAACCTGACCAAGTACGGCGGTTCCCGCGGCAAGGCAGGCAGCAATGATGCCAATGCGGAATTTTTGCAGAAGGTCAGAAAAATCTTTAATGATGCCGGTGTATGCTGGCAAATCGGTGAACTGGGAAAAGTCGACCAGGGCGGCGGCGGAACGATTGCTTTCATGATGGCGAACTGGGGCGCGGAAGTGGTAGACTGCGGCACGTCCATGCTGTCCATGCACGCTCCCTGCGACCTGCTGTCCAAGGCGGACGCTTACGAAACGTACCTGGCGTACAAGGCATTCTTTGAAAGCAGGTAAGGAAAAGAGGGAATCATCGTCTCGAAAGGGGCGGTGATTTTTTCGTGGGAAAAAATATAATAGAGTCGTGATGAAAAAATGGATGTCATTGAAAAGTGAGGATTTAATGAACATCATCGGAAATACTTATACATGATGGTTAATTATTAATCTACAATGGAAAATGTAAATGTGTGGAAGATGTGGTTGTAAGGCATTGTATGATTTGATAATGGATATAGGGGGGAGATAAATGCATTAAAGTTTAGCATTTACTGCAAGGGTCAAAATGAAAAAACATTTTTATCTCCATATCTTTTAATATAGAAACATATGCGTATATATGGAAGAAGACGGTTATATCTTATCGGAAGTGCTATAATGAGGAAGCACTATGAGTTATATGTCAGGCAGGTGGCTTATGAAGAAAAAGATTTTGATAGCGGTGTTGGTGTTGGGAATAGCTTTTTCAAATGTAACAATAGGGACGGCGGGTAAAGATATGCCTGTGGGGGGAGATACTTTTTCTGTACAGGAAAAGTTGCCTGTAAAATTTACGCAATATTTTTCAGATAGGGCAGGAAAAGATGCAGAGGCAGCATCAGAAAAAAATGTTATTCCTACAGGGGCGGCAGATGAATTAGTGTATAGGCGTCCGGGGAATGAAGGAATTTATATGCTTCGGGGATTGGTAGCAATAAATCAGCATAAATATAAGCAGGCAATTAAGGATTATACTAAAGCTATAGAATTGAATCCTGATTCCGCACTGGCTTATTATGCAAGGGCGACCGCATATAGTTTGGAAGAGGATTTTTATGCAGCAGAACAGGATTACAATAAAGCGTTGAAAAAGAATCCTGAACCGGAAATGAGGGGGCATATCTTATTGGGGCGAGGGGTTGCTTATGTGCAACTCGGGGAGACAGAATCTTGTCTTAATGATTTTGATGAAGCGTTGAAGTATCTAAAAGGAGAAGAAAAGGGAAAGGTCTATAGCAAAAGAGGACTTGCGTATCTGCTTCTTGGCGAGATGGATAAGAGTTATGTTGATTTTGAGAAGGCATTATCTATTAACACCAAGGATGTAATAGCGCTTATATCGATTGCTGATCTGCAGTGGTTGCATTACCATGCACCGGAAAAAGCATTACCTTTTCTTGACAGGGCGGTGGCAGCGGACTCATCTAATCTTCTTGCTTGGATGAAAAGAGGCAAAGTACTTCTGGATTTGCATGAGGATGAAAAAGCATTGACGTCTTTTAACAAGGGGCACGTGGTTGGAGAAACAGATGGGATTCCTTATTTATTACGAAATATGTATTATATGCAGCATAGAAGATTTACCGATGCGAGAAATGATTTAACGCATTTGATTTCCATTTATCCGAATAATGCGTATTTCTATTCGAAGCGTTGTGATGCAAGTATGAAGTTGCATGATTTTGGCGGGGCATTGGAAGATATAAGAAAAGCGATAGCATTGGAGCCGGATAAAGGATACTATTACATGATGCTTGGGCTTGTATACAGCCAGACAGAACGGTATGATGAAGCGATTACTGCGTTTGAAACGGCAATTGCAAAGGGGCATAAAAAAGCAGATGTGTACAATAACTTGGGATATGTTTATAAATTGAAAGGGAATTATCAAAAGGCGTTGGGCATACTGAATAAAGCTATAGAAATGGATCCCGGTTATGGAGAAAGTTATCGCTCTCGGGGAGAAGTGTATGCGGAAATGGGGGAATACGAAAAGGCGGTGGCAGATATTACGGAATTTTTAAAAATTAATCCCAATATTGCATCAGCACTTCTCATGCGTGCAGGTTTTTACGATAAGTTGGGAAAGAAGGAATGGGCAGAAAAAGATCGAAAAGCGGCTGCATTGGGTAAAAAGGATGGAATATATGTGTTCTCTCCGAAGAATGACTAGTTTTTGATTCAAGCGGTATCTGTAGATTGGGGATGCAGCAGAAAGGTAAGAAATAGGTTCTAAATAGAGGGCAAAAGGTAAGAAATAGGTTCTAAATAGAGGGCAATAAGTTCTCAATTGCTTTATATGGAATGACTAATATGCCTTAATGAGGATAATTTTATACGAAGGACAGCAGTGCAGGAGGAATCAGAATGGATGAACATCAGTCCGGCGTAAAGCTGGGAGAAGCGTTGGAAGCAAAAAAAGAACTTGATGAAAAAGCGCAGAAAATACTTGAGGAGAAGGAAGCGGACTCCCGTATGAGGACATATACGGGACCGTTAGGCAGGGCGGTAGCCGTACTGCTGTGTGTGTGGACGGCATTCCAGCTGTATTTCACGACCATCGGGGCAATCAGTGCCGTCAATCTGCGGGCGATCCACTGTATATTTCTTCTTGTTTTTACATTTTTGCTGTTTCCGACGTTTAAAAAGGAAAAGCGGAAAAGAAAGTTTCCGCCCCTTTGGGACGTGGTGTTTATCCTTTGTTCCGCAGGCAGCTTCCTGTATCTCATTTTGAATTATACCCGTATCGCCCGGACGGGAGGACGTATTTCCGATATGGAGGCAGCCATTGCCTTAGTCGCGGTGGTTTGTGTTTTTGAAGCGGCCCGGCGGGCATCGGGAAATCTGGCGGTACTTGCAGGAATTTTTCTTGCGTATAACTGGTTCGGTGCGTACCTGCCCGGCTATCTCGGTCATAATGGTTTCACTTTGAAGCGCGTGCTGATTACCCAATTCTGGGGAACGCAGGGTATTCTCGGCACAGGCATCGGCGTTTCGGCGACTTATATATTTCTTTTTGTTGTTTTTGGCGCGTTTCTGAAATATTCGGGCTTTTCCAAATTCATTAATGATTTTTCGCTTACCCTTGTAGGAACGACTTCCGGCGGCCCCGCGAAGGTGGCGGTCATCGCGTCGGGACTTATGGGGATGATTAACGGTTCCGCCATTGCCAATGTGGCGACGACAGGAACGATTACGATTCCGCTTATGAAACGGACCGGGTATAAAAGCGAATTTGCAGGCGCCGTAGAAGCGGTGGCCTCTACCGGCGGACAGTTTACGCCGCCGATTATGGGGGCGGTCGGTTTTGTCATGGCGGAGTTTTTAAACCTGTCCTACACCTATGTGGCACTGGCAGCTGTTACACCGGCGCTGCTCTACTATATCGGCCTGCTTCTGGCGGTTCATTTTGAAGCGAAGCGGCTCGGACTTTCGGGAATCGCCAGGGAAAATATTCCCGATGCATTGTCGGTGATAAAAAAGCAGGGACATCTTGTCCTTCCCCTTGTGAGCCTTATCGGGCTGATGTTTACGGGATTCACGCCGCTTTATGCAGCGGTTATTTCCATTTTCATCACTGTGGCGGCAAGCTGGCTCCGCAAAGAAACAAGAATGACAGGAGATAAGATTATTGCCGCTGTTATTGAGGGGGCGCGGAGCGCCGTTTCCGTAGGGGTGTGCTGCGTCATCATCGGCGTCATTATCGGTACAGTCACACTGACATCCATGGGACTCCACATGGGCTACCTTATTTTGTCTCTTCTGCAGGATAATAATGTATACCTTGCCGGGTTCCTTGTCATAATCATGTCCGCTATTCTGGGGATGGGCGTTCCCGGTGTTGCGGCGTATGTCATTGTCCAGGCGGTTGCTGTTCCTGTCCTTATCAAGGCGGGGGTGCTGCCTCTTATCGCCCACATGTTCTGCCTGATTTATGCCTGCCTTTCCAATATCACGCCGCCTGTGGCCATGTCAGCCTATGTGGCGTCTGGGATTGCCGGTTCTGATCAGACAAAGACGGGACTTATGGCGGTGCGTCTCGGGCTTATCGGTTTTATTATTCCTTTCTTCTTTCTGGATAATCCTGTTCTTCTCATCGGTGTCGATCCGGCGGCGACCACAGTGGAAACCCTTTGGGCCGTTTTCAGCGCGGCGGTGGGAACGTTTGCCCTCGTTGGCGCATTGGAAGGCTGGATTCTATGCAAGTGCGGATGGGCGGAACGGATTGTACTTTTCATCGCTTCACCGCTTCTCCTTTTTCCCGGAACAATGACGGACTTTGCCGGATTTGCAGGGATTGCCGCGGTTATAGGATTCCAGTTCCTGCAGCGGAGAAAAGAAACTTGATTTCCCCTGACACAGGGGTATACTTATGATAATCATTTATTTTCTGCAGCATGGGAGGATGGAAAAATGAACATGAAACATTTGAAAAAAGCGGCGGCAGTTTCACTGGCGGCTTTAGCCGCAGCAGGGATGATAGCAGGCTGTGGCGGAGAAAAGAAAGCATCGGCGCCGTCATCACAGCTGGCAGCGCAGACGGTGAAAATTAATTTTCCGACGGCCGGCGCGTCAGGCGCCCTGTATGCGGTGGGGGCGGCAATCACCAATATGTGGAACAATAACGTTCCTGGTGTGCAGGCAGCGAGCCAGGCTTCCGCAGGCGGAATTGCCAACCTGAATATGGTTTCCGACGGCGAAGCGCAGGTGTCCATCGCTATTTCCAGCAATGTGTACCAATGTCTCAACGGGACGGACAGTTTTAAAGATCATCCTTATAAAGATTTGAAAGTGATTGCCGGTCTTTACATGAATCCGAACCAGGTGGTGGTCACTGCCAAGTCGGGCATTCAGACTTTGGCTGATGTAAAAGGAAAGCGTTTTGCCGTAGCGTCGGCAGGATCTTCCGTATATAACGAAAGCAATGCCCATTTTACCGCGGCGGGACTGAAATTTCCTGATGACATCCAGGCGGAGTACATTACCTTTACCGATGCTGCCGATATGCTCCAAAACGGCTCCATTGACGGTGCGTGGATCATGAGCGGCGCTCCTGCTTCCGCCGTCACCCAGGCTTTGACCGGCGGCGCACGCCTGGTAGATATTGATGATCAGCTCGTGAAAGACCTGAAAGCGAAATACCCCTGGTATGCAAGTTATACCATCAAGGCGGGGACCTATCCGAACCAAGACAGGGACGTCCGTACCACGGCGGTTAAAATGGTTATGTTCACCCGCGGGGATATGCCGGAAGATGTGGTGTATAATCTGACGAAGGCACTCTGGGAACATATCGACGAACTGGGGCAGGCACAGAAGAACCTGAAAGGCCTCAAGCCGGAAGACGCGGTGAAAGATATCGCGAACGTACCGCTCCATCGGGGCGCTGAAAAATATTACAGGGAAATCGGCGTACTGAAATAAGGAATGGAAAGAAAACATCGTCTTTAGAGGGACGGTGTTTTTTTTTGAGAATGTCCGGTGAACATGTACCGGCAGCGAGCATTCTCATTATGACACTTTCCGTCCCCCATTGTTAGTGACACTCTTTCCTCTAATCGTCATTCTGAACGGAAGTAAGAATTCTTTGTGAGAAAGATGGGGAAATAGAACAGCGACACAGAGTGAAGAATCTATTACCCGGATGGTATCTTCCCGCTTTCCCCACCACGGTAATAGATCCTTCACTCGTGCTCAGGATGACGCTTAACGTTTTCCATCATAGTGATGCTTAATGTTTACCCTCATTATGACGACTTCCATACCCCGTCATTCAGAGCGGACACAGGAATGCTTTGTGGGAAGGATGGGAATCAGCAATGTGTCACAAAGCGAAGAATCTGTTACTCTGATGACAGCTTACCGTCTTCCTCATCAAGCCAGCGGATCCTTCATATTCGTTCAGGATGACATTTTACCGTTTTTTTTGCTACGGCAGCCGATTCTTCGCTAATATACATAATGGTGCCTTCTGCCCTGTCAGTCCTGTGACTGCTGCCCTTTGCTAAAGAAAGAGGGACGCTCAAATTTAAAATATTTTCACCAAAACTATTGACAAGAAAATCTCTATTCGCTAAAATAATCACAATATTTAAAAGTGCTGACGGAAAAAAGTAAATTTCCTTACCCGGCGCAGAGAACCGATGGATGGTGAAAATCGGTGCGGGCAGGAAGTCGAAGTTCTTTCCCGAACTGCTTTGCTGAAATAACAGTAGGCATTGCCGGAGTGGCTCACGTTAAGCGGCTGAGAGTTGATCTGATGAAGTAGGGTGGTACCACGGAATATCCGTCCCTTGGGTGCCGCCTTTTTTATTTCTTTTTCATCAGATAAACAGGGTGGTACCGCGATGAGTCCCGTCGTCCCTTGCAATTGGCAGGGGACATTTTTTATAGGACAGAAGTGCAGTAGAAAGAGAGGACTCTCAAATGAAAAAATGGATGAAACTTACGGCGGCGGCAGTGGCAGCAGCTTTGCTCTATGGATGCGGAGGAAGCGGTGGCGGAGAGAAGAAGACGGCTGACGGGAAGAAACAGATTGCTGTGGTGCAGGTGATGCAGCATGGTTCTCTTGATGCGGCCAATCAAGGATTCCTTGACGGCTTGAAGGAAAGGGGGTATGGAGCGGACAAAATTTCAGTAGACCAGCAGAATGCCCAGGGAGACCAGTCAAATTTAAAGACCATTGCGTCCCGTTTCAAGTCCAATCGTCCTGATCTTATCTGCGCGATTTCCACACCTGCCGCACAGGCGGTAGCCAATGAAATTCATGACCTGCCCATTATCGGGTGCGCCATTACTGATTTTGAAACGGCGAAACTGGTAAAATCGAACAGCCGGCCGGAAACGAACGTGACCGGCGTCAATGACCGCGGCCCTGTGGAGAAGCAGGTAGATATGGGACTTAAGTTCCTTCCCGCGGCGAAACGTCTTGGACTGATTTATTCCTCCAGCGAAGTGAACAGCCAGATCCAGGCAGACCAGGCGAAAGCCCATGCGGCGTCCCTCGGCCTTACTGTGGTGGAACGGACCGTTTCCTCCGTCAATGATATTCAGCAGGCAGCGGAATCCATGGTAGGGCAGGTGGATTTCATCTATGTTCCCACGGATAACGTGATCGCTTCTTCCATTCCCACTTTGGTCAAGGTGATGGATCCCGCGAAGATTCCCGTATTCGTAGGTGCGGACAGCATGGCGAAAGACGGCGCGCTCGGCTCGCTCTCCGTGGATTTCTACAAGTCCGGTGTACAGGCAGGACACATAGCGGCGGATGTGCTTGACGGGAAAATCAAAACACAGGATACTGCCGTAGAGGATCCTGAAGTGCTGGAAGTCATCATCAATAAGAAATCGGCGGAAACATTGGGACTTTCGATTCCTGAAGAATATAAGAATGCGAAGATGGTGGGATAAAGCAAAAGCGGAACAGGAAAATAAAAAACGGATGAAATATGCAGCGTGATCAGTTCGGTATAAAATGTTTTTTGTACTGCGGTTCAAAACACGTCATATTTCAAAACTTGCAGATGAATTATTAAAAAAGAGTTGTGAATGATTTCTCATTCCTACAGCTCTTTTTTGATGAATGTATGACAGTGGGAATAAGGAATTGAAACCGAAGAATACAGCTTGGTTTTCAAAATCGGGAATTTTATGTTCTGTTATAAACAGCACATTCAAGTACAATGGCGGTGTTGTACAAAACTTGATTACAGATCCCTAATATTAAGAAAGAAATAAATTATGTATTGTGATCAAGTGATAGAAGTATTAGTCATATATTGTAAAAAATATGGCATAGTGATATCATAAAAGTGGGTGTTCTTAAAGCAAATGGGTTTAAGCATTAAGAATTTAACCTTTATATCCTGCATGCAGGAATCACACAAAATTATATAAGGAAAGCAGTCGTGGGGAATCCGGTTAGAATCCGGAACTGTCCCGCAACTGTAGAGGGAGTTTTGCGGCTGTAAGCCTTTCACAGAGGAGCCGCAGGATAAGGAACTGAGTCAGAGTGCCACCTGCTTTCTATGAGATTGGCGTAACTTGCGAGGTATAAGTTAATGCATAGGAAGCTGGTGCTGTATTTTTAATATGGCAGAAGTCTTCTATGTATCTTTCTTATGCCTCGTTTTATAAATTTGTGGTATGAGCGTACCATAAGTTAAAAATTAAAAATAAATTTTTTGTGTGCGGGGAAATGCCGCGGAAGCGGTGCATATCTTTTTTATATTCTTTTGGTCATGAGGAGAATCAGGATGAAGAAGACATTGGTAATGACGATGGCAGCAGTTTTAACCGGGAGCATGACATACCCTGTGTTGGCAGAGGAGTATGTTTTTGAGATGGCGCCCGTTGTTGTCACAGCGAATCGTGTGAATGAAAATTTGGTGGATGCCAGAGCCGATATCAGTGTAGTTACGAGCCGGCAGATTGAAAAACTCCATCTGAATACCGTGGAAGATGCGTTGCGTACGGTTCCGGGGACACAGTATCTGAATTATGGCGGAAATGGATTGAATGCCAATTTAAGCGGGATCCGGATTAATGGGAGTAAGGATATTATACTGCTTGTGGACGGTGTACGTGTAACAGATTTCAACGGCGCGAATAATTCAGGGTATATGTATTCTTCTCTGCTGAATAATATGGACAATGTCGAACGTATCGAAGTGCTGCGCGGCAGTGCCGGCGCGTTGTATGGAAGTGGCGCCAAAGGCGGTGTGATCAATATCATCACCAAGAATCCCGGGGAAAAGAAAACGACCGTGGATATAGCCAGAGGAACCGGCGGACGGGAAATATATAAGCTGACCACTATGGGGAGAGTAGGGAAGTTTTCCTACATGGCCTATTATGACAAACTGCTGATAGGTGATACCAAATCCGGTGACGGAAGGCTATGGCCCGGGCACACCCATACCTTATCGGACGGAGTGAAATTTGCTTATGATTTTACTGATAAACATTCTCTTTCCTTAAGTTATGACAAAATGAAGTCAAGATATAGAGGATATGATTTTGTGTATTCAAACCGGTATCATGGCGATTATAAGTCCGATATGCTGACTCTGCAGGATAAGATATCCATCGGGAAGCATTGGGATAACCAGTTTACTTACCGCCGGAATAAAGTAAAGACAAATTATTTTCAGGATTATGACATGAATGCGCAGTCCAATTGGGGGATAAGCAGCGACTATACTTATGACATCATCGGCGAGCAGGTGAGCTTCCATGATGAATGGAACCGACTGACTTTTGGTGTGGATTATTCAAAGGGAAGGGACAATGTTCTTCGGGCGGCAGGATTTGACGTAAATGGGAATCCGGTCAAAACGAACCACTGGTATGAAAATTATTCTTTTTATATACAGGAAGATTGGAATTTCCTGCCCCGGTGGTCTCTTTCCGGAGGCCTGCGGCATGACCGCCCTGAGACAGATCAATACACTGCCGATTTTTCCAGTCATACATCCAAAAGCTATCGTTTGAGCTATGAAATTACACCTAAGGATACAGTGTATGCGGGACGCAATGATTTCTACATTCTGCCGGGACTTGATGTTCTTTATATTCCCCAGTATGGAAATGCCAAGGTCAGACCTGCTTATGGATATACGGATACCGTCGGCTACAGCCATGTATTCAGCGATAAGACCATGTTTACCTTTAACTGGTTCAGAACAAAAGATGAACAATCTATCGGATATGATACTTCATCAAAAAAATATAAAAACTTTAATCAGGGTGTTTCAAGAGGATGGAATGCCCAGCTGATTTCGCAGATCGGGAGTAAATGGAGCGCCAATGTAGGATGGGCGCATTTGTACTCCAATGTTCCTGGGGATAATTTTTCTCTCGGATATTCGCCGAAAGATAAACTTACTTTTGACATGATCTATCACAATAAGAAGTTCACCGGAGGTCTGGACGGATTCTATTTTATCCGGAGAAAGAACCCGGTAAACAGTGATTTGAAAGGGTGGCCGAACGATAAATACGGAATTTATAATTTGAGCTTTAATTATGAACCGAGAAAAGATTTTAATTTTTATCTGAAAATCAATAATATTTTCGATAAACTTTGGGCGGAGCATACAGATGTCATATGGAGCGACCATACGCCGGGAACATGGTATTCCATGCCGGGGCGCACATGGCTGTTCGGCGTGAAGATGGAAGTGTAAGGCATAGATCGTTGTAGTGGAGAAAAGGCGGGATAATGATGAAATATGTGTATGGCAGAAAAAAGTGGCTGGCAGCCGGTATAGCAGCATTGCTTATCAGCGGCACCGGAGCAGTTTCGGATGTGCTGGCGGCGCCGGTTTATACTTCCGGTATCACGACCAAGGCAAAAAAAGATAAGGTAACTTTCGGAAGTGCCTATAAAGTGGAAAACGGTGTTAATAAGTATAACTTGGAAGACGGATCAAAAATCAGTATCCACGGCACTTATCACGCTGAGGGTATTACGCCGGGGAAAGGAACGACATCCGTTGTCACCGTGGGTGACGGGACAGGAACGCTGTCCATTGATACTTCCAGCAGCGAAGCAGGAAATTCGCAGGGGGCGGGGATTCTCGCATCTGACGGGAGCCGGCTGACCATAAACGGGAACCTGCAGATTAAGACTTACGGAGGCAGCTGTTTTGCCGACGGTATTTACATGATGCGTGCCGGCACCGGTACGGGGGCCAAAGCGAACATTACTGTCAATGGCAACGTATATATAGGGGATCCGGCAGCCGTTGGAGAACCTCCGGATTCCTCTTCCCGGGACGCGAAATGGGGAGTCAATGCGGCGGAAATACATGGCGGTTACGGGCCGGATGGTCATGTTCCGGGATGGGCGGATGAATATACCGGTGCCCGCTGGCAACCTACGGGGGTCGATGTGGATATGTCGGACGGCAGCTCCATTGATCTCAACGGCGATGTGTACTTGGCTGTCCGCGGCTCCGCAATGAAGACGGATCCTTATTACAAGTCTGCCGGCATGGATGACTATGATATCGCTGTTATTAACGCCAATAAAGGGAATGTGACCATAGTGACGCCGACAAGCGATAAAGAGAGTTTTTATGCCCTTGCCAGTTACGGTGGCACTATCAATGTGAATATGGCAGGAGTGGATGCGGCTTCCCATAAAGTGAATATCAAGGGGAATATCATTGCCATGCGGGATGATAAAGACCACAACGGACAGCCTTACTTTTTCCAGAATGGCCGTATCAATCTGGCTTTGGCAAACAGTGATTCCCAATGGATCGGTGTGGTGGACAACAGCGGATCTGATCAGGCAGGAGAAGTAAATCTCTGGCTGCAGAACGGAGCCGTATGGAAACACAGCTCTCCATCGCGGACCAATGGGCTTCAGGTAGAAAAAATGCCCCAACCGAGCGTATTCCACTATGGGAAATATGACGGAGTATCCCATGTGAACCAGTTGGTGGGCGGAAACTCCGCCGACAGGGCAGGCATCATTTATCCCGAGGAAGCATCGAAAATCCATGTGATGAACTATAGCGGACATGTCAAAGTTATTTATACTCACGAGGGAGATGGCAGTACGACCGCATCTTACCGCGGAGGTGATTTCCGGATAAAGAAAGCAGCTGCCGGTTCGGGAATTGTGGTATCCACTAATAACGCAGGTATTGATATGAATAATGATGATGCTGTATGGAAAGCATTGAACGCGGTGGCGGGGAAGATATATTATGAGGGATCCGTGGACGGCGAGAGTAATCTGGCGGGTAAGGCAGAAATCGCGGAAGGGCTGACCGCGTCATCAGCATCTGCCAAATTAGCGGATATGAAGTATAAGAAAGACAACCACGGGCAGGGATATGTAGAAAAAGGATCAGCACCGAACCCGAACCCGAACCCGAACCCGAATCCGAATCCGAATCCAAACCCGAATCCGAACCCGAATCCGAACCCGAATCCGAACCCGAATCCACCGACACCGCCGGTTCCACCGATTGTCCATGGGGATAATGAGACGGCGCTGATGAAAGGTGGACGCAGCGTGCTGACTGATTCCGCTTTGGAGTGGAGAGATAACGCCATGCAGGGGATGCTTCGTTTGGACATGCTCCGCTATCGAAGCGGCATGGAGGGTGCATGGGGAAGAGCTTATGGCGGCAGATGGAAATATGACGGAAACGGTATCGGAATAAAAGAAAACTATTGGGCAGGCGAAGCCGGGTACGACCGCCGTTACCCCAGTAACTGGCGTGCAGGTATATCTCTGGATTACAGAGATGGAAAGGGCAAGTATGATTTTGGCGGAAGAGGCGACAGCAAACTGTATGCCCTGTCGCTCTACGGCTCGAAAGATCTTGCCCGGGGCGCCTTTGTGGATATGATCGTCAAAGGGGGTTATATAAAGAATAAGTTTACCCTGTATGACAGAGGAAGAAATCAGTTTACGGGATCATCTACCGCCAGAGGTTACAGTGTGGCAGGGAGATATGGAAAGCGCTTCGGAACGGGAGATTTCTACTGGCAGCCGCAGATCCAGTTCACCTGGGCGCATTTGGAACCTGATGAATGCGATGTTTCCAATAAAAGCGCCGTGATGACTGTGAAGGGGCAGTCTTTTGACAGTTATGTGGCGAGGGCAGGTATTGAAGCAGGACGTATCGGTTCTTTCGGCGATCTGTATGTAAGAGCGGGCATTGCCCATGAATTCGGCGGCAGAATTAAAGCGTCCTATTCCGCTGCTGACGGCGGTACTAAGGAAACCAGCTATGATTTAAAGGATACCTGGGGGGAATTAACGGTAGGCGGCACGTATAATCTGTCACCTGTAAGCCGTATTTATATAGATGTGACAAGAGGATTTGGCGGGGACTGGAAACGGGAGTGGCAGCTGAATGCCGGTTTCCGGTGCGAGTTCTGAGAAAGGCGGTGCGGAAATAGTATGGCAGAACGGCAGGCATCATAACGGTTCCGGCCGGAGATAATCCTCTATGGCAGAGAAGCGGGGATAGAAGCAGTGCATATATTTCATATTTTCTGGTGAATAAAAAGGCGGAGGAGCAGGTTATGAAAGAGTATTCAAAATGGAAATCGGGGAAACGGTTTCTGACGGCGGCAGTTACGTTGTCATTACTTGGCAGTCTTGGTTTGTATCATGATGTTCGTGCTGATTTCTTAGAAGACATGGAAAAGAAGTATCCTGATGCGATACAGCTTACAAATGGTATTACCGGGGAGAAAGATAAAGATGACATTTATGTAAATCGAAAGATTTTAAAGGATAATGGGGAAAATTATCTGTTTACTACAGATGCAATAATTAATACCGCTAATGGTATAAAGATAGGAGATTTAAGCCATCCTGTAAATATTGATGCATCGGGACAGACTTTAATTTTTAATGCGGAAAGAAATAATAAGAAATTAGAGCTTCATGCGATTGAGATAGAGTCATTGCAGGGGACTACGATTACTGCAAAAAAGATATTTATTAATGCAGGGAATACGAAAAGTCGCGCTGAAGGAATCCGTGTAGGCGGACAGAACGGAACGAATAAGGATACGCCGTACAAGCTGACGATTAATGGGGATATGGATATCAGGGCTCATGGCGCTAATTACGGCCTGGGCATGTATCTGTGCGGCAATGCGGAAACCACTGTCAATGGGAACGTAACCATGAATACCCATGATGAAAAGAACCCCTGGGCGGTCTATGTGGAAAATGACGGCGGTTTCAGCTATTATGGCGGCTCTGCCATCTATGCCGGAAATAATTACACACTCCAGATGGGACCGAAGCTGACCGTTAACGGACTGGTGGATCTGAAGGTGAATGCCAACGGCGTATTTGCCAATGGCGGCCATTCGGATATTTATTTCAAGGGCGGAAATATAGAAATCAATAAAGATAATACCAAGGGGTATTACGCACTGCTGGCGGAGTGCGCCACCACCACGATGAATATGGAGCGGGACGAAAATAAGGTGCCTGTCAGAGCCGGTAATTCCAAAGTTACGATCAAAGGAAATGTAGGCGCATCTGCCGGCGCGATCAATGTGAATGAGCCGGAGCCTTATACCCGCGTCAATCTGGGGCTGGCTACGCCCGATTCCAGCTGGACGGGGGTCGCATACAATGCGTTTAAAGATGAAGGCAATGACGCCGGTGGCAAGAAATTTTTTGGGGAAATTAATCTGTGGCTGCAGAACGGCGCTTCCTGGACGAATGAGGCCTGGGGCGAACCGCCTGATGCTTATTTCGGAGAGGATTTTTCGGAAAGCCATTTGAAACGGCTGGTCGGCGGGGAAAGCGCCGATAAGGCGGGACATATTTTCCAGAAACCCGGAGAGGATGAAGACAGCGAAGGCATCAATATCCGCGTAGACGATTATAAGGGATTCACCAATATATACTATGGTCATAAAGAAGAGAAACCCACGGATATCCTCGGCGGGACTTTTACCGTGACTAAAGCGCAGCCCGGATCGGGAATCAATCTGATTACCGACAGCAAGGGACTGAATGTGGATTCATCCAAAGCAGCAGATAAGAATCTGGCCAGCGAGACGCTGAACGCGCTGGCGAATAAGCTGTTTTATACTGCGTATAAAAATGGGGAAACCAATCTTGCCGGTAAAGTGGAAATTGCCGAGGGGCTGACGGCTTCCAGCCTGTCCAAACGTATGGAAGATGTGACTTTCAAAAAAGAAGACGGACAGGGGCAGTATCTCTATACACCGGCGCAAGATGAGATTGTCGGGCCAATTACCGGGCCGGAAAAAGAAACGGCTGACCGCAATGCAAAAGGCACTGCGCCGAATGCAAAGCAGGGAAATGTGGTCAGCGGTATGTACAATGAGTCCACACCTACGACGAAGACCAATCCGATGATTGTGGATATGAATGGATTCAATTTAAATGTGGCGGCAGAAAGCGACAATAAGATTGCTGATGCCGTTTATGTGGGAAATAATGATTATATTACTGTAAAAAATGATGCGGGAAAGAAAATCGGCATCACTTCCACCAATACAAATACCCGTGCTGCCAACGGCATTTTCCTTGAGGGGAATTCCCATCTGAATATAACGGGACCGGTGGAGATTGCCAAGGTGCATACCAAAGGCAGTTCCGCCGCAGGTATTGCGTTCCAGGGCAGCGGAAGTGAAGCGGTGATTGACGGTTCCCTTACCATTTCAAATGTGGACGGTGATAAAGCGGAGAAGCAGGGACGGTATATCGGCGTATCCGGGATCCGGATGACCGGCGATAATACTTCCATGACCGTTACGGGACCGGTGAATATTTCCGGTTTTAAAGGATCGGCATTGCATACTGCGGGCGCGGACAGTGTAATTTCTGTCGGCGGCGGTACTATTTCTACAGCAGCGGATGCGGATAAATCCCATAATTTCTATGCGGCCCGTGTGGAAAAAGGAACGGTCAATATCAACATGAAAAATGGTGCGCCAGGAAGCGCAAGAACCAATATTATCGGGGATATGTATGTTACAGGGCAGTATGGAAAGAAAGTTATTGAGTACAGCGGAGGCCAGCTGGCAGATTGGCAGCACAGAGGAAATCTTCATGTGGCGCTGACAGATAAGGATTCGTCCTGGACCGGTGTGGCAGCGTATGAACAGTACAATGATAATTACGGCAGCGGCGGGAATACGATGCATGATATCGGGAATTTTGATCTGTATCTGCAAAACGGGGCCACCTGGACGAATGAGCAGCAGTCTCATGTGACTACTACGACGCTTGCCGGTAAGAATCCTGTCTATAACGGCAGCTATTTAATGAAGCTTCATGGCGGCAGTGACGCAGTGCATAAAGGGTATATTTATCAGAAAGACAGCAAGCCCATTACTGTAGATAATTACAGCGGACACACTCTTGTTTTCTATGACCATACTGGAGACGGTTCTGCCGCTGAAAATTACAGCGCCGGTGATTTCAGAATCAAGACAGCGGAAGAAGGATCTTCCATCACGCTGCGCACAGGTGCAGGCGGAATCAATACGGCCGATAAAACGGCGGCGGGAAAAGCGCTGAACAGTTTAGCAAATAAGCTCTACTATATGTCTTATGCGCAAGGTGACACAAAGCTGAAAGGCACTGTGGAAATTGCGGAAGGGTTGACTTCCTCTTCTGTTTCAGCAAGTGGGGATATTGCTTTCAGGACAGATACGGCTGCTGATAAGAACGGACAGGGCACCTATGTATATGAACCGGAAGAGCCTTTGGACGGGCCGATCATCAAAGACAGACTGCTGAAAGGCGAAACTACGGTCACTGCTGATGACACCCATGCTGAAGATGGATATGTCAGTGCAGCTTACAACGGCGATGATTCAATCACCGTGGACATGGCAAATCATGGACTCCGTCTGGAAGCGGCTTCTTCCGCATCTGCAAAGGCGGTGGCTGTCCGTGTCGGAAAAGGGACGGACGGCAACAAGAAGAGCATCAGTTTCATCAATATGGAGAAAAACAAACCGCTGGTTATTTCTGCAGATCAGACGAATGGAAGAGAAGCTACAGGTATTTATGTTTCCGAGAACGGTAAGCTTTCCGTCGCCGGGGATGTAGTGATTGATAAGGTGTCTACTTCAGGCAGAATGGCGTACGGCGTGGCAAACCGCGGACCTAATGCGGAACTTATCATTAAAGGCGGGCTGAAAATAGCCGGTACAGGTGCCGATGAATGGAGAACGGTAAAAGCTGCCAAGGATACAACGGGTATATCGGTAACTGCCATTGCCAATATCGGGAATAATGCCAAATTAACTATTGAAGGGCCGCTGGACGTAAAAATTCAGGGGACTGCCATCAATTCTACCGCTAAAGGCGGCGTTATGCGCCTTGGCAGCGGCAGGATTCTGACGCCTATGGATGAACATGCCCAGGGGAATTCAAAGCTTGTTAAGGGCGTGAACGGTACTGTTTTCATTAATATGAATGAGGACGGAACGGCTGCCAAAGCTGAAGACACTGTGCTTCAGGGAAATATTTACACCGAAAGAAGATCAGGGTCTAAGGCCGTTGTAAATGTAGGGCTGGCAAGCAAGAATTCTTCATGGACAGGTGTAACCGATTATAACAGGAGTTTTTCCAGCGATGCCGGCGAGGTCAATCTGTATCTGAGCCATGATGCGGTTTGGAATAATAAGAAGACTGCTTCCGTGACGGGCTCTTACATGGGCAGCCATATAGATTATTTCAAAGGCGGCAGTGATGCGGCCCACGCGGGTATTATCAGACAGAACGACGACAGGGACATCAATATAGATCATTACAGCGGTCATGCAATCCTTGTCTATGACCATAAAGCGGAAAAGCCAAAAGAGATGATTGGCGGCAGGACGCTGATAAAAAAAGCGGAACCGGGATCTGTTGTCAGAATGGTAACCGGGAACGGCGGTCTGAATACCAATTCCAACAAGGCGGCCGATAAGAATCTGGTCAGTGAAACTCTGAACGCTTTGGCGAATAAGCTTTACTATACCGGTTATAACAATGCGGCAATCAAAGATAATCTGAAAGGTACCGTAGAAATTGCGGAAGGCCTGACGGCAAGTTCCGCATCGGTTGCCATCATATCGGGAAATATGAGCTTCCAGGATGTCACGGGCAGAGGTGAATATAAATTTACCCCCGCAGAAGATGACCCTCATGGACAGACTACGTCTGATTTCGGTACCCCTATCACCGGAGAAGCCGATAAGGATCAGGAGTATGTCAAAGCCAATGTGCTGAAAGATGACGTGTATACTTTTACCAATGCGGTGAATACGGTCACTGTCGATGACGGAGATACCACGACAGAAGATCTTGGCTACCATAAGGCTGTGGCCGCCGTGGTGGGGATCAATAAGGATATTACGATTCATGCGGCAGATAAGAGTCTGAAACTGAATGCGGAGAATAAGACAGAACGCAACAGTGCTGTAGGCATGTACACGAAGAAAAAGATTGACGCTGTGGCAAAAGATATTTCCATCGATACCAAATCTTCTGTGGGTGATGTATACGGTATATATATCCATGAAGGCGGAAAGGCAGACATTGCCGGCAATGTGTCTATCCTGGCCAAACAGGGCGGAGACGGTTTTGCGAATGGAATCAAACTGTATAACGGCGGTTCCGCGCTGACCATTAACGGTAACCTGGCTATGAAAGGCACGGGAAGCGGAAATGATGCCTATGGTGTTTCTGCGGCTCAAAAGGGCGGGTATGGCAGCATAAAGACATATCTGGCAACAGGTATCAATATCTATGATAAAGACGGTGCTTCGTTCACCTTAAACGGCAACGTGGATATGGCGGTCAAAGGTGTCGGCGTAGATATGCGCGGCAGTGAGAAAAATACGGTAACCATTGCCGGAGGCACAATCCTTACGCCGGATGACAGGGAGGAAGCCAGCTATATAGCTGTGGCTGCTACTTCAGGTACCTTTACCATGGGGATGAATGATGCGAAAACAGGATCCAATGGAAAGGATGTCATTGTGCAGGGCACAATTTCTTTAGGAGCTGGGGGAACTGTTAATCTGGGTCTGGGCAGCAGTAAATCCCGGTGGACAGGTGTTTCTGATAATGAAGACGAGCGTCCTGTGAATCTGTATCTGTCGGACGGAGGAATATGGGAAAACCGACAGACGGCGAAAGACCAGTATGGTTTGTTTGCAGGCAGCCGCGTGACAAAAGTGGCAGGAGGCACCACGCCGGCTAAGGCAGGTGTAATTGCCCAGAAAGACAGTAATCCCATTACTATTGATCATTACAGCGGACACACTATTCTTGTTTATGATCACGAGGCATCGTCTCCTGCAACAATGATCGGCGGAGATACGATAATTGCTAATGCGGAAGCCGGTTCCGGTATTACGATGCGTACCAACAGCAGGGGATTGGATACAAATTCTGGCAAGGCAAAAGATAAGAATTTGGTAAATGCCACCCTTAATGCACTGGCGAATAAACTGTTTTATACTGCGTATAAAAATGGAGAAACCAATCTTACGGGTAAAGTAGAAATTGCTGAAGGATTGACAACATCCGCCGTGGCAAAGAAGACAGGCAATATATCTTTCAAGAACGGGACCGGTCAGGGTGAGTACATCTATACGCCCGAAGAAGATCCGAGCGGTGACATTATTGATGCAAATGGTCCGATTACTTTCGATTATAAGAAGGATTCCAAGGTATTCGGCAGATCTGTCAGTCAGATAGGCGGAAATAGCAAGAACCTGGCTTATAACTTTGCAGGAAAGACAGTCAATATTACCACCGGCGGCAGTGATTGGGCGCCGATAGGAATGACGCCGAATGTAAAAGCGGTTATTAACGCGAAACAGTTGAACCTGAAGACACCGGAAGCCGGTATGATGGGAACTTATGGAATCTATCTGGAAGACGGAGATGATATTACTGTCAATTCCGATGTGAATATGACCGTCAACGGCGGTGCATATATGGTAGATGGTATTTTTATGGGGCATATGGGGGCGGCAGAAGCGGCAAAGACCAAACTGACCATCAATGGCAATGTCACCATGCGCGGTACCGGAAATGACCAGTCTTCCGATGATTTCTGGGGTATTAAGGGTACCGGAGAAGACGGCGGCTATCCTACCTATATGGGAAGCCGCTGGGCGCCGGAAGGAATTTATCTTGGCAAAGAAGGTGGCAGTTCCATCACGATCAACGGCAATGTAGATATGGCAGTCAAAGGGAACGGCGCGGTAACGGATGCTTATTATAAAGTCGCAGGGCAGAATTCATTGGATAATGTTCTTACCTTGAATGGCGATGTCAATATTATCACGCCGAAGAGTAGAGAACGGGGATTCCTGGCATTGGGTGCTTTTGGCGGTACTGTTAATGTGAATGTAAAGACTGAAACGGATGCCGGCGGCAAAGTCAAAGTGACCGGAGCCTCCGACCATAAAGTGAATCTGGTGGGGAATCTCTATGCATCGAAAGATGATGGAAATGGAGATAATACATACTATTTCCGTGACGGTGCCATTAATCTGGGGTTGACGACGTCTGATTCCACCTGGAGCGGTGTTGTATCGAATACGAATAAAAATACGCCTACCGGAAAATCACAGCAGGGAGATATCAACCTGTGGCTCCAGAATGGTGCGACCTGGAATCATGAAGCGGTTTCCCGCGCCGATGCCGTTTATGCGGCAGGAAATAACGGGAAAACGACGCTTCCGAGTCCGTCAAACGGATTGTACGGGGCTTATGACGGTATTTCTCATCTGACAACCCTGACCGGCGGAAAAGACGCGGATCATGCGGGGCTCATCGCTATGAAGGACAAGGCAGATGTGGAAGTCGGCACATACAGCGGTTTCAGCCGCATTTACTATAACCATGAAAATAGCACGCCAAAACAAATGATCGGCGGCGATTTCAAGGTATCCAAGGCATTGGATGGTTCCCGTATTACATTGATGACGGGGAGCAACGGATTGGATACGTCTTCAACTAAAGCGGCGGATAAGAATCTGGTCAGTGAAACTTTGAATGCTCTGGCAGGAAAGCTCTATTACTTGGCAAAGGATGGAAAACTTTCTGCCAAGGCAGCTTTGGCGGAAGGGCTGACTGCATCGGAAGCTTCTCTTGATTTGAAGAATGTGACGTTCAAGGAATCCAATGGTCAGGGGCAGTACCTCTATACACCGGCTTCGGATATTCCTGAAGAACAGACAGAAACAGCATTTACCGATACTATCACCGGCGTAAAGGCGAAGGACATGAAATATGTCAATACCGGTGTGCGTAAAGAAGACGGTACATACAAATTCACAAAGGATTCTGAAATTACTGTTGCTGCAGGCGGACCTGCAGTAAAAGTAGAAGAAGATGTCATTATCCGGGCTGATGGAAAAACGCTGAAAATGAAGACGGTGGAAGGCAGCGGTACAGTCTACGGAATCAACCAGTCTACTGCGAAGAAAGCAGAAATCACCGCGAAGAACCTGGATGTAGAAGTGACAAGCACATCCCGTGCTGAAGGCATCCATATGGCAAACAGCAATGCAGCTATCCGGCCCGAAATGACGATTAATGGAAATGTCAATCTGAAAGTAAGCGGAACAGCCAATACGCTGGGTGCTTATATCCAGGGAAACAGCAGATTGACAGTTAATGGAAATGTGACAGCCGATGTGGACGGACACAATGGCGGCTTTAGTTATTATGGGGCAACCGGACTATACTCCACCAGTAATATGGGGCCCAATTCTATGGGAGCTGATATCACAGTCAACGGAAATGTAGACCTGAAAGGCAAAGCCCATGGTATTTTTGCCAATGCCGGCGGCAGCAAAGTGACAGTCAACGGCGGCGGCAGCATTGAAGTGGACAAGGCATCGACAAATCCCTATGCGGCTATCCGTGCAGAAGACGGTATTGTCAACATGAATGTCAAGCTTGACAGCAACGGAAATGCCGTAGGAAGCCTTGACAAGAAAGTCAATATTAAGGGAAATCTGGCGGTAACGACCGGTGCTGTCAATGAGGTGGATAAGAAAGGAACTTTGTCACAGATTAATCTGGGACTGACCACGTCGGATTCTACACTCCAAGGGGTTGTGTATAATGCATTCCCCGATGAAGGGAAGAAAGCAGGAGAGTTGACCTTCAAAGGAGAGGCCAATCTGTTCCTTGCCAACGGTGCCGCATGGATGAATGAAAAGTATGGAGATACCGGAACATCCTGGGGCGGCAAAAACTTCGAAGGCAGCCATCTGACAAGACTTGCCGGCGGAGTAAGTGCGGATAAGGCAGGACAGATCTTCCAGAAAGACACAGGAAATATCACCGTAGATAACTATAGCGGTTACACGGATGTATATTATGCACACGAAGAAACAGCGCCGAAAACCATGATCGGCGGAGATTTCATCATACGGAAAGCGGCATCTGGCTCCGGCATATCCCTCATCACGGATAATAAGGGGCTGAATACATCTTCCAATGCATCTGCGGATAAGAATCTGGTCAGTGAAACACTGAACGCGCTTGCGAATAAACTCTTCTATAAAGCGTATGCGGACGGAGAGAAAAATCTGACCGGTTTTGTAAAAATTGCAGAAGGTCTGACCAGTTCTGAAGCAGTTCTCAAAACAGGAAATATCACCTTTAAGAAAGATAACGGTCAGGGGCAGTACCTTTATGAAACCGCTTATCCGAATGAACAGGTCACGGATCCGATTAATAAGACTATAGACGGCAGTACTGCTTCTGAACAGGTATACAAGGAAGCCGGCGTTTATAAATCGGATACGGATACCTATAAGTTCACAAAGAATCCGGCTACTGTCAACGGAGATTCCGGTGCGGCTGTCGATGCAGGTGCGAAGGATATCCATGTGGACAGCGGAGAAAATACGCTGAATCTGAATGGAGGAAATACTGGCGTCGGTGTCAAAGCAGAAGGAGGAAAGACCGCTGATATTAAGGGCAATGCCAATATTACAGGCAAGACCGGTGTAGTTGCCGACGGTGCGGGAAGTAAAGTGCTTCTTTCCGGAAACTCTAATATCACTGCCGAAGGAGATGGTATCGTGGCCTCTGGCGGCGGTATTGTGGAAGCAGCAGGTATAACCAATGTAACGGCAGGAGCTGGCGGCAAAGCTGTTCGTGCGGGTGCCGGATCTTCAGTAAGCCTTCAGAGTGGTAAACTGAAAGGAGATGTGGAAGCCGATGGCGGTACTGTTTCCCTCCGCGAGGCGAAAACGGAAGGCAATGCCGCTGCAGCGGCGGGCGGCAGTATCAATCTGACCGATGGCAGTGTAAGCGGTGCGGCGACGGCAGATAACGGAACGATTGAAACAGAAAATACAAATGTTGTAAATGGTGCATCCGCGCTTAACGGCGGAAAGCTTAAACTGAGAAACGGTAAGATTTCCGGCGGTGTCAAAACGGATGCCGGATCTGCAGCTGATGTTGTTATGGATCGGGCCGGAAATGCTTTGAAAGGGGATGTATCCGGTGAAGGTCAAACGGATATAACTCTTTCCAATGGTGGAAATTGGGACGGAAACAGTGCCGGCAGCGGAAAAACGCAAGTTAAAGTGGGGAATGGCAGTACCTGGGCAGGTACCAGTATGAACAGTAATACGGATGTCGATCTGGAAGGCAAATGGAAACAGACCGGCAATAGTAAGGTTCGCAAGCTTATTTCCAACAACGGCGTTCTTGATAAGACAGCTTCGGAAAGCGGAAATACAGATATAGGGAAACTCAGCGGCAGGTTATCTCTTATTTATGCCCATGACAAGACGAATCCGACAAAGGTACTTGGCGGCGGCACTTTCATCGCGGCAGCCGATGCCGGTTCCACAGTGGACATGATTACCGATAATGCCGGACTGGATACAAATTCGGACAAAGCGGCTGATAAGAATAAGGTTAGCGAAGTGCTGAATGCGATGGCAGGTAAGCTGCAGTATACCGGATATCAAAATGGAGAAAGGAATCTGAAAGGTAAGCTGAGAATTGCAGAAGGGCTGACATCCAGCAGTGCCGGTCTGAAAACTGAAGCATTGAGCTTTAAGAGAGATGGACGGGGATACTTTGATTACACACCTGCCAAGCCGAATAAGCCGGAAATTGAAACCGGAGATTATGAAACTTCTATCATGAGCAGTACCAGAAGCGCTCTGACTTCCTCTATCCTTGTATGGCGGAATGATATGAATGATATGTATAAGCGCATGGGAGATCTCAGAATTGGTGCGGAAAGTGGTTTGTGGGCAAGAGCCTACGGCGGCCGGATTAGTTATGACGCCAACAATGCGTATATGAAGAACAGCTACTGGGCGGCCCAGGTGGGCATAGATAAACGTCTGGCATCAGGCTGGCATGTAGGCGGTGCTTTCGGATACAATGACGGCAGCGCAACATACAGATATGGAGGAAAAGGCGATCCGAAATTGTACACATTGGCGGCCTATGCGACCAGAGTGTCGGAAGATGGACAATATGTGGATGTCATTGCGAAAGCAGGAAAACTTTCTAATAAGTTCACAGCCTACAACAAGTACAGTGCACCGGCACTCAGGAATTATGTAGAAGGTAAGTATGATACATACGGATATGGCATCAGTGCCGAATACGGTAAAAAGATTCGTATGGGCAAAGGCTTTGTAACGCCGCAGGCAGAACTGACATGGAGCCGGCTGTCATCGGACAGCTTTGATGCAGCGGCGCCTAGTGGTGAAAGCATGCGTGTCAATCAATCATCAGTCAACAGTTTGATTGGGCGCCTGGGTGTAGTAGCCGGAGTAGAGAGTGACAAAGGCAATTTCTATGCCAAAGCAAGTCTGTTCCATGAATTTGACGGAGATGGACACATCCTGTTCAGTGAACCCGGAAAAACAGGCAAGCGTTCCTCGTTCAGCCTTAAGGATACCTGGGCAGAAATTGCACTGGGCGGCAACTACTACCTGAGTCCGAGAAGCATGATTTATGCAGATTTCACAAAGAGCTTTGGCGGAGATTACAAGGTAGACTGGAGAATCAATGCAGGAATTCGCTTCAGCTTCTGAGCATGATGTCAACTTCCAAAAGGGGAATGAAACAAGATTTTGTCATGAGAACTGAATAATAAGAAGAAAAAATAAAGGACTGCTTTCCTGGGGACAGGACGGCAGTCTTTTATACTTGGGAGATAATTAGATAAGTATGCGAAACAGAGTAAGTTAACATTGTATTTGAAAAGGATTTATAAAAAATAATTAAAATTACCAATTGGAATATCATTTATTGTTGATATGTGAAAAGTAATATAGTATAATTTACAAGATGAAATTAGATAATCATTTGAAATTATGAGATACAAATAGCTGTTTCTTAATAAATAATGGTTATCCAATAATTTAATACTATATGAGGACAAAAGCTGAAGAGCTCATGTGGGGAATCCGGTGAGACTCCGGAACTGGCCCGCAACTGTATGGGGAATTGTGTCATAGTAAGTCTTTCACGGAGATATGACAGAATGAGGAACTAAGTCAGGGTGCCACTTTGTTTTCTGATTTTCTAATGACTTGCGAGGCATAAGGTTAGATGCATAAGGAAGCCGGATATGGGAAATCCGGTTCAGATTTAGAATTATGAAATCTGTGCATCTTTTTATTGTCTCGTTTTTTGTTGCGTTTAATGGAGTGGATGAAAGGGAGTGCCGGGCATGGATAATTTGAAATACTTTTTGGAGTAAATCCGGTTCATGTGACACGGGTTTCATGACCGCGGTAAGCGGTTCAGATCCGGATGGGTATGTTTTAGAAGAGGATGAATTGCCTGCTATCGGGCAAGGCCGGGATGCTAATCGAGTATCCGGCGGAGAGTTTATGTTTGAAAAATAGGGAGGAATTATGAAACGGAATAAGGTAAGTAAATTACAGATGAGGCGGCTGGCTGCCGGTGTTACAATTGCGCTGCTGGCGGGTACATGCCAGGTGATGGCAGATCAGTCTACAAATCCGATCAGTGAAAGTGAAGTATTTACTGCAGACCGTCTGGCACAGGTTGTTAATAAAAATAACATGCCTAAAGAAAGATTCAAGTCCGTCGCAGCAGGTATTTTAGGATATACGCATGATAAGGCCTCAATTAAGACAATTAATATTGATATGGCGGGTCATGACCTGACGCTCGACTTGACGAAAGTTGCTGATTTGGGGACCGATTATTCTGCATACGGGATCAAGGCGAATAATAAGACAACTATCGTGGTTGACAGCAATAAAACCAATCCGGGGAAAAACGGTACGATTACCATCAAAGCGAAAACGCTGTGGTCGCCCTCAGGAGACAGCGGCAGCAAGTATACTGCTGCACATGGTATCGCAGTGGGTAATTTTAGCCAGAGATTTAATAAAAAAGTAAGTGAAGACCTGGTGAAGACGACGATCAATGCTGATGTAGTGATTGAAGAATTGCGCGGCGGTTCTATCAAAACGACAGGCATTTCGTCTATGGACTGTTCTGATTTAGCGATTAATGGAAGATTCACAATCAAGCCGGGCGCAATTAGCCTTATGCAATGGAATCGGGGCGATCAGTCAAAAACTTATGGCATATATATGATTGGAAGCAATAATACTATTTCTATTACTTCAGCGGATATTGATGATTCAAAGAATGGGTCACTTTCTGACCTGATTAAAACGGACGAATCGCTTTGGGGCGGCAAAACAGAGAAGAATGTTCTTCGTATTGGCGGCGGTACGCTCAAAGTCAAAGAGAATCAGAAAGAACGGTATCTTATCAGCGCCGCGAAAGGATTCCGGACATTTATCAATGTGAATCAGGATGGAAGCGCAATCGGAATATCAAAAGCGGATTTGCAGGGGACGATTCGCATGGATGCTGGGTCAGAAGCTTATGTTGGTCTTACTGCCGGATCGAAATGGGTCGGCGGAACACAGGCAGATATAAAAGGAAAGGTGAATCTTTTTCTTTCAGAAGGTGGTGAATGGAACACGCTGAATGCGGGACAGGGCAGCCGTGTAACCAGGTTTGCCGGTGATGCAAAAGGCGGTGCAATTTATCAAAAAGATGCGGGACAGCTTGTAATTGAAAATTACAGCGGCGCGGGAAAAATCTATTACGCCCACGAGAATGCAGGCATAGCGGCGGAAGACTACAAGGCGGGAGACACCCATATCGGATCCGCGGCAGAAGGATCACGCATTACAGTAGTTACAGATAATAAAGGAATTGTTGATACAGATAAAGACCAGGTGTATAAGGCTTTAAATGCTTTGGCGGGAAAACTGTATTACGATGCTTATAAAAACGGAGAAAAGAAGCTGGCGGGACAGGCAGAGATAGCCGAAGGACTGACGGCGTCATCTAAAACATTACAAATGAGAGACCTGCTGTTCAAAAAAGAAAACGGACAGGGGTATGTAGAAGATAAACCCGTGCCGCCGGCAAATCTGGATGTAAGTGAACAGATTGTTGAAGATGGTCTGGGATCGGGGAATATGTATTGGATGAATAACGGGTATAAAGATGGTGAGGATGATGATCATCGTTATGTCCTGAAGTCCGATACCACGATCAAGGTTGATTTATCAAATCCCAAGACTCTGACATACGGGGGAAATCAAGGTGCCAATGTAGCAAATATCATATGGGGAGATCCGGATTATACAGCGGATGGCTTTATTGATATGAACGGACATAAGCTGACCTTGGTTTCTGAGGCAAATCATTTAAGGCATTATGCGTCGGGAATTTTGTCACATGGCGGTGATCTGGAAATAAAGAACGCGGCAGGTATAGATATTGACATACATGGCGATAAAAATGCAAAGAGCGGTATTTATGTCTGGGGACAGGGCAGAAATGGAGCGAGCCTCACTATATCTAATGATAATCAAGCGGAACATGCTGTGAAGATACGTAATACGGCAGCGGAAAAAGACGCAGCTATACTTGTGGACGGCAGGAGTGCAAAGGATGGCGGAAGCGCAAAGCTTGTTATAAAAGGTTTGGTAGATGTTGAGAATGATGATGTCAGCGTAATTCAGGCAAATAAGGGCGATGTGTCAATCGGCGGCGGGAAAATAATAGCCAAAGGGGATAAGGCGTCCAGTTTGAAGATAAATAATGACGGTAAAATCCAGATCAACGGCAATTTGTCGGACAGAAATGTTCTTACGGCAGGAGCAGTCAAACATGATGTACAGATAGAAGGGAATGTACTTGCTCAGAAAGGAAAATTGGGACTGGTTCTGAATACGGACGGGTCCTACATAAAAGGGTTGATAGGAACAGATGCCGGAACAGCTGGTCAAACGTACATGATGCTTTCTGACGGAGCCTCCTGGTACCATGAAGGAAAAGGAGCCCGAACAGACAGCATTAAAGAAAGTAAAATCAAAACCCTTGAGGCTGATGGCGGCAACATTTACCAGAAAAATGAGAAACCGATAACCATTGAGAACTACAAGGGAAATATGAAACTGTTCTATAAGCATGAGAACGCGGGTACGAAGGCGGAAGATTACAAGTCGGGAGATGTACACATCGGATCTGCGGCAGAAGGGTCACGCATTACCGTAGTCACGGATAATAGTGGAATTACCATGACTGATGAAGCCCAGATATATGAAGTACTGAATGCTCTGGCAGGAAAACTGTATTACGATGCCTACAAGACCGGAGAAGAAAAACTGACCGGACAGGCGACAATAGCCGAAGGACTGACCTCATCATCCAAGACCTTGGAAATGAAAGACATGCTCTTCAAGAAAGAAAACGGACAGGGATATGTGCAGGGAAAACCCACGCCGCCGCCACTGGTTAATCCGGTACGCCATCAAATCGTGGAAGCGAACTATTTTGCTGAAGAAGCGCGGGATTTCTGGTCTAAAGCGGGAGTTTATGACGGAAAAGGCCACTATAAATTTGATCATGACTTGTCACTGGTAACCCATGCGGAAGATGATCCTGTAACAACGGTAAACGATAATAAGTTCGGAAATATCTACTGGAATGGTGATGTGGTCGGGGATATCGACATGACCGGACACCGGCTGGAACTGAAATCCATTACGGAGCGCCTGCCGAAGAAAAACCCCAATGCAATTACCGTCTACAGCGGTACATTAACAATCAAGAATGTCAACGGAATGTACATCGAATCCGATCCGAAGGGAAGCCTTTATGGACGAGGAATCCTGGTAGCAGGGGTACGTGGTGACGAAAGATGGAAAAGCGGAAGCGGCCATGCAAAGTTAATCATAGAAAATGATGATGATCCGGCACATGCAGTAAAAATCCGTGTAAAAGACACGGGAGAAGATTTCGGTGCTATTGAAGCGCAGAAACATAATGGAAGTGCGCTCGTAGACATTAAAGGACTTGTGGATATTGACTCCAAGATGTGGAGAGCTGTTGAGTCTCACGGAGCAAAAGTATCTATTGGAGGAGGAACGATTAGAGGAACAGATGTCGCATCCTTGGCTGCTTATACAGGTGGCTCGATACTCGTCAATGCAAAGCTGAATGATGAGAATAAGGTAGAAGCTACTTCTGCGACCCGTCCGGTAAAGATTACCGGGGATGTCAGTGCTGAAAGCGGCGGTCATGTCATGCTGGGACTGAACAATAAAGACTCCTTCTTGAAGGGTCTGGTAACCACGGATATATCGGGAATTAATCCGGATACGCAAAAATGGGGAAAGATACCCGGAAAAGTATCTATGGTGCTGGCAAATGGAGCAGTCTGGGAACACAAGCAGGTAGGAGTAGGATACTATCACAAGAAAGGCGCAGATTTCAACTACAAGAATCGCGGTAAGGGAGAATCTATTGACAGCCATGTAACAAGCCTGCGCGCGGACAAAGGCATACTGCTGCAGAATGATCCGCATAAACTGACCATCGATAAATACGAAGGGAACATGAAGCTGGTCTATGAACATGAGAACGCGGGTACGAAGGCGGAAGATTATAAGACAGGAGATGTGCACATAAAAGAAGCTGCAAAAAATTCATCAGTTACCATGATGACGGATAACAGCGGAATTACGATGACTGACGATAAGCAGGTGTACAATGCATTGAATACCCTGGCAGGCAAGCTGTACTATGATGCATACATAAAGGGGGAAAAGAACCTGAAAGGGCAGGCGACGATTGCGGAAGGGTTGACAGCATCCTCTGCGACGTTGAAGATGGCGGACATGGATTTCCGTGAAGCAAGTGGACAAGGGTATGTAAAAGAAACGAATCCTAAACCGAACCCGAACCCGAATCCGAATCCGAACCCCAAGCCAAATCCTAAACCGAATCCGAACCCCAAACCGAATCCCAATCCGAAGCCTCCCATTATTTATGGAAGCAAAGAAACCCAGATGATGAAAGGCGCCAAAACAGCCATGACCTCTGCCGTCCTTCTGTGGAGAGGAAACAACAACGATCTGCAGAGAAGAATGGGAGACATAAGACTGGCCAAAGAAGAAAACGGCATCTGGGCCAGATACCTGGGCGGAAAGAACA